>Ga0213836_100331_pt1 | contig 41434 bp, 44 predicted proteins | sample SWPATP03_FD_160578 | JGI IMG/M metagenome (GOLD analysis project Ga0213836, IMG submission 160578) | Coastal seawater microbial communities from Marineland, Florida, United States - SWPA TP0 #3 | ecosystem: Environmental > Aquatic > Marine > Coastal | place: USA: Florida | collected 2016-08-05
GTGTTGGCGTTCCGCCCCAGCATGCAGATCACCTGCAGATCCTTACCCTTCAAGCGCGGGTCCGTGACGATCCATCCCGGTATGATCGAGAGACGGGGTTCAGATGTCATTCCACCATTTCCCCCTGCTTGACAGCGCCCCACATCAGTTTGCGGGCATGATCCGTGATCTGGCGCGTTTCGATCGGGATCGACCCGTCCTCCAGCCGCACTGAATTGACGTGAGCGACGAGTGCCGCGAGATAGGCCAGCCCGCCGGAGAAACCGGCAGCTCCGAGGACAGCCGCAATGTCGGCATGGTCGCGCTGGATGACGCCGAGCGGAATGGTCGAAAGCCACACCGCCCGCGCCCGGTCGTTTTGCAGTTCCGCCAGAATATCGAGGATGGGGTTCACGGGACCGCCCTCGGTGTTTCACGTTGCGCAGATGCTGTAACAGCCTGTTTTCTCTGGCCTCGATCATGGAAGACGAGATAGTCGGAAGGATCGACACCCATCGCCGTGCACAGCGCGAGGTGGCTTGCTGCCGACAAAACCTGACAGCTGCAGGCGCGCGAGATCATCGCCGGGTTCAGTCCTTCATGCGCAGATGAGGCGTTGCGCGTCGAAAGGCCTGTCGACTTCAGCCAGTCGCGTGTGTCCATTGCCAAACGGTCGCGATCGATTTCGGGGATCATCGAACAATCTCCTGTTCTGTCATGCCGACGAGGCGGATGCCGAACCGGCCGGGGTCCGCATCCAGTGCCTTCCACAGCCGCTCGCGCGGCGCCGGCGAAATGCGGCGACCGGACAGAACCAGCTCCAGCTGCTCCGGCGTGATGTCCGCACGGCGAATGAGGTGAGCCCGCTCAGCGGCGCAGGCCTCGTCGAAGCTCAGTGCCTTGCGGCGGGCGCTCTTGCGTTCGTCCGGAAACGCCGCGCGAAAGCCTGCCATCTGGATCCGCGCGTTCACGAAGCCGCGCAGCATGGCGGGTGAAAAGTCAGGGTTCATGCCGCCACCTCGTCGAGTGTCGCGCCGAGCAGAACCGCAGCCGTGGCGTTGAGCCCAGTCATTCCGGCTGGAGAGATCTGCCACCCGTCGTCACCGTGGCCAGCCCAGATCAGGTCCCTGGCCGCGAGATCCGCAATCAGCGCATCGGCAACCGATGGCCGAACGCCAATGCCGCGCCGCAGCCGTGCCGCGTCAAAGCCGGGGTTCTCTGCCATCCACACCAGAGCGCGCGCCGTCTCTTCGTCGCAGCGCTCTTCCAGCGTCTTGCGTGGCGTGATGCGGGTAAACTCGTCGTCCGGCGCATCGAAGCGCAGCGGGGAAACGAACCCACCGGCACCCGGCATCAGTGGGGCAGCCGTCTCGTAGGCTTTCCAGTCCACGCGGATCAGCTGCGGATGACCGACACCATAACTGCCGTCGTCGTTCCGCTCCCAGATGAACCAGGCCGTGTTCATCTGGCTGCTAGCCTTGTCGCCCTCCCATCCGTCGCGGTGCATCATCGGCAATCGCCGGGTGAAGACGTAAACCCGCGAGGGCGGGCATTCGTCCATCACAAAGCACCTGTCGGCATTGTCGAAGCCGCAGAGAAAATTGAGGTTCAGCAGCATCGCCATCTTGCGCGGCTTGTGAGCGCGAAGAGCATGCGCGACATAGGCGTTAGCCACCCCATAGGGCGGGTTGGTGACGATGTCGCAACCGCCTTCGGCTGCGATCGATGTAAGGAAATCGCCAACACCTTGGCACTCGCCATGTCGGGTCGTGATTTCGCGATCGACAAGATCTGATATCGTGACCTCGTAGCCCGCATCTTCCAGCGGACGCAGGATCGCACCCTTGCCGACGCTAGGTTCCACCACGTTCAGGCTGAAGCTTTCTAGCGCCAGCAGCGCCCGCATCGCCTCGATCGGCGTCTCGTAGAGATCGTGGCCGCGATCTTCCTTGGTTGCCGTCTTGGTGCCGGTCGCGTGCCGCGCCGCCTTCTTCAGCGCCGCGCGGCTTGGCTCCAGCCCTTCCGACATCCGGACCTCGATGACGCGCTCCACGAAGTTAGGCTCGTCGCGCACATGGTCGCGTAGTTTTCGGGCCTCATGCAGATGCTTGGCATCGAGCCCGACGTCCTGGAGAGTGAAAACATTCTCGCCGGGAATATTTGATGGCCGACCCGGTCGGGCGATTTGCCCCTTCGCCTGCGCGTCGTCGACCGCGTCCGCCATCGCGACATAGCAGAGGCTTTCGATCTTCAGCGCTTCCGCCTGCATGCGCCGCGCCTTGTCGACCAGGTCGCGCGAGGTCTTCACGCGTTCCGCGGAACCGGCAACAGCCTTGGCTTGGTCATAGGCCACCGAAGAGAGCTTGAGTGCGCGCTCGACATCGCCTGCATCCAGCAGCGCGCGCGCCGTCTCGATCGACGTTACTAGCTCCGAGGCGTCGCGAATGACGATGGCGTTCATGACGCCCTCCGATAGCTACGCCAGCCATCGAGAATCCGCGAAACAGTCGCCTCCGGCACGCCGAGCCCCTTGGCTATCGATGCGCTATCCCATTCGCCACGCGCCCACAGCAGCAGCGTGGCGCCGACGATCGCGTCGAGATCCGCGTCAGTGATCGGCATCCCTTTCTCGCGCGCGCAGACCGCCGCAAAGCCGAGGTCGAAAACCTGTCCAGCCCAGATCGACGAGGCAACACCCCGTTCCGCCGCTTGCCGGTCGAGCGTCGTCTTTGCCTTCTCAGGCACGTTGATCATCACTCCGACAAGCTTGAACGCGGTGCGCGCCATGGGATCATTCCCCGCCGACGATCTTCAGAGCCGGCGAAGCATCGCCGCCCTTGGCGACGATCCCGGCGTAGCGCCGCATCTGTTCGGTCGCTTCCTCGACGACTTTCTCCAGATCGCGCATGCCCTGCCTTGCTTCGGCTGGACTGACCTGAAGGTCGGAATAGGCGATGGAAGCATTACGCTGGTATTCATTCGCCGCAGCGCCGATCGCGAGGGAGCCGCGCACCAGGCACGTGCCGTCGCGGTTCTTCTCTTCCGGGTCCGTGAGTTTGCAACCATGCAGACCGGCCATAACCCGCGTGACGCAAGGGTCGCCGCATTCGGCTTCAAGCCGCAGCACGGCCGGGATCGGCAGCAACTCAGTGTCGGAATCTGCATTGCACCGGCCGACCTGACTTTTAGAAAGCGAGCAGGTTTCCGCTGCAGCTTCGATGCCGCCGTTCTTCTTGATCAGCAGACGGTTGGCGGCTTTCAGCTGATGGAACCAGGCGTTCGTCAAAGTATCCTGCATGGGGTTTCTCCAGACACATTTTTCCCGCGCCGGGAAAAGTCCCGCGCGTTTCCCATCGTGGGAAGCATTCGAAAGTGAGAAGTTCAGCGCATCAGATCACGGGGGACCGCATGCACGAAGCTCAAGAAAAGAAATCGGCCGGAACGGTCCGCCAGACAGGGTCTGCTCCGGCCGAGGTGCCGCGCGGCGTGAACGCAATACCTGCGCCGCGCGGTGTTTGGTGGCGGGCGGGGAGGAACACCGGCCACCGGGGGGAACATGGAGGGGCCGCGTCATTCGGCGGCCTCTGTCTGGTGAGATTCGATCTCAACGACAATCCGGTTGTATGTCTCGATGCTGATGGATTTGCCACTACGCAGACGCGAGAGCAGTTTCCCATCGTTCACGACGCGCTTGCCAAACGTGGACTCCGCGATGCGGTGCGTCTGGCAGTGGCGCTCGATGCTGTCGATTATGGACTGATGCGTGATCATGATCCGCAAAGTGATGGGCAAAAACCCATTTGTCAATGGGCAATAACCCACGTGATTTTTGAAAGCGTTATGGGCAATATCCCAGCATGAGCGAGATATGGCGTACCCGCCTAATAAAGGCGATTAAAGACAGTGGCTTAACGATGAAAGAGGTCTCTCTTGCAGCAGGCAAGGGTGAGACTTTCGTGCGCGACCTAATCGAGCGCGACCGTATCCCTTCTATCGAAAACTTCCTTGCGATCGCGCGCGCGGTACGGCAACCTGTCGCGGTACTCGTTGGCGAGGAGGCGGAAGCTCGCACCGAACCTGGCGTGCGTCGGGTCGAGGTTGTTGCCTTTGTCCAGGCAGGTCACTTCGCCGAGACATGGGAATGGGAAGACGGAGAGCGTTACTCAGTGTATGTGCCTGATCTTCCAGAGTTTCGGGGGCTGCGCTTATATGCTGCCGAAACGCGCGGACCTTCCATGAACCGCCGCTATTCGGACTCGACAGTCGTCGTGTTCAACAGCGTCATCGAAGCACGCGAAGATCCTATTCCCGGCAAACGCTACGTCATTGAGCGACGCAAGCTCAGCGGTGAGTGCGAGCATACCGTCAAGCTTCTTTACGCAGATCCTGAAGGTAAGCTCTGGTTAATGCCAGAATCTGACGATCCCCGATACCAAGCGCCGATATCGGTTGAAGACGGCACGGGCACAGAGGACGTCGTTACCATAATCGGGCGCGTCATTTTTGCCGTGACACGCGAATAACTGTACGGCGCAGCGAATCACTTTCTCCGCGCCAACAGCGCCCGCTTACAAAATGGGTTATTGCCCATTGACGTGATGGGAAATTGCCCATTATCTTCTCTCCATCCAAACGGCATGCGTTTGGATTGCCCTCCGGCAAGCTGATGCGCACTAGCCCATGCTGCGCATCAGCCATCCCGGATCCAACGGATGGAGATCTGCATGACGCCCTACAACCCCGTCAAAGCCCGTAACATTCCGCTCGAACTGGCACAGATCCAGCGCGAGCGCGGTTCCGCGCTGACCCGTTCCGAATTCAAAGCGCTCGGCTACAGCGACGATCAGCTTTCCGAATCGAACATTGTGAAAGCCGCCGATGCTTACGCTCGTCTTTGTAACGAGCGCGTTGCCGCCTGATCCGCTTCGGTGCCCGTCTGCGTACCCCCGGCGTGAGCCGCGCAGACGGCATCCGAAACGGATCGGAGGCCAGTATGTCAGCCGTCAAAACTTCTCAGCACATGTCCACCACACTGCCATTGTCACAGATGACGATGCCGCAGCTGGACCAAGAACTCGCGTTCTGGACAGCCGAAATCGCCAGCGACGAACGTTGGGGCATTTCGGCTGAAATCACGATCGAGATGCGGCTGGAAGTGGAGGCGGAGATGGTCCGCCGCCACACTGCCGAACGCCGCAACGTGCCCTTCATCGTCGATGATCCGGGTGTTCGTCCTTCAACGATCGCGATTACCGGATCGGGACGCGCCCGCCTCGAATACCTTCCAACGCGTTTAACCATCGCTTTCGCAGTCGTGATCTCGATCATCGGCATGTGCGCCGCTGCTGCACTTGCCGGCCAGCGCGTCGTGGAGTTTGAAACACGTTATGCGCAGGAGGCGGTATGAGCGCGACCATCCTACGCCTGCCAGTCCGCCCCGCACCGCGCGCCGTCGAGACCCGTCCGGCCACCTTCTTCCAGCGCGAGCTTGGCGCAGTCGCCGTCAATCTGAACGATGCCGCAGGCAGGTTCGGAATGCTGTCCGGCCGCGCGACCGACGAGGCATCTATCGTCGAAGGGACGCGGTCGCTTGAAGCCGCCCTTTTCCACGCGCTGACCCTTAGCGGATGCCTTCAGGCAGACCGACCGCTACGCGACCTTCTGCTATCGCGCCTGGCGCAGCGGGAGGTCTGAGCATGCAGGATCTTCCAGCAGCCAATGCAGTCCGCGCCGCTTTTGCGGATCAGGGTGTCAAGCTTCCCTTGCGCCTCTCCGACGAGGACATCGGAGTGATCCTCGACGACGATGGCGCCGACGTGCTGACCGTCGACAGCAACGGCATTCGCGACGACCAGAAGGTGCAAATGATTGCCGCCTTGGTCGCAACGGCGGTCAACGATCTTGCAGGCTTCGATTTCGAACCGTCCGGCCGGAGTTCGAGCTGATGGCAAGCGCCCAGGATAAAGAGCGCCTCGACACGATCCGCGCGCGCCACGGCGAGGCCAGCACGGACTGGCGAGCGATCGACAGCACCCGTCATGGCGAACAACTGACCGCTCGCTTGCTACCAAGCCAGCCCGCCGTCGCCATTGTGACGCTGACGCCAGAGTGCGGCTATCAGGACCGCAACTTTCTTCTGCACGCACACGCAGACATTCTGTTTCTGCTCCGCATGCTGGCAGAAGCGTTCAGGAAGATCCGCGAGCTGCAGAAGCTCCAGGAGCAGCCACGCCCGGACCTGGCGAAGGAATGCGGTAGGATCTGCGAGGATACCCAGTTCAAGCGGTTCATGCTGCAGAAGCACGGCATCCCGTCCGAAGACCGTGAGCGCTTCGCGAATGGCGTTCGCAAGGTCTTGGCAATCGAATCCCGCTCCGAACTCAACACGCACCCCGCCGCCGCCAGGCGCTGGGAGGCTCTACTCGGACGCTTCCGCGAATGGAAGGATTCAGCATGAGCCGGCGAGATGAGATCCGCGAGAAGGTCATGGCCCGCGTTCAAATCGACGATCGCACCGGCTGCTGGACTTGGACTGGCCCGACATCAGGCAAGGAAGGTCGAGGTGCCGGATATCCTCGCATGTCTCTAGGTGGACAGACGGTCGCCGTGCACCTGGTCATGTGGACCAACGAGCACGGCTACATTCCCGGCAAGAAAGAGATCGACCACTACTGCCGAAACCGTCTCTGCGTGCGGCCCGAGCAGGATCACCTTCAACTCGTCACCCGCAAACGAAACATCTTGCGCCAATGGGAAGCGCGCAGGGCTGCTCTCGTCTGCCAAGAGGTTCAGAGCCATGACTGACGACATCCATCGCTGCCCAATTTGCGGCGTGCCTTTCAAAGCGGACGACGTTTGCGCCGACGACATCACCGAAGGCTCCTGCCATGCGGAGTGCCTAGAGGGTTCGCCTGTCGTCGACCTCGAAACGGGCGACGAGATCCCGGGCGGCAAGATTGACACCTACCTCTACAGCGAGGTCATGGAGCAGCCTGCACCCGCACCGGAGCACTCGCTGCCTTCCGAAGCCGCTGCGCACGGCCAAGTATTCACGCCGTATGCGATCGACGAGAGCGGCCAAGGTGCCTGGCTTCGATACGGCTCCAGCCACGGAGACAGTCCATGAAGAATAGGCTTATCGACCTCAATAATCACCTGTTCTCCCAGCTTGAGCGCTTGAGCGAGGAAAGCCTCACGACCGAGCAGATCGAGAACGAGGTGAAGCGCACGGACGCGATCGTCGCCGTTAGCGAGCAGCTGATCAGGAACTCGGAGCTTTCCCTCAAGGCCGCGACTCTGGTTGCCAACCACGGCGACAGGTTCAAGCCGATGTTGCCTACGATCTTCCGTCCGCCGGAAACCATCGAAGGCAAGGCGCTCACTGATGGGAGCGACAAATGAAGGGCACGCGGATCCATTATAGTGCCGCTGAGATGGGATGGCTTGAGGCCAACCGCCTCTTGCCGATCACCGATTACCATGCGGCTTTCTGCCAGCAGTTCTCGCGCCACGACGTCTCAGCGGGAAACCTCCATGCGTTGCGCAAGAGGAAGGGCTGGAAGACGGGCCGCACAGGTCATTTCGCCAAAGGCGGCACCCCGTTCAACAAGGGCGTGCCGTGCGAACCCGGCAAGGGCGGTCGCCACCCGAACGCGCAGCGCACCCAGTTCCGACACGGACAGGTCCCACACACCTTCAGGGGTGCCGGACACGAGCGGATCGACAGCAAAGACGGTTACGTCATCATCATCGTTGATGAGGTGAACCCGTGGACCGGCGCTGCGACCAGGCCCGTTCACAAGCATCGCTGGCTTTGGGAAAAGGCGCACGGCCCGATACCGGACGGCTTTGTCCTCAAGTGCACCGGCGAAGACAGGACGAACTGCGACCCGTCGAACTGGGAGTTGATCCCCCGTGAAGTTTTGCCACGGCTGACGGGCCGCTTTGGCATGAACTACGACCAGGCCTCACCCGAAATCAAACCGACCATGATGGCCGTCGCGAAGCTCAAACATGCGGTGACGCAGGTGCGCAGGAGGAAATCAGCATGACCGACAACAAGACCCCATCGCCCGAGACGCGTCTGATGGGTCATTCGTTAACATCACCGAGTCATGGTAGAAACTCTCGGCTTGGGGACCAAAATGACGATAGGCCAAAAGATAGCCTTGCTTGTTCTCGTGATGGTAGTTGCGTGTGCGGGAATGATCACTCGACACCTGTTGTTTGGCAGCTACGACATGGGGGACAAGACGGGCACGATTGGGTTTATGGCGATCCTGCTCGCCCTGCTTTTGGGGACTTCAGTAGCGGCGCTTTTTCCGGAAGCGTTCTAAGCGCTGCAATACTGCCACGGCAGAATGGGGACCCGGTTGCCTATCGCCATCGGCTGGCGGGCTCATCCGAATGGAACGTCAGCAACGCTGGCGACATGGACGGTGTGCGGGAGTGCATGCGCCATCTTGGCGACCAGCTGGAGATCGAGCCGCTGTTCGCAATGGCAAAATCGGGCGATAAACCGGCAGGCTCGCGATCAAAGGACGAGGCGAGCCTACCGACTACTTTTCGTCTCTCACAACTTGAAGCACGTACCTCATGCGCCGCTTCGGTTAACGATCAGTTAACGCTTCCGAGACCTCAGCCCCAGGATCATGTAGACTTGCGGAAAGCGGCTTGGTCGCTGATCAACGACCTTGACCGCTCGCTTGTCGGGAGCCGCGATATAGCGGTCATTCACGCGACAAACACCAGCGTGAAGCGGTTGCGCTTGATGCTTGACAAGTTGGACCGCGAAGCCCCATCACCCGAAACGAAACCGATCGGGTTTATGGACGTAGATGGTCTAGGGACGCTGGTGGACGAAGTGCGAGCACGCCCTGCTTCGTCCCCAGCGCCGCAGGATCATTTGGTGGGTGGTCACCTCCGCGCCCAGGGCGTCGGCCGCGATCCCGAAAACGATCGCGTCGTGTTCCTGTCTCTGAACCGCGTCCCGAGCGACGATGAACTACGGGCGATCCGAGACGGCATCCAGCGCACGCCTGCAACCTGCCCATTCTGCACCAAGCCGACCTACGTCCTGCCGTGCTCTCATTGCGGCGAGCCGGACGTTCCCGACAACAGTTTCTGAGGGTCAATATCATGGCTGAGAATTCCGCAATTTCATGGACACGGCACACCTGGAACCCATGGATGGGCTGCACCAAGATCAGTCCGGCATGCGACGGCTGCTATGCCGAAGCCCTCATGGACAAGCGCTATGGCAAGGTGCAGTGGGGCAACGCGCCGCGCGTCCGCACTGGCGCTCATACATGGAACGATCCGATCCGCTGGCAGCGCCAGGCCGAAAAGGATGGCGACCGCCCGTTTGTATTCTGCGCCAGCCTCGCAGACATCTTTGATAATCAGGTTGATCCGCAGTGGCGAGCAGAAGCCTTCGACGTGATGCGCAAGACGCCTCGCCTTGTCTATCTCCTCCTGACAAAGCGGCCGCAGAACATCATCAAGCTCGCGGAAGCTGCAGGAGGCCTGCCAGCGAACGCCGCGATCGGCACGACGATTGAAGATCAGAAGCGGGCAGATACCAACCTACCGCATCTGTTGATAGCGGCGGCAGCATTGCGGCCCGCGTTCTCGTTCGCGTCACTCGAACCCCTGCTAGGGCCAATCGATCTCCGTTGGGCGATATCGCCGCACCGCCTCGACATCGCGGCAGGCATCCAGAAGCGCGGACACTTTTCGCCGGGAATGGAAACCCTTCGCCGGCTGGAATGGGTCATTGTTGGAGGCGAAACCGATCAGGGAGAGCATAAGTCAAGGCCGACCCATCCCGACTGGTTCCGAGATTTGCGCGACGATTGCGCAGCGGCCAGCGTCCCGTTCCATCTCAAGCAGTGGGGAGAGTGGACACCGGGAGAGAACGTGCCTCATACCGTTCGCGGCCGCCGGCCTTCCGCACATTTCTTCAACGACGAATGGCATGTCGGCAGCACCAACATGCGCGATCCCGAAGATGGATGGGAGGACGAACCCGACGTTTACCGGATCGGCAAGAAGCTGACCGGCCGCATGCTCGACGGCGTCACCCATGATGCTTTCCCGGAGGTGTGTGATGTCGCAGCCTAAGAACACATCGCCCCAAACGAGAAGGGACTGGGACAGATGAGAGCACAGCGCGCAGAAGTTCTACCGATCTCCCTCCCGCCACGCGGTTTGGCACGTGACCAGGCTGCGGCGTACATCGGCGTATCTTCCAGCCTATTTGACGAAATGGTTGGCGATGGCAGAATGCCGAAACCAAAGAAGGCCAACGCCCGGACGATCTGGGACCGTGTGGCACTTGACCGGGCGTTCACGCGTCTGCCCGGTGGAGATCCTGACGACGCAGACGATTGGTCCGTGGAAGTGTGATGCCGAAGAAGTTTGCAAAGAAGTACGTGATTGAGGATCGCACGGACGGCGTCCTGCGCTTCTATTTCCGAAAGCGCGGCCAGAAGAAGATCCGGCTTCCTGGCGTGCCGGGTAGCGACGAGTTCAATGAGGCCTATTATATCGCGGTGAATGGCACCGCGGTCGAAGAGGCGAGGGGACCGAAGCTATCAACGAAAAACTCCCTTCGTTGGCTCTGCGAGCAATACTTTCAGTCGGCTGAATACAAGCGCCTGGACCAGCGGACCCGGCATGTCCGTAAACTGATCATCGAGCACATGTGGGCCGAACCCCTAAAGAAGGACAGTGCGCGCCTTTTCGAAGACATGCCGATCGCCGCCATCACTGCGAAAGCCGTCCGAGTTTTGAGAGACCGCAAGGCAGAGAAGCCGGAAGCGGCCAACAGCAGAATCAAAGCGCTCCGCGCTATATTTGCATGGGCCTGCAAAAGCGACGTCGAGCTGATGCTTACAAACCCAGCGAGGGACGTGTCCTTCTTCGCTCAGCAAGGCGACGGCTATCATTCCTGGACGGAAGACGAGATTGCGAAGTTCGAGGAGAAGCACGAGGTCGGGACGAAGCCTCGGCTAGCGTTGGCGCTGATGCTCTACACTGGTCAGCGTCGAAGCGACATCATTCTGTTCGGCCGGCAGCATCTCAGCAACGGCAGCCTCAAATTCACCCAGTTTAAAGGCCGGAAGAAGAAGCCGATCACGCTAGAGATCCCGGTTCATACGAAGTTGCAGAAGATCATTGATGCATCGCCTGTTGGCGATCTCACGTTCCTTGTGACCGAATTTAACAAAGGCTTCACCGCCGCCGGGTTTGGAAATTGGTTTCGCAAGCAGTGCAATGCTGCGGGCCTTCCACACTGCAGCGCGCATGGCCTGCGCAAATCCGCATCAGCCAGGCTGGCTGAAAGAGGCGCCACCGAGAAACAGATCATGTCGGTGACCGGTCATACGACATCGAAAGAGGTGTCGCGATACACGAAGGCGGCAAATCAGAAGCTACTGGCGGAGAGCGCCATCAGCCTGTTTGACGACATCAACGAAAGGAGTGAGGGGGGAAAGTAAGAACAAAAGTGTCCAGCTTTTTCAGGCAGTTTAAGTTTTCTGGACGTTCAGGATCAAATTTCACTGTAAAAACAATGGTCAAAAAAGTGCGTGGTGCCCCATGCCGGAATCGAACCAGCACTCCTTTCGGAACTCGATTTTGAGTCGAGCGCGTCTACCAGTTCCGCCAATGGGGCACGGAGGGTATGGTGAAGGCCTCTAACATGGCCTCGGCGGCGGATGCAAGAAGAACTATTCGGATCGCTGCAAACCGCGATGTCAGGCATTGCGTCCGGCAATCGCCAGGATCTTTTCGCGCAGCAGACGCGCCATGTTGCGGGTGTTGCGGTAGAGGTGAAGCTGTGTCGCCACCTGTCTCACGTCGCGGTCGCTGTTGCGGGCAAGGCCGATCACCAGCGTTCCCATTTCCTCGCGCTCTTCCCATAGCCTGCTCATGATCGGATGGTCGGGCACGGCGCAGCTGTCGGTGCGCAGGATGTTGGCGTCATCCAGGTGCCAGTCGGTCAGCTTCATGATCAATAGCTTGCCTGGCGAATAGCGGCTCAGGCTCTCGTCATAGGCGGTCTTCCAGGTATAGGCCTCGCCGGCCATCAGGAAGATCACGATCGAGGCGATCGCGCGGCCGTCGAGATTGATCGTGTGGATCCGCACGGCATCCACTTCGGCAAGATTGGTGATCGCTTCGCGGGCAAAGGCTGCGCGGTAGCGGTCGTTGATCAGGGCCGAACGTTTGCGGCCTTTCCAGCCGGTCGATTCCAGCGCCAGGAATTCCTCCATCCGCTGGCGCACCTCTTCGGGCTGACGGGCGACGGCGTATTCGAGCCTTCCCAGCTGTCCGAGCTTCCGCCACTGGCGCTGCATCTCGCGGTAGTGGTGCGGCGAGACGGAGGCCTTCATATAGGTTTCGCCGTCCTGAAGGCTTTCCAGCATCGGCCGGCGGAAGCTGTCGGTGACGGCAACGGGCAGGTCGCGGCCGATGGCAACGGCGCGCGCAAGCTGGGCAAAGCGGCCGCCTAAGCGCACATCCGGCAGAACGAGAACGGAGGGAAGTTTTGCTTCCCGGGCAGTCAGGGCCTCCAGGAGGTTGTCGATGGTTTCGGCCGCATCTTCGGCATCCACCAGTGGCGTACCGAGCGGGCCGAACGGATTGGACCAGACGCGGATGATCGGGGCACCCATGGCAAAGCCAGGTTTCTCCACGGTAAACGGCATCAAAAGGCGAAGGCGGCTATGGCTTTCGCCTTCGTCACGGATAAGCGCCAGTCTCACCTGGCGGTCATCGATGCGCGGCATGGCGGGGGCAAGAAGCCGCGCCGAGAAGAAGATGTTGGGTTCCATCGCGCGGTGAGACAAAAATTCGAGTTCTTCCTGCAGATCGTAACCGAGACCTGCCGGATAGAGGCAAAATTCGCGGCCGGGCCGGCCGATTTCTACCCGCGTATCGGCATCCGGGCGGTCTGCACGAAGACGCGACGCGACGTTCGGCATTGTGACGTCGTCGTATTCCTTTTCGCTCCTGTTCGGGGGAAGAGCCATTGTGTCTATCGAACCTTGAACGAGGGTCTGGGCAGTGGATCGGAAAAAGCGAATAGCACGATTCCGAGCGTGCGGCGTACTGCTATGTGCAGCAACGTCGCCTCGATCATCATGGCGCCGGCGGTCGCCATCGCCGCACCGACCAGCCCATAATGTGGTATCAGCACGACATTGAGGACGATGCTGCCGGCAAGCGTTGCCGTATAGACTGCAACGCAGAGCTTTTGCCTGCCCGCCATGCTGAGCAGAACTTCTCCGGGGCCGACGAGCGACTTGGACAGAATGCCAGCAAACAGGATCACCATCAGGATATAGCCTGAAGTGAAAGCGTCGCCGAACAGCGACAGAAGCAGTTCACCCGCAGCAAGCGTGGTCAACCCGACGACGAGCGACGGCCAGAAGGTCCAGCGGACGGTCTGGCCCGCGAATGTGGCCAACGCCGTCATGTCGCCTTCCGCCATGATGGCGGCGAAACGGGGAGCCGCGGCCGCCTTGATGGAGAAGTAGACGAACTGCACGAGGACGATCGTTTTCGACGCCGCAAAATAGATCCCGACATCGTCCGGCGGCAGAAAGATGCCGACCACGACCACGTCCGCATTGGTCAGCAGGAAGCCGATGCCGTCGACCACAAATAGCGGGATCGAGTATCGGATCCATGAGCCAAGCCGGTAGCGCCGCGATGCATTGCCGTAGCTGCCTTTCAGCCGAAGTATGAGCTGCGTCAGATGCGCAAACGTTGTGGCGTATGTGGCGGCAAGCGCCGCCAGCATGGCGGTCTGCGCATCGCGCGGCGCATCGGACAGGACGGCTGCCGCCATGAAAGTGAGGATCAGGATGGGCCTGAGGATGTAGGTTGGCGCCAGCGCCGATATCGTCCAGCCATGGGTACGGGCAATCCCGTCGAGGATGTCGCCGATGCCGATCATCGGAATGATGAAAAGAGCGATCGAAACCGGCACGATGTAGTAGGGCTCGATGCTGCTGCCGAACGCCCAGAGAAAGGCAAAGCCGAGGCCGCCGATCACGGTCGAGGTGACGAGCGCGACAAGGCAGGCGGCAAGGCTCAAGCCGCGGATCTCGCCGTTTTCACCCTCTGCCGAATGCTGGTGGATGAAGCGGATGATCGAGGTGTGAAAGCCGAGGCAGGAGAGATTGCCGACGAGGATGACGATCACCCAGACGAAGGCGAACAACCCGTATTCGAACTCGCCCATCAGCCTGGCCATGACGATCTGGGACAGGAAGGCGATAGCGGCGCTGAAAATGCGGATCGCAAACGCGGTCATGGCCTGGCGTTGCGCCCGCGCCGTATCGCTGTTTTCGGTGACAGTGGCTCTGATCCTGCCCGTCAGCGGTGCGACTCTGGCACGCAAACCGGCCGGAAGCAGTCTTTCCGCTGTTTCGATCACCGCCATGATGGGCACGCAATACTCGTTACGCTACAGGAGCCATGCTCGCAAATCTGCCACAGCAGGGTTAAGAAACGGTTGGCTCAGCCGACCCGAACGTTACGAGGGCGACGATCCCGCAAACGAAAAACGCCGCCCGAAGGCGGCGTTCTATCGATAACACTGGTGTTGCCCGATCAGGCCTGTTCGAAGGCGCCGTGGCAGTGCTTGTATTTCTTGCCCGAACCACAGGGGCAAGCCTCGTTGCGGCCGACGCGGCCCCAGGTAGACTGGTCTTCGGGATGACGATCGGCAGGCGTTGCGAGGAAGTCGCTGCCGTCTGCGCCCGACACCTGGTCTTCGCCGGTCGTCGGGTCGAAATGATGCTCCTCGAACACCGATGGCGGTACCGGCGGCTCGGGGTTCTGCACAAGCTCGACGCGCATCATCTGGGCGGTCACGGCTTCGCGCAGGTTCGCAAGCAGCGCCTGGAACAGCTCGAAGGCTTCCGCCTTGTATTCCTGCAACGGATCGCGCTGCGCATAGCCGCGGAACCCGATGACGGAGCGCAGGTGGTCGAGATTGACGATATGCTCGCGCCACAGGGCGTCCAGCGTCTGCAACACCACGGAGCGTTCGACGTAGTTCATCACGTCGGCACCAAACCGCTCTCGGCGATCCTTGACGGAAGCTTCAGCGGCGGCAGTGATCCGCTCGCGGATATCGGTTTCGCCGATACCCTCTTCGGTCGCCCAGTCCTCGATCGGAAGATCAAGGTTCAGCAGGCGATCAACGTCTTCGCGCAGTTCCTTGACGCTCCACTGTTCGGCATAGGCCCGCTCAGGGATGTGCTTGGCAACGAGAACCTCGATCACTTCGTTGCGCATGTCCTCGATGGTCTCGGACACGTCTTCCGAATCCATCATCTCGATGCGCTGCTCGAAGATCACCTTGCGCTGGTCGTTGGTGACGTCGTCGTATTTCAGAAGGTTCTTGCGGATGTCGAAGTTACGCGCCTCGACCTTTTTCTGCGCCCGCTCGAGCGCCTTGTTGATCCAGGGGTGGACGATCGCTTCGCCTTCCTTGAGACCAAGCTTTTGCAGCATCGAATCCATCCGGTCGGAACCGAAGATGCGCATCAGATCGTCCTGGAGCGACAGGTAGAACTTCGAGCGGCCCGGGTCACCCTGGCGGCCGGAACGGCCACGCAGCTGGTTGTCGATGCGGCGGCTTTCGTGACGTTCCGTGGCGATGACGTAGAGGCCACCGGCTTCCAGAGCCTTGCCCTTCAGGACCTTCACCTCGGCACGGACGGCAGCCTCCTTGGCAGCGCGTTCGCCCTCGTCCTCGATGCCTTCGAGCTCGCGCTCAAGGCGCATGTCGATATTGCCGCCGAGCTGAATGTCGGTACCGCGACCGGCCATGTTGGTGGCGATCGTGACGGCACCGGGCACGCCGGCCTGCGACACGATATAGGCTTCCTGCTCGTGGTAGCGGGCGTTCAGAACGTGGAATTTCTCAAAACCGGACTCGCGCAGCATGGTTGCCAGAAGTTCGGACTTTTCGATCGAGGTCGTACCGACCAGAACCGGCTGGTTGCGTTCGCTGGCGGCCTTGATCTCGACGATGATCGCTTTGAACTTTTCCTCAAACGTCCGGTAGACTTCGTCGTCCTCGTCGATACGCTGGATCGGCAGGTTGGTCGGAACCTCCACCACTTCCAGCTTGTAGATGTTGCCGAATTCTTCCGCTTCCGTCTGCGCCGTACCGGTCATGCCGGCAAGCTTGTCGTACATGCGGAAGTAATTCTGGAAGGTGATCGAGGAGAGCGTCTGGTTCTCCGGCTGGATCTGCACCTTTTCCTTGGCTTCCAGCGCCTGATGCTGACCTTCGGAATAGCGGCGGCCCGGCATCATGCGGCCGGTAAACTCGTCGATGATGACGATCTCGTCGTTGCGGACGATATAGTCCTTGTCGCGGGTGAAGAGCTTGTGGGCCTTCAGCGCGTTGTTGATGTGGTGGACGATCGCCACGTTCTCGACGTCGTAGAGCGATTCGCCCTTCAGCAGGCCGGCCTGACGCAGCAGGCCTTCGAGCTTCTCGGTTCCCTCTTCGGAAAAGTTGGCCGAGCGCTGCTTTTCGTCGATTTCGTAATCTTCCGGAGACAGCAACGGAATGTAGGCATCGATCGTGTTGTAGAGGTCGGAACGGTCGTCCAGCGGGCCGGAAATGATCAGCGGCGTGCGAGCTTCGTCGACCAGGATCGAATCGACTTCGTCGACGATCGCGAAGTTATGGCCGCGCTGCACCATCTGGCCGCGCTCGTATTTCATGTTATCGCGAAGATAATCGAAGCCGAGCTCGTTGTTCGTCGCATAGGTGATGTCGCAGGCATAGGCCTCGCGGCGTTCGTCGTCCGACAGGCCGTGGACGATGACACCGGTCGACAGGCCAAGGAACCCGTAGAGGCGGCTCATGATGCTGGCGTCGCGCTGTGCGAGGTAGTCGTTGACGGTCACCACATGCACGCCCTTGCCCGACAGTGCATTGAGGTAGACGGGCAGGGTTCCCACCAGCGTCTTGCCTTCGCCGGTCTTCATTTCGGCGATCGCGCCGTCGTGAAGGATCATGCCGCCGGTCAGCTGGACGTCGAAGGGTCGCATGCCGAGTACGCGAAGGGCCGCTTCGCGAAGCACCGCGAAGGCAGGGATCTGGATATCCTCCAGCGTCTTGCCGTCTGCCAGCATCTGGCGGAACTCCGCCGTCTTGTTGGCGAGCTGCTCATCGGTGAGCGCCTTGGTGGCTTCCTCGATTGCATTGATCTTCTCGAGCATCGGCTTGTAGCCCCGCACGCGGCGCTCGTTTGCAGATCCGAACAGTTTGCGGGCAATGCCGCCAAAGCTGACCATACGAATGGCCCTTTCTGATGTCAGTCCCTGATGTCACTCGTCGAGACCACGATTGAGCTTGTCGGCCGGCGGCGCCTCTGACAATTCAACCCGTGGCGCCCGCAAAGCTTCTGGACGCGAAGTTGCGTGACAGATAAGAGGGGGTCCGAATTATGTCAACGGTGACGGCCGATACAGAATGGCCACAATCCGGTGTTTGTGAAGGTTTTCCGGCCGGTGCCAGACGTTCTGGATCCGGTTCACCAATCGAAAGGTAACTCGATGCTGCGCCACAAACTTCTCGTATCGGCTGCTCTTGCCGCTGCGATCTTCGTCCAGGCCCCGGCTTTCGCCGCTGACGATACGGTCGTCGCCAAGGTGGGCAGCCTGAACATCACTCAGGCCGAACTCGACGTCGCGGTCCAGAACCTCGACCCGCAGCTGGCCCAGCTTCCCGAAGAACAGAAGAAGGTTGCGGCCCTTTCCGGCGCAATCGACGTGAAGCTTCTGGCAAGCGGTGCTGCCGCCGAAGGCCTTGGTAACACCGAGGACTACAAGAAGCGCATGGCCTATATCGGCGATCGCGAGCTGCACAACGCCTACTTCCGCAAGCACGTGGTCGATGCCACGACGCCCGAAGAAGTAAAGGCACGCTACGACAAGGAAATCGCGTCGATCCCGAAGCAGGAAGAGGTCAATGCTGCCCATATCCTGGTAAAGACCGAGGATGAAGCAAAGGCCGTGATTGCCGACCTCGACAAGGGTGGCGATTTCGCAGCCATTGCCAAGGAAAAGTCGCAGGATTCGAACAAGGACGAAGGTGGCGATCTCGGCTGGTTTGCCCAGGGCCGCATGGTTCCGGAATTCGAGCAGGCCGCGTTTGCCCTCGAAAAGGGCGCCTACACCAAGACCCCGGTCAAGACCCAGTTCGGTTTTCACGTCATCAAGCTGATCGACAAGCGCGAAGCCGCTCCGCCGGCACTCGACCAGGTCGAAGACCAGGTCAAGCAGCTCGTGATGCGCGACAAGTATGTCGCCATCATCGAAAAGGCGAAGGCCGACCAGAAGATCGAGATCATGGATGAGGGCCTGAAGAAGGGCTACGAGGACGTGAGCAAGATGCAGGACGGTGCAGAAGCGCCGGCACCGGCACAGCAGTAAAATTCGCATCTGGGCCCGGTATATCCGGGCCCTTTCCTATTCAGCCAGGTTGTTCAGATGTCCTCTTCCGTCTCGCCGCTCGCCCCGAAGTCCTATCCCGAAATGCCGGCCCTGCGCGGCGTCCGCATGGCGACAGCTGCCGCCGGCATCAAATACAAGAACCGTACCGACGTGCTGTTTATGGTGTTCGACGCACCGGCAGCGGTGGCCGGCGTCTTCACCAAGTCGAAGTGCCCGTCGGCCCCGGTGGATTTCTGCCGCGCGAACTTAGCCCATGGTACGGCGCGTGCCGTGGTCGTCAATTCCGGCAACGCCAATGCGTTCACCGGCGCCAAGGGCCGTCAGGCGACGGAACTCACAGCACAATCGGCAGCGGCGGCTGTCGGATGCGGCGAGCATGAAATTTATCTCGCATCGACAGGCGTCATCGGCGAGCCGCTCGATGCCACGAAATTTGCAGGCGTGCTTGGCGATATGCACGGTTCGGCCACGGGCGATTTCTGGCAGGAGGCCGCCAAGGCGATCATGACCACGGATACCTATCCGAAGGTCGCGACCCGCACGGCCGAGATCGGCGGCGTCGCGGTTACGATCAACGGCATTGCCAAGGGTGCCGGCATGATCGCGCCTGACATGGCGACGATGCTGTCTTTCGTCGTCACCGACGCCAATATCTCGTCTTCCGTGCTCCAGTCGCTTCTCTCTGCAGGCGTCGAGCCAAGCTTCAATTCGATGACGGTCGATAGCGATACGTCGACATCCGATACGCTGATGCTGTTTGCGACGGGGGCTGCGGCTTCCGACGGCCAGACGCAGATCACCGATCCCGCCGATCCGGCGCTTGCCGCTTTCCGGGATGCGCTGAACGCGCTTCTGAAGGACCTGGCGATCCAGGTTGCCCGCGATGGCGAAGGCGCCACCAAGATGCTCGAGATCACCGTCACGGGCGCGGAAAGCGATGCCGCCGCCAAGACGATCGCACTGTCGATCGCCAATTCGCCGCTGGTCAAGACCGCAGCCGCTGGCGAAGACGCCAACTGGGGCCGGATCGTCATGGCCGTCGGCAAGGCCGGCGAAGCCGCGGACCGAGACAAGCTGGCGATCTGGTTCGGCGATGTCCGGGTTGCCGTCAATGGCGAACGCGATCCTGCCTATTCGGAAGAGGCCGCGTCCAACGTGATGAAGGGACAGGACATTCCGGTCAAGGTCGAACTCGGACTTGGCTCCGGCACCGCCACGGTCTGGACCTGCGACCTCACGAAGGAATACGTCGCCATCAACGGAGATTACCGGAGCTGATGACGGATATGACCGCATCTCCCGTTCAAGCCGATCTGCCCCTGGTTCGAAGGCTGGAAGCGGTCGGCTTCCGGGCCTGGCCCGCGGCGTCCGTGGTCTATGACGGCAGCTGGCAGGTTCGGTTGACGGGGAGCCATCCGTCGAAGCGGTTGAACTGCATCGTGCCGCTCGACCCGTCGGATTATCGGGACATGGACCTGCGGCTCTCGAAGGCCAGAAAGCGTTTTGCCGATTACGGACGGTCTCTGGTGGTGCGCGAAACGCCGCTCGCACCGCCGCACCTGATCCGTCATCTGGAGGATGATGGCTGGCAGATGTTCGAGACCGCAGATGTGATGATCGGCGATCTCGCCCACCTTCCGCTGCCGCCGACGCTCGGTCATCTTCCCAGCCACGATATCGGCCGTTTCGTCGATGCCTGCATTGCAGTGGGGCAGGACGACGCAGCGCTGAAGCCGGCACTGGCGGAGATCCTCAGTTCCATCAAGCCGCAATCGGGCTTCTTCATCAAGGAAAGCCCACGTCACGGCGCCGTCGCCGTGGCGCTTTGCGTGCAGGACAACGATCTTGCGGGCGTCATGTCGTTTGCCGTGTCGCAAACGGTTCGGCGGCAGGGCATCGGCTCGGAAATACTTGCCTCGGCACTGCGCTGGGCGCGCGTCAGCGGTGCCCGTTCGGCATGGCTGCAGGTGGAGGCAGACAACGAACCGGCGATTGCCCTCTATCGCCAGTTCGGCTTTCGCAAGGTCTATGAATACCGCTACTGGCGCAAAGGGTGACCGATCTCATGTCGAGGAAAATTCTTCTCGTTGCAGCCTGCGCGCTGATCGATGCCGATGGCCGCATCCTGCTTGCGCAGCGCCCTGAGGGCAAGTCGCTGGCCGGGCTCTGGGAGTTTCCGGGGGGTAAGGTGGAGCCTGGCGAAACGCCCGAGGAGACGTTGATCCGTGAACTCGACGAGGAGCTCGGGATCCAGACGAAGGAAGCCTGCCTCGCGCCGCTGACATTTGCGAGCCACACTTATGAAACCTTCCATCTGTTGATGCCGCTCTATGTCTGTCGCCGTTTCGAGGGCATTCCGCACGGGCGCGAGGGGCAGGCGATCAAGTGGGTCAAGCCGAACGCGCTTCGGGACTATCCGATGCCGCCCGCCGACGAGCCTCTGATCCCGATCATTCAGGATCTTGTCTGATCGAGATCAATCGAATTAGCGCAGTCGAATTCAGAGCCTGTTAACCTTTAATTCAGCCCATCGTGGCATCGTCAGGGGGATCAGTGACTGCGTTGACGAGGCTTTTCAGCGATGGAAGACGAATTCTGGAAAACTGTGCAGGCCCGCCAGCGGGCAAAGCACAGATCCGGTAGGACCGGCGCCCTCAATATTGCTCTGCTGTTTGGCACCGCTGCGGTTGCGCTTGCGCTGATCGTGACGCCGATGCTCGCCGGTCACGATGACCAGCAGCGGCTGGCAACGGTCAAGCAGGACTTCGACATGATCACCACCGGCTCGATCAAGCCGGTCGAGAAGGGCACGAAAACCTACACGATCCGCCGTAGCGTACTTCAGGACACGCCGGGCTCCGTCTGCATCGTACAGGGCTACGGCGCAAACGATGGCTGCTAATTAACGATTAGTCGCTATAGTCGGGCGACAGATCAGCGGTTTACCGGATAAAGGGCAAGTCATGCGTCTCCTGCGTTCCTTCATGCGCGATGAATGCGGGGCGACGGCTGTCGAGTACGGCCTGATCATCGCGATCATATCGGCCGCCTTGCTCGCCGGTTTCGGCGCTTTTTCCTCGGCGCTCAGCAATATGTTCAGCTTCCTCGGCGGCAAGGTCGACAAGCCGATTACCTGACCCTCCCCCGATCGTTACCCTGATCTATCAGTTTTCGTTCTGCGATCCGCGCAGCGCATCTTCCAGCCGCATCTTGGCCGATCCCGGCTTCAGGGGCTTTTGCTGGCTTTCATGCGGCGCCCATCCCGATGCGTAGATGATCGAAAACGTGGCCCGGATGCGCCCATCCGGATCCGAGTAGCGTTCGGCATAAAGCTCGGCGGCTTTCAGGAAAAAGCTCTTCGTCAGCGGCTTGCGGCTGCGGCCAGCGAGCGCATTGGTCATGCCCATGCCGCGCAAGTCCCGCATCAGTGCAAACAGGTTGTCGTAGCGCACCGTATAGGTTTCCGCATCGATCACGGGCAGGGCAAAACCCGTCCGCTGCAGTAGCCCGCCGACGTCGCGCACGTCCGCAAACGGAATGACACGCGGGCTAGCGCCCCCGGTCATTTCCACCTCGGCCGACAGAAGTACATCGCGCAGCTCGGCAAGCGTGCCGGATCCGGGAATGGCGGCAAGGAACAGCCCATCCGGTTTCAGCGCCCGGCGGATGCGGACCAGCGTGCCGGGAAGATCGTTGATCAAGTGAAGGGCGAGCGGTGAGACGATGAGATTGACCGTATCCGGCTCAAGCGGCACATCGTCGAGCGGTGCGACCGTGATGTCTTCGCCAGAGACGGCGAAGGTAGGATCGCTCTCGACCCGGACCATGTTGTCGATCTTGCCGGTTGCTTTCGCTTCGCGGGCTGCAGTGCCGGTACCGCCATGCAACTCGACACCCTGTTCGAACTGCCGTTCGACCACGGACAGCCGCTCGGCCAGTTCGCGTCCGGCTATATCCAGCAAAAACGCCGCGTTGTGGTCGCCAGCGGCAATCGCACGCCGGCGCCGTGCTTCGACCAGTTCGGCGTCAAAAATGATGTCCATGTTTTCCACTCAATTTCCGCGGGTCGCAAAGTCGCTCTCCGTCGATTAATGTCAAGCATGTCTTCGTCCCCCGCCTTGCGATCGCTGAGGAGCATGGTATCGGCCGCGTCCGTCTGGACACGCCGGATAGGCGACGTCGTCTACCCGCCAGCATGTCCCGGATGCGGCGTGATCACCGGCAGCCATCGCGGTTTCTGTGCACAGTGCTGGAGCGGTCTGCGCTTCATCGAACGTCCCTACTGCGAGGTTCTAGGCCTTCCGTTCTCCTATGATCCTTCCGATCCCGCTTTGGATGAGCAATTGCTGATCTCGCCGGAAGCGATCGCCAATCCCCCGGTGTTCGACCGCCTGCGGGCTGTGGCAATCCACGAAGGTGCGGCACGCTCGCTCGTCCATGCGCTGAAATATAGGGATCGCACCGACCTCGCCGCAATGATGGCCGGGTGGATGCTGCGCGCGAGCGAGACCCATGTGGCCGATTGCGACGCTATTCTCCCGGTGCCGCTGCATCGCTCGCGCATGTTCTGGCGTCGGTTCAATCAGGCAGCCGAACTCGGGCGGCATCTCGCCGCTCAATCCGCAAAGCCCTTTCTTGCCGCAACATTGCTGCGCACGAAGAGCACTCAGCGCCAGGTGGGGCTGACGGCGCGGGGCCGCGAGGAGAACGTCCGCGCCGCGTTCAAGGTGGCCGCGGGTCGCGAACAGGACGTGTTCGGCAAGCATATCGTTCTTGTCGATGACGTGTTCACGACCGGCGCAACTGTGTCTTCCGCAACCCGGTCGCTGAAGCGGGCAGGGGCTGCCGAGGTGACGGTTTTGACCTTTGCAATGGCCATTGCCGGGCCTATATGACAGAGACGGCAATTGTGACGCGCTGCACAAAGTCCTGACAGTACGTGGAGAAAATCATGGCAGATGTGATCATTTACACCCGCGAATATTGCGGTTACTGCGCCCGCGCCAAGGCGCTGCTCGAATCCAAGGGCGTTGCCTTTACCGAGCATGACGCGACCTATTCCAAGGAACTGCGCGCCGAAATGGTGCAGAAGTCGAACGGCGGTTCGACATTCCCGCAGATCTTCATCGATGGTCGGCATGTCGGCGGTTGCGACGACCTGCATGCGCTCGACCGTGCCGGCAAGCTCGATCCGCTTCTGGCGGCCTGAGGAGATTTTTCGATGACCGCGGTCAAGGTTGCAGCGATCCAGATGTGTTCGGGCGTCGATCCGGTCAGGAATGCGGCCGACATGGCGCGTCTTGTCCGTGACGCTGCAGCCCATGGCGCGACCTATATCCAGACGCCCGAAATGACCGGCATGCTGCAGCGTGACCGCAAGGCGGCCCGCGAAGTATTGCGGGGTGAGGCGGATGATGTGATCGTCTCGACTGCGCGCGATCTCGCAAAAGAGCTTGGTGTCTTCCTGCATATCGGCTCGACCGCCATTGCCCGCGACGACGGAAAGATCGCCAACCGCGCTTTCCTGTTTTCGCCAGACGGCGCAACCGTCTGCAGCTACGACAAGATCCACATGTTCGATGTCGATCTCGACAACGGTGAAAGCTGGCGCGAGAGTTCGGCCTATGAACCCGGCAACGAAGCGCGGGTTGCCGACCTCGGTTTCGGCAGGCTCGGTTTCGCGATCTGCTACGATGTGCGGTTTCCGCAGCTGTTCCGGGCCGAGGCCTTGGCCGGCGCCGAAATCCTCACGGTTCCGGCTGCCTTTACCCGCCAGACGGGCGAGGCGCATTGGGAAATCCTGCTTCGGGCCCGCGCCATCGAGAACGGCACGTTCCTAATCGCTGCGGCGCAGGGCGGCACCCACGAAGATGGCCGCGAAACCTTCGGTCATTCGATGATCGTTGATCCCTGGGGCAAGGTTCTGGCGATGGCTGGCGGCACCGGCGAAGAGGTCCTGATCGCCGAGATCGATCTCGACCAGGTCCGGGCGGCACGCCAGAAGATCCCCAACCTCAAGAATGCCCGGGAGTTTTCCGTGGCGATCGTCCCCGACCGCGGTGACGGGGAAGAGGCGGCGTGATCAAATATTCGCTCGGCTGCGAGAACGGACATGTGTTTGAAGGCTGGTTTGCCCAAAGCGCGGATTTCGACCGCCAGGTGGAAAGCGGCTTTTTAACCTGTCCGGTCTGCAATTCCACCGCGATCTCAAAATCCCTGATGGCGCCGTCCGTTTCGACAGCACGGAAGAAGGAAGCCAAGCAGGAGTTGGCGATGAATATGGCGCGCCATGAGGTGATGGCGAAGCTCAAGGAAGCCGTCGCCGGTATCCGCGCCAGTTCCGAAGATGTCGGCGAGAAATTTCCGGAAGAGGCGCGCAAGATCCATTACGGCGAGGCCGATGCGCGCGGGATTATCGGCAAGGCAAGTTTCGACGAAGTGCGCGAGCTGATTGATGAGGGCATCGACATCGCCCCCTTGCCGACGCTCCCGGAAGACGGCAACTGACGCCGGTCTTCAAGTTCATTAGCGATGTCGGAAGTATCTTGTAAGTATTTCTTCCAAGACATGCATCTTTACCATGCCGGTTTACCGAACTCTAACCTGACTGCGCTATCTCTGCGGACGGGCTGCCGAAAGCCGTCCGTGATGAACTGGTGCCAGACTGAAATGGAGCGGGCCCGCAAGCCCGTACATGCAGGTTCAAATCCTGCCCAGTTCTCCAAGGGCCACACTCCGGCGACGAATTGGCAGACGTTGACACCAACATCGCATTCGACATGACCCTTTGGATTTAGACCGAACAGGCCGGATCGTTGCGATCACATCGCAAGGGCGTCCCCGTAACCTTGATCAGACAGAAAGTGCTCTGCAGCATGGAAAAGATTGATCGTTTAGCGTGGGTCGACGCCGCCAAAGGTGTCTCGATCATCCTGGTTGTGATGATGTACTCGGCCTACAATACCGGCGAATATACCGGGCAGGTCGGCTTTCTACACTATGTCATCGGTTTCGCCACGCCATTCCGGATGCCGGAATTCTTCCTGATCTCGGGTCTGTTCCTGTCGCAGGTTATCGCCCGCCCGTGGTTGCAGTTCGTCGACCGCCGGGTGGTCCATTACCTTTATTTCTACGTGCTCTGGGTCACGATCATGCTTGGCCTCAAGATCGGGGTCTACGAGCTCGATCTCAGCAAGATGCTGAAGGAGCTGGCGTTTGCGATGGTCCAGCCCTACGGCGTTTTGTGGTTCGTCTATCTGCTTGCCACTTTCGGACTGGTGACGAAGCTGTTCTACCAGCTGTCTGTCCCGGCCTGGGTGGTTCTTCCGGTCGCGATCGGCCTTGAGGTCTGGTCGCCGCACTCGGCGAGCTACGTGGTGACGCAGTTTGCCGCGTATTTCGTCTTCTTCTATCTCGGCTTCCTGACGGGTCCCGCTATTCTGAAGCTGGTCGATCTCTGCCAGCGCTATCCGGCGAGAGCCTGGGCTGCGCTGTGCGTCTGGGCGCTGGTCAACGGAGTGCTCGTGTTTTCATCCGGCTATGCGGTTCAACCAGTCGGGATGCAGATGGGGTCTGCGGTGTTGCCAGGGATGCATTTCGTGCTTGCTGTCGCTGGAACGCTGGCGCTTTGCATCGCTTGCGGCCTCGTCGTCCAACTGCCGTTCTCGCGCTGGCTGGTCTGGCTCGGCAAGCATTCGCTTGTCGTCTACCTCGCCTTTACCATTCCGATGTCTCTGTTCAGGGCAGTGGCGCTCAAGACCGGACTGATTACCGACACGGGACTGCTGAGCGTTTCGGTGATGATCGTGTCGATCGTGAGCTCGCTCATCGTCTACGCGATTGTCAGGGCGACAGGGATCGGCAAATTCCTGTTCGAGCGGCCCCGTTGGGCCTCGCTTTTGCACCGCAAGAGTGGATCCGTCGACGCCGCAACACCCGTCACGGCTGTCGTCAAGAACTGAAGCTCAGCTCGGACGCCGCGCCAGCAGCATGTAATTGACGTCCATGTCGGATGACAGGTTCCAGCGGTCGCTGAGCGGGTTGAAGAACACGCCGGTGCGGTGAATGATCTCCATGCCGCTTTTTGACAGCGGCTTTTCGATCTCTTCCGGGCGCACAAGCTTGTCGTACTGGTGGGTGCCGCGCGGCAACCAGCGGAGAATGTTTTCCGCAGCAAAGATCGCCAGCGCGCCGGCCTTCAGCGTGCGGTTGATAGTCGCGACGAACATCAGGCCGCCCGGCTTCACCAGCGAAGCGCAGGTAGTAATGAAAAAATCGACGTCAGCGACGTGTTCGACTACTTCCATGTTCATGACAACGTCGAACAGCTCGCCCGACGCGGCAAGGTCTTCGGCCGTGACTGCGCGATAATCGACGGTGACGCCGGTCTCAGCTGCGTGGGTGGAAGCGATGCCGATGTTCTTTTCAGACGGGTCCGCGCCGACAACGGTCGCACCCATGCGGGCCATCGGCTCCGACAACAGACCGCCGCCACATCCGATATCGAGGATGCGAAGACCGGCAAGCGGCTGGTGACCGTTGGGGTCACGGCCGAAATGCTCGCAGATCCGGTCGCGAAGATAGGAGAGGCGGACCGGATTGAACTTGTGGAGAGGCCGAAACTTCCCTGTCGGGTTCCACCACTCGGCTGCCATTTTCGAGAACCATTCAACCTGGTCCTTATCGACTGTGCTGCGTGTGGTTTCGGTCATATCGTCATCCTCTCGTACTAGGGCCTGAAGTCGGACGATCCCGGGTTGATGTCAAGGGGTGACATCGCCGCGGAGGTCGCGCGACAGCTTAGTCATTGTTTTCCAGTGAGCGGGCGGGATCGACCCTTGCATACGGCTAGGAGAAAAAGGGTGAATGACAGTCAAATACATCATTCATTCGCCATTCAGCCGACAACTGGAACAATAGGTCGTTCCGAGCATTTAGGCTGAAAATTACGGGGCGCAAAACGGAAGCAATTCCGACCGCTTATGTTTTCCAGGAGGAAACAGGTGAAAAAGTTATTTTTACGGGTAGCCGCTCTCGGCGCCTTGATGCTGGCGCCGTCGATTGCTTCGGCTGCCGTGCAGGGATTCGCAACCGCGAACGTGAACATGCGGTCTGGTCCGAGCACCGCCTATCCGGCGGTTACAGTGATCCCGGTCAGCGCGACCGTTACCATCAACGGCTGCATGAGCAGCGTGAACTGGTGCGACGTTTCGTTCTACGGCGGTCGTGGCTGGGTGTCGGGAAACTATGTCCAGGCGGCGTACCGTTCGAACCGCGTCTATGTCGCGCCCGACTACTATCAGGGTCTCGGCATCCCGACGGTGACCTTCGAAGTCAACGACTACTGGGGCCGCCATTACAGAGAGCGCAATTTCTATCGCGAACGTGATCGCTGGCGCGATTACAATTGGCGCGCCGATCGTCAGCCGCCGCCACCGCCGCGTTGGGATCGTGACAGACGTCCGCCGCCACCGCCTCCGGGTTGGGACCGCGACCGCGATCGTGACCGCTGGGACAACCGTCCCGGTTGGGACCGTGATCGCGGCGACCGCCGTGACCCGCCACGCGTCGACCGTGACAGGGACGATCGTCGCCCACCGCCGCGTATCGATCGTGACGACGACCGTCGCCCTCCACCACCGCGTATCGACCGCGACCGGGATGACCGCCGTCCGCCACCGCGGATTGATCGCGACGACGACCGTCGCCCACCACCGCCGCGCATGGATCGTGGCGATGACCGCAGGGATGATCGCCGCCCGCCGCCGCGTGCCGAGCGCAATGACGAACGCAGAGAAGAACGTCGTCAGGAACCGCGTGCAGAGCGCAACAACGACCGTCGCGCCCCGCAGGGTGAAACGGAGCAGTGCGTCGGCCCGGGTTGCCGCAATCGCTAAAGCGACAACGGTGGACGAGCTCCGCCGTGAATGGTTATAGTTGATGACAGTCGGGGGCCGCGAAAGCGGCCCTTTTCATGTTCGGCGATTTTCCGCGGATAATCGCGAAATACTGCATCCGGTTTTTGCCGGGCGTACCGTTCTGGCCTGTTCCGGCCATTGCACCGCCAGCCCCTTTTCGATATGAGACCCCCGCAACTTTGTGACTCCAGGCCTTGAGGCCCGGAGAGCAGAGAAACGGGAAGCAGACGTTCCAGCGTATGGTGCCGGGACGAAACAGTGGTTTTTGTCGAATGGCTCGCATCGTGATGAAGTTCGGCGGCACGTCCGTCGCCAATCTTGACCGTATCCACAATGTGGCACGCCATGTGAAACGCGAGGTCGACGCGGGCCATGAAGTGGCCGTCGTCGTTTCCGCCATGTCGGGCAAGACCAACGAGCTGGTGGGTTGGGTACAGGACACGCCGAAGGTCAATGGCGCTGACTCTCCCTTTTACGATGCGCGCGAATACGATGCCGTCGTCGCCTCCGGCGAGCAGGTGACATCAGGTCTGCTTGCGATCGCGCTGCAATCGATGGGGATCAACGCGCGCTCATGGCAGGGCTGGCAGTTGCCGATCCGGACCGACAATGCCCATGGCGCGGCACGCATTCAGGAAATCGACGGTTCCGACATCATCAAGCGGATGGGCGAGGGCCAGGTGGCCGTCGTTGCCGGCTTCCAGGGCATCGGCCCGGACAACCGGATCGCGACGCTCGGTCGCGGCGGTTCCGACACTTCGGCGGTGGCGATTGCTGCCGCTCTCAAGGCCGATCGTTGCGACATCTATACGGATGTCGATGGCGTCTATACGACGGACCCGCGCATCGTGCCCAAGGCGCGGCGTCTGAAAAAGATTTCGTTCGAGGAAATGCTCGAAATGGCATCGCTCGGCGCCAAGGTGTTGCAGGTGCGCTCAGTTGAACTTGCCATGGTTCACAAGGTACGCACCTTCGTGCGCTCCAGTTTCGAGGATCCCGATGCACCGGGCATGGGCGACCTCATCAACCCGCCCGGTACTTTGATTTGCGACGAGGAAGAGATCGTGGAACAGGAAGTCGTCACCGGCATCGCCTACGCCAAGGATGAAGCGCAGATCTCCCTGCGTCGTCTCTCCGACCGGCCAGGCGTTTCTGCCGCCATCTTCGGCCCGCTGGCCGAAAATCACATCAATGTCGACATGATCGTCCAGAACATTTCCGAGGACGGATCGAAGACCGACATGACCTTCACCGTGCCTTACGGGGACGTGGCCAAGGCCATCAGCGTTCTCGAAGACAACAAGGACAAGATCGGCTTCGACGTCGTGCAGAGCGAATCGGGTCTCGCCAAGGTGTCGGTGATCGGCATCGGCATGCGCAGCCATGCTGGCGTGGCCGCGACCGCTTTCAAGGCACTTGCCGAAAAGTCGATCAACATCAAGGCGATCACCACCTCGGAAATCAAGATTTCGATCCTGATCGCCGGTGACTACTCGGAACTTGCAGTTCGGTCTTTGCATTCCGCCTACGGTCTCGATAAGACTTGATCGTCAACCGGTTCGCCGCGTGGGTGTGAAACTCGCGCGGCCACTTCCGGATTAAAGATGCATTCGGGAGCAATGATGCCGATGAGAGACATGTCGGCCGGGCCGCGCGTTCTTCTGAAGCGGCTCCGCGAGTTGATGGCCGAGCCACTTGAGCCGCAGGAGCGGCTTGACCGGATCGTGCGCCAGATCGCCAGCAACATGGTGGCGGAGGTTTGCTCCGTCTATGTGTTGCGCTCCGACGGCGTTCTCGAGCTTTACGCCACCGAAGGCCTCAACAAGGAGGCCGTCCACACATCGCAGCTGAAGATGGGGCAGGGCCTGGTCGGCACGATTGCCGCCTCGGCACAGCCGCTCAATCTTTCCGATGCGCAGGCGCATCCGGCGTTCCGCTACCTGCCGGAAACCGGCGAAGAGATCTACCATTCCTTCCTCGGCGTGCCGATCCTGCGCGCCGGCCGCACGCTCGGCGTTCTCGTCGTGCAGAACAAGGCCAGCCGCAACTACCGCGAAGACGAAGTCGAGGCGCTCGAGACGACGGCGATGGTGATCGCCGAGATGATCGCGACAGGCGACCTGAAGAAGATCACGGCACCGGGGCTGGAGCTGGACCTCACCCGCGCCGTCACGATCGCGGCCAACGGCTATAACGAGGGCATCGGTCTTGGCCATGTGGTGCTGCACGAGCCGCGCATCGTCGTTACCAATCTTCTAAACGAGGATTCGGACAAGGAAATCCTCCGTCTGGCCGAAGCGCTCGGATCGCTCCGGATCTCGATCGACGACATGCTGCAGCGCCGCGACGTGGCGCAGGAGGGCGAGCACCGCGAGGTTCTCGAGACCTACCGCATGTTTGCGCACGACCAGGGATGGGTGCGCCGCATGGAAGAGGCGATCCATAACGGACTGACGGCGGAAGCTGCGGTAGAAAAAGTGCAGAGCGACACCAAGGCGCGGATGATGCGCCTGACCGACCCTTATCTGCGCGAGCGGATGCATGATTTCGACGATCTGGCCAACCGGTTGCTGCGCCAGCTGACCGGCTATTCCGGCCGGGCGACGGACGAGAATTTCCCGATCGATGCGATCATTCTCGCGCGCGCCATGGGTGCCGCGGAACTGCTGGATTATCCGCGCGAGAACCTGCGCGGTCTGGTTCTCGAAGAAGGTGCGGTCACCAGCCATGTGGTGATCGTGGCGCGTGCCATGGGTATTCCGGTCGTCGGCCAGGCGACGGGTCTGGTGGCACTTGCGGAAAACGGCGATCCGATCATCATCGACGGCGACGACGGCCAGGTGCATGTGCGCCCCATGGCCGATCTGCAGAAGGCCTATGAGGAAAAGGTCAAGCTGCGGGCCCGGCGCCAGGAACAGTTCAAGGCGTTGCGCTCGGTCGAGCCCGTCACCAAGGACGGCAAGGCGATCAGCCTCAACATGAATGCCGGCCTGCTGGTGGATCTGCCGCAGCTTGCCGAATCCGGTGCGCAGGGCATCGGCCTGTTCCGCACCGAGCTGCAGTTCATGATCGCCTCGACCATGCCGAAGCTTGAGGAACAGGAGGCGTTTTATCGCGCCGTGATCCGCCAGGCGGCGGGCCTTCCGGTGACGTTCCGCACGCTTGATATCGGTGGCGACAAGGTCGTGTCCTACCTTCGTAGCCAGGAAGAGGAAAACCCGGCGCTGGGATGGCGGGCGATCCGCCTGTCTCTCGATCGGCCGGGCCTGCTGCGCACCCAGATGCGCGCGCTGCTGCGGGCATCGGCGGGTTCCGAGCTGCGCATGATGCTGCCGATGATCACCGAGGTTTCAGAAATCCGCGCGGTGCGCGAGCTGTTCCAGAAGGAAGTCCAGCATCTTTCCAAATTCGGCCACAGCCTGCCGCGCAAGCTGCAGTTCGGCGCGATGCTGGAAGTGCCGTCGCTGATGTGGCAGCTGGATGAACTGATGGCGGAAGTGGATTTCGTATCGGTCGGCTCAAACGACCTGTTCCAGTTCGCCATGGCCGCTGACCGGGGCAATGCCCGCGTCTCCGACCGGTTCGATATTCTCGGCAAGCCGTTCCTGCGCATTCTTCGTGATATCGCCCGCGCCGGCGAAAAGAACCGGACGCCGGTGACCTTGTGCGGCGAGATGGCCGGCAAGCCGCTTTCGGCCATGGCGCTGATCGGCGTCGGTTTCCGCTCGGTCTCGATGGCGGCAACCTCGATCGGGCCGGTCAAGGCGATGCTGCTTGGTCTCGATGCAGGGCAGTTGGCCGAGGAGCTGAACGCAGCGTTGGACGACGTGCGCTCGGACGAGCCGATCCGCAATTTGCTGTTGCGGTTTGCGGAAACCAACAACATTCCCGTATAGAAAAACACAAATAACAAGAGTGGAGTGATTGGGTGGCGAAGCTTCCTGTCGAAAAGATGCGCGAACTGGAACGCCGGTTCGGCGAGATCGAGGCGCGCATGTCGGAAGGTCCGGCTGCCGATGTCTATGTGAAGCTGGCATCGGAATATTCCGAACTGCAGCCGGTGGTCACCAAGATCCGTGAATACGAAAAGACGCTGGCTGAAGTCGCAGACCTGCGTGCGATGCTTGTCGACAAGGCGACCGACCGCGAGATGCGCGAGCTGGCCGAGATGGAGCTGCCGGATGCGGAAGAACGCATCGAGCAGCTGGAAAAGGACATGCAGATCCTTCTCCTTCCCAAGGATGCGGCCGACGAGCGCAGCGCCATCCTGGAAATCCGCGCCGGCACCGGCGGCAACGAGGCGGCGCTGTTTGCCGGCGACCTGTTTCGGATGTACGAGCGCTACGCCAGCGCCCATGGCTGGAAGGTGGAAGTGCTGTCTGCCAGCGACGGCGAAGCGGGCGGGTTTCGCGAAGTCATCGCCACCGTCACTGGCCGCGGCGTGTTTTCCAAGCTGAAATTCGAAAGCGGCGTGCACCGGGTGCAGCGCGTGCCCGATACGGAAACGCAGGGGCGCATCCATACGTCGGCAGCGACGGTCGCGGTTTTGCCCGAAGCGGAAGAGATCGATATCGAGATCAAGGCGGACGACATCCGCATCGATACAATGCGGGCATCGGGCGCCGGCGGCCAGCACGTCAACACCACCGATTCCGCTGTGCGCATCACCCACCTGCCGACGGGGCTGGTCGTCACCAGTTCGGAAAAATCGCAGCACCAGAACCGCGCGAAAGCCATGCAGGTCCTGCGCTCGAGGCTCTACGACATGGAGCGGCAGAAAGCCGACAGCGAACGCTCTGCCGACCGCAAGAGCCAGGTCGGTTCCGGCGACCGGTCGGAGCGCATCCGCACCTACAATTTCCCTCAAGGGCGCGTGACCGACCACCGTATCAACCTGACACTCTACAAGCTCGACCGGATGATGATCGGCGAGATCGACGAAGTCGTCGATGCGCTGATCTCGGATTATCAGGCGGGACAGCTGGCGCAGCTCGGCGAGCAGCACGGATGAGCCAGCAACCGGCGTCTGTGTTGAAGGCGGTGGTGGCGGATGCAAGGGCGCAGTTTGCCGGAGCAGGGATCGCCGATGCGGCCATCGAGGCAAGGCTTCTGATCGGTGGCTTGCTGGGACTTTCCTCGACCGAGGTGTTCGTTGATGGCGACCGGGTGGTCGATGCCCTCGACATGGCCCGGATTGCGGATGCGGTGGCGAGGCGCCTTAGCCGAGAGCCGGTTCACCGCATTCTCGGCATGCGGGCGTTTCACGGGCTGGATCTGTTGCTCTCGAAAGAGACGCTGGAGCCGCGGCCGGATACCGAACTCCTGGTCGAATGCATGCTGCCCGTGCTCAGACGGATCGTTGCGGAAAAGGGCCATGCCCGCGTGCTCGATCTTGGCACCGGGACCGGCGCCATCATTCTGGCGCTGTTGAGCGAGGTTCCGCAAGCGACGGGCGTCGGCTCCGATATTTCCGAGGATGCGCTTTCGACGGCGACGCGTAATGCGCAACGTCTTGATCTTGGCGAGCGGTTTCAGGGCGTCAGAAGTCATTGGTTTGACGCAATTGACGGGCGTTTCGACATAATCGTGTCAAACCCGCCCTATATCAGAAGCGATGTCATTCCTGAACTAGAGCCGGAAGTTCGCGATTTCGATCCGCCGGCAGCGTTGGACGGCGGACCCGATGGCCTGGATGCCTACCGGGCAATCGCATCGCAGGCCGAGCACTTTCTCGAACTGCGCGTTCCACAGGAAGACGGCTCGTTTCCCAAGGACGAAGGGTCTGTTGGCGTCGAGATCGGGTTCGATCAGCGAGACACGGTGACACGTATCTTTGAGGATGCAGGCTTCATCTTGACGCAAGCAAGACGTGATTATGGTAACAACGATCGCGTGCTTGTCTTTACGAGAGGTGGCCCTTGATTATCCAGGCTTTCGATGTTGCAAAGCAAAAGAAAGGGCTTGGAATCCTTCAGGAAGCGAGTTAGCGTAAATCACGCATCGGGGCGGCTGGGAGTGAACAACGATTCGTTCTCGCTAAAAGGTCAACCATAGAACCGGCTCTTTTCGAAGACCGAGCAGGTTGAGCAGATCCAGTGCGTGATCAGGTAATTTGACTTTGAAAGCGGCAGGCCGCCTTGGTCGACCTGCGCATGGCACGCGAAGTCCTGTTCCGGCGATGACCGGCGGGCCGCGTGGCCTTTTATCAGCGAAGACAGAGAGTTGGTGAACGATATATGAGGCCAGGACAGCAAAACAAGCGCGGTCGGGGGCGTGGCAGCAACAATGGCGGCAGCAGCAATGGCGGCGGCGGCAGCGGCGGTGGAAACAACAATTTCAATCGCAAGGGCGGCAATCCGCTCAGCCGGTCCTATGACAGCTCCGGCCCGGATGTAAAAATCCGCGGCACCGCTCAGCACATCGCCGAAAAATACTCGACGCTTGCTCGTGATGCGCAAAGCGCAGGCGACCGTGTCATGGCCGAAAACTACCTGCAGCATGCGGAACACTACTACCGCATCATTGCTGCAGCGCAGGCACAGATGCAGGACCGTTTCCAGTATCAGGAGCGTGGCGAATACCAGGACCGCGACGGCAACTCGATCGATCAAGACGATATGGATCAGGGTGACGGCGACGATATGGGCTACGCACCACAGCCGATGATGGACGAGCAGCCACGCCGCGAGCATAATTCCAGCCAGAACTCTGGACAGCACTCAGGCCAGAATTCCGGTCAAAACTCTGGACAGAACCCGGGTCAAAACTCTGGGCACAACCAGGGCAGCCAGTCCGGCCAGGACCAGCAGCCGCGCGAAAACCGGCGTGACCGAAACGAGCGCCGCGAGCGTCGCCCGGAACGTTCCGACCGCCCGGAACGTCAGGACCGTGCAGAGCGCGCGCCTGAACAGGGCAGCGAGCAGCCGATGGAGCAGCCTGCTGCACCTGCTGCCGAACAGCCGGTCGCTCCGACACGGACCAGACAGCGCGCGCCTCAGGTCACCGAAGCTCCGGTAGCCGTTGCGCCTGTGGTCGATGGATCCGGACCGCAGCCTGATATCGAAGGCACTCCGGTCGAGGTTTCGGTCGAAGAGGAGTCGCAGACGGAAGCCACGCCACGCCGTCGCCGCACGGCAGGTAACCGTCCACGTCGCCAGACCCGCAAGGATGCCGATGCGGCAGACGGCGGCGATGCCGGCGACGGTGACGACAAGCCGGCCCTGGCAGAAGCTGGCGAATAAGCCGGTCTGACACTGTACGATTGATATGAAAACTCCGGTCGAAAGGCCGGAGTTTTTCTTTGAGGGGTAGCCGAATGCTCGTGCGGGAGATCGCCATGCTGCACCTGGCTCGTCTTGGATCCTGTCCCTTGCACGTTTTGCACCTGTTACCTCGCCGGTCTTACCCGGGTGCGGCGGCGAGTTGTCGGCTCGACGACATCGCGCGATCCCGGCTCGATCGACGCCGCGCCAATATCGCCTAAATCCTCTTCTCCGCGTCTTTAAATCACAAAATCGCGCTCCCATATCTTCACCAAGGCCGGTTGGCCGGCCGGGTTCGCCTTTAAAGGGAGCCCCATCTCAATCATCGGTCCGTGCCTCCATGGAGGGCGGGGCGATTCAGGAGGTTTATCTTATGAACATCGAAAAATATTCCGAGCGGGTACGGGGCTTCCTTCAGTCTGCCCAGACCCAGGCCCTGTCCGCTGGTCATCAGCAGTTTACGCCAGAGCACCTGCTCAAGGTTCTGCTCGACGACGACCAGGGCATGGCGTCCGCATTGATCGAGCGCGCAGGTGGCAGCGCCAAGGACGCCCGGATCGCAAACGATGCGGCGCTTTCCAAGCTTCCGAAGGTATCGGGCGGCAATGGCGAGATCTATCTTTCGCAGCCGCTGGCAAAGGTGTTTTCAACAGCGGAAGAAGCCGCCAAGAAGGCCGGCGACAGCTTTGTCACGGTCGAACGACTGCTGCTGGCGCTTTTGATCGAAAGCTCGGCCTCGACATCGGCCAGCCTGAAGAAGGCGGGGCTGACGGCGCAGGGTCTCAACCAAGTCATCAACGACCTGCGCAAGGGCCGCACCGCCGATAGCGCCACCGCCGAACAGGGCTTTGAGGCGCTGAAGAAATATGCCCGCGACCTGACGACCGAAGCGCGCGATGGCCGGCTAGATCCGGTGATCGGCCGTGACGACGAAATTCGCCGCACGATCCAGGTTCTGTCGCGCCGCACCAAGAACAATCCCGTCCTGATCGGTGAACCCGGCGTCGGCAAGACGGCGATCGCCGAAGGACTGGCGCTCCGTATCGTCAATGGCGACGTGCCGGAAAGCCTCAAAGACAAGAAGCTGATGGCGCTCGACATGGGCGCGCTGATTGCGGGTGCCAAATATCGCGGCGAGTTCGAAGAGCGGCTGAAGAGCGTGCTGAACGAGGTGCAGTCGGAAAACGGCGAGATCATCCTGTTCATCGACGAGATGCACACGCTTGTCGGAGCCGGCAAGGCGGATGGCGCGATGGACGCGTCCAACCTTCTGAAGCCCGCTCTTGCCCGCGGCGAGCTGCATTGCGTCGGCGCGACGACGCTCGACGAATACCGCAAGCATGTGGAAAAGGATCCGGCTCTTGCCCGTCGTTTCCAGCCGGTCATGGTCGAGGAGCCGACGGTCGAGGATACGATCTCGATCCTGCGCGGTCTCAAGGAAAAATACGAGCAGCACCACAAGGTCCGCATCTCTGACTCGGCTCTGGTTGCGGCTGCGACCTTGTCCAGCCGCTACATTGCCGACCGGTTCCTGCCGGACAAGGCAATCGACCTGATGGACGAAGCCGCATCGCGGTTGCGGATGCAGGTCGATTCCAAGCCGGAAGAGCTGGATGAACTCGATCGCCGCATCATGCAGCTGAAGATCGAGCGCGAGGCGCTGAAGAAGGAAACCGACACGGCTTCAGCCGACCGGCTGGTGCGTCTCGAAACCGAAGTGACGTCGCTGGAAGAGCAGGCGGATGCCCTGACCGCGCGCTGGCAGGCCGAAAAGCAGAAGCTCGGACTTGCCGCCGATCTCAAGGGCAAGCTCGACGAGGCACGCAACGAACTTGCCACTGCCCAGCGCAAGGGCGAGTACCAGCGTGCCGGCGAGCTGACCTACGGCGTCATTCCCGATCTCGAAAAGGAGCTCGCACAGGCCGAAGCACAGGACAGTTCCACCAATGCCATGGTGCAGGAAGTGGTCAATCCGGATGCGATCGCGCATGTGGTTTCCCGCTGGACCGGTATTCCCGTCGACAAGATGCTGGAAGGCGAGCGCGACAAGCTGCTGCGGATGGAAGACGAGTTGGCGAAATCGGTCGTCGGTCAGGGCGATGCGGTGCAGGCCGTGTCGCGCGCGGTTCGCCGTTCTCGTGCCGGATTGCAGGATCCGAACCGGCCGATCGGCTCGTTCATCTTCCTCGGCCCGACCGGCGTCGGCAAGACGGAGCTCACCAAGTCGCTCGCGCGCTTCATGTTCGACGACGAAACCGCGATGGTGCGCTTGGACATGTCGGAATACATGGAAAAGCACTCCGTCTCGCGGCTGATCGGCGCGCCTCCCGGCTATGTCGGTTATGACGAAGGTGGTGCCCTGACCGAAGCCATCAGGCGCAAGCCCTACCAGATCGTTCTGTTCGACGAGATCGAAAAGGCGCATCCCGATGTCTTCAATGTTCTCCTGCAGGTTCTCGACGACGGGCGACTGACGGACGGGCAGGGCCGCACGGTCGACTTCAAGAACACGATGATCATCATGACCTCCAATCTCGGAGCCGAATATCTGACCGGTCTTCGCGAGGACGAGGATTCCGAAAGCGTGCGCGAACAGGTGATGGGCGTGGTGAAAGCCTCGTTCCGGCCTGAGTTCCTCAACCGCGTTGACGAAATCATCCTGTTCCACAGGCTGAAGCGCAACGAGATGGGCGCGATCGTCGATATCCAGCTGCAGCGCCTGCTGAAGCTTCTGGCTGATCGCAAGGTCGAACTGGATCTAGACAGCGATGCCCGCGAATGGCTGGCGAACAAGGGCTACGACCCTGTCTATGGCGCCCGGCCGTTGAAGCGGGTGATCCAGAAGTTCGTGCAGGATCCGTTGGCCGAGCAGATCCTTGCCGGACAGATCCCGGACGGATCGACGATCAACGTGACGTCGGGCTCAGACCGGCTGCTGTTTCGTATCAAGGGCAGCATGAGCGAAGCCGCGTAAACGCAAACGGCGATCGAAAAATGAGGCCGCACCGGAAACGGGGCGGCCTTTTTCGTTTGGAAGCTAAGATTAGCGGCTGGCGACTTCGGCAGGCTTCGACGTGCTCTTCAGCAGCGCATCGATGCGGGTGCGTTCTTCCTCGAACCGCGCCAGTGCCTTGCCGTCGAGCGACTTGCCGCCGGGCAGGCGCACCTTCATTGGGTCGACCTTGGTGCCGTTGACCACAAGTTCGTAATGGAGATGGGCGCCGGTGGATTGGCCGGTCGAACCGACATAGCCGATCACCTGACCCTGGGTCACCTTGGCGCCTTCGCGCACGCCCTTGGCGATCGCGCTCTGGTGATTGTAGGACGAGACGTAACCATTGGCATGGCGCACAAGCGTCTGGTTGCCGTAACCGCCGCTGTCCCAGCCCGCTTTTTCGACGGTGCCGTTGCCGGTGGCGATGATCGGTGTGCCGCGCGGGGCCGCCCAGTCGGAGCCGGTATGCATCAAGGCACGGCCGAGGATTGGATGGTTGCGCATGCCGAAGCCTGATGTGAACCGTCCGTTCGGAACCGGATTGCGCAGCAGGAACTGCCGGACACTGCGGCCGTCCTGATCGAAGTAGTCGACCGAACCGTCATCCTGGTCCTGGAACCGGTAAAAGCGGGTGGTCGTGTCGCCGAACCGGGCGTTCACATAGAGAAGTTCCGAATCCCGGCTGGCCTGGCCCTTTTCGTCCGCGACGGAGAAGAAGGCCTCGATCATGTCGGAGGGGCGCAGCTGTGCCTGGAGATCCACATTGCTGGCGAGCAGCTTGACGAGCAGCGACGTCATATCGCTGTTCATGCCGTAGGAGAGGGCGGCGCGATAGATGCCGTCATAGACGTCAGGCAACTCGCGGCCGGTGACGATGGCCGGTTGCTCGCTGAACGCGGATGCGACCGCATCCAGCATCTGCGGTTCCTTGCCGTCGATGAAATGGCCCTTGTCGTCGGCGGCAACGGTGATCTGGTGGTTGCCCCGGCGATAGATGCTGGCACGCACGACGAGGACCATCTGGCCCTCCTGGATCACGCCGATGCGGATCACGTCGCCCGCGGCCACATCCTCGCTGCCGATCCGCGACTTGAGATAGCCGGCGATTTCGCGGGCCTTGGTCTCGGGGTAGCCGACGGAGGTCATCGCCTGGGCGATCGTGGTCGGCTGGCGGACCGGGATGATATCGTCGGCATATTCGCGGCTGCGGGCGGTGAACGGTTCGGGCGTCGAGACCGACATGTTCTGCTCGACGATGCGGGCAGCCAGACCCGATGTCAGGTCGACATCCTCATCTTCGGAGGAGAAGCGCTGCGGGTCGACATAATAGAGCGCCGAGAGCTGGGTATTGCCCGAAGTTAGCACGGATCCGTTGGAGCGGACGTTTTCTTCCACTTCCTCGAGCGTCATCGGCGCCGCATAGGCATAGGTGCCGCCCTTCACCGGGAAGGGCACGGTCTGCAGGCTGACATCGGATTCCACATTGGATCCGTAGATCACGCCGGTGCGGCTGTTGGGTGGCGGCGGCGCTTCACTGGAAGAGAAGATGCTGAGCGGATCGAATTTCGGATAGGCTTCCGGCGCGACGTTGTTGACGGCAAGGTTCATCTTCACATGCGCGAAGGGCCGGCGGCGCACGACTTCCTTATTGCCCTCGTGAACGACGGTCGACACTTCCATGATCCGGCGATCGGTCGGCATGGCAACGATATTGCCGCCGAGCAGGCGCTTGCCGCGCGACGTGATGTCGTCGTCATGATCCGAGGGAACCGCGGCTGACGCTTCGGCAGGGGTGGCAAGCTGCTGGCGACCGTCAAGCGCAGCAAACAGCGCGACGCCCATCAGGAGAGACGATGTAATGCCGGTCAAGAACGTTCCGGAAAGCCAGCGCATAGAAATTTCGCGCCGATCCGGCGCGCGACGGCCATCGGCGAGGATCGGCGGTTCGTTGCCGAGCGTGCGTATCATGCTGCGGGCCGTCATCATGCCAGTCTTTGCCAGTCCCGTGATGCGTGTTCTTCCATAGACAGCAAGGGAATGCTGCCTGCAGTACCTTGGGCCAAACATGTGCCCGTTTCAGCGACATGAGTCAAACTCGGCTCGCGGGTCGAAGACCCAGGCCTTCGCGCGTACTCTATAGGGGCGAAATCACTCTTCATAGGCAAAGCTCTTCCCATGCGATTGTGAAGATGTCGGGGCGGTTTCAAGGCGGGGCCAAAGACAGGGTGGATTGCACACATAAACCTGGCGCCAAATACCCCGTTTTGGGGTGTCGTTTTGGTAGATCCGGATTTTATAGCGTCAAATCAGCACCTTACCGTTTTCTTGAAGTTTTTGCGACGACCCCTGTTGACTTGTTCTGGGCCTCGGATCTATAACCCGCTCACTGAACGAGGGCGGCGGCGCTGCTAGCGACGGAATTCTTCGTTTCGGTGAAAACCTTAAAAGATTGGCTGATGCTGATTGGGGCCGGGTTACGGTTTGGCTCTTGGGTTTTTGACGTTTTAGCCTTTTGAGGTGGGAATGTCGGTTCTTTGACAATTGAATATGAGAAGAAAGAGAAACGTGGTCGGCGGTCTCGCAAGATGGGTTTAGGCTCATCTGTTAGAAGACAAATGACGGTCACGTTTTGATATGAGAACACCAGATTGGTTTCTGCAGTGATGCAGGGGTCAGTCGAGAGAGTTCTCGTCAATTCAGAACATAAAGTGATTAGTCATGATTGAATTCTCAACTTGAGAGTTTGATCCTGGCTCAGAACGAACGCTGGCGGCAGGCTTAAC
>Ga0213836_100336_pt1 | contig 40888 bp, 33 predicted proteins | sample SWPATP03_FD_160578 | JGI IMG/M metagenome (GOLD analysis project Ga0213836, IMG submission 160578) | Coastal seawater microbial communities from Marineland, Florida, United States - SWPA TP0 #3 | ecosystem: Environmental > Aquatic > Marine > Coastal | place: USA: Florida | collected 2016-08-05
CGGATCTTTAGGGCCCCAAACCTCGAAGAATTGCAGCAGCTGGCGGCGCGCGCCATCGTCGTCGAAGGTGCGATCCTTGCGCATGATGGTCAGCAGGTGATCGGCCGCCTTTTCGCGTTCGCCCTGGACGTTGAGGATCTTGGCGAGGCTCACGCGGGCCTCGTGATCGTCGGGGTTGGCGGCAAGCTGCTGCTCGAGTGCGACAGGGTCACCCAGTTTGCGGGCTTCCTCGATTTGCTCCAGCTTCTTGGCGACCGCCTGTATTGCGGGATCGGCAGCCATCTCTTCGGGCAGGGAGGCGAGCATCTCGCCGGCGCGGGCCGTTTCGCCCATGCCGATCAGGCACTGCATCATGCCGGCCGCAGCCTTGGGGTTTTCCGGGTCGGCCTGCAGCACGGCGCCGTAGAGCTGTGCGGCACCCTGGATATCGTCCTGTCCGAGCAGGGTTTCTGCCTCGCCAAGCACGGCCTCGATCTCGGCCGCCTGGTCCATGCCCTCGGGACCTGCGACCTTTTCAATGAATTCGCGGATCTGGCTTTCCGGAATGGCACCCATGAACCCGTCGACCGGACGGCCATCGGCAAAGGCGATCACGGCCGGGATCGACTGGATCCCGAGCTGTCCAGCGATCGAGGGATGGTCGTCAATGTTCATCTTGACGAGCCTGACGCGACCCTGGGCTTCGTTGACGACCTTTTCGATGACGGGCGTGAGCTGCTTGCACGGACCGCACCAGGGCGCCCAGAAATCGACGAGAACCGGCTGGCTGCGCGATGCCTCGATCACGTCCTTGCCAAAGCCTGCGGTCGTCGTGTCCGAGATATAGCTACCGGCAGCAGCAGGGGCAGAGGAAGCCGCGGGCGCTGGGGCCGCTGCAGGCGTCGAACCGAAGTTCACCGTCGCGTTCTGGCCACCGTAGTTACCGGCGCCGTAGGAGCCACCATAAGGATTGTTCGTGCCGCTCATGAAAGTGTTCTCCCGGAAAAAGTCCAATCGGCACACGGCCGATGCGCATTATGTCTTACTCTGAATTGCAGAGATCGTATGTCAGCCCGTCACTTTCAAGACAAGCGGCGTATGGCCCGTCGCCTCCAGAAAGCGGATAAGATCGTCGCGACCGATCGACGTCGTCGCATCGTTTGAGAGTGGATGGCCATTGATCACCTCTTCGCTCATCAGGTCTTCGTCGAGCACGAACGTGACGTTGTTATCCGTGTCGTTCAGCGCGCCGAACACGGTGACGGAGCCCGGCACGACGCCGAGAAATTCCAGCATCTTTTCAGGATTGCCGAACGAGACGCGACTGGAGGCCCCGATCACCTTGTGGACGGTCTTTAGATCGACGCTGGCATTTTCTTCGACCGTGATGACGAAGAACTGGTCCTTCTTGTCTTTGACGAACAGGTTCTTGGTATGCCCGCCCGGGATCTCGTCACGCAGACTGGCTGATTCCGATACCGTAAACACCGGTGCATGCGCTTTCGTCTTGTGGGCAATATCGAGGCTATCGAGAAAGGCGAACAGGTCTTCTGCGGTTTTTGGCATGATCGATCTTGGCTGCTCTTGAGGTGTTGGCCCCGGCCGGCGGGGTAAGGATGGCGGACTATAGACAGATTGTTCGGACCGGCCAAGATGCACGCTTTGGCGCAAACCCTTGTTTCGCAGGGGCTTTCGAAGCTCATGAAAAATTCTTCATCGAGATCGTCATTTCCCTGTTGCATTTGAAAAAAGTCTGGGCCATATACCGCCCGTCGCCGGCAACGAGCGACACCGACGATCCAGACTACCACCGGGTCGACGGTTTATGAGCGGGTGTAGCTCAGTGGTAGAGCACAACCTTGCCAAGGTTGGGGTCGAGGGTTCGAATCCCTTCGCCCGCTCCAAATTCTCCCAGAAGATGAAAATCTAGCACGACACCGGTACCCAGTAGGGTACCTCGTCTATTATCGTCATTCGCTGGCTGCCTGCATCCTCGCAGCCAGACTGAGGCCGCCTTTCGGCAGCCTCAGCCCTCATCGCCTCAGCTCTTCGAAAACACGTAGTCGGTTTCCTGGCGCAGGGTTTCGCCCGGGCGAAGCACTGCATTGGGGAAGGTCTCGTGGTTGATTGCGTCGGGCCAGATCTGGGTTTCCAGGCAGAAGCCGGCGTAAGGCGCGTAGCGGCGGCCGCCCATGCCGGGCACCGGCACGGCGAGCTTGACGCCGGCGTAGAACTGGACCCCCGGCTCCGTGGTGCGCACTTCGAGCGACACGCCGGAATACAGGCTGCGGGCAAGCGCCACCGAGCGCTTCGCGCTCCTCTCCTCCGAGAGGCAGTAGTTGTGATCGAAGGGCACCTGTTCGCCATCGGCACCGGTGCGCTGGATCGGACCCATTTTGCTCAAGTCGAACGTGGTGCCGGCAAGCGGCATCAGAACGCCGGTCGGCACCATCCGTTCATCCACCGCCGTCAGCTCAGCCGCGGCGATCATCATGTCGTGGCCGAAAATGTCGGGACGACCGTCGAGATTGAAATAGGAGTGCTGGCAAACGTTCGCGAGCGTCGGCTCGTCGGTCACCGTGTCATAGATGACTGATAGCACGCCGTCTTCTTTCAGCTGGTAGGTCGCGGTGACGGTGCAATTGCCGGGATATCCGGCGCGTCCGTCCGGATCGGTGATCTGCAGCACGACCCGGTCTGCCGCATGATCGACGATCGACCAGATGCGCCGGGCAATGCCGTCGGATCCGCCATGCAGATGGGTAATGCCGTCTTCGTTGAGCTCCACCTGATACTCGGTGCCGTCGATCGAGAAGCGGCCATCGCCGATGCGATTAGCACAGCGACCAGGCGTGGCACCGAAATAGGGCGAATAGGCCTCATAGTCTGCGAAATTGTCGAACCCCAGCACCAGCGGCGGCTCGTGGCCGGCAAGCCGCAGATCCTGGATGACCGAGCCCCAGGTGAGAACCTGGGCTGTCAGCCCGCCGCCTGAGAGCGTGATTCGGTGAACCGCCTCGCCGGCCTTCGTCGTCCCGAAAATCTCGAACTCATGATCCGTCATAACGCACCTCCCAAATGTTTGCGGCAACCTGCGTGATTTCGATCAAAGCCGCAACGACGCCAGGAGAAAAATCGGTCAGGCTCTCTCGATCACTCGGTGCCGATTTTTTCGAGGTCGTAGGGCGTCGTCTGGTAGATCTCGTTGATCCAGTTTCCGAACAGGAGATGCGCATGACCGCGCCAGCGGTTGAGCGGGGCCAGCGTATCGTCGTTGTGCGGAAAATAGTCGTGCGGCATCTTGATCGGGATGCCGGCCTTGACATCGCGGAAATACTCGTCGGCGAGCGAGGTGGAATCGTATTCGACGTGGTTGAACATGAACAGCCGTCGGCCGGCCCTCTCATGCACAAGGCAGAGGCCCATTTCGTCGGATTCCATCAGGATCTCGAGGTCACTGCCGGCCTTTTCGACGTCCTGCCGGCGCACTTCCGTCCAGCGCGACACCGGTACCTGGAAATCGTCGGAAAAACCGTTGAGATAGACCGACGCCGGCGACAGGTTGCGGTGGCGATAGACCCCGAATGCCTTTTCCTTCAGCCCGTGCTTTGGAACGCCGTGGAAATGATAGATGGCGGCCATCGCCCCCCAGCAGACATTCATGGTGGAATGCACGTTGGTAGTGGTCCAGTCGAAGATTTCCTTCATTTCCTGCCAATAGGTGACGTCCTCGTATGGCAGGGTTTCCACCGGCGCGCCGGTGATGATGAAACCATCGAACTTGCGGTGCTTCACCTCTTCCCACGTTTCGTAGAACGACAGGAGATGGTCTTCCGACGTGTTCTTGGCCTTGTGGCCGCCGATGCGAACCAGGGAGAATTCGACCTGCAGCGGCGAGGCGCCGACAAGGCGCGCCATCTGCACCTCGGTCTTGATCTTGTTGGGCATGAGATTGAGAAGCCCGATCTGCAGTGGCCGGATGTCCTGCCTGACCGCCATCGTTTCGGTCATCACGCGCACGCCCTCGGAAACGAGCGTGTTGAAGGCAGGCAGCGTATCGGGGATCTTGATCGGCATCTCTTCAACCCAAAAACAAAAAGCCGGCACGAAGAATCGCAGCCGGCCCGTGGGAAGTTTTTGAAACTCTTCTCGCGGCCCTTTAGCGACTTTTTTTACGTGGCTGCAAGCCGGCCGGCCAAATCACCACGGAATTTCGACTTTTCAAATAATCCCTGCCACGCCCGCCGTCAATGGCAGCAAAAATGACCGCTTTCGCACGAACAGTGCGACACGCGCCTTTCCCTTGCGAGCCGCTTTAGGATATGGGCATGGGCAATGGCCAACTCGACCTTCACGATCCTGCTCGGCGGTGACCTCACCGTAACCGACCGACTGCAAAAGGCAGTTGCCGCAAGCCGCTTCATTGCGGCCGACAGCGGCATGCGCCATGCAGAGGCGCTGGGTGTGATGCCGGAGCTCTGGGTGGGCGATTTCGATTCCTCCGACGCCGCCCTGATCGAGCGCTTTCCGGATGTCGAGCGCCGGACCTATCCGCCTGAAAAGAACGAGACGGACGGCGAGATTGCGACGGCTGAAGCGATCGAACGCGGCGCGACGCGGTTGATCCTGATCGGCGCACTGGGCGGCGAACGATCCGACCACGCGCTCCAGCATTTTTTGCATGCGATGAGCCTTGCCGAACGCGGCCATGACGTTCTTCTGACATCCGGCGAGGAAGAGGCTGTGCCGTTTCTCACCGGCACGATGACGCTCGACCTGCCGAAGGGCGCGCTGTTTTCCGTTATCGGTTTCACAGCCCTCGCAGGCCTCGACATTCTCGGCGCGCGCTATCCACTCAAGGATTACGCGCTGCCCTTCGGTTCCTCCCGCACCGTGTCCAACGTTGCAGAAGGGCCGGTCCAATTCCATTTACGTGACGGCAGGGCGATGATCCTTGCCCGTCCAAACGATTTTTCCGGAGCATAGACGCCGCATGGCACCGCCTATTCTGAAACTCGACGATATCGTTCTAACCTTCGGCGGCACGCCGCTTCTCAACGGAGCTGCCCTGCAGGTGGAGCCCGGCGACCGCATCTCTCTTGTCGGCCGGAACGGGTCGGGCAAATCGACGCTGATGAAGATCGCCGCCGGCATGGTGGAAGCGCAGTCGGGCGAGGTTTTCCGGCACCCCAATGCGACGATCCGCTATCTCGAACAGGCGCCGGATTTCGCTGGTTTCAAAACCGTGCAGGCCTATGCGGAAGCGGGGCTTGGACCGGGCGACGACCCCTATCGCGTCACCTATCTGCTGGAGCATCTCGGCCTGACAGGAGAGGAAGACCCGGTCAGGCTTTCCGGTGGCGAGGCGCGACGTGCAGCACTTGTCCGCGTCATGGCACCGGAACCTGATATCCTGATGCTGGATGAGCCGACCAACCATCTCGATCTGCCGACCATCGAATGGCTGGAAGACGAGCTGCGCAAGACCCGTAGCGCACTGGTCGTCATCAGCCATGACCGTCGCTTTCTCGAAAAGGTGTCGAACGCCACAGTCTGGCTCGACCGCGGCACCTCCCGCCGCCTGTCGCGCGGTTTCGGCCATTTCGAAGCCTGGCGCGATCAGGTTCTCGAAGAGGAAGAGATCGAGCAGCACAAGCTCGGCAAGGCGATTGAGCGTGAAGAACACTGGATGCGCTACGGCGTGACCGCAAGGCGCAAGCGCAACATGCGCCGCGTCGGCGAACTGCAGTCCATGCGTGCCGACTACCGTGGCCACAAGGGGCCGCAGGGCTCCGTTCAGGCCTCCGTCGCCGAAGGTCGCGAGTCCGGCAAGCTGGTGGTGGAAGCGGAAAACATCACCAAGACCTATGACAAGCCGATCGTTGCGCCATTCTCGATCCGCATCCATCGCGGCGACCGCATCGGTCTTGTTGGCCCGAATGGTGCTGGCAAGACGACGCTTCTGAAGATGCTGACGGGCCAGCTCGCCCCCGATGGCGGCTGGATCAAGCTCGGCACCAATCTCGAGATCGCCACGCTCGACCAGAAGCGCGAGGACCTCGACCCCGCAGACACGCTGTCTCACTACCTGACAGACGGCCGCGGCGAAACGCTGCTGGTCAACGGCGAACAGCGGCATGTCGCGGGCTACATGAAGGATTTCCTGTTCCAGCCGGAACAGATCCGCACGCCGATCAAGAACCTCTCCGGTGGCGAGCGCGCGCGCCTGATGCTGGCCCGCATGCTGGCAAAGCCGTCGAACCTTCTGATCCTCGACGAACCGACCAACGACCTCGACATCGAGACGCTGGACCTCTTGCAGGAAATCGTCGCGGGCTATGCCGGCACCGTCATTCTCGTCAGCCATGACCGCGACTTTCTCGACCGGACCGTGACCTCGACGATCGCTCCGGTAGATCCGGATGCGCCGGATGGACGCTGGATCGAATATGCCGGCGGCTATACCGACATGCTGCAGCAGCGCAAAGGCATGGCCGACGAAAAGCGCCGCGCCGATAAGGCGGAAAAGGCGAAAACGGACAGCACTGCTCCGGCTGCCACCAAGACAAAGGGCAAGCTCTCCTTCAAGCAGAAGTTCGCGCTGGAAAACCTCCCCAAGGACATGGCCAAGGCGCAGGACGAGATCGCTACATCCGAACGGAAGATGGCCGATCCCAAACTCTTCGCCAAAGACCCGTCGGCGTTTTCAAAGCTCGCCGCAGAGACGGCAAAACTACGCGATCGTGTCGCCAAAATGGAAGAAGAATGGCTGGAGCTTGAGATGCTCCGAGAACAGATTGAAGGATAGTTAAAGAATTCCTATACTTAACAAATAAATATCCACCGTTTTATTTGTCGCGAGCCGGAACAAACATTCCCCGGTGACGTTCGGCATCCATCAAGTGGTCGAAATGCGTAGTGCGGTATGAATGCCGACATGCCGACCAGATGGAAACAAAACGGTTAGGAATGTCCAATGCTGACTAATGTGATGCGTCGTCGGCTGGCGAGTGATGCAATGGAACAGCGCGTTCTGATCGTCGAGGACGAATTCCTGATCGCGCTTGATGTTGCCGAGACTGTCGAGAGCATGGGTCTCAAGGTTGCAGGCTTTGCCAGCGCCCGCAAGCACGCCCTGTCGCTCGGTGCATACGCCGATATCGCGCTGGTCGACGTCAATCTCTCCGACGGCCGGACCGGTCCGGAAATCGGACGCGAACTCGCTGCCGAATACGGCCTGACGGTCATCTTCATGACGGCCAATCCGGAAGACGTGAAAGACGGCGTCGAGGGATCGCTCGGCGTTCTGACCAAGCCTGTCATGCCGCATGTGGTGGAGCAGACAATCGACTATGCTATCGCCAACCGTCTCGGCGGCATGGCGATCGTGCCGCGTGACCTCAAGATATTCCGCAACGACTCCCAGTCAGGCTACGCGCTCAACGCGTGAACCTTGTTGCCAAAGAACTACTAGCAAGAAAGCCGTCCGGCACGCCGGGCGGCTTTCTTGCTATCGCGACTGCTATCGCACGATGCCTTTCGGTCCTTTGGCCCTGAACGCAAGACGGCAGGGTTCGACACCACTTGCCAGACAATTCCTTCACCGTTACATCTAACCCCGCTCTAACGGGGTGCTGCGCGGTAACGCGCGGCTGAGAGGCTTTCAGCCAACCCGCGGAACCTGATCCGGCTAACACCGGCGGAGGGATTAGACGGCTCACGCTCAGCGCCTATTCCCCTTGTAGATTGACTTTGAAGGAGGCGTTGATGCGCAAACTCTTGCTATCGCTCACCGTGGCTGCGGCCACCATCATCCTGACGCCGGCCGCAAGGGCCGAGGACAAGGTGCTGACTATCTACACCTATGAAAGCTTTACTGCCGACTGGGGCCCCGGCCCCAAGGTGAAGGCGGCTTTCGAAAAGACCTGCGCCTGCAAGGTCGAATTCGTGGCTGTCGCCGATGGCGTCGCACTTCTGACCCGGCTGAAGCTGGAGGGTGAGACGACCAAGGCCGATATCGCGCTCGGGCTCGACACCAACCTGATTTCCGAGGCCAAGGCCACCGGCCTGTTCGAACCGCATGGACTGCAGGCATCGTCCGGCGACGGCGGCATCAGCGTTCCCGGCAATTACGCGGACGATACGTTCCTGCCCTATGACTACGGCCATTTCGCCGTCGTCTACGACACGAAGACCATCAAGAACCCTCCGAGGAGCCTGAAGGAACTGGTGGAAGGCGATCCGTCGCAGAAGATCGCGATCGAAGATCCGCGCACCTCGACACCGGGCCTCGGCCTGCTGTTGTGGATGAAATCCGTCTATGGCGACAAGGCGCCGGAAGCCTGGGCAAAGCTGAAGGGCCGCATCCTGACCGTCACCCCCGGCTGGTCTGAAGCCTACGGCCTGTTTACCAAGGGCGAAGTGCCGATGGTGCTCTCCTATACGACCTCGCCCGCCTATCACATGGTGGAGGAGAACGAGAACCGTTACCAGGCGGCTGCTTTTTCCGAGGGACATTACGTTCAGATCGAAGTGGCCGGCATGCTGAAGGGCGCCCGTGACAAGGATCTCGCCCGTGACTTCCTGAAGTTCATGGTGTCGCAGGGCTTCCAGGATGTGATCCCTACCACCAACTGGATGATGCCGGTGACGAAGACGTCGCAACCGCTGCCAGACGCTTTCGGCAAGCTGGTTCAGCCGGAAAAGACATTCCTGATGGGATCTGACGAAGTCGCGAAGAACCGCCAGGCATGGATCGACGAATGGCTGAACGCCATGAGCATGAACTGATCGGCTGAACCGGGCATGCTGCTGACCGCTGCCGAGCGAAGACGAGGGATTTCCGGCGGGGTGATAAGCCTCGGCGCGATCGCGCTTTTCGTCGGTATCGCGGTCTCGGCCCTGCTGTCCTGGGACGCCCCTGAAACGCAGGGGCGATTGTTCTCGGCCTATACCGGCCGCATCCTGCAGTTCACGCTGTGGCAAGCGGCGCTATCGACCTTGTTCTCCGTATGCCTTGCCCTTCCCGTGGCGCTGTCACTGGCAAGACGGCCGCATTTCATCGGCCGTATCTGGATCGTGCGGCTGATGGCGTTGCCGATGGGTCTGCCGGTTCTGATCGGTGCGCTGGGTCTGATCGGCATCTGGGGGCGCCAGGGCGCGGTCAATAGTTTCCTCTCGACATTGGGGCTTGAGCAGCCGATCAGCATTTACGGCCTGACCGGTATTCTCCTCGCCCATGTCTTCTTCAACCTGCCGCTGGCCGCCCGCCTGTTTCTCGTGGCGCTCGAGCGGCAGCCTGCGGAATACTGGCTGCTCTCCACCAGCCTCGGCATGAAGCCGTTGTCGATCTTCCGTTTCATCGAGGGGCCCGCTCTCATCCGGGTCGTGCCGGGCATTGCCGGGCTGATCTTCATGCTCTGCGCCACCAGTTTCACGCTGGTCCTGATTCTGGGCGGCGGGCCGGCGGCGACGACGCTGGAAGTGGCGATCTACCAGTCGCTGCGCTTCGATTTCGATCCGCCGCGTGCCATCGGACTGGCGGTGCTACAGATCGCCGTGACGGGCCTGATCCTCGCCGCTCTCGCGTTTCTCCCCGCCCCCGACGGCACACATGTAACTGCCGGCCGCGCCACCCGCCGCTTCGATGGACGGACATGGGGCGCAAGGCTGTGGGACGGCTCAACCATCCTCGCTGCGACCCTGTTCCTCATCCTGCCGCTCGCCTCGATCTTCCTAGCCGGCATCAAGGCCGATCTCTGGCGGCTGGCGTCCAGCCCCGCATTCCTCAACGCCGCCTATACAAGCCTGTCGATCGCGCTCTTGTCCGGGCTGCTGGCCGTCAGCGTCGCATTGGCGATCATCCATGCGCGCATTGCCATAAGGGATCTCCGTCATCCCGGCATCCCGGCGCGCGGGCTGGCGGCGATGCTGGGTGCGACGTCGTCGCTGGTGCTGCTGGTGCCGCCGGTCGTGATCGGGACAGGCTGGTTCCTGCTGCTTCGCCCGTTCGGAGATGTCTCGCGTTTTGCCCCCGCACTGGTCGCGGCCATCAACATGCTGATGGCCCTGCCCTTCGTGATGCGGGTGCTGGAACCGGCGATCGAGGATCATCGGCGGCAGACGGCACGCCTGGCCGCGAGCCTCGGCGTAACAGGCTTCTCGAGGCTGCGGCGGATCGACCTGCCCTTCCTGATCGGCCCAATCCTTACGGCACTGTCGTTTGCCATGGCGCTCTCGCTCGGCGATCTCGGTGCTGTGGCCCTGTTCGGATCCTCGGAACTGACGACCCTGCCCTGGCTCGTCTACAGCAGACTATCCAGCTACCGAACCAACGACGCCGACGGGCTTGCCCTGCTTTTAGGCATGATATGTCTGGCGCTGACGATCCTCGGAAGTCTGAGCCGCCGAAAGGGATACGATGGCTGACAGCATCCGCCTGGAAAAGATCGCGCTGCAACTCGGCACCAAACGGTTCAGCTTCGATATTGCCATGACCGACGGCGCGATTACCGCCGTGACCGGGCCGTCTGGTTCGGGGAAATCGACCTTATTGAACCTCATCGCAGGCTTCGAGATACCGGAGTCCGGCCGCATCCTGATCGCGGGCGAGGACGTGACCCACGCCCACCCCTCAAAGCGGCCGATTTCGCTGGTGTTCCAGGACAACAATCTGTTCGCCCATCTCGACCTCGTCACCAATATCGGCCTCGGCGTCGATCCGTCCCTCAAGCTTTCCCGTGAGGACAGGGTGAGAATTTCGCAGTCACTCGAGCGTGTCGGGCTTGCAGGATTCGAGACGCGCAAACCGGGAACGCTGTCCGGCGGCGAGAGGCAGCGCGCGGCATTTGCGCGGGTGCTGGTGCGAAAAAGACCCGTCCTTTTGATGGACGAGCCGTTTGCGGCGCTTGATCCTGAACTCAGGTCTTCGATGGCGTCGCTGCTCCTGGACCTGCACCGCGAAACCGGCAATACGGTGGTGATCGTCAGCCACGACCGCGCCGAGGTTCAAAAGCTTGCCGATGTGGTGGTTGCCGTCGACGATGGCACCATCGTCAACTCCGCCGCAAACACGGCTATTCCCTACGCCCGCTAGAGGCCAGTCGACGGAGCGTCGTCACGAATAGAGACAGGCGAAAACCAACGTTATCGCAGTGCCACAATTTGGTCTTGCGGCGATGTCATCGCCTTGGTTTATCAGAAGTCAATTGCAAACGCGCCGGCTGAACCTATCTCTTTTATCTGTGCATGCGATGCGAAAATCGGTACGAAGCGAAGGTGAACAGGACTGACGGTGCAGAAGACACGGATCAAAACACGCGAGGACGCGACACCCGGCAGGACCGGGCAGACCAGCGCACCGCGCCGTTGGAGACGCTTTGCTGTCGTGTTGCTCGCAGGTGCAGCACTCGCAGGGTGCCAGTCCGTGTTCGATCAGGCCTACACGCCGAATGTTTCTCCATCGGACTCTCCGCAGATCGTCGACGAAGTTCAAAAGAACGATCCGCGGGCGCAGATGGGTGCACGCGAGCATCCCCGCATCGTGGCAAGCTACGGCGGCGAATATCGTGACGCCAAGACCGAACGGCTGGTTGCCCGGATTGCCGGTGCGCTGACCGCTGTTTCGGAAAACCCCACCCAGTCTTTCCGGATCACCATCCTCAATTCTCCGGCGATCAACGCCTTCGCCCTGCCCGGTGGCTATCTCTACGTCACGCGTGGACTGCTGGCGCTCGCCAACGACGCTTCCGAAGTGGCGGCCGTGCTATCGCACGAGATGGGCCACGTGACCGCCAATCACGGGATCGAACGGCAGCGGCGCGAAGAAGCCGAAGTGATCGCCAGCCGGGTGGTCGCCGAAGTTCTGTCGAGCGACATCGCCGGCAAGCAGGCGCTTGCCCGCGGCAAGCTGAGGCTTGCAGCATTCTCCCGCCAGCAGGAACTGCAGGCGGACGTGATCGGTGTGCGGATGCTGGGCGAAGCTGGCTACGACCCTTACGCCGCTGCGCGCTTCCTCGATTCGATGGCGGCCTATGCGCGCTACTCGGCGGTCGATCCCGACAGCGACCAGAGCCTGGACTTCCTGTCCAGCCACCCGAATTCCGCCCAACGCGTCGATCTGGCCCGCCGGCATGCCCGCAATTTCGGCCAGGAAGGCGTCGGCGACAAGGGTCGCGACTATTTCCTCGCCGGCATCGACGGGCTTCTCTATGGCGACAGCCCCCAGGAGGGTTATGTCCGCGGCCAGACCTTCCTGCACGGGGGCCTTGGAATACGCTTCGACGTTCCGCCGGACTTCCGCATCGACAACAAGGTCGAAGCCGTGCTGGCGACGGGACCGGGCGAAACCGCGATCCGTTTCGACGGCGTCGCCGCTGGCGACACCAGCAGCTTGCCCAACTATCTGACCAGCGGCTGGGTGGCCGGGCTTCAGCCGGAAACCGTGCGCGAGACAACCGTCAACGGCCTGCCGGCCGCGACCGCACGCGCCTCCGCCGAACGCTGGGATTTCGATGTGACCGTGATCAAGGTCAACGACCAGATCTTCCGGTTCCTGACGGCAGTTCCGAAGGGCAGTCCCGCACTCGACACGACCGCACAAATCCTGCGCAACAGCTTCCGCCGCATGACACAGCCTGAAATCGCGTCGCTGAAGCCGCTCCGCGTCCGCGTCGTAAGCGTTGGGCCGCAGGATACGATGGCATCGCTGTCAAGCCGGATGATGGGCACAGACCGCAAGCTGGACCTTTTCAAGCTGATCAACGCCATTCCGGTCGGCGCGACATTGTCGCCGGGCCAAAAAGTCAAAATCATTTCCGAATGAGGCTTGTATAAAAGCTTCAAAGCGCGAAGGCCGTTTCAAGGGCCTGCGCGCTTTGAAGCATCGTGTCGAGATGTCGCGACCGCCAGAGCGGTGCGGGCACAGTGTGCTTAGGACACAAGCGCCATCTGCGGATTTGCGGTAACGAGTGCCGACTTCAGCTTCTCGATCGCGCGGCTTTCGATCTGGCGCACACGCTCCTTGGAAATGCCGAGCTTGGCGCCAAGCGCTTCCAGCGTCGCACCGTCGTCAGTGAGCCGGCGGGCGCGGATGATCATCTTCTCGCGGTCGTTGAGCTTTGTGAGGGCACCCTGCAGCCATTTCAGCCGACGCTCGCCATCGATCATGCCGGAGACCTGTTCGTCCGGCAGTGGTTCGCCGCTGGCCAGCATGTCGAGGCGTTCGCCACTGTCGGCATCACCGGAAATCGTTGGAGCCTGAAGCGACGAGTCATTGCCGGAGAGACGGGCATCCATGGTCTGCACGTCGGAAACGCTGACGCCGAGTGCGACGGCAATTTCCTCATGGATGGCCTGGGCCGTGAGGTTGGAGTCGCCGCGGGCAAGTTTTGCGCGCAGGCGGCGCAGATTGAAGAACAGCGCTTTCTGGGCTGAACTCGTACCACCGCGTACGATCGACCAGTTGCGCAGGATATAGTCCTGCATGGAGGCACGGATCCACCAGCTGGCGTATGTGGAAAAGCGGACATCGCGGGCCGGTTCGAACCTTGCCGCAGCCTCGAGCAATCCCACATAACCTTCCTGAACGAGATCGCTCATGGGTAGACCGAACCCACGGAATTTCGACGCCATCGCGATGACGAGACGCATGTGGGCGAGTGCAATCTGGTTTCGAGCACCCTGATCCTGGCGGTCTTTCCAACGGATTGCCAGATCACGCTCTTCCTCGCGGGCGAGATACGGAGCCGACATCGCTATCTTGATCATTGTGCGGTCTGCGGACATGGCTGTCATAGTGTTCTCCGTGGTGCCGTGATCGACAAAGGGCAGAACCAAAAAAAAACGCTGAATTGCGGGATTACCGATATTCCAGCCTTGATTTTTACGAATTTCTGCCGATGTCCCTCAAGTGTCTCGCGGAGGTCTTGGACCGGTTAGGCAATCGCCCCGCTATTGGTTAGGACGGAGAACACGCAGCACGATGCAGCATTAAATTCGCCGTTCCGGCGGGTTAACGCGCTTGTGTTGTAAAGGTTCCAACAAAAAACCCGGCACTAGGCCGGGTTTTTGGTGTTGTCTTTCAGAGACAAAATCAGGCTGCTTCTTCTTCCTGAGCTTCATCTTCCTCGACTGTCTTGCCGCGCTTGGGACCCTTGGCAAGGTTGACCTCGATCAGGCGAACAGCTTCCGTATCGGACATCTTGTTGACGGCGGCAATTTCGCGCGCCATGCGATCCAGCGCCGCTTCATACAGCTGACGCTCGGAATAAGACTGCTCGGGCTGGTTTTCGGCGCGGAAAAGATCGCGCACCACTTCTGCAATGGAAATCAGATCACCGGAATTGATCTTGGCATCATATTCCTGTGCGCGACGCGACCACATCGTGCGCTTCACGCGGGCCTTGCCCTGAACCACCTTCAATGCACGTTCGACGAAATCCGTCTCGGAGAGCTTGCGCATGCCGATGCTCAAGGCCTTGGCGACCGGAACCTTCAGGCGCATTTTGTCCTTTTCAAAATCGATCACGAAAAGCTCGAGCTTCATGCCCGCGACTTCCTGTTCTTCGATAGAGGTGATCGTGCCGACGCCATGCGCAGGATAAACAATCGATTCACCAGTTCTAAAGCCCTGGCGTGCGGGAGAATTCTTTTTCAGTTGGGTCGTCATTCGATTCACAAACTCCCTTTGACTCACCCGTTTTATCGGGTCTGGGGAAACCGGGTCTGTCAGGCCCGGATGAGACGGGGGAAACCGTCGGGACACTCCATACTGATCCGACAACGCGCGCAAAAACAGACCAACTCGCGAAACGGCGACGACAACATCAAAGTGTTGCAATGTCACGGGGAACGCGGGGAGCGATCTGTTTCTTTCGTGATGTTTTTCGGGCACGCGAGTGCCACCTTGTGGAACAGTGAGTAAGCTCTACCACAAAAAAGTGCGGAAATCAATAATTTGCTTTTATTCTTGCAAGCCGCATGACAGTCGGACAGTGCCCAACCAAAAGACAGCTGATTCGAGCGGGTGACGGGCGCACCGTCACCACCCGGGTTTAATCGCCGGAACCTGGCTCTGCCGAGAAGTACTTTTCATACTTGCCCTCTTCGCCGTCCATTTCCTTGGCCTCCGGAAGAGGATCCCGCTTCACGGTAATGTTCGGCCAGATCTGCGCGAAGTCGGAGTTTACCTTCAGCCACTTGTCGAGACCCGGTTCCGTGTCAGGCTTGATGGCCTCAGCCGGACATTCAGGCTCGCAGACGCCGCAATCGATGCATTCGTCCGGGTGAATGACCAGAAAGTTCTCACCTTCGTAGAAGCAATCGACCGGGCACACTTCGACACAGTCTGTGTATTTGCAGCGGATGCAATTGTCTGTCACGACGAATGTCATGCGAAACTCCGAATATCGCAGATTGCGGCACGCTGCCGACGAAAGGTGCGGCAGGCGAAAAGCCGGCAGACTTCAGCACTCAAGGAAGTCATGCTTTTCGAGTGTCACCTAATGCCTTTGCTGCAACTGCGCAAGAATAAACCGTGCGTAAAAACCGGGTCTTGAGGGCGGATTTTCTAAACCTAGTTTTCGCCCGCTTCGGGAAACAGGCGTTCGGTCTCCCGCCTTTCCTTCTTCGTCGGACGCCCGGAGCCCGGCAGGCGTTGCGCCTGCTCGAACGCCGTCAGCTTCTGGCGTTCCTCCGGAGGCGGCGTCAGATCTTCGTAAAGAAGCCGCGCCTCTTCGAATGGACCCCGCCGATCACCACCGGACTTGACGACCAGAACCACATCGCGCCGTTCCAGCTTGATGTCGAGGCGGTCCCCGGTCTTGACGTGATAGCTCGGTTGAGACACCAGCGCGCCGTTTATGCGGATGCAGTTGGACTGGATCAGCGACTGCGCGATGGAGCGTGACTTGGCCATGCGCGCGAAAAAGAGCCACTTGTCGATGCGCTGTCGCGAACCTGCATGTAGCTCTTTTTCAACCATGCGCCTACTTCTTCATCTGCTCCTTGAGAGCAGCAAGCTTGGCAAAGGGCGAATCCGGATCGATCGGCTTTTCCTTGCGCGGTGGCTTGGCCTCAAAGCGAGCGGGCTGCGGTCCCTTGTTACGGTCCGGACGATCGTTACGATCTCCGCGCTCGGGACGATCGCCCCGGTTTTCAGGCCGACGGTTGTTGTTGTCGCGGTTCGGACGACCACCGTCACGGCGCTCGCCATCCCGACGACCATCGCGACGGCCTTCCTTGGGAGCGGCTTCGCCCTGGGGGCGGGCTTCCTGGGTACGGCCTGCTGAGGCAGCACCGGCATTGCGCTGACCCTGGCCGTTACCACGGCGATCACCCTGCTGTGGCCGACCACCCTGGCGCTGGCTGTTCTCGCGACCGCCACCCGGGCGCCACAGGAGAACAGGCTTTGCTTCTTCGGGTTCGACGGCAGCGGCAGATTCAATCGAGGCGGCTGTCTCGGCCTGAGCGTCCGGCTCGGCCGTTGCAGGTGCCTCAACGGTTTCAGCTTCCATGGAAGCGGCGACGTCAGGCGCTGCAGCTTCTTCACTCGCAGCGTCTTCTGCAGGAGCAGCAGCCTCAGCAGGCGCCACAACCTCAGCGGAAGCCTCGGTTGCTTCAGTTGCTTCGCCCTGATCGCCTTCGGCAGTCGGTGCGGCCTCGTCTGCTGCAGCCGTTGGCGTGGCAGGGGCAGCCGCAGCTGGCTCCTGGCCAGCCAGGAATGCCTGCGCCTCTTCAGGCTTCACGGCATCGGCGCGATAGCCGAGGCCTTTCAGAATTTCTTCCATATCGTCAGGCGTTGCGCCGAGGATCGACAGCATGGCTGTCGTCGTCACGAAGCGGCGACCGTCATAGGCGCCGTCAGGACGCGGGCTGGAGCCCGGCTTCCACTGCAGCAGCGGACGGATGAGATCGGCCAGACGCTCGAGAATGTCGATACGAACGGCACGCTTGCCGAGGAAGCGGAAACCGGCGAGCTTGTAGAAGGTACGCTCGAAAGCAGGATCCGCGACGACCGATGTGCGGCCGGCAGCAAGCGCCGGAATGAGATCGCCGTAACCCGGCTTGTCGATGCCGTCGTTCTTCAGCGCCCAGAGAAGCGTGATAAGCTCGGCCGGAGCAGGCTTCAGCAGCGCCGGCATGAACACATGGTAGGCGCCGAAGCGGATGCCGTAGCGGCGCATCGAAGCGCGCGCATCCTGATCGAGCGTCTTCACGTCTTCGGCAACATCGCGCCGGAACATGACGCCGAGGTTTTCGACCAGCTGGAAGGCCAGGCCCTTGGCGAGACCCTGCAGGTCTTCAGCGCGCGACAGATCGTCCAGCGGCTTCAGCACGGTCGCAATGTGATGGTTCACGAAACGCTCGATGCGCGCAACGACGTGTTCGCGGGCATTGCCGGTCAACTGCTCGTCGGCAAGCAGGATCAGGCGCGGGCGCATGATATGGTCGCTTGACGCAAGCCGGCCGACAGGTTCGCCTAGCCAGCGCACGGAACCGTCCGAGCCGACAGCAAGGTCGTTGTTGCCGGATGCATAAAGCCGCGCGGCGCGTGCCTCGAACTCCAGCGCAAGCGCCTTTTGCGCGGCACCCTGGACGGCCTTCGCATCTGGACCCTCCGTGCCGGCTATAGGCGTGAATCGGAATCCAGCCAATTGCCCCACATGATGGCCTTCGACGAAGACATCCCCATTCACACTGATTTCAGCTTCCAGCATCGCATTCTCTCTTAGGCGCTTCATGAGCACAGATGTCCTGCGATCAACAAAGCGTTTCGTCAACCGTTCATGTAACGCGTCCGACAACCTATCCTCGATTTCCCGTGTCTTTTCTTGCCAGTGTGTCGGATCGGCAAGCCAGCCAGGGCGGTTCGAAACATAGGTCCAGGTACGAATCTGCGCGATTCGGGCCGACAGGGTGTCGATTTCTCCGTCGGTCCGGTCGGCGCGGCGAACCTGTTCTGCCATGAATTGCTCGTTCACCGTGCCGAAGCGCACAAGATCCGAGAAAAGAGTCGAAATGAGGTCTGCGTGTTGCGCAGGGGCAATCCGCCGATAGTCCGGCAGAGCGCAGGCCTCCCACAATTTTTCCACCCGCTCCGGCGTTGTCGCCGTATCGCGGATTTCTGCGTAGCGCGACAGATAGTCGAGCGCCTGGATATCGATTGCCGGCAGCGCGCGGGCAAGCCCCGCCACGGTCGGCGGCCGGTCGAGACTGGCACGCAGAGCGGCAAGCGAGGAATAGTCGACGCTTTTCGTGCGCCACTGCAGCACTTTCACCGGCTCGAAATGATGACCCTCGATCCGCTCGACCAGTTCGTCGTCGAACGGCTGGACCTGCCCGGTGACACCAAAGGTTCCGTCACGCAGGTGGCGGCCCGCACGCCCGGCAATCTGCGCCATTTCGGACGGATTGAGATTGCGGAACTGATAGCCGTCGAACTTGCGATCCTGAGCGAAGGCAACGTGATCCACATCGAGATTGAGGCCCATGCCGATCGCATCGGTTGCGACGAGATATTCCACATCGCCTTCCTGATAGAGAGCGACCTGTGCATTGCGGGTGCGCGGGCTCAAGGCGCCAAGCACGACAGCCGCACCACCGCGCTGGCGGCGGATCAGTTCGGCGATCGCATAGACCTCTTCCGCAGAGAAGGCGACGATCGCGGAACGCTGCGGCAGGCGGGTGATCTTTTTCTGACCGGCATAAAACAACTGCGAGAGGCGCGGCCGTTCGACCACGGTGATCCCGGGAAGCAGCCGTTCGAGGATCGGCCGCATGGTGCCGGCACCGAGCAGCAACGTCTCCTCGCGTCCGCGAAGATGCAGGATGCGGTCGGTGAAGATGTGCCCGCGCTCGAGATCGCCGGCCAGCTGTACCTCGTCGATGGCGACGAAGGCGGCCTTTGTCTCGCGCGGCATCGCCTCGACGGTGCAGACGGAAAAGCGCGCCATATGCGGCGTGATCTTTTCCTCGCCCGTGATCAGCGCGACATTGTGATAACCGACCTTCTCCACGACACGCGTATAGACCTCGCGTGCAAGCAGGCGAAGGGGCAGACCGATCACGCCGGAACCGTGCGCAACCATGCGCTCGATGGCATAATGGGTCTTGCCGGTATTGGTGGGGCCTAGCACGGCCGTGACGCCGCGGCCGCTGAGAATCATGGGCTGAGAATGCAAAGCCAGTTCCTGCTTATCCGCCGATGCGATCCTCCACGGAAACGCAATCGCATTATCAGATGGCCATGCTCGACGATAAACGCAAGCCGATATGTTATCCTCGACAAGGCGAGACCACGATTTCCAGGATCAATATGCGTACGATACGCAAGCCAGTTTCGTTCGAACAAACGTGAACGAATCGGCGACGATTGCAGATTCCGGAGCGTTCCCGATCTGTTTCGAACATTACCCGGCTTTTCGACGCATGGCGAAAGTGTAACCCGTTAACCACACCCCACGGGCAAGCAAGTGGTGAGTGGAACAAAAGTTCCCATGCTACGTTTTCTCGGCAATCCCAACCGGACATGTCGAGCCGGTAGGTCAGCGGAGTACAAGCCTATGCTCGGAACCATCCTACTTATCGTACTGATTTTGCTTTTGATCGGCGCGCTGCCGAATTGGGGGCATAGCCGGAACTGGGGTTATGGTCCGTCCGGCGGTCTCGGCCTCGTTGTGCTGATTATCATCATCCTCCTGCTGATGGGCAGGATCTAAAAGCGGCGAAGCCGCACGTTACCAAGGGAAGGAAAGTGACATGAAAAAAGTTTTGCTCGTCGGCGCTCTCGTCGGAATGCTGGCATCCTGCACATCCACTGAAAAGGGCACTGCAATCGGTGCTGCTTCGGGCGCCGTTATCGGTGGCGCTGTGACCAACAGCTGGGGTGGCGCTGCAGTCGGCGCTGTCGGCGGCGGTCTGGTTGGCGCTGCTATCGGCGAATCGCAGAAGCGCAACGGTTACTGCGTCTATCGCGACCGTTATGGCCGTACATACGAAGCGCGTTGCCGCTAAGTCCTGCGTTTAGTCGCAGAATAGAAACCGGCGTCCCATGGGCGCCGGTTTTTTTGTATCCGCTTACCCGGCGAAATACTGACCGCCATTTGCGCTGAGCGTAGACCCGGTAATGAATCCGGCTTCTTCAGAGGCCAGAAACAGCACGCAGCGGGCGATTTCTTCCGGTTCGCCCAACCGTCCGACAGGTATCTGCGGGATGATCTTTTCATCCATCACCTTTTGCGGGATGGCACGCACCATGTCGGTTCCGATATAGCCGGGGCAGATCGCATTGACGGTGATGTTCTTCGAGGCCCCCTCTTGAGCCAGTGCCTTGGTGAAGCCGAGATCGCCAGCCTTGGCGGCAGAATAGTTCACCTGCCCCATCTGGCCCCTCTGGCCATTGATCGAGGAGATGTTGATGATGCGGCCGAAGCCGCGCTCGCGCATGCCGGGCCACACCGGATGGGTCATGTTGAAAAGGCCGGAAAGGTTGGTATCAATGACCTCCTTCCACTGCTGTGGCGTGATCTTGTGAAACATGCCGTCTCGGGTGATGCCGGCATTGTTGACGAGGACGTCGATCGGCCCGAGCTGCGTTTCGACTTCAGCGATGCCCTTCACGCAGGCATCGTAATCCGACACGTCCCACTGGAACACCGGAATGCCCGTCGCCGCGTGAAACTCAGCGGCTTTATCGGTATTGCCCGCAAAATTTGCGGCGACCGAATAGCCTGCCGCTTTCATGGCAGTGCTGATCGCAGCCCCGATGCCGCGCGTGCCTCCTGAAATCAACGCGATACGCGCCATGTAAACTTCCTTTCATACCGTCGCCGCCGTCAGCGTAACGGAGCTGCTCACGCCGATAACGTGGGCAGCTGCCACCGAGTGCTAGAGCGCTTCCAGACACATGGCGACGCCCATACCGCCCCCGATGCAGAGCGTCGCAAGCCCCTTTTTCGCGCCACGGCGCTTCATTTCGAACAGCAGCGTATTGAGAATTCGCGCACCCGACGCACCGATCGGGTGACCGATGGCGATCGCTCCGCCGTTGACGTTGACGAGCGACGGATCGAGGCCCAGATCCCGCGTGACCGCGCAGGACTGTGCGGCAAACGCCTCATTCGCTTCGATCAGATCCACATCGCCGATTTTCCAACCGGCTTTTTCCAGCGCGCGACGCGAAGCCGGGATGGGGCCGGTTCCCATGATCTGCGGATCGACGCCGGCGGTGGCCCAGGAGACGATGCGCGCGAGCGGCGCAATGCCACGACGACCGGCTTCTTCCTCCGTCATCAGCAACGCTGCGGCGGCGCCATCGTTAAGGCCGGATGCGTTGGCGGCAGTCACTGTGCCTTCCTTGTCGAAGGCCGGCCGAAGCGTCGCCATCCCCTCCAAAGTCGCACCGGCACGGATGTATTCGTCGTTCTCGACGCGAACATCGCCCTTTCGGGTCTGGATCAGGAACGGAACGATCTCGTCCCTGAAGCGGCCAGCAACCTGCGCTGCCTCCGCTTTGTTTTGCGAGGACACCGCGAACTGATCCTGTTCCTCGCGCGACAACTGCCACTGTCGGGCGATGTTTTCAGCGGTGATGCCCATGTGATAGCCGTAGAACGCGTCGGTCAGGCCATCCTTGATCATCGTATCGATCATCTTGAAATCACCCATCTTCACGCCGCCGCGCAGATGTGCGCAATGCGGGGCCATCGACATGGATTCCTGGCCTCCCGCGACGATGATTTTGGCGTCGCCGAGCGCGATCTGCTGCATGCCCAGTGCGACCGCACGAAGACCGGAACCGCAGAGCTGGTTGACGCCCCAGGCCGTCGCCTCCTGCGGCACCCCGGCCTTCATCGCTGCCTGGCGGGCGGGGTTCTGTCCCTCGCCGGCAGGCAGGACCTGCCCCATGATGACTTCGTCCACTTCCCCCGCCTCCACGCCACCGCGCGCCAGCACCTCCTTGATTACCGCGCCGCCAAGTTCGTGTGCGGGCACGTTTGCAAATGCGCCGTTGAAGGAGCCGACGGCCGTTCTTGCTGCGGCTGCGATAACGATGGATGGATTGGACATGATGTCTCCTCTTTCCGTTTCTTGGCACCGAGACTGGCAAAGCCTGAGCGCCCTGTCAAACGCCCGGTTTTCGCCCGAAACACCCGGTTTTTCATCGATTTGCTGCGCAGCATGGTGATCCATCGCGGCGCACAAATCGATTGTCAGTTGCGCCAATTTAAGCTTACATTCGAGGCGGGAGAAGATGCCAAGCACTAATAATCGCGCGAATGGCGAAGTGGAGGGAAATCATGGCAAAGACCGAAGGTGACGTGACGATCAAGAAATACGCTAACCGGCGTCTCTACAACACCGGAACAAGCACATACGTGACGCTCGAAGACTTGGCGAAAATGGTCAAGAAGGGCGAGGTATTTACGGTTCAGGATGCCAAGACGGGCGAGGACATCACGCACTCGGTTCTGACCCAGATCATTTTCGAGCAGGAGTCGAAGACCGGAAACACGCTTCTGCCGGTGTCCTTCTTGCGACAGCTGATTTCCTACTACGGCGACCAGATGCAGATGGTGGTGCCGACCTTCCTCGAACATTCGATGAAGACGTTTTCGGACCAGCAGGTGCAGATGCGCGAGCAGATGACGAGTGCGTTCGGTGACACGCCGATCGCCAAGAACCTGCACCTTCCGATGCAGATGATGGAAGAACAGGTGCGGCGCAATACGGACATGTTCCGTCAGGCCATGCAGATGTTCGCGCCCTTTGCCGGTGCCGCGACGCCGCCTCAGCACCAGTCCGCCCCACCATCGGGCAAGAAGGCGGAAGCCAAGGACATCGACGAACTGAAGGAGCAGCTCCGCGCGCTTCAGGGTCGTCTCGACAGCATGAGCACCTGAACGGCATCTGCTGCGGGAAGAAAGGCGCCTTACCGAGCGCGCAACAAAAAAGGCCGGCAAAGCCGGCCTTTCAAGCAATCATCAGAAAAGCTTACGCGCTTTCCTTCGGCGTCAGAACCTGACGGCCGCGGTACATACCGGTCTTGAGATCGATATGGTGCGGACGGCGCAGTTCGCCGGAGTTCTTGTCCTCGACGAATGTCGGGGTCTTGAGAGCGTCAGCAGAGCGGCGCATACCGCGCTTCGACGGGCTCGTTTTTCTTTTAGGTACAGCCATTTTCGTTACTCCACTTCGTGCAAAACAGGGATTTCCGGCCGGAACTGAGGCCGAACATTCCATGTCTCGATCTCGGAAATTTGGCGCGCTTATACATGCCAACCGGGTACTTGACCAGTCCCTGCAGGGATATTGGCGGGATTTTTTCGCAAACCACGCCGAAACACCTCAGGCCTCGTCTTCTTCGACGATTGCTGTCTCCTGAAGGGCCGCTTCCTGCCATGAAACCCAGGCCGGATGCGACGTCATGGCTTCCATATACGCAAGCGTGTCGGCGTCGTCTACCAGATCATAGACCGCAACGCGATTGACGACCGGCGCGAACATCGCGTCCGCTGCGGTAAAGTCGCCAAACAGGAACGGACCGCCGGATTTTGCCCGCAGTTCCCGCCAGATGGTTTCGATCCGCGCGACGTCGTCCATCACCCCGTCGGGGAGATCGATGCGGCGCTTCGGCCGGCGAAAATTCATCGGGCAGGCATTGCGCAGCGCCCGAAAGCCAGACAGCATCTCCATCGAGATGGAGCGAGCGACGGCACGATCCGCAGCTGACGTCGGCCAGATCCCGCTTTCCGGAAACAGCTCGGCTGCGTATTCGATGATCGACAGCGACTGCCAGACGCGCACGTCGCCATGATGCAGAACCGGCACCTGGGCATTGGGCGAGATCGTCTTGTAGCGTGGATTGCCTGCCGGATAATCGAACGGGATTAGCACTTCCTCGAAAGGAACGCCGGCAGCGGTCAGCGCAATCCAGGGCCGGAAGGACCAGGACGAATAGTTCTTATTTGCGATATAGAGGACGAATTTTTCCATCGGCGCAATTTCCATCAGGTCTCGGAATCGAAAATCATCAGTTCGTGGAAATGGTTCATGTCCTCGAACGAGCAGAATGCCGGCGGCCGCAATTCCAGAACAGGAACCGCGCGCTTGATCTCAGCAGTCACCTCGTCGAGCATCGCCTGCCAGGCCGGCAGCGCTGCATCCGACAGGCGCTCGATCACATAGGCAAAGGTAATGTGAAACGCATAGTCGTCGTGATCCGGATGGCGATAACCGAGGAGCCGCGCCAGCGCATCGCGCCAGGCCTTCATCGCCCTGCAATCATTCTCGGACCTCCCCTCGACCACGAGACCCGACGGCTTGGCGCTTTTCACGGTGACCTGGAACGGATCCAGCGTCGAGAAACCTTCGAGCCGAGCCGCCATGATTTCCGTCATGTCCTCGATCGGCGTTTCGAGCGGCATATCGTCCGGCCAGAAGCGAGGCTTGCGGCGATGCTCGATGACACCCTGGAACAGCGTCATGTGCAGGCTGGTGATCGGCGTGAAAAGAAAACGCTCAGCTTCCGGCATCTCGAGATAGCGCGCGCGTGCCGACACAAGCAGCGCCTGCGTTGCCGATCCTTTTTCCAGATGGCAGACGATCGTGTTGCCGGGCTCGGGCAGAAAGCCGCCTCGCCGTCCGTAACGCGTTCCGAGCCGCGGCGGCGGTTTTGGATTGTGCGTCGCCGAGTATTTGAGGAGATCGGGCGAAATCAGTCTGGCATCCATCGGCGGTCCACTTTCTGCGTAAACGCACTCACAAAGCGTGCTCGACGCGCTCTTACGCCAGCGTCGATACTGACAGATGACATGAGGGACGTTTAACGCTTAGTTTTGACGTCACCCATAAATGCATTTGATGTAATCGCTGGATGCGCGGGCGCGCCGTTCCACGACACCCGCCAGCCGCTGCATTCCGCGGCCGGGCTTGCTGGCGACCCGCGTATGCGGATTGGGAAGTGCGACGGCGAGCAACGCGGCCTGACGGGCACTCAGCTTGGCGGCTGGCACCTTGAAATGATACTGCGCCGCCGCTTCAGCCCCGTAGATACCAGGTCCCCATTCTGCGACGTTGAGATAGATTTCCATCAACCGCCATTTCGGCCAAATGAAATCCTCAGCCAGCGCCAGCGGCAGTTCCAGCCCTTTACGGATGAAGGAGCGGCCGTTCCATAAAAACAAGTTTTTGGCCGTCTGCATCGGAATGGTGCTCGCGCCACGCGTTGCCTCGCCGTCCAGTGCATCCTGCACGACGCCGCGCATCTGGCGCCAGTCGACGCCGCCGTGGAAACAGAACTGGCCGTCCTCCGACATCATCACGGCCCGCACGAGATTGGGCGAGATGTCCTCGATATTAACCCACTGGCGGTCATACCCGCGCAGAAGAAACAGTTCCGACAGCATGAGGGTGGACACCGGCCGCGTGAATGGCAGCGCATAGACCGGGATGAGAAGATAGGGCAGCACCACCAGCGCAATGACGAACAGGATGACGCGGCGGAGCCACGTGGTGTTAGGCAGGCGAAACCGTCGTGCGGGCCTCACGGGTTCGTCTTCTTCGGCATGCTGTTCAGGTGCGATATCCAAGGTGCTTCTACCCGCCCGTTTAAAGTTTCATAGCCGGTGGCGCTTTCGAAGGCCAGTCCACCGGCTGAAACTTCGGCAATGCTGGTAAATCGACATTGCCTGTATCGTCGCCTCATGCCAAACAGCCCGGCATGAACACGACCGATCCTGCATTCGAAAGCCGGTTGAAAGACAGCGCAGTCGCCACCGAGGCGCTGCTTGTGTCGCTTCTTTCGGATCAAACGTTGCCCGACGAAGTCACGCGCCCGGCCCATCTGATGGCCGCGATGCGCCATGGTTCGCTGAATGGCGGAAAGCGCCTGCGACCGTTCCTGCTGCGCGAAAGCGCGCTTCTGCTTGGTGGGAACGAACAGGCCGCCATGCGCATCGGTGCCGCACTCGAATGTCTGCACTGTTATTCGCTGATCCACGACGACCTGCCCGCCATGGACGACGACGACCTTCGCCGTGGTCAGCCGACGGTCCACAGGGCATTCGACGAGGCGACCGCGATCCTTGCCGGCGATAGCCTGCTGACCTACGCCTTCGACATCATCGCAGCGCCTGAAACAGCCCTGCCGGACCGGGCAAAGACGGAACTTGTTCTGGCCCTCGCCCGCGCCGCCGGTTCCGGCGGCATGGTGGGTGGCCAGGCGCTCGATCTGGCTGCGGAAAAATCGGCACCGGACGAGGCAGGGATTACCACGCTTCAGGCGATGAAGACCGGCGCACTGATCCGTTTCGCCTGCGAGGCAGGTGCGATCATCGCGGGCGCAGATCAGGAACATCGTCAGCGCCTCAGAAAATTCGGCCAGGTCATCGGGCTTGCCTTTCAGCTCGCCGACGATCTTCTCGACATCACCTCCGATGCCGAGACCATGGGCAAGGCGACCGGCAAGGATGCCGCCCGCGGCAAGGGCACGCTGGTTGCCATGCATGGCACAGGCTGGGCGGAAGAGAAGCTCGATACACTGACGGCAGACGCCGTCGACCTGCTTGCACCCTACGGCGAAAAGGCATTTATTCTGCAGCAGACGGCGCGCTTTATCGCCAGCCGCCAGAACTGACGAGACGGGACAAAGGCAAGCCTCCCGGATCAAACCCGAGGAGTAAAGCATGCCGGATGTATTCGCCTACCTGCCCTATATCTGGCCAGCCTATCTCGCTTATCTCATCGCCGTCCTCAGCCCCGGACCTGCGAATTTCGCCATTATCGGGATGGCGATTTCGCATGGCCGTCGCAACGGGGTGATCCTGGCACTCGGCGTCTTCTGCGGCTCGCTGACCTGGGCCTGCGCTGCCGCACTCGGGCTCGCCGCAGTCCTGCGCACCTACGCGATCGCGCTCGAAATCATGAAGGTTCTCGGCGGGCTCTATCTGATCTATCTCGCCTGGAAGGCATACCGCTCGGCGCGGACCCCGGATATCGAGACCGCATCGAGCGAGAGCAGGACGTCCTATACGGCAAGGCAACTCTGGCTGCGCGGCTATGCCATCCACGTCACCAATCCGAAAGCGATCTTCGGCTGGCTGGCGATCATTTCGCTCGGCCTGCCCGCGGATGCACCGCCTTCGGCAATCCTGCTGATCGTCGGCATCTGCTCGACCTCAAGCCTGGTCATCTTCACCGGATATGCGGTTCTGTTTTCGACCCGCCACGCGCTTCGCGGCTACAAGGCCGCACGGCGCTGGATCGAAGGCACCATGGCCGTCTTCTACAGCATTGCCGGCGTGAAACTGCTGACGAGCCGGATATGACCGGCTCGTCGATATCTGAGCGAACTCAGCCCTGCTCGATCGGCGCGATCGCGACTTCGACGCGGCGGTTCTGGGCGCGACCATCCGGCGAGGCGTTGGAGGCGACCGGCTGCGACGGGCCGTAGCCCATGGTCGAGACACGGCGCTGATCGACGCCGCGACCACCGAGATAGTTGGCGACCGAGACGGCACGGCGTTCCGAAAGCGCCTGGTTGTGCTGCAGGCTGCCGGTCGAATCCGTGTGACCGTTGACGTCGATATAGGTCTTGCCGAACTTGTTGAGTACGATCGCAACCGAATCGAGCGTGGCATAGAACGGCGGGATCACCTGGTCCTGATCGGTGGCAAAGGTGATGTTCGACGGCATGTTGAGAATGATGCGGTCGCCGTTGCGGGTCACCGATACGCCGGTTCCCTGCAGCTGCTGGCGCAGTTCGGCTTCCTGGCGGTCCATGTAATTGCCGATGGCGCCACCGGCGAGGCCACCGATCGCAGCGCCGATCAGCGCATTGCGGCCCTTGTTGCCGCCGCCGATCAAAAGACCGCCGACCGCGCCGAGACCGGCACCGATGGCAGCGCCACCAGCCGTGTTCGACATTTTCTGCTGACCCGTATAGGGATCGGTCGTCGTGCAGGCAGAGAGATACGTCGCGCAAGCTGCGACGATAGCAATTTTTTTCAACATATGAATCAGTTTCCCCGTCGTCCGTAGTACCCCTCATTTACCATGAAATACGGCAATAGCGAGGAGAGGCAGCGGCAGCCGGGATAAGGAATTATCCCTATCCGGGATGACGCTTACTCGGCGGCGGTTTTCTGGCCGAAGCGGTTCTCGATGTAATCGATCACCAGCTTTTCGAAATCCTGAGCGATATTGGGGCCGCGCAGCGTCATCGCCTTCTGACCGTCGATAAAGATCGGGGCGGCAGGTGTCTCGCCAGTGCCGGGCAGCGAGATACCGATATCGGCATGCTTGCTTTCGCCGGGGCCGTTGACGATGCACCCCATCACGGCGACATTCAGAGCTTCGACGCCCGGATACTTTTCGCGCCAGATCGGCATGTTCTTGCGGATATCGTTCTGGATGTTCTGGGCAAGCTCCTGGAACACCGTCGATGTGGTGCGCCCGCAGCCGGGACAGGCGGCGACCACCGGAATGAACTGGCGGAACCCCATGACCTGAAGGATTTCCTGCGCAACCTGCACTTCGCGGGTGCGGTCACCGTTCGGTTCCGGCGTCAGCGACACACGGATCGTATCGCCGATCCCGTGCTGCAGGACATATCCCATGGCAGCCGACGAGGCGACGATGCCCTTGGTGCCCATGCCGGCCTCTGTCAGGCCCAGATGCAGCGCATGGTTGGAGCGCTCGGCCAGCATCGAATAGCAGGCGATGAGATCCTGCACCTGGCTGACTTTTGCGGACAGAATGATCCGGTTGCGCGGCAGGCCGATGTTTTCCGCAAGCTCGGCCGAAATCAGGGCCGACTGGACGATCGCCTCGTGCATCACCTGGCGTGCAGACAGCGGCGAACCGGCTTCGGAATTGCGGTCCATCAGCGTCGTCAGCAGGTCCTGGTCAAGCGAACCCCAGTTGACGCCGATGCGGACAGGCTTGTCGTAACGGATCGCCATCTCGATGATGTCGCCGAACTGCTTGTCCTTCTTGTCCTTGAAGCCGACATTGCCCGGGTTGATGCGGTATTTTGCGAGCGCTTCGGCGCAGGCCGGATGATCGGCCAGAAGCTTGTGGCCGATATAATGGAAATCGCCGATCAGCGGCACGTCGAGGCCAAGGCGCAGTAGACGCTCGCGCACCTTCGGCACGGCGGCAGCGCTCTCGTCGCGATCGACGGTGATGCGGACGATCTCGGAGCCTGCCTTGTAGAGCGCGGCGACCTGGGCGACGGTCGCATCCACATCCGCCGTATCGGTATTGGTCATCGACTGGACGACGACGGGCGCACCACCACCGACGATCACACCGCCGACATCGACGGCAACCGTGGCGCGGCGGGGCTTCGGATTATAGTCAATCGGTGCGTTCATGGGATCGTCTCGTTGCCTTTGCCCTGGGGCTAACTGGGGGCATAAACCGTCTTTCAGGTGGCGTATGACCGCCGGCTTGTCAACCAGCGGCCATGAATAGTTGGGTCAGTGATGCGCGCCGTCCGCATGCCTTGCAAGGTTCGAGAGAAGCAGCGTCACCAGGATCAGCACCGACAATCCCGCGAAAATGCTGCCAAGTCCCGTATGCTCAGCGATGAAGCCGATTGCCGAAGGTGCAACGAGAATTCCGGAATAGCCCATCGTGGTGACCACGGACAAACTGACGCCCGCTGCCATGCCCGGCAGATTGCCGGCCGCGGAAAACAGGATCGGCACGATGTTCGAAATGCCGATGCCGGCGATAGCAAAGCCTGCAATGGCCATCGTCGAACTGGTCGCAAAACCGATCGTCAGCATGCCCAGCATGGCGATGACGCCGCAGACCCTAAGCGTATTGACGGCACCGAACCGGTCGCGGATGAGATCTCCGGCAAAACGCATCGCCGCCATCGTGAAGGAGAAAGCCGCAAAGGCGAAGCCGGACAGCGTCAGCGAGGCCGACAGCTCGTTGCGCATGTAAAGCGCGCCCCAATCAAGAATGGATCCCTCGGGGATCATGCAGAACAGCGCCATGATTCCGAGCAGCCAGGGAAGCGGTGACGACGGCAGGCGGCGTCCGGCCCCGGCCGCCCTCTCCTCCGGATGCGGCGCATCCTGAAGCACCATTTTCCAGGCGACGGCGATCATGACGGCGGCGACGACGGTTACGAAAAGCGCATGCGGAAGAACGCCGATCCGTTCGAGAAGAAAGCCACCGGTCGAGGCGCCGAGCAGGCCGCCGAGGCTCCAGAACGCGTGGCAGGATGACATGATCGCGCGGCGCATGCCTTTCTCAGTCGCAACGGCATTGGCATTCATTGCCACATCCATCGCGCCGATCAGGCCGCCGAACAGAAACAACGCAACCGCTCCGCTCCAGACGCTGCCGATCAGCGACAGGAGAAGAAGCGTCGGCGTCAAAAGGACTGCGGTGACCTTTGAGACGATGCTGGAGCCGAACCTCGCGATCTGGCTGCCGGCGATCGGCATCATCACGATGGAGCCTAGCCCGAAGATCAGGATCATCACGCCGAGCGACTTTTCGCTCAGCTCCAGCCGTGCCGCAAATTCCGGGATCTTTGGCGCCCAGGCACCGATCATGAAGCCGTTCATCAGAAACAGCAGCGATACGCCGATCCGCTGCGGTGTGATGAAAGCACGTCGGGTCTTGGCTTCCGCCGGCGAAGACAAATCGTTCATCAGGTTGCTTCCTCCAGGCGCTGAGATTTAATTAAATCGATTTAGATTGCAATCTTCCGCGCTCAGCATGAGTTTCACGATTTATGTCTCCGGTTCACGCTTGTCACCCCTTAGCAACGACGGATGGAGCGCGACGAAGCTGATTGCAATCGCTGCAGAACGCCTTAAGCATTCGGATATGCAATGATATGAGGCGTCGGTATCCGGCGTGTGACTTTCTTGAAATCCAGCATCGGCAGCGGCATTCTTCTCGTCAGTACCTCCTACTTCGTGTTCACGCTTCATGATGCGGTTATCAAGCTGCTGGTGGTCGATGTCGGCGTCTGGCAGATCATTTTCTTCCGAAGCCTGACGGTTCTGATCGCCTGCCTCGTCATCGGGGGACGCGGTTTCATCCCGCGCGTTGTCCGCTCGCCGATCGTGCGGCCGATGATGGTGCGCAGCGTGATCCTTCTCGCCGCATGGGTTTCTTTCTACACCGCAGCCAAGTCCCTGCAATTGGCCGAACTGACGACGATCTATTACGCCAATCCGATCGTCGCCACCCTGCTTGCTATTCCGGTTCTGCGCGAAAAGGTGCCCGCGGTCCGCTGGGTGGCGATCATCCTCGGCTTCGTCGGCGTGGTGATTGCCGCAAATCCGGCCGGGTTGACACTTTCGCTCCCGGTCGGTCTCGCGCTCCTCGCGGCAATCCTCTGGGCCATCGGCAGCGTTCTCTTGCGCAAGACGGCGATGAACGAGAAGACCCTTGTCCAGATGACGCTCACCAACTTCTTCTTCGTGGTGATGACCTTCGTCATGGCCGTGCTGACATGGCAGCCGGTCGATCTGAAAAGCGGTGCGCTTCTGGCGCTCGTCGGCATTCTCGGCGGCACCGCCCAGGCGACGCTGTTCGAGGCGATGCGACGGGCGCCGGTCTCGGTGCTTGCCCCGTTCGAATATTCCTCGCTGATATGGGCGTTCGTGCTGGGCTACGCCATCTGGCAGGACATTCCCGCAAGCAATGTCGCCGCCGGTGCCGCACTGATCTTCTGCGCCGGACTGCTAATCGTCGCCAGCGAGCGGCTGGCGGCGAGGCGCTATCGCCTCGCTCAACCTGCGGACGGATCAGACGGACCGACGGACGCCTGAGTCGTCAAGAGTTTGACCCGTCAGGACCCGTAGACGACGAGCAGATCCTTGGCGTCGATCTGGTCGCCGGCCTTGACCAGCACTTCGGCAAGCGTGCCGTCCTTTTCGGCGTGCAGCGCGGTTTCCATCTTCATCGCTTCGATGGAGACAAGCACGTCGCCGGCCTTGACCGCCTGACCCGACGCCACGAAGACGCGGGAAATCACGCCCGGCATCGGCGCGCCCAGATGCAGGGGATTGGCGATATCCGCTTTGGCCCGCACAGCCGAACCGCTTCCGCCATGGGCCCTGTCCGGCACCTTGATGCGGCGCGGCTGGCCGTTCAGTTCGAAAAAGGCGGTGACCATGCCTTGCGCATCCGGCGCGCTGGTCGCCTGGTTGACGATCACGAGCGTCTTGCCGCGTTCGATATCGGCAAACAGCTCTTCGCCATCGGCAATCCCGTAGAAATAGGCATGCGTCGGCAGCACCGAAACCGGCCCGTAGGTCTCGGACGCCAGGGCGAAGTCCGTGAACACTTTCGGGTACATCAGATAGGAGGCGAACTCGAAGTCGTCGACCTTGCGCTCCAGCTTGTCCTCGACCGACTTGCGCTCGGCATCGAGATCGGCGGGGGCCAGCAGCGAACCGGGAACGTCGGTATAGGGCTGATCGCCCTTCAGCGCCTTCTTCTGCAGCGCCTGCGGCCATCCACCCGGAGGCTGGCCGAGATCGCCCTTCAGCATCGACACGACCGAATCCGGGAAGGCGATGTCCTTGGCCGGGTTTTCAACGTCGGCCACGTTCAGATCCTGGCTGACCATCATCAGCGCCATGTCGCCCACCACCTTGGACGACGGCGTGACCTTGACGATATCGCCGAACATCCGGTTCACATCGGCATAGGTCTGCGCGACCTTGTGCCACTTGCTCTCGAGACCGAGCGAACGGGCCTGTTCCTTGAGGTTGGTAAACTGGCCACCCGGCATTTCATGCAGGTAGACTTCCGAGGCCGGACCCTTGAGATCGCTCTCGAACGCCGCATACTGGCCGCGCACCGCTTCCCAGTAGAACGAGATCTTGCGGATCCATTCCGGATCAAGCCCGGTATCGCGGTCTGTTCGCGACAGCGCTTCGACGATCGAACCGAGGCAGGGCTGCGACGTGTTGCCCGACAGCGCATCCATCGCCGCATCGACGACGTCGACGCCGGCATCGACAGCCGCAAGCACGGTCGCAGCCGAGATGCCCGACGTGTCATGCGTGTGGAAGTGGATCGGCAGCGAGGTCGCTTCGCGTAGTGCCTTGAAAAGGACGCGGGCAGCCGCGGGTTTCAGCAGGCCCGCCATATCCTTCAGCGCGATGATATGAGCGCCGGCCTTTTCGAGTTCTTCCGCCAGTGCGACGTAATATTTGAGATCGTATTTCGGGCGCGCCGAATTCAAGAGATCGCCGGTATAGCAGATCGCGGCTTCGCAGAGCCGGTTCTCCTCGTTCACCGCATCCATCGAGACGCGCATGTTGTCGACCCAGTTCAGGCAATCGAACACGCGGAAGACATCGATGCCGCCCTTGGCGGCCTGTTGGACGAAGTATTTCACGACATTGTCGGGATAGTTCTTGTAGCCGACGCCGTTTGCGCCGCGCAGCAGCATCTGCAGGAGAATGTTCGGCGCCGCCTCGCGGATCAACGCCAGCCGCTCCCACGGGTCCTCGGTCAGGAACCGCATCGACACGTCGAAGGTGGCACCGCCCCAGCATTCCAGCGAGAACAGGTTCGGCAGAGCCCGTGCGTAGACCCCGGCCACGCGGGCGATGTCATAGGTCCGCATGCGGGTGGCGAGCAGCGACTGGTGGCCGTCACGCATCGTCGTGTCGGTGATGAGGGCGCGGCTTTCGCCCCGCATCCACTCGGCGAATTTCTTCGGGCCGAGCTCATCCAGCTTCTGCTTGGTACCGGCGGGAATATCGCCGTTGATATAGGGCAGAACAGGCTTTGCGGCCTTTGCCGACGGTGCCGGACGACCCTTGGTTTCCGGATGACCGTTGACGGTGACGTCGGCAAGATAAGTCAGAAGCTTGGTGGCGCGGTCGGCGCGCTTCACCTGTTCGAACAGTTCGGGCGTCGTATCAATAAACCGCGTCGTATAGGAATTGTCGCGGAATTTCGGGTGGGTAATGATCGCTTCGAGGAAGGTGAGGTTCGTCGCGACGCCGCGGATGCGGAACTCGCGCAGCGCCCGGTCCATGCGGGCGATCGCTTCCAGCGGCTGCGGTGCCCAGGCCGTGACCTTGACGAGCAGCGGATCGTAGAAACGGGTGATGATCGCACCCGTATATGATGTTCCGCCATCGAGACGGATGCCGAAACCCGACGCCGAGCGATAGGCGGTGATACGGCCGTAATCCGGAATGAAATTGTGCTCGGGATCCTCGGTGGTGATGCGGCACTGCAGCGCATGGCCGTTCAGCCGGATGTTCTCCTGCGCCGGAACGCCCGATTCCGGCGTGCCGATGGCAAAGCCGTCGAGGATGTGGATCTGCGCCTTGACGATATCGATGCCGGTGACGACTTCGGTCACCGTGTGCTCCACCTGGATGCGCGGATTGACCTCGATGAAGTAGAATTTGCCGGTATCGCTATCCATCAGATATTCGACCGTGCCGGCGCCGACATAATTGGTGGCGCCAGCGATCTTCAGCGAATAGGCAGCGAGTTCGGCCCGCTGCTCCTCGGAAAGATAAGGCGCCGGGGCGCGTTCCACGACCTTCTGGTTGCGCCGCTGGATCGAGCAGTCACGCTCGAACAGATGCACGACGTTGCCATGGGTATCGCCAAGGATCTGGCTTTCCACATGGCGGGCCCGCTCGACCAACTTTTCGAGATAGACCTCGTCCTTGCCGAAGGCCGCTTTTGCTTCGCGCTTGGCCTCGACGACTTCCCTGGCGAGGTCCTTCGGATCGCGGATGGCACGCATGCCGCGACCGCCGCCACCCCAGGATGCCTTGAGCATGACCGGATAGCCGATGTCCTCAGCCATCTTCGCCACGACATCCATATCATCAGGCAGCGGTTCGGTGGCAGGAACTACGGGCACGCCGACCGAAATGGCAAGATTGCGCGCCGCCACCTTGTTGCCGAGCTGGCGCATCGTATCGGGACGCGGACCGATGAAGATGATGCCGGCCTCGTCGCAGGCATCGACGAATTCAGGGCTTTCCGACAGAAGGCCGTAGCCTGGATGGATCGCATCGGCGCCCGAGAGCTTGGCAACCCGGATCACTTCCGGGATCGACAGGTAGCTCTCGATCGGGCCGAGGTCTTTTTCGAGATGCGGACCGCGACCGACCTGATAGCTTTCGTCCGCCTTGAACCGGTGCAGCGAGAGCTTGTCTTCTTCCGCCCAGATCGCCACCGTCTTGATGCCGAGCTCATTGGCAGCACGAAAGACGCGGATGGCGATTTCGGAGCGATTGGCGACGAGAATTTTCGATATCGGCAAGACAAGCCTCCCCAGGTGCCTCGAATGGTGCACCGCAAGAGATCAACATCTCCCGCATTAGGCAAGGGCTATTTGGTCGATAGCCGGCGTCAAGGACGCTTCAGGTCACCAGCCCATGGCGAAATGCCATGGCCACCACATGCTGGCGGTTCTTGGCTTTCAGCTTTTCCTGGAGGCCGTTGATATACCAGTCGACCGTGTGGTTGGAGATGTCGAGCGACCGTGCGATCTCATGCGATGTCATGCCGTCGGCAAGAAGCGCCATGACTTCCATCTCGCGACGGGTGAGCTGGGTATCCAGTCTGGCCGAGGCCTCGAGCGCCGTCGCGTCGCCGGCGATCTCCAGCAGTCTCCAGAAAATGCGCTTGGCGGCCGTGTCGAACAGTGAGATCTCGGTCGGCGATAGATCGATCGGTTTGCCGCCGATGATCATGTTGCCGAGAAATCCGTTGCGTCCATGGATCGGAAACACGTAGCCGTCGTCGAGACCATGGCGGCCCGCTTCCTGCATCATCCGGTCCATCCGCGAACGATGCGGATCGGACTTCAGGGCAAGGATCGAATCGCGCCAGCGGAACGGGCGATGGGCCGCATTCAGCATCCGCATGACAGGGTCGATGACGGTATATTTGCGCGCGCGATAGACCTCGACCCAGCTGTCCGGCCAGCGGGAGATCAAGGTCATTCCCTCGGGATCCGTTTGCCCTTTTCTCAGGACGATTGCATAGAATTCGAAACCGTAGGTTTTGAGGAGTGACGCAAGATTGTTCGCCACTTCTTTCGTCGTTCGTGCCTCTTCAACCAATACAAGCAACTGCACAACAAATTGGATGCTCAAATTCGCCCCCAGACCGTCTCCCCGACGATCGGCTTTATTCTTATAAAACACCGACGCCGGCATAGAACCCGACCGCCCGCTTAACATAGTTATCATTTATACCACGTACATGCCGAAATCTTGTGATTGACGCAGCGATCAGGATCGGCATCAGCATACCGCATCGGTAACCTAACTACGGGCGAACCCTTGCTCTCACTGGATTATTTTCGGAAAAGAAGTTCACCGGCTAGGTTCGTCTCGGATTCGCCCTGTCCTTGCCATAACTATGCTGCCAATCGTTTCATGCCTGCACTTCAATAGGAGTTGCGCCCGTTGACGCTCTTCCAAGTTTACGCCCGAGCTTTGCAATATCTGACGAAGAACCGCTGGCGGGTCGCCGCGGTCGTCGTCGCCAACATTATTCTGGCCATCATCACGATTGCCGAACCGATTCTGTTCGGTCGAATCATCGACGCGATCTCCTCCAAGAGTGACGTCACCAACGTTCTGCTTCTTTGGGCGGGCTTCGGGGTCTTCAATACCGTCGCATTCGTGCTCGTTGCACGCGAGGCCGACCGTCTGGCCCACGGGCGCCGCGCGTCGCTGCTGACGGAAGCCTTCGGACGCATCATTTCCATGCCGCTGTCCTGGCACCACCAGCGCGGCACGTCGAACGCCCTGCACACGCTGCTGCGTGCCTCCGAAAGCCTGTTCGGTCTGTGGCTGGAATTCATGCGAACGCATCTCGCGACCGCCGTTGCAATCCTGCTGCTGATCCCGACCGCCATCTCGATGGATTGGCGCCTCAGCATCGTGCTTCTGATCCTCAGCATCTTCTACTGGATCATCGGCGTTGCCGTGATGAAGCGCACGAAGGAAGGCCAGGCCGCGGTCGAAACCCATTACCACCAGGTTTTCAGCCATGTCAGCGATTCGATCAGCAACGTCTCTGTGATTCACAGCTACAACCGCATCGAAGCCGAAACTTCGGCCCTCAAGAACTACACCAAGGATCTGCTGAAGGCGCAGTATCCGGTGCTGGACTGGTGGGCTTTGGCCGGTGGCCTCAACCGCACGGCATCGACGGTCTCGATGGGCGTGATCCTTGTGATCGGTACCATGCTGGTGCAACAGGGCAAGATCCGCGTCGGTGACGTCGTCGCCTTTATCGGCTTCGCCAACCTTCTGATCGGCCGCCTCGATCTTCTGCGCCAGTTCGCAACCCAGATTTTCGAAGCCCGCGCCAAGCTCGAGGATTTCTTCGTTCTGGAAGATTCCGTCGAGGAGCGCGCCGAACCGACGGATGCACGCGATCTGGGAGATACGGTCCGGGGCGAAGTGGAGTTCCGCGACGTCTCCTTCGGCTTCTCCAACACGAGCCAGGGCGTTCACGACGTATCGTTCATCGCGCAAGCGGGGGAAACGATTGCGATCGTCGGCCCGACCGGTGCCGGCAAGACGACGCTGATCAATCTCCTCCAGCGGGTCTATGATCCGCAGCAGGGCAAGATTCTGATCGACGGCGTCGATATCGGCACCATCACTCGCAAGTCACTGCGCCATTCCATCGCGACCGTGTTCCAAGACGCGGGCCTGCTCAACCGCTCGATCAGCGACAACATCCAGCTGGGACGAGAAGGTGCAACGCGGGAAGACATCGTCCGGGCGGCAGAAGCGGCCGCTGCGGCCGAATTCATCGAAACGCGTCTCAATGGCTACGACACGACGGTCGGCGAGCGTGGCAACCGCCTGTCGGGCGGAGAGCGCCAGCGTATTGCCATCGCCCGTGCGATCCTCAAAAACGCACCGATCCTCGTTCTCGACGAAGCAACCTCGGCGCTTGATGTGGAGACGGAACAGCGCGTGAAGGCGGCGATCGACAAGCTGCGTCAGAACCGCACCACGTTCATCATCGCGCACCGGCTCTCCACCATCCGCGACGCCAACAAGGTCATCTTCCTCGAGGGTGGGCGGATTGCCGAAATGGGCACCTACGACCAGCTGAGCCGCAGCGGCGGCCGCTTTACGTCGCTCCTCACCGCCAGCGGCATCGTCATCGACGAGGACGAGGAAGGCCACAAGCTCCCGGTACCCGCCGAGCACGCCTAAGCTCTCGACCACTTATACCGATCGAACATCAGACTCCTCGCCTCCAGAAATGGAGGCGGGGGTTTTTTGTGAGGTAATGCGGGAGCACCGCTTTTTCGCGTGAGCTTCTGCCTACGCGGCTTTGCAAGTGCTTGCCATACAAAGCGCGTGAGCGGCGCGCGGGTTGGGTCCCGACCTGTTCCTGCCGGGATCCATGCCGCGCATTGTGAGCGGCATCCCGATCGGCTGGCACGATACGTGGACATCAGAGCAGGACATCGCCCCTCCCCTGGATCGGCCGACACGTCTCCTCACCGGGCACAAACCAACAAAAAACCCCGCTGCCATTGCTGGAAGCGGGGTTTCTGTTTGGGATACCATCAGGACGTTCGACGTCCGGTGGGATCAGCTTTCTGCGGGCGGAGCCGGCAATGCGCTGGTCGCTGGCGCCGCAAGGTTCAAGCCGTTGACCGGATCGACAGCGACGCCACCGATCGACGCCTTGCCGTCCTTGACCACAATCTCGTGGGTGACGCCATCGAGGGTAAGTTCGGCGGTAAAGCCATCCCAGCCGCTTGGCAGGACCGGATCGACATACAGCATGTCGCCGGCACGACGAATGCCGAGAATGCCTTCGACCGCGGCGCGGTAGAGCCAGCCGGCGGAACCCGTATACCAGGTCCAGCCGCCGCGGCTCTGATAGTCGCCGGCACCGTAGACGTCGGCTGCAACCACGTACGGTTCGACGCGGTAGGTTTCGGCGGCATTCCGGTCAAGCGCATGGTTGATCGGGTTGAGCATCTGGAAGCACTTCCAGGCATCGTCGCCGCGCTTCAGCCGGGCGAGCGCGAGCACGACCCAGATTGCACCATGGGTATACTGGCCACCGTTTTCACGCACGCCGGGTGGGTAGGCCTTGATGTAGCCCGGATCCCTGCGCGTGTCCTGGAAAGGCGGGGTGAAGAGGCGGATGATACCCGCATCCTCGTCCACGAGCTTGTCCATGACCGCGTTCATAGCCTGCTCGGAACGATCCGGCCTGCCTTCGCCAGACAGCACACTCCAGGACTGGCCGAGCGAATCGATGCGGCATTCGTCGCTCTTGGCCGAGCCGAGCGGAGAACCGTCGTCGAAATAACCGCGGCGGTAATACGCACCGTCCCAGCCATCCGATTCCAGCGCAGCCTTCAGCGTATCGATATGCTTGCTCCAGCGATCGGCACGCGAACGATCCTTGCGGGCTTCCGCATAGGGCAGGAAGTTTCGAAGCGCAGCCGCCAGGAACCAACCGAGCCAGACGCTCTGACCACGACCGGCCATGCCGACACGGTTCATCCCGTCGTTCCAGTCGCCACCGAGAATGAGCGGAAGATCCAGGTCTCCGGTCCGCTCAACAGCGAGATCGAGCGCGCGTGCTGCGTGTTCATACAGATCGGCTACCTCGTTGGAGATCTCCGGCTGGATAAAGGCGTCGTGCTTGTTTTTTTCCAGCATCGGTCCGGTGAGGAACGGCAGCTTCTCATCGAGCATCGACAGATCGCCGGTCACCGACACATACTGGTGTATCGCGTAGGCAAGCCACACCACGTCGTCGGAGATCGTCGTGCGAACACCGGCGCCGGTGTTGGGAAGCCACCAGTGCATGACATCGCCTTCGCGGAACTGCCGCGACGCCGCATTGAGGATCTGCTTGCGGGCAAGCGACGGCTCATGCAGCAGGAACGCGAGCGTATCCTGCAACTGGTCGCGGAAGCCGAAGGCACCCGATGCCTGGTAGAAGGCGGTACGGGCCATGATGCGGCAACCGAGTGCCTGATAGGGCAGCCAGTGATTGACCATGTTGTCGAGCGACTTGTCCGGCGTCGAGATCTTCAGGCGGCCGGTGAAACCGCTCCAGAAGCTGCGGTTCTCCGAAAGGATATCCTCGAACCGGTCGCCGCGAAGCGCCAGTGCAAGGCTTTCCGCCTCCTGCTTCGTGGCAGCATCGCCAAGGAAGAAGGTGACTTCGGTTTCTTCACCCGGCGCCAGTTCGACGTCGTAGGCAAGTGCTCCGCACGGGTCGCCGTCGAGATCGAGCGAGCCGCTGAGGCTTGAACCGGAAACAACCGCTGCCGGCAACTGCACCGAACCGAATTTGCCGACAAACTCCCGACGGCTTGCCGTGAAGCCCGACGGTGTCTCGTGCATGCCGAGGAAGGCAAAGCGCGAGAAGTTGATGCTGAACGGGTTGGTCGCAAACAGCGTGCCCGTCGCCTCGTCACGGCTGGACAGGATGAATGGCGAGGTCTTGGCAGGATTGGTGCCCAGCAGCCATTCGACATAGCCGTAGATGCGCAGCTTCTTCGTTTCCGAACCGGTGTTGCGAAGCTTCATATGCGAAAGCTTCGCGGACCGGTTGCGGTCCACCGTCTGGGTCAGCGACAACTTGACGCCATCTTCCTCGGTCGAGAACACCGAATAGCCGAGGCCGTGACGGGTTTCGAACACGGTTTCCGGACGACGCGACAGAGCCGCGAACGGCGTGACCACGGTGCCCTTGTCGATATCGGCCACGTAGAAGCCTTCGCCGGGACGGTTGATGACGAGATCGTTGGTCCACGGCGTCATCTGGTAGTCGCGCGAGTTCTGCGCCCAGGTAAAGCCTGCGCCTTCCGCGGAAACGTGGAAGCCGAAATTGTCGTTGGAGATGACGTTGATCCACGGATGCGGCGTCG
>Ga0213836_100337_pt1 | contig 40812 bp, 34 predicted proteins | sample SWPATP03_FD_160578 | JGI IMG/M metagenome (GOLD analysis project Ga0213836, IMG submission 160578) | Coastal seawater microbial communities from Marineland, Florida, United States - SWPA TP0 #3 | ecosystem: Environmental > Aquatic > Marine > Coastal | place: USA: Florida | collected 2016-08-05
CGCCACTTCCGCGCCGGAGTGGTCACTTCCGCGCCTGAGTGGTCACTTCCGCGCCTGAGTGGTCACTTCCGCGCCTGAGTGGTCACTTCCGCGCCTGAGTGGTCACTTCCGCGCCGGAGTGGTCACTTCCAAGGGCCGCGGCTTGCATCACAGAGCGACGTCACGCGCCCGGAGTCACCTCGTGCCAGAGTGACCACTCACGTACTGGAGTGACCGCTCACGTACTGGAGTGACCGCTCACCTAGCGGGGTGACCACTCATGTGCCGGGGTGACCATTCACGTGCCGGACTGACCACTCACCTGCCGGAGTGACCACTCGCGGCGCGCGCGCTCCTACTGGTGCTTGTCGGCTGCGGGCGCCGAGGCGCTCGTCGACGAGGCGTCGGCCTCTGCCGCCGCCTCGAGCTCTGCGGCCGCCGTCGCGTCGACCGCTGCGGTCGGCGCGGGCACCTTGCGGCCCGACGCGGCCTCGTCGCCCGCGCGGCCGGATGCGGTGAGCACGGTCTGGAGCAGCTCGTCGAACTGCAGCGCCATCTCCTGCGCGCCCTCGCCCGGCCAGACGTGCAGCGGGCGGGCGGCGCCCTGCGCCTGCTGCATCGAGGTGCGCTCGGGGAGGATCGTCTCGAGCACGAGCGGCCCGAACATGTCCTTGAGCTCCTGGATGCGGTACTGGTGCTCGAGCGACTGCGGGCGGGCGCGGTTCACGACGATGCCGAGCGGCTGCAGGCGCGGGCTCAGGCCGCGGCGGATCTCCTCGATCGCGCGCAGCGCGCGGTCGGCGGCCGCGACCGAGAACAGGCCGGGCTCGGTGACGACGAGCACGCGGTCGGAGGCGGCCCATGCGGTGCGCGTCAGGGCGTTGAGCGACGGGGCGCAGTCGACGAGCACGAGGTCGTAGTCGTCCTCGACGGTCGTGAGCGCCGTCTCGAGCTTCCAGATGTCCTTGATGGTCGGGTGCGGGCCGTCGAAGTTGATCGCGGACGGCGAGCCGATGAGCACGTCGATCGTGCCGCCGTGGCCCTGCGTCCACCCGGACGGTGAGATCGCCTGCTGGACGATCTTGTCCTTGGGGTTCGCGAGCACGTCGGCGACGTTCAGTCGCCCGTCGATCTCGATGTCCATGCCGGTCGAGGCGTCCGACTGGGGGTCGAGGTCCACCACGAGCGTGCGGAGGCCCTTGGCGAAGGCGGCGGAGGCGAGACCGAGAGTCACGGTCGTCTTGCCGACACCGCCTTTGAGTGAGCTGATCGAGAGTACGTGCACGGCGGCCAAGCCTAGCGGCACTAGATTGGAAAGACCGCGTCGCCGCACCTCTCGGAGGAATCCGCCATGTTCTCGAAGCTGCTTGTCGCCAACCGTGGCGAGATCGCGATCCGCGCCTTCCGGGCCGCCAACGAGCTGGGGATCCGCACGGTCGCCGTGTACGCGCACGAGGACCGCAACTCGCTGCACTGCCAGAAGGCCGACGAGGCCTACCAGATCGGCGAGCCCGGCCGCCCGGTGCGCGCATACCTCACGGTGAGCGAGATCATCCGCGTCGCCAAGGACGCCGGTGCCGACGCCATCTACCCCGGCTACGGCTTCCTGAGCGAGAACCCCGAGCTCGCGACCGCCGCCGCCGAGGCCGGCATCACGTTCGTCGGCCCCGGCCCGACGGTGCTCGCGATGGCCGGCAACAAGGTGACGGCCAAGGAGCACGCGATCGCGGCCGGCGTGCCCGTGCTCGCCTCGACCCCCGCCACGACCGATCTCGAGGCGCTCGTCGCGGGCGCCGACGAGCTCGGCTTCCCGGTCTTCTGCAAGGCGGTCGCCGGCGGCGGCGGCCGCGGGATGCGCCTCGTCGAGCGCCGCGAGGACCTGCCGGGCGCGCTCGAGGCCGCCATGCGCGAGGCCGACAGCGCCTTCGGCGACCCGACGATGTTCATCGAGCAGGCCGTCGTGCGGCCCCGCCACATCGAGGTGCAGATCCTCGCCGACGCGTCGGGCGAGACCGTGCACCTGTTCGAGCGCGACTGCTCCGTGCAGCGCCGCCACCAGAAGGTGGTCGAGCTCGCGCCCGCGCCGAACCTGTCGCAGGAGCAGCGCGCCGCGCTCTACCGCGACGCGGTCGCCTTCGCCCGCTCGATCGGCTACGTCAACGCCGGCACCGTCGAGTTCCTGCTCGACACCGCGGGCGAGCGCGAGGGCCAGCACGTCTTCATCGAGATGAACCCGCGCATCCAGGTCGAGCACACGGTCACCGAGGAGATCACCGACGTCGACCTCGTCGCGAGCCAGATCCGCATCGCCGCGGGGGAGTCGCTCGCCGACCTCGGCCTCACGCAGGACCAGATCCAGATGCACGGGGCGGCGCTGCAGTGCCGCGTCACGACCGAGAACCCCGCCGACGGCTTCCGCCCCGACACCGGCCGCATCACCGCCTACCGCTCGCCGGGCGGCGCGGGCGTGCGCCTCGACGGCGGCACGATCAACCCCGGCACCGAGGTGAGCGCCCACTTCGACTCGATGCTCGCGAAGGTCACGTGCCGCGGCCGCGACCTCGACACCGCGATCCGCCGCGCGCACCGCGCGGTGAGCGAGTTCCGCATCCGCGGCGTCGCCACGAACATCCCGTTCCTGCTCAACCTGCTCGACAGCCCCGACTTCCGCGCCGGCGACGTGTCGACGCACTTCATCGACGAGCACCCCGAGCTCACGCGCATCAACCCGCCGAAGGACCGGGCGTCGAAGGTGCTCGCCTGGCTCGCCGACGTCACCGTGAACCAGCCGAACGGCGAGGCCGTCGACGTCATCAACCCGGCGATCAAGCTGCCGGCGATCGACCTCGAGGCGCCCGCGCCCGACGGCGAGCGCCAGCGCCTGCAGCAGCTCGGCCCGGCCGGCTGGGCGAAGGCGCTCCGCGAGCGCACCTCGCTCGCCGTCACCGAGACCACCTTCCGCGACGCCCACCAGTCGCTGCTCGCCACGCGCGTGCGCACCGCCGACCTCGTCGCCGTCGCGCCGCACGTCGCGCGCATGACGCCGCAGCTGCTGTCGATGGAGGCGTGGGGCGGTGCGACCTACGACGTCGCGCTGCGCTTCCTCGGCGAGGACCCGTGGGAGCGGCTCGTCGCCATCCGCGAGGCGATGCCGAACATCCCGCTGCAGATGCTGCTGCGCGGCCGCAACACCGTCGGCTACACGCCGTACCCGACCGAGGTGACGGAGGCCTTCGTCGAGGAGGCCGCCGCGACCGGCATCGACGTCTTCCGCATCTTCGACGCGCTCAACGACGTCGACCAGATGCGCCCCGCGATCGACGCGGTGCTCGCGACCGGCACGACGGTCGCGGAGGTGGCGCTCTGCTACTCCGGCGACCTGCTCGACCCCGCCGAGGACCTCTACACGCTCGACTACTACCTCGCGCTCGCCGAGCGGATCGTCGACGCCGGCGCGCACGTGCTCGCGATCAAGGACATGGCGGGCCTGCTGCGCGCGGGCGCCGCGTCGAAGCTCGTCGCCGCGCTCCGCGAGCGCTTCGACCTGCCCGTGCACCTCCACACGCACGACACCGCCGGCGGTCAGCTCGCGACCCTGCTCGCCGCCTCCGCCGCGGGCGTCGATGCCGTCGACGTCGCGAGCGCCCCGATGGCGGGCACGACGAGCCAGCCGTCGCTCTCGGCGCTCATCGCCGCGGTCGCGCACACCGACCGCGACACCGGGCTCTCGCTCGACGCCGCGAGCGACCTCGAGCCCTACTGGGAGGCGGTCCGCCGGCTCTACAAGCCGTTCGAGTCGGGCCTGCCCGGCCCCACCGGCCGCGTGTACCGCCACGAGATCCCGGGCGGCCAGCTCTCGAACCTGCGGCAGCAGGCGATCGCGCTCGGCCTCGCCGACGACTTCGAGAAGATCGAGGACTGGTACGCGGCCGCGTCGCGCATCCTCGGCCGTCCGACGAAGGTGACGCCCTCGTCGAAGGTCGTCGGCGACCTCGCGCTGCAGCTCGTCGCGCAGGGCGTCGACCCGGACGACTTCGAGCGCGACCCGCGCAAGTACGACATCCCCGACTCCGTCATCGGCTTCATGGCCGGCGAGCTCGGCGACCTGCCGGGCGGCTGGCCCGAGCCCTTCCGCTCGAAGGTGCTCGAGGGGCGCGACGTCGACATCTCGATCACGCCGCTCACCGGCGAGCAGCGCACCCGCCTCGAGACGCCCGGCGCCGACCGGCAGGACGCGCTCAACGAGCTGCTCTTCGCCGGCCCGACGCGGGCGTTCAAGGAGACGCGCGCGCAGTTCGGCGACCTCTCGGTCGTCGACACGATCGACTACCTCTACGGCATGCAGCCGGGCGAGGAGCACCAGGTCGGCATCGGCCGCGGCGTGACCCTCAACGTGGAGCTCGAGGCGGTCGGCCAGCCCGACGACGACGGCATCGTCACGGTCATGACCGTGCTCAACGGCCAGCTGCGCCCGGTGTACGTGCGCGACCGCTCGGTCACGGTCGACAAGCCGCGGGCGGAGAAGGCGGATGCGTCGGTACCCGGCCAGGTCGCGGCCCCGTTCGCGGGCGCGGTGACGGTCAAGGTCGCGCAGGGCGACACGGTCGCCGCGGGCGACCCGATCGCGACGATCGAGGCGATGAAGATGGAGGCCGCGATCACGACCCCCGTCGCCGGCACGGTCGAGCGGATGGCGCTCACCGGCACGACGCCCGTCGAGGCCGGCGACCTCATCGCGGTCGTGCGCCCGGCATGAGCGTCCGCGACATCCGCGTCTTCGGCGACCCGGTGCTGCGGGAGCGCGCCGCAGCGGTCGACCCGTCGGCGCCCGCGACCGCCGCGCTCGTGCAGGACCTGCTCGACACCGTCCAGGTGCCCGGTCGCGCGGGCGTCGCCGCCAACCAGATCGGCGTCGCGAAGGCCGCCTTCTCCTACAACGTCGACGGCGAGGTCGGCTACGTGCTGAACCCGCGCATCGTCGAGGTGCGCGGCGAGCCGGTGCTCGTCGACGAGGGCTGCCTCTCGGTGCCGGAGCTGGGCTTCCCGACCCCGCGGCACCCGTTCTGCCGCGTGGAGGGCGTCGACCTCGACGGCGCGGAGGTCGTGCTCGAGGGCGCGGGGCTCATGGCGCAGATGCTGCAGCACGAGGTGGCCCACCTCGACGGCGAGCTGTACCTGCAGGCGCTCGAGAAGCCGATGCGCTCGGTCGCGATGGCCGAGGTGCGCAAGGCTCCCTGGTACTAGGGGCCGGTACTAGGCCGGCTTCTCGAGCGTGAAGATGCCGTAGCGCATCGCGCCGGTGCGGTACGCGAGCATCAGCCGGGGGAGCGACAGCGCGAAGACGCGGTTGCGCGCGGTGCGCGCGAGCCGGCGCATCCCGGGGTCCACGACGACCGCGCGCAGCATCCGGCCGGTGCAGATCGTCCAGGTGCGGGCGACGCGGCGGCTGACGTCGTCGTAGCCGACCACCTCGAAGCCCGCGGTGCGCGCCATCGCGGCGTACTCCTCGCGCGTGCCCATCGACGGCAGCCTGCCCTCGCTGCAGATGGGCTCGAGCAGGTGGCGCACCTTCCAGCCGCGCGCACCCGTCTCGGCGAGCCACGCGCAGACGACGAGGCGGCCGCCGGGCCGCAGCACGCGGTGCGCCTCGTCGAAGAAGCCCTGCTTGTCGGCCATGTGCTCGCTCGACTCGATCGCCCACGCGGCGTCGGCCGAGGCGTCCGGGAGGCCGTTGTCAAGCCAGTCGCGGACCCGGATGTCGACGTCGGCGGCGGGGATCGTGGCGGCGTGCCTCGCCTGCTCGCCAGAGAGCGTGAACCCGACGACCCGCACCCCGCGCGTCGCCGCGAGCCGCCGTGCGGTGCCGCCGTAGCCGCAGCCGATGTCGACGCACGCCGCACCCGGCTGCAGCCGCAGCCGCTCGCCGACCGCGTCGACCATCGCCTCGACCGCCTCGGCGGGCCGCTCGCGCCCGGTCGTCCACAGCCCGTGGTGCACGTGCTCGCCCCACAGGCTGCGGTAGACCGCGTCGAGCTCGTCGTAGTGGTCGGCGACCGCCGCGGTGCCGTGCGCGGTGGCGGGGACGATCATGCGATGCCGGTCACGCGCCGACGTCGTGCGCGGTCGAGTTCGACGCGTACATGTCGTCGATCTGCGCCTTGAAGTCGTCCATGATGTTCTGCCGCTTGATCGACATCTTCGGCGTCAGGTGGCCGTTGGCCTCGATGAACTCGACCGGCAGGATCGCGAACTTCCGCACCGACTCGGCGCGCGAGACGAGCGTGTTCGCCTTCTGGATGGCGCTGCGCACCTCCTCGACGACCGCGGGATGCGCGGCCGCCTGCTCGAGCGACATCGTGCGGTCGTGCCCGTGGTTCTCGAGCCAGGTCGCCAGCATCTCGCCGTCGAGCGTGATGAGGGCGGCGATGAACGGCTTCTGGTCGCCGACCACCACCGGCTGCCCGATGATCGTGTTCGAGCGGATCGGGTCCTCGAGCGTGTTCGGCGCGACGTTCTTGCCCGCGGCGGTGACGAGCAGCTCCTTCTTGCGGCCCGTGATCGTCAGGTAGCCGTCGGCGTCGAGCGAGCCGATGTCGCCGGTGTGGAACCAGCCGTCATCGGTGAAGGCATCCTTCGTCGCCTGCTCGTTGTGCCAGTAGCCGTCGAACACGGCGACGCCCTTGCCGAGCACCTCGCCGTCCTCGGCGATCTTGACGCCGTTGCCGGGCAGCGCCGGTCCGACGGTGCCGATCTTGAAGCGGTCGGGCACGTTCACGGTGAGCGGCGCCGTCGTCTCGGTCAGGCCGTAGCCCTCGAGGATGCGGATGCCGAGCGAGCGGTAGAAGTGCGCGAGGAACGTCGACAGCGGTGCCGAGCCGGAGACGGCGTAGCGCACCTGCCCGCCCATCGCGGTGCGGAGCTTGTTGAGCACGAGCCGGTCGAAGAGCGCGAACTGCAGCTTGAGGCCGAGCGGCACGCGACCGGCGTCGAGCGCCTTCGAGTGCGCGACCGCGACCTCCGCCGCGCGGAGGAAGATCTTGCCCTTGCCACCCGCCTCGGCCTTCTGCTCGCTCGCGTTGTAGACCTTCTCGAACACGCGCGGCACGGCGAGGAAGAAGGTGGGCTTGAACGAGCCGAGCGACGCGAGCAGCTTCTTGGTGTCGGACTGGTGCCCGACGCGCACGCTCGCGGCGATCGCGAGCACCGAGATGAAGCGGGCGAAGACGTGCGCCTGCGTCACGAACAGCAGGGTCGACGTGCCGGGGCCCACGACATCCGCCATCACGACGCGCGCGTTGCGGCACAGCTCGACGAAGTTCGCGTGCGTGAGCATGACGCCCTTGGGGCGGCCGGTGGAGCCGGACGTGTAGATGAGGGTCGCGAGGTCGCTGCCGCGGGCCATCGAGCGGCGCCGCTCGATCTCGTCGTCGGGCACGTCGACGCCGCGCTCGACGAGCCGGTCGAGGTCGCCGCGGTCGATGCGCCACACGTCGGTGATCGCAGGCAGGTCGCCGTGCGCCTCGTCGAAGCGCGAGACGAGGTCGGCATCCTCGAGGATGACGCGGGTCGCGCCGCCGTCGGAGAGGATCCACTGGATCTGCGAGGGCGCGGACGTCTCGTAGACGGGCACCATGCGGGCGCCGGCGTACCAGAGCGCGAAGTCGACGAGCGAGAACTCGTAGCGCACCTTGCACATGAAGCCGACGAAGTCGCCGGGCTGCACGCCCGCCGCCACGAAGCCCTTCGCGAGGGCGATGACCTGGCGGTGGAACTCGCGCGTCGGGATGTCGCGCCAGCCCTCGCCCTCCGGCACCGCGAAGAGCGGCGCGTCCGGGTGGTTCAGGAGCGTCTCCTCGAGCAGGTCGGTGACGTTCGCCTCCGGGTCAGCGGCGACGACCGGCGGCATGACGCCCTCGGGGACGGTGATCTCTGGCACTGCGACTCCTTCGGCTGTCGTGCGTTGGGCTCATCCTATGGTCGGGCACGCAGGTCGGCGGCAGGCTGGGCGCATGTCCGTCGGGCTTCCACTCCTGCCCTAGGCTCGGGGCCCGGAGGAGGTGCGATGTTCTACTGGCTGCTGCGGCACTGGGTGGTTGGCCCGTTCATGACGCGCGTCTTCCGGCCGTGGGTGGTCGGCCTCGACAACATCCCCGAGCACGGCGGTGCGATCATCGCCGGCAACCACCTCTCGGTCATCGACTCCTTCCTCATGCCGCTCGTCATCGACCGGCGCGTCTGGTTCCTCGCGAAGTCCGACTACTTCAACGGCCCCGGCCTCAAGGGCAAGCTCGTGCGCTGGTTCTTCCTCGCGGTCGGGCAGCTGCCGATGGACCGCTCGGGCGGCGAGAAGAGCTCGCAGAGCCTCAACGCCGCGCTCCAGCAGCTGCAGGACGGCGGCCTCATCGGCATCTACCCAGAGGGCACGCGCAGTCCCGACGGCAAGCTGTACCGCGGCCGCACGGGCGTCGCGCGCATGGTGCTCGACGCGCGCGTCCCGGTCGTGCCGTGCGTCATGGTCGACACCGAGAAGATCATGCCGATCGGCCGCAGGCTGCCCAAGGTCGGCCGCATCGGCATCATCTTCGGCGAGCCGCTCGACTTCTCGCGCTACTACAACCTCGAGGGCGACCGCTTCGTGCTGCGCTCCATCACCGACGAGATCATGGTGGCGCTCAACCGCATCTCCGACCAGGAGTACGTCGACGTGTACGCGTCGAGCGTGAAGTCGCGCGTCGAGGCAGAGCGCAGCGCGCTCGCCGCGAAGCGCGGGCGATGACCCGCTCGCTAGACTGATCTGCGGCGCGCTCGGCGCCGCATGAAGCAGAGGCTGGCATGACCGACACCATCGCGATCACCGACCCGGACGAGCGACGCTCCCTCGAGCACGGCCTCGACGCGTATCGCGCGCTGCCGATCAAGCAGCAGCCCGCGTGGCCGGACGAGGACGCGGTCGAGCACGTGCGCCGCGAGCTGCGGAGCGCGCCGCCGCTCGTCTTCGCCGGCGAGGTCGACATGCTGCGCGAGCGGCTCGCCGCCGCGGCCCAGGGGCGCGCCTTCCTGCTGCAGGGCGGCGACTGCGCCGAGACCTTCGCGGGCGCGACGGCCGACAACATCCGCAACCGGGTCAAGACGATCCTGCAGATGGCGGTCGTGCTCACCTACGGCTCGGCGATGCCGGTCATCAAGATGGGCCGCATGGCGGGCCAGTTCGCGAAGCCGCGATCGAGCGACGCCGAGACCCGCGGCGACCTCACGCTGCCCGCCTACCGCGGCGACATCGTCAACGGCTTCGACTTCACGCTCGAGTCGCGCACCGCCGACCCGCAGCGCATCCTGCGCGGCTACCACATGGCCGCGTCGACCCTCAACCTCGTGCGCGCCTTCACCCAGGGTGGCTTCGCCGACCTGCGCCAGGTGCACTCGTGGAACAAGGGGTTCGCGCAGAACCCGTCGTTCGCGCGCTACGAGGCGCTCGCGGGCGAGATCGACCGCGCGGTGCGCTTCATGGAGGCCGCCGGCGCGAACTTCGACGAGCTGCGGGGCGTGGAGTTCTTCACCGGCCACGAGGGCCTGCTGATGGACTACGAGCGCCCGCTCACGCGCATCGACTCGCGCACGGGCCTCGCCTACAACACCTCGAGCCACTTCCAGTGGATCGGCGAGCGCACCCGAGAGATCGACGGCGCGCACGTCGACTTCTTCTCGCGCGTGCGCAACCCGATCGGCGTGAAGCTCGGGCCCTCGACGACGCCCGCCGACATGGAGGCGCTCGTCGACAAGCTCGACCCCGAGCGCGAGCCCGGCCGCATCACCTTCATCACCCGGATGGGCGCCGGTCGCATCCGCGACGCGCTGCCGCCGCTGCTCGAGGCCTCGAAGTCGCTCGAGTCGACGCCGCTGTGGGTCACCGACCCCATGCACGGCAACGGCATCACGACGAGGAACGGCTACAAGTCGCGCCGCTTCGACGACGTGGTCGACGAGGTGCGCGGCTTCTTCGAGGCGCACCGCGCGGTGGGCACGTTCCCGGGCGGCATCCACGTGGAGCTCACGGGCGACGACGTCACCGAGTGCCTCGGCGGCGCGGAGGAGATCGACGAGCTCGCGCTCGAGACGCGCTACGAGTCGCTCTGCGACCCGCGGCTGAACCACATGCAGTCGCTCGAGCTCGCGTTCCTCGTGGCCGAGGAGCTGCGGGCGGCGCAGCGGCCGTAGCGCCGCGCCGGCTCAGTACGTCGCGTCCAGCACGATCGTCGAGCCCTCGACGACCGGCCCGGGCGCTCCGGGGTCCTGCGACAGGATGGTCGCGAGGGCCTGGAGCGGCTCGGGCACGTTCGTGCGCAGGTCCGGCACGAGGCCGGCGTCGCGGATGGCCTGCACCGCCTCGGTGATCGGCTTGCCGACGACGTCCGGCACCTCGAGCATCCGCGGCCCGAGCGACACGACGCCGCTCACCGCCTCGCCCCTGCGGAGCGGCCGGTCGGTGGGGATCGCGAGCGAGATGAGGCGGCCCTGCTCGACCTCGGTCGAGTGCTCCTCGGCCGAGAAGTCGACGACGAGCCCGGCCTGCACGAGCGCCGCCTCCGCCTCGGCGGCGACCTGGCCGGCCTCGGCGGGCACGGGGCCGAGCGAGACGCGGAGCGCGATCGGCGTGCGCTCCTCGATCGCCTCGAGCTGCGTCACGTCGGTGCCGTCGGGCGTGAAGGCCGCGAGCACGGTGTCGGCGGTGGCACCGTCGAAGATCCTGTCGGGCTCGCCCTCGGCGACCGCGAAGCCCGCTGCCTCGATCGCGGCGCGCGCGTCGTCGAGCGGGCTCCCCGCGACGGCCGGCGGCGGCAGGCTGCGGCGGCCGGACGACAGCACGAGCTGCACCGCCTCGCCGTTCGCGAGCACGGTGCCGGCGCCGGGGTCGGTGCGGAGCGCGCGTCCGGCGGGCACGTCGTAGTCGGGCTCGGTGACGGGGTCGCCCGCGACCTCGATGCCCTGCGCCGCGAGCAGCGCCTCGGCAGCCTCCTGCGTCTCGCCCGCGACCGGGGGGACGGTCGCGCTGCCGCCCGGCCCGAGGTTGAACCACCAGCCGACGCCCGCCGCGACGAGCGCGCCGATGATGACGACGGCGAGCCACAGCATGCCGCGCCGCCGGCGCACGGTGACCCGGCGCGCGAGCGCGGTCGTCGCGACGCCGTCGCCGGCATCCTCCACGACCTGCGGCTCGGCCACGAGCTGGCGGCGGCGCTGCGGCCTGGGCCGCTCGATGATCGTCGTCGACCGGTCGTCCTCGCCGACGACCGGCAGCACGGTCGTCGGGCGGTCGATGCCGCGCTCCCGCACGGCGTGCAGCTCGGCGAGCATCTCGGACGCGTCGGCCGGGCGCAGGTTGGGGTCGCGCTGCGTTGCCCAGTGCACGAGCGAGTCGAGCGCCTCCGGCACCCCGGGCGTGACGCTCGAGGGCAGCGGGACCTGCTCGTTCGCATGCTGGAACGCGATCTGCATCGGCTCGTCGCCCGTGAACGGCTGGGTGCCGGTGAGCATCTCGAAGAGCATGATGCCGACGGCGTAGATGTCGCTGCGGGCGTCGGCGAGGCCGCGGGTGACGAGCTCGGGGGAGAGGTAGGCGATCGTGCCGAGCAGCGCCTTGCCGGTCGCGGTGTTCGCGGTCGCCGCGCGGGCGAGCCCGAAGTCCCCGATCTTGATGCGGCCGTCGTGCGCGAGCAGGATGTTCTCGGGCTTGAGGTCGCGGTGCACGATGCCGGCGCGATGCGCGGCGGCGAGCCCGGCGAGGATCGCCTCGAGCACGTCGAGCGACTGCTCGGGGGTGATGCGGCCGCGGTCGACGAGCAGGTCGCGCAGCGTGATGGACGGCACGAGCTCCATGACGAGCCAAGCGAGCCCGTCCTCCTCGCCCTGGTCGTAGGTGTTCACGACGTTGGGATGCGCGAGCCGCGCGGCCGCCTTCGCCTCCTGGATGAAGCGCTCGCGGAAGTGCTCGTCGTCGCCCAGGTGCGGGTGCATGACCTTGACGGCGACCTTGCGGTCGAGCCGCATGTCGAGCCCCTCGTAGACGCTCGCCATGCCGCCGCGGGCGATGCGCTCGCCGACCGCGTACCGACGGTCGATCGTCCGTCCGATGACGGGATCGCGGGGGTCGACGGGCACGATGGCGAGGATAGGCGGCGCCGGCGCCCTTGCCAGGCACCCACGCCGGAATGGCAGGATGGAGGCGTGACGCAAGACAACGCCTGGCTCGCCGTGCCCGACCTCGTGACCCTCCTGGGTCAGCCGGTCGGACGCATCCACCGCCTGATCGAGGAGCACCGACTGCCCGCGACGCGGCGCAACGGCCCGCTCCAGGTGCCCGCCCTGTGCATCCGCGACGGGGAGCCGCTCACCGAGCTGCGCGGCACGCTGCTCGTGCTGCTCGACCAGGGCATCACCGAGGACGAGGCGATCGACTGGCTGCTCGCCGAGGACGACTCGCTCGGCATGTCGCCGATCGCGGCGATGCGCGCCGGCGGCAAGGCCTCGGTGCGCAAGGCGGCCCAGCTGCTCGGCTGAGCGCTACCGGTCGCGCTTCGCGACCGTGTCGGCCAGCCGCTCGAGCTCGAGCACCGCGGAGCGCGACAGCTCGCCCTCGTGCAGCGCCTCGAGCGCCTCGCCGACCGCCCGGTCGATGAGCGCCTCGAGCCGCGACGGCGCCTCGGAGCGCTGGATGGCGTCCTGCAGGATCGCCACCTGCCGCTCGTCGAGCTCGCGGTCGCCGAGCAGCTCGTCGAGCATCGTGCGGACGCCGGGGGAGAGCCGCTGCCGCGCGATCTCGATGAGCACCGTCCGCTTGCCCTCGCGGAGGTCGTCGCCGGCGGGCTTGCCGGTCACCTCCGGGTCGCCGAAGACGCCCAGCAGGTCGTCGCGCATCTGGAACGCGACGCCGACCGGCAGCCCGTAGCCGGCGAGCGCGTCGAGCTGCGCGTCGCTCGCCCCCGCGAGCAGCGCGCCGAGCGTGAGCGGCGCCTCGACCGAGTACTTCGCCGACTTGTAGACGGCGACCGTGTGGGCGCGGTCGAGCAGCGCCTCCGGGTCCTGCCGGATCCAGGCCGCCTCCTCGAGCACGTCGAGGTACTGCCCGAAGGTGACCTCCTCGCGCATGCGGCGGTAGGCGTCGTGCACGGCGTCGCCGTGCACCGCGCCGCGGCAGGCGAGCAGCATGCGGTCGTCCGCCCAGTTGAGCAGCAGGTCGCCGACCAGGATCGCGGCGCTCGAGCCCCACGAGGCGGCATCGCCGACCCACTGGCCGTCGCGGTGCACCGACTCGAGCCCGCGGTGCATCGCCGGCCTGCCCCTGCGGGTGTCGGAGGCGTCGATGATGTCGTCGTGCACGAGCGCGGCGGCGTGGAAGAGCTCCATGGCGGTCGCGATGCCGATCACGTCGGCCCACTCCGGGTCCTGCTCCGTGCCCGCGGTGCGGTCGGCATCCGCCCGCGACGCCGTCACGGCGTGCCAGCCCCACAGCACGAAGGCGCTCCGGACCCGCTTGCCGCCGGAGACCATCTCGCGCACGAGCCGCAGCAGCGTCGCGGCATCCGGCGAGATCTCCGTCAGGGTGCGCTCGCGCGCATCGAGGTACTGGTGGATCGAGCCCTCGACGGCTCGGGCGAAGCGCTGCTGTGCCGACACAACCCACATGCTATTGACAGCAGACACGCGTAGACTTCCATCCGCACCGGTCGAGCGAAGGGGGTGCGAGATGGGCCTCTCCGAGCACGAGCAGCGTCTGCTCGATGAGATGGAGCGCAATCTCTACAAGCACGAGGCAGACATCGTGAACACGTCGAGCGGTCCTCGCACCGTCGACTACACGAAGGTCGCCGTCGGCGTGCTCGGCATCGCCGTGGGCCTCGTGCTCATCGTCGTGGGCGTGCTCATGAAGCTCGCGATCATCGGCGTCGCCGGCTTCGGCGTCGCGGTCGTCGGAGCGCTCTGGGCGCTCTCTGCCTCGAAGCCCGCCACCGGCGACGACGCCGTGGGCCGCGGGCGTCCGGGCGAGGGCCCGGCCGCCGCGAAGCAGGGACCCGGCCTCATGGACCGGCTCGCCCAGGAGTGGGACGACCGCAACACCAGGGGCTAATCCCTCCACGCACCTCCACGACGGGGCCAGCGCGATGCGCGCTGGCCCCTTTCGCGTGCCCGGACGCTGGTCCGGACCCCGACGCGCCCGATCGGCCGTCGAACCCCTCCACCGGGCGAATGCAGGAATCGCGTGGGAAGTGCGGCGATTCGGGGAATGAAACACGGGTCTGGTGGCGGTAAGTGGAGTAGAGTGGAGGATGTCGGCAGACGTCGGCGCATCTCGCAGGCCGGACGAGAGGGGGCGATGTGTTCCTCGGCACCCACACGCCCAAGCTCGACGACAAGGGCCGCGTCATCCTCCCCGCCCGCTTCCGCCAGGAGCTCGAGGGCGGCCTCGTGCTCACGCGCGGCCAGGAGCGCTGCATCTACGTCTTCTCGATGCGCGAGTTCGAGCACGTGCACGAGCAGATCCGCCAGGCGCCGCTCACCTCGTCCGGCGCCCGCGACTTCCTCCGCCTCTTCCTGTCGGGCGCGTCGAGCGAGCAGCCCGACAGCCAGCACCGCATCACCATCCCCGCGAACCTGCGCGACTACGCGGGCCTCGGCCGCGACCTCACGGTCATCGGCGCGGGCACCCGCGCCGAGATCTGGGACACCGCCGCCTGGAACGAGTACTACGCGGCCAAGGAGGCCGACTTCGCCTCGACGACCGAGGAGGTGATCCCCGGCATCTTCTGACCCGGCTCGTGACTCCCAGCTGTCCGCCGCGCCGCACCTTCCCCGGTGGCGCGTCGAACGGATGGGGATCAGGGGCCGGGACGGGAGCAGGGCACGACATGGACGCAGCCGATCTCCACACACCGGTCATGCTCGAGCGCACGCTCGAGCTGCTCGCCCCCGCGATCGAGGCGGCGGCGGCAGCCGGCCGCACGCCGGTCGTCGTCGACGGCACGCTCGGCATGGGCGGCCACACCGAGGCGATGCTCGCCGCGCACCCGACGCTCGTCGTCGCCGGCATCGACCGCGACCCCGACGCCATCCGGCTCGCGGGCGCCCGCCTCGCCCGCTTCGGCGACCGCTTCCGCCCGGTGCAGGCGACCTACGACCGCATCGACCTCGCGACGCGCGCCGCCGGCGTCCGCGCCGCCGACGGCATCCTGCTCGACCTCGGCGTCTCGAGCCTGCAGCTCGACGCCGCCGACCGCGGCTTCGCCTACGCGAAGGACGCGCCGCTCGACATGCGCATGGGGCAGGACGGAGACGTCACGGCCGCCACGATCCTCGCCGAGCGCGGTGCGCGCGACCTCGCCCGCCTCTTCCGGGAGTACGGCGACGAGAAGCTCGCCGACCGCTACGCCAGGGCGATCGTCGCGGCGCGCGACACCGCGCCCATCGAGACCTCGAAGCAGCTCGTCGACATCCTGCAGGCGGCGACGCCGCGCGCGCTGTCGAACCAGGGCCACCCCGCGAAGCGCGTCTTCCAGGCGCTGCGCATCGAGGTCAACCAGGAGCTCGCGATCCTGGAGCGCACGATGCCCGCCGCGATCGGCGCGCTCGGGCAGGGCGGCCGGCTCGTCGTGCTGGCGTACCAGTCGCTCGAGGACCGCATCGTGAAGCGCGCGCTGCAGGCCGCCGCATCCTCCACCGCACCCCTCGACCTGCCGGCCGAGCTGCCCGAGCACGCGCCGCAGCTGCGGCTGCTCGTCAAGGGCGCCGAGCTCGCCGACGAGGCCGAGCGCGCCGCCAACCCCCGATCCGCGCCCGTCCGGCTCCGAGCCGCCGAGCGCATCCGACTCGCATCGACCACCGAGGAGCTGTCATGAGCACCGCCGCCGTGCAGAGCCACGCCGCCATCGACCTGCGCGCCCTGCCGACCGCCGAGCGGCCGGAGCGCGAGCGCCACCTGCGGGCGCTGCCCGCGATCGCGCCGCGCCGCGCGCCGCGCCTCGTGCACGGCATCGTCGGGCTCGTGGGCCTCGCCGGCATCATCGTCGCGCAGCTCGGCCTCTCGGTCGTCATCAGCGAGGGCGCCTACCGGCTGAGCGCGCTCCAGGGCGAGTCGACCTCGCTCGCCCGCACCGAGCAGACGCTCGCCGAGGAGATCGCGGTGCTGTCCTCGCCGCAGCACGTCGCGGTCGCCGCCGACGAGCTCGGCATGCTCGCCGGCCAGCCCTCGCAGTTCCTCACGCTCGGCGGCGCCGTGACCGCAGGCGGACCGGACGCGCTGCACATGCAGGTGCCCGCGGTCGACCAGTTCGGCATGCACGTGCCCAACGCGCTGCTCGCGGAGGCGCCGCAGGCTGCGGCGACCGTGCAGCAGGTGCAGGCCGCCGCGGTGCGCCCGCACCCGGGCATGCTCCTCCCCGCGGGCGTGAGCGCCGCTGCGGCGCCGGCCGCCGCGGAGGCGGCCGACCAGCCCGCGCCCGGCACGCTCCTCCCGACCACCGCGGGGGAGTGAGGGCGTGGCGGCCCGCCGGGAGGCCGCCGGGCCGCTAGCGTGCGGTGACTCGACCGAGGCTCGCCGATGCGAGCGATTGAAGCGGAGGTGCCCTTGGCCGTGAAGCGGAACCGCAGCCGGAACCGGGTGCGGACGATGCTCGTCGCCGTGCTGACGTTCGCGCTGCTCGCGACGTTCGTCGTGCGGCTCGCCGACATCCAGCTCGTGCGCGCCGAGGCGCTCAACGCCGAGGCGGACGGGCGGCGGGGCGTCTCGCAGACGATCTTCGGCACCCGCGGCCCGATCGTCGACGCCGCTGGCACCGTGCTCGCCGAGAGCGTCGACCGCTGGGACCTGACGATCTCGCCCCAGTACACGCGCGACCTCGTGCCGGAGGTGGACGGCGTCGACGAGGCGGTCACCGGCGGCGAGGCGCTCGAGCGCATCGCCGCGATCACCGGCGACGACCCGCTCGACCTGCAGGCGATGATCCTCGCCGAGCTCGAGCGCGACCCGGAGTCCGACTACCTGCTGCTCGCGAGCGGCCTCACCGCGACGCAGTACGAGGCGGTGCGCGACCTGGGCCTGCCGTACGTCTACCTGCGGCTCAACCCGCAGCGCGTCTACCCCGCGGGCTCCGTCGGCGGCAACCTCGTCGGCTTCATGGGCCAGAGCGAGCCGCTCGCCGGCATCGAGCGCAGCGAGGACGCCTGCCTCGACGCGCAGGACGGCGACCGCACCTTCGACCGCGGCGCCGACGGCACGCCCATCCCGGGCTCGATGGTCACCCGGCCGGCCGTCGACGGCGGCACCGTGCAGCTCACGATCGACGCCGACGTGCAGTACCAGGCGCAGCAGCTCACCGCGCAGTACACGTCGCAGCTGCGCGCCCGCAGCGGCACGACCATCATCATGCGCACCGACGGCAGCATCGTCGCGGTCGCGGAGTCCGCGGCCGTCGACCCCAACGACCCCACGGCATCCGACCAGCGCGACCGCGGCTCGCGCGCGTTCACCGCCGCCTACGAGCCGGGCTCGATCTTCAAGACGTTCTCGTTCGCGGCGATGGTCGACCTCGGCCTCGTCGAGCCGACCGACGAGCTGAGCGTGCCGTGGACGTACACCGAGCCGGGCGTGCGCGTGCGTGACGCCCAGTCCCACGAGGTGAAGCAGTGGACGGCGGCGGGCATCCTCGTCAACTCGTCGAACTCCGGGATGGTGCGCCTCGCCGAGGACATGGACCGCGCCGACTACTTCGACTACCTCGACCGGTTCGGCTTCGGCGAGCAGTCGGCCGTCGGCTTCGCCGGAGAGCAGGCCGTGCCGCTGCGCGACCCGGCGTCGCTCGACCCGCAGACCCGGCTCAACGTGCTGTTCGGGCAGGGCATCGCCGCCACGCCGATCCAGCTCGCCTCGGCGTACCAGGCGATGGCGAACGGCGGCGAGCACCTCCCCGCCCGCCTGATCGCGAGCTGCACGGCCGCCGACGGCACCGTGACGACGCCCGAGACGGGTGAGGGGGAGCGCGTCGTGAGCGCGTCGACGGCTCGGCAGACGCTCGAGGTGCTCGAGCGCGTCGTCACCGACTACGGCTACGAGACGTTCCCGATCGAGGGCTACCGGATCGCCGCGAAGACCGGCACGGCGCAGATGGCGTACGAGGACGGCTCGGGCTACGACCCGTCGCGGATGATGATCTCCGTCGCCGGCGTGTTCCCGGTGGACGACCCGCAGTTCGTGGTGCTGACGCTGTTCGACAGCCCCCAGACCATCCGCACCAGCGGCGGGGCGATCCCGGCCTTCCACGATATGGTGAACCTCTTGATCCGTCAGTACGACATCCCTCCGAGCACCACCCCGGCATCCGATGTGCCGCTCGAGTGGACGGCGGGGGAGCAGCCTTGACCGGCCAGACGGCGGCGGGCGTGACAGCATTGAGGAGAGGATGTCCGTGGCGGGCGTGACCCCGAGGATCCTGCGTCCGGAGCATCCCGCACCGCGGCCCATCGCCGGGCTCGTGGACGCGTTCGAGCTGCAGGTGGACGCCGACCTCGACGGGGTCGAGGTCACCGGCATCACGATCGACTCCTCGGACGTGCAGCCGGGCGACATCTTCGCGGCGCTGCCGGGCGCGCACCGGCACGGCGCCGAGTTCGCGGCCGCGGCGCTCGAGCGCGGTGCTGTCGCCGTCGTGACCGACCCGACCGGCGCCGCGATGCTCGAGACCGACGTGCCCGTCATCGTCGTCGACGATCCGCGCGCGGCCCTCGGCGAGATCGCCGCGTGGGTGTACCGCACCGACGAGCAGCCGCCGAAGCTCTTCGGCATCACCGGCACGAACGGCAAGACCTCCACCGCGTTCATGCTCGAGGGCCTGCTCGCCGACCTCGGCTTCGTCACAGGCCTCTCGACCACCGCGGAGCGGCACGTCGGCGACCTCGTCGTCACCTCGAAGCTCACGACGCCCGAGGCGAGCGAGCTGCACGCGCTGCTCGCGCGCATGCGCGAGGCGGGCGTCCGCGCCGCCGTGCTCGAGGTGAGCGCGCAGGCGCTCGAGCGCCACCGCATCGACGGCGTCGTCTTCGACGTCGTCGCCTTCACGAACCTCAGCCACGACCACCTCGACGACTACGGCTCGATGGACGCCTACTTCGACGTGAAGCTCGACCTCTTCACGCCCGACCGCGCCGAGCGCGGCGTCGTGTGCGTCGACACCGACTGGGGCGTCAAGGTCGCCGAGCGCAGCCGCATCCCCGTCACGACCGTGACGAGCGACCCGGACCGCAGCGCCGACTGGCACGTCGACATCTGGGAGGAGACGGCCGTCTCCACCTCGTTCACCCTCACCGGCATCGACGGCGGCGCGATCGAGGTGCAGATCCCGTTCATCGGCCGCCACATGGCCGTCGACGCGGCGATCGCGATCCTCATGCTCGTCGAGGACGGCTTCGAGATCGAGGGCGTCGCCGAGGTCATCGATCGCGGGATGCGCGCGACCCTGCCCGGCCGCATCGAGCGCGTCTCCGGCGACGAGGGGCCGTCGGTCTTCGTCGACTACGGCCACAGCCCCGACGCCTTCGCGCAGACGCTCCAGGCGCTCCGCCGCGTCACCGAGGGCAGGCTCGTCATGCTCTTCGGCGCCGACGGCGACCGCGACACGACGAAGCGGGCCGAGATGGGGCGCATCGCCGCCGAGCTCGCCGACGCAGTCGTCGTCACCGACTTCAACCCGCGCACCGAGGACGCCGCGAGCATCCGCGCCCAGGTGCTCGAGGGCGCGCGCGCCGCGGCCGGCGACAAGCCGGTCATCGAGTCGTCGCCCGAGGAGGACGCCATCCGCGCCGCGCTCGCGCTCGTCGGCCCCGGCGACACCGTGCTGTGGGCCGGCCCCGGCGACGCCGACTACCGCGACGTGGCCGGCCGCCGCGAGCCGTTCGTCGCGCGCGACGAGGCCCGGCTCGCGCTGCACGAGGCGGGCTGGCACTGATGGGTAGGAAGCGCTGATGCTCACGATGCGCGCGAGCGAGATCGCGGCTGCCGTCGGCGGCACGCTGCGCGGCGACGACGTCGCGGTGACCGGCTCGGTCGAGACCGACTCCCGGCTCGTCGCCGAGGGCGCGGTGTTCTTCGCGATGCCGGGCGAGGTCACCGACGGGCACCGCTTCGTCGACGCGGCGATCGCCGCGGGCGCCGCGCTCGTGGTCGCCGAGCGACCGCTCGAGCAGGACGTGCCGCACGTGCTCGTGCCCGACGGCGTCGTGGCGCTCGGCGCGCTCGCGGCCGAGGTCATCCGACGCGTGCGCGCGGCCGGGGAGCTCACGGTGATCGGCATCACCGGCTCGAACGGCAAGACCACGACGAAGAACATGCTGCAGGCGATCCTCGAGCAGCACGGTCCGACGGTGAGCCCGGTGAAGTCGTTCAACAACGAGGTCGGCGCGCCCATGACGATGCTGCGCATCGACGAGGCGACCCGCTACCTCGTGCTCGAGATGGGCGCGAGCGTCGAGGGCGACATCGCGCGCCTGACCGCGATGGCGCACCCGGACCTGGGCGTCGTGCTCAAGGTCGGGCTCGCGCACGCCGGCGAGTTCGGCGGTGTCGAGGCGACCACGCGCGCGAAGACCGAGATGGTGCGCGACCTCGGGCCAGAGCACGTGGCCGTGCTCAACCGCGACGACGAGCGCGTCGCGGGCATGGCCGCATCGACGCGAGCGCGCGTCGCGTGGTTCGGGACCGACGCGGGCAGCGACGACGAGCCGACCGCGCTCTGGGCGAGCGGCATCGACTCGACCCTCGAGGGCACGATCGCGACCATCCACCGCGGCGACGAGACCTGGCCGCTGCGCATGCGCATCCTCGGCGAGCACCACGTGATGAACGCGCTCGCCGCGCTCACGGTCGCCGACGCGCTCGGGCTCGACCTCGGGCGGGCCGTCGACGCGCTCGGCACGCTCGAGCGCGCGGAGCGCGGGCGCATGGAGCTGCTCGAGCCGGGTGGCGGCATCACCGTGATCAACGACGCGTACAACGCGAGCCCCGACTCGACCGCGGCGGCGCTGCGCTCGCTCGCGCACATGACGCGCCAGGCCGGGCGCCGCTCGATCGCGGTGCTGGGCGAGATGGCGGAGCTCGGACCGCACGCGGTCGAGGAGCACGACCGGCTGGGCCGCCTCGCCGTGCGCGTGCGCATCGACCGGCTCGTCGTCGTCGGCGCGGGTGCGAAGGCCATCCACGACGCCGCGGAGCTCGAGTCGTCGTACGGCCAGGAGACCACCTGGGTCGAGACCGCCGACGAGGCCGAGGCGCTGCTGCGCCGCGAGCTCGTCCAGGGCGACGTCGTGCTGTTCAAGTCGTCGAACGTGTCGGGCCTGCAGCCCCTCGCCGACCGGATCGGCGGCCGCTGATGCTCGTGCTGCTCGCCTCCGCGGGGATCGCGCTGCTCGTGTCGCTGCTCGCGACGCCGCTGTTCATCCGCGGCTTCGCCCGCATCGGCTGGGGCCAGTTCATCCGCGACGACGGCCCGCAGTCGCACCACGTCAAGCGCGGCACGCCCACGATGGGCGGCCTCATCTTCATCGTGGCGACGCTCGTCGGCTACTTCGGCGGCAAGCTGCTGGGGCAGGACCTGCCCACGCTGCCGGCGCTGCTCGTGCTGCTGCTCATCGTCGGGATGGGCGCCGTCGGCTTCGTCGACGACTACCTGAAGATCTCGAACCAGCGATCCCTCGGCCTCGGCGGCTGGGCGAAGGTCGCCGGTCAGCTCATCGTCTCGGTCGTGTTCTCGGTGCTCGTGCTCACGATCCCCGCGGGATCGACGGGCATGCCGCTCGCCGACCCGGTGATCTCGGGCGTGCGCGACATCCCGTGGCTCGACCTCGCGCCGCTCGGCGCGCTCGGCATCATCCTGTTCGTGCTCTGGATCACCGTCATCAACGTCTCCGCGGCGAACGCCGTGAACGTCACGGACGGCCTCGACGGGCTCGCGACCGGCTCGATGATCCTGTCGATGGTCGGCTACGTGTTCATCGCGTTCTGGCAGTTCAACCAGTCGTGCCTCAGCGAGCTACCGCCCGGCGACGCCGCCCGCTGCTACGACGTGGCGCAGCCGCTCGACATCGCCACGCTCGCCGCGACGGTCATGGGCGCGCTCATCGGGTTCCTCTGGTGGAACACGAGCCCGGCGCAGATCTTCATGGGCGACGTCGGCTCGCTCGCCCTCGGCGGCGCGCTCGCCGGCTTCGCGGTGATGACCGACACGCAGCTGCTGCTCATCGTGATCGCCGGCCTGCCCATCATCGTGACCGGCTCGGTGATCGTGCAGCGCGCGTACTTCAAGGCGACCGGCGGCAAGCGCGTGTTCCTCATGACGCCACTGCACCACCACTTCGAGCTCAAGGGCTGGGCCGAGGTCACCATCGTGGTGCGCTTCTGGATCATCACCGGGCTCTTCGTCGCCGCGGCCGTCGGCGCGTTCTACTTCGAGTGGACGGTGCACCCCCGATGACCCGCGTCGACGACCTCGCCTCCTGGCACCACGACTGGTCGGGGCTGCGCGTCGCCGTGCTCGGCCTCGGCGTGACGGGCTTCGCGGCGGTCGACACCCTCGCCGAGCTCGGCGCCGCCGTCACCGCGGTCGCCGAGCGCGTCGACGACGAGCGCCGCACGATCCTCGGTGTGCTCGACGTGCCGATCGTCGACGCCGGCCGCGACGAGGTGCCCGGCGCGCTCGCCGACGCGGAGCTCGTGATCGCGTCGCCCGGGCTCCGCCCCGATCACCCGTGGCTCGTCGCCGCGGCCGACCGCGGCATCCCGGTGTGGGGCGACATCGAGCTCGCCTGGCGGGTCCGCGACAAGGTGCGCGCGGCCGAGTGGATCCTCATCACCGGCACGAACGGCAAGACCACCACGACCCAGCTCACCGCGCACATGCTGCGCGCCGCGGGGCTCAGGGTCGCGCCGGTCGGCAACATCGGCACCCCTGTGCTCGACGCCGTCCGCGACCCGCAGGGCTTCGACGTGCTCGTGGTCGAGCTCTCGAGCTTCCAGCTGCACGCGATGGCCGACGACGGGCCCGGCGCGCTCTGGCCGCACTCGGCCGCGTGCCTCAACATCGACGACGACCACCTCGACTGGCACGGGTCGGCGGACGCGTACCGCGCTGCCAAGGCGCGCGTCTACCACAACGCCAGGGTCGCGGCCGTCTACGGCATCGACGACCCGGCCACGCAGCGCATGGTCGAGGAGGCGGAGGTCGTGGAGGGCTGCCGCGCGATCGGCTTCGGCCTGGGCGTGCCCGGGCCGAGCGACCTCGGCCTCGTCGACGGCATCCTCGTCGACCGCGCCTTCCTCGACGACCGGCACCGCCAGGCGCTCGAGCTCGGCAGCCTCGACGACCTCGAGCCCGGCGGTCTGCGGTCGCCGCACATGACGCGCAACGTGCTCGCCGCGGCGGCGCTCGCGCGGGCGTTCGGCGCCGAGCCCGCGCACGTGCGCGACGCCATCCGCTCCTTCCGGCTGGACCGCCACCGCACCGAGCTCATCGCCGACGTCGACGGCGTGCGCTGGGTCGATGACTCAAAGGCGACGAATCCGCACGCGGCGGAGGGCTCGCTGAGCGCCTTCGAGCGCGTCGTGTGGATCGTCGGCGGGCTCTTCAAGGGCGCCGACGTCGCGCCGCTCGTCGAGCGGCACGCCCGCCGGATCGTCGCCGCCGTCGCGATCGGCGTCGAGCGCGGCCCCGTGCGCGAGGCGTTCGCGCGACACGCGCCGGGCATCCCGCTCGTGGAGGTCGACACGGCGGACACTGGAGCCGTGATGCGGCTGGCCGTCGAGGCCGCCGCAGCGCACGCCGCGCCCGGCACCACGGTCCTGCTGGCGCCGGCGGCCGCATCCATGGACCAGTTCGAGGACTACGCAGCTCGAGGCGACCGCTTCGCCGAGGCCGTGCGGGCGCAGCGAGATCGAACCGAGCGAGATCGAACCGAGCGAGATCGAGAAGGGGGAGCCCATGGTGACGACGACGGCTCCCGCCTCGACCACTGAGGGCGGCCGCGCCGAGCGGATGGGCAGGCGCGCGCTCGTGCGCGTGCGGTCGATGTTCGGCGCGCCGACCCTCAACGCGGCGCTGCTGCTCGGCACGACGCTGTTCCTCGTCGCCTTCGGGCTGATCATGGTGCTCTCGTCGTCGTCGGTCGAGAGCTACGTCGCGAACGCCTCCTTCTTCACCGACTTCGCGAAGCAGGGCGCCTTCGCGGCCATCGGCATCGTGCTCATGCTGCTCGCCGCGCGGCTGCCGGCCACGATCTGGCAGCGCCTCGCGTGGATCGGCGTCGGGCTCGGCATCGCGCTGCAGATGCTCGTCTTCACGCCGCTCGGCTTCGGCGCGAACGGCAACCGGAACTGGATCGGCATCGGCGGCTTCTCGCTGCAGCCGTCGGAGTTCGTGAAGGTCGCGCTCTGCGTGTGGCTCGCGATGATCATGACCCGCAAGCAGAAGCGCATCGACAGCTTCTGGCAGGCGTGGATCCCCGCGGCCCCCGTCGCCGGGCTCTCGATCGGCCTGGTGCTGCTCGGCAGCGACCTCGGCACCGTCGTCATCATGGTGATGCTGTCGTTCGGCGCGCTCTGGTTCGCGGGGGTGAAGTGGTGGCACCTGCTGCTGCCCGTCGCGGGCCTCGTGCTGCTCGCCGTGCCCGTCGTGCTCTCGAGCCCGTCGCGCGTGCGCCGCATCTCGGCCTTCGTGCAGGGCTGCACCGACGCCGACTACTACTCCGGATGCTGGCAGCAGCTGCACGGCACCTGGGCGCTCTCCGCGGGCGGCCTCTTCGGGGTCGGGCTCGGCAACTCGCGCGCGAAGTGGTCGTGGCTGCCCGAGGCCGACAACGACTACATCTTCGCCATCATCGGCGAGGAGCTGGGGCTCCTCGGCGCGGCCGTCGTGCTGGCGCTCTTCGCGCTGCTCGCCTGGACCATGCTGCGCATCGTGCGGCAGGCGACGCTGCAGATGACGCGCGTGGTCACGGGCGCCGCGACGGTCTGGCTCATCGGCCAGGCGATCGTGAACATCGGCGTCGTGCTCGGGCTGCTCCCGGTGCTCGGCGTGCCGCTGCCCTTCATCTCGTCGGGCGGCTCGCAGCTCATCGCCGCGCTCCTCATCATCGGCATCGTGCTCTCGCTCGAGCGGGTGGACAACCCCCGCTTCCGCGGCGAGCTCCCGGCGAGGGGCTGACGTGCGCGTCCTGCTCGCCGGCGGAGGCACCGCCGGCCACGTCAACCCGCTGCTCGCGACCGCGCAGCGGCTCCGCGACCGGCATCCCGACGCCGAGCTCGTCGTGCTCGGCACCCGCGAGGGCCTCGAGCGCGAGCTCGTCCCGCGTGCCGGGCTCGAGCTCGTCACGATCGAGAAGCTGCCCTTCCCGCGTCGGCCCGACCTCGCCGCGCTGCGCTTCCCGGCGCGCTGGCGGCACGCCGTCCGCGACGTGCGGGCGCTCATCCGCGAGCGGCGGATCGACGTCGTCGTCGGCTTCGGCGGCTACGCGTCCGCGCCCGCCTACCGCGCGGCGCGGCTCGAGCGCGTGCCGATCGTCATCCACGAGGCCAACGCGAAGCCGGGGATGGCCAACCTGCTCGGCGCGCGCTGGACCGACTTCGTCGGCCTCTCGTACCGGTCGACCAGGCTGGAGGGCGAGCTCGTCGGCATGCCGCTGCGCCCGGAGATCACCGGCCTCGACCGGGCGGGCCTCCACGACGACGCGTGCGTCGAGCTGGGCCTCGACCCCGCGCGGCCCACGCTGCTCGTCACCGGCGGCTCGCAGGGCGCGCGCTCGATCAACCGCGCGATCGTCGCCGCCGCCCCCGACATCGTCGATGCCGGCTGGCAGGTGCTGCACCTCTCCGGCGGCCGGCAGACCGACTTCGAGCCCGCCAGGGTGCCGCACTACGTCGCGATCGAGTACCTCGACCGCATGCACCTCGCGCTGGCCGCCGCAGACCTCGTCGTCTGCCGCGCCGGCAGCCTCACGGTGTCGGAGCTCATGGCCGTCGGCCTCCCGGCCGTCTACGTGCCGCTGCCGTACGGCAACGGCGAGCAGGGGATGAACGCGTCCGATCAGGTTTCCGCTGGTGGCGCACTGCTCGTCGCCGACGCCGAGTTCACGGCAGAATGGGTGCGCGCACGGCTCGTGCCGCTGCTGCGGGACGCAGACGCCATCGCCACGATGGCCACCGCGAGCGCGGGAGCCGGCGCGACGGACGGCAGCGACCGGATGAGCGACCTCATCGAGCGGGCCGCAGCCACGAGGAGGCAGTCGTGATCGAACCGGATCTCACCCAGCCGATCCCGGAGACGATCGAGCGGGTGCACTTCATCGGCATCGGCGGCTCGGGCATGTCGGGCATCGCGCACATGATGCTCGATGCCGGCATCGCCGTCTCGGGCTCCGACCGCTCGGGCTCCGCCACCGTCGACCGGCTCGTCGAGCGCGGCGCGTCCGTGGGCATCGGCCACGACGCCGCGCACCTGCCCGCCGAGGTCGACGCCGTCGTCGTCACGAGCGCGCTGTGGCCCGACAACCCCGAGCTCGTCGCCGCGCGCGAGCGCGGCGTCCCCGTGCTGCACCGCTCGCAGGCGCTCCACGTGCTCGCGCGCGGCAAGCGCGTCATCGCCGTCGCGGGCGCGCACGGCAAGACCACCACGACCGGGATGCTCGTCGTCGGCCTGCACGGGCTCGGCATCGACGCGGGCTTCGTGAACGGCGGCGTCATCGGCGGCGTCGACGCCTCGAGCGGCCACGGCACCTCGGACGCGTTCGTGCTCGAGGCGGACGAGTCCGACGGCTCGTTCCTGCTCTACGACGTCGCGGTCGCGCTCATCACGAACATCGACACCGACCACCTCGACCACTACGGCACGCCGGAGGCGTTCGACGCCGCGTTCGCCGAGTTCGCGGACCGCGCGAGCGAGGCGGTCGTCATCTCGGCCGACGACCCCGGTGCGCAGCGCGTGCGCGCGCTCATGCGCCACGAGCGCGTCGTCACCTTCGGCGAGGCCGAGGGCGCCGACGTGCGCATCGTCGACATCCGCGTTGGCGCCGTCGCGTCGTGCACCGTCGAGATCGCGGGGGATCGCTTCGAGCTCGAGGCAGGCGTGCCCGGCAGGCACAACGCCGTGAACGCCGCCGGTGCGCTCGCAACGCTCGTCGCGATGGGCGTCGCGCCGGTCGACGGCGCCAGGGCGCTCGCGGCCTTCCGCGGCACCGGCCGCCGCTTCGAGCTGCACGGCGAGCGGCGCGGCGTGCGCGTCTTCGACGACTACGCGCACCACCCCGCCGAGGTCGACGCCGCGCTCACCGCGGCCCGCACCGTCATCGGCGACGGCCGCATCATCGCGATCCACCAGCCGCACCTCTACTCGCGCACCCGCGACATGGCGGGCGACTTCGCCGCCGTCTACGAGCGGGTCGCCGACCACACCGTCGTGCTCGACGTCTACGGCGCGCGCGAGGACCCCATCCCCGGCGTCACCGGCGCGCTCGTCGCGGAGCGCTTCGAGGACCCGAGCGACGTCGACTTCCTGCCCGACTGGCAGCAGGCCGCCGAGCGGGCCGCGGCGATCGCCCGCGAGGGCGACATCATCGTCACGCTCTCGTGCGGCGACGTCTACCGGATCATCCCGCAGGTGCTGTCGGCGCTCGAGGTGGGCGACGGCGCGTGAGGCGACCTGACGGGTTCGACCGGCTCGACGAGCCGGCCGAGCAGGCGGAGCCGGGCGCGTCGCTTCGCGAACCGGCCGTCCACCCTGTCGACGTGCCCGCCGAGGACGTCGAGCCGCCCCAGCGGCGCTGGGCGCTGAGCGCCTACGCCGACCTCGACGACGAGCCGGTCGTCGAGCCCGCGGCGGAGCCCGTGCCCGAGCGCGGCTCGCACGCCCAGCGCGTCGACCGCGCGTGGCGCGCCGCGCAGAAGGCGCAGCGCGCCGACGAGCGCGAGGAGGCGCGCGAGGCGCGCCGTGCCGCGGCGCAGGCGCGGCGCGCGCGCATCCGCAGCGAGCGTGCGGAGGTGCGGCGCTTCACCGCCGGACGGCGACGGCAGCTGCGCACGGCGCTGCTGACCGCGGGCGGGCTCGTGCTCGCGCTGCTGCTGCTCGTCGGGCTCGTGTGGTCGCCGCTGATGTCGGTGCGCGACGTGCGCGTCGAGGGCGCCGAGCGGCTCGACCCGGCGGCGGTGCAGGCGGCGCTCGCCGACAGCGTCGGCGAGCCGATCGCCACCGTCACCGAGGCGGGCGTCGCCGAGCGGCTGCAGGCCATCCCGCAGGTGGAGTCGTTCCGGCTGGAGGTCGTCCCGCCGTCGACGGTCATCGTCCGCATCGTCGAGCGCCGGCCGGTCGCGATCGTGCCCGGTGACGGGGGCGAGGCCGTGATCGACGCCGCGGGCGTGGTGCTCGGCGGCGTCGCCGCCGACACCGGGTCGCTGCCGCGGCTCGTCGGCATCGAGCCGGGGAGCGAGGCGTTCGACGCGGTCGCGAGCGTGCTCGTGTCGGTGCCGAGCGAGGTGCTCTCCGCCACGCAGACGATCGAGGCCGGCTCGCCCTCGGACATCCGCCTGACCCTCGCGAGCGGGCAGGTCGTGCAGTGGGGCGGCGCGGACGAGAGCCGGCTCAAGGCCGACGTCGTCGCCGCGCTGCTCGCGACGCAGGACCCCGCGGTCGCCCGCGTGCTCGACGTGCGCGCGCCCGAGCACCCGGTCGTGCGCGGCTCGTGAGCCCGCCCGAACCTGACGATTCTTTTTCTTGCGAGATCGGGTCGCGACACACCGAGTCGCTCCCGAGCGCACGCCGTCGCCGCCCGTAGCGTCGTCCTCGTCAACATGAAGTGAGGAATTCTCTAAACTTCAACTAGAGGTTGAGACTTCGATCGAGGGGCCGGAACCGTGACTTCCAACAACAACTACCTCGCCGTCATCAAGGTGGTCGGCGTGGGCGGCGGCGGCGTGAACGCCGTGAACCGCATGATCGATCTCGGCCTGCGAGGCGTCGAGTTCATCGCCATCAACACCGACGCGCAGGCGCTGCTGCTCAGCGACGCGGACGTCAAGCTCGACGTCGGCCGCGAGCTCACCAAGGGCCTCGGCGCGGGCGCCGACCCCGAGGTCGGCCGTCGCGCGGCAGAGGACCACGCGGAGGAGATCGAGGAGGCGCTCGCGGGCGCCGACATGGTCTTCGTGACCGCGGGCGAGGGCGGCGGCACCGGCACCGGTGGCGCACCCGTCGTGGCGCGCATCGCGAAGAGCCTCGGTGCGCTCACCGTCGGCGTCGTGACGAAGCCGTTCTCGTTCGAGGGCAACCGTCGCAGGCAGCAGGCGGAGACCGGCGTCGAGGCCCTCAAGAACGAGGTCGACACGCTCATCGTCGTGCCGAACGACCGCCTGCTCGAGATCAGCGACATGGGCATCTCGATGGTCGAGGCCTTCGAGACCGCAGACCAGGTGCTGCTCGCGGGCGTCCAGGGCATCACCGACCTGATCACCACGCCGGGCCTCATCAACGTCGACTTCGCCGACGTGAAGAGCGTCATGCAGGGCGCGGGCAGCGCCCTCATGGGCATCGGCTCGTCGCGCGGCGCCGACCGCGCCATCAAGGCCGCAGAGCTCGCGGTCGCGAGCCCGCTGCTCGAGGCCAAGATCGACGGCGCGCACGGCGTGCTGCTGTCGATCCAGGCCGGCAGCAACCTCGGCATCCACGAGACCTACGACGCGGCGAAGCTCGTGCAGGAGGCCGTGCACCCCGAGGCGAACATCATCTTCGGCACGGTCATCGACGACACGCTCGGCGACGAGGTCCGGGTCACGGTCATCGCCGCCGGCTTCGACGGTCCCGGCCCGGTGGCGAAGGAGGACGACTCCGTCATCCGCACCGCCGCGCGCACCGAGATGGGGCTCCGCCCCGCGAGCTCGAGCACGCCCGCGGCCGAGCCCGAGCGCCGGGTCGTCCCGACGCCCCCGGTCGCCGACCACCTCACCGGTCCGGTGCAGCCGCTCACGCAGGTGGACGAGGAGGAGGACGAGTTCCTCCCCGACTTCCTCCGCTGACGTGACCGACGCCCCCGCCGCGCGCCTGGCCGCATTCCTCGAGCAGCTCGAGGATGCGCGCCGGGCGCGCGGCGTCACGCTGATCGTGGTGACGAAGCGGCATCCCGCCGCGCTCGTCCGCGAGCTCGCCGAGGCTGGGCACCGCGACTTCGGCGAGAGCAGGCACCCCGAGTCGCGCGACAAGGCCGAGGAGCTCGCCGGCCTCGGGCTCACGTGGCACTTCGTCGGCCAGCTCCAGCGCAACAAGGCGCGGCAGGTCGCGCGCTACGCCGACGTGCTGCACTCGATCGACTCGACCGAGCTCGTCGAGGTGCTCGAGGGCGGCGACGAGCGGCCGCTGCGCGACGCGCTCGTGCAGGTCAACCTCACCGACGACCCCGGTCGCGGCGGCGTCGCGCCGGCCGACGTCGACGCGCTCGCCGAGCGCGTCGCCGCCTCGTCGGCGCTGCGCCTGCGCGGCGTCATGGCGGTCGCGCCGCTCGGCGAGGAGCCGGGCAGGGCCTTCGAGCGCCTCGCCCGCCACGCGGAGCGCGTGCGAGCGATCGACCCCGACGCGCGGTGGATCTCGGCCGGCATGAGCGCCGACTGGCGCGAGGCGCTCGAGCACGGCGCGACACACCTGCGGATCGGCACCGCAATCACCGGAAACCGTCCGGCCGACGGATAGCGTGAATCCAGCCACGAGGAGGACCCATGAGCAACGCACTGAAGAAGGCGGCGATCTACTTCGGCTTCGCCGAGGAGGACGAGCTGACCCAGGAGGTCCGCCCTGCCCAGCGGACCGAGGAGCAGGACCGGCACGACCGTGCCGCGCAGCCGCGGGAGCGGGTGGAGGAGCCGCGTCGCGCGCCCGTCACCAAGCTCCGCCCGGCGCAGAAGGTGAGCGACATGAGCGAGATCCTGACGGTGCACCCGCGCCAGTACAAGGATGCCAAGGCGATCGCGGAGGCGTTCCGCGACGGGACCCCCGTGATCATCAACCTGTCGCAGATGACCGACGGCGACGCCCGTCGCCTGATCGACTTCTCCGCGGGCCTCACGCAGGGGCTCGAGGGACGCATCGAGCGCGTCACGACGAAGGTGTACCTGCTGACGCCCGAGCACATCGCCGTCTCCGGCGCTCGCTCGGTCGACGAGGACACCGACTCGGCCGTCTTCGCGCACTGACGGGTGCCCTTCGTCTCGATCCTCGCGTGGATCGTCTACACCGCCGCGAACCTCGCGCTCTACATCCTCTGGGCGCGCATCATCCTCGACCTGGTGCGGCAGCTGCGGCGCGACTGGAAGCCCTCGGGCTTCTGGCTCGTGCTGTCGGTGTGGCTCCTCCGCGTCACCGACCCGCCGCTGCGCCTCGTGCGCCGCGTCGTGCGGCCCGTGCGCGTCGGCGGGGTCATGCTCGACCTCGCCATGCTCGTGCTCATGCTCGCGCTGATCATCCTCATCGCGATCGTCAACCCCTTCCGCTTCGCCTGACGCCGGGGTGGATCGGGCCCTCGGGCTAGGATCGTCACCACGCCGTCCGCGACGGGTACAGTGAATCTGCGCTGCAGGCCCGATCGGGGCCGCAGCCGAGCAAGAAAGGCATGCCATGGCTCTGACTCCTGACGACGTCGTCCACAAGCGCTTCGAGACGACGCGCTTCCGCGACGGCTACGACCAGGACGAGGTCGATGACTTCCTCGACGAGGTGGTCACGGAGCTGCGACGCCTCACCGAGGAGAACGACGCGCTCCGCGCCGAGAACGCCACGCTCCGGTCCGGCGGCGAGGTCGCCGCCCCGGTCGTCCAGGCACCGGTCGACACCGCAGAGCTCGACGGCCTCCGCGCCGAGAACGAGCAGCTCAAGCAGCAGCTCGCCGAGCGCGCAGCCGCGCCGGCCGAGGTGCCCGCAGAGCCCCAGCAGCAGCAGCAGGAGGAGCAGCCCGCGCCGATCGCCGAGGTGCCCGCACCCGCCGCGGCCGGCAGCACCGAGGCCAACAGCCTCATCGCCCTCGCCACCCGCCTGCACGACGAGCACGTCGCCGCGGGCGAGCAGCGTCGCGACGAGCTCATCGCCGCGGCCGAGGCCGCCGCGCAGCAGATCGAGGACGAGGCCCAGCAGCGCAAGGTCGTGCTCGAGCAGGAGTTCGACGACCAGAAGGGCAAGCTCGAGCAGCAGAAGACCGCGCTCGAGGCGAAGATCGACGAGCTCAAGAGCTTCGAGCGCGACTACCGCCTGAAGCTGCGCGGCTACATCGAGAGCCAGCTGCGCGACCTCGACCGCTCGTCCTCGCTCGCCTTCGGCGGCCAGGGCGGAAGCTGAGCGCGCGCTCCTTGCCTGAGGACAGCGCGGCTGGCGACAGCACGACGGTCCCGAGGCCGACAGCCTGGCGGATGCTGGGCCTCGTCCTCGGGACCGCTGTCGTCGCCTGGGGCGCCGACCTGCTCACGAAGGAGTGGGTCCTCGCCTCGATGGCGGAGGGCGAGCAGCGGGCGGTGCTCGGCGAGCTGCTGCAGTGGCACTTCGTCCGCAACCCTGGCGCGGCCTTCTCGTTCGCGGCAGGCTCGACGTGGATCTTCACGACCCTGGCCGCCGCGGTGGTGGTCTTCATCGTCACGCAGGTGCGGAGGATCCGCTCGCCGCTCTGGGCGATGGCGTTCGGCGGCCTGCTCGGCGGCACGCTCGGCAACCTCACCGACCGGCTGACGCGCGAGCCCGGCTTCTTCGTCGGGCACGTGATCGACTTCATCCAGGTGTGGGGCTTCCCGGCGATCTTCAACCTCGCCGACGTCTTCATCGTCTCGTCGATGATCGGCGTCGTGCTGCTCGTGCTCCTGAGCATCGGGCTCGACGGCGTGCGCCGCACGGACGAGCCGAAGCGCCAGCGAGCGGTCGATCTCGACGCGACGCAGCCGCTCGACCCGGAGGACCGGCCCTGATGGAGTCCCGCTTCCTGCAGGTGCCGCCGGGGCTCGACGGCACCCGCGCCGACGCTGGGCTCGCGAAGCTGCTCGGCCTGTCGCGCACGGCGGTCGTGACGATGCTCGACGACGGCGGCGCCGTCCAGGACGGCACGGTGCTCGGCAAGTCGGACCGGCTGCGCGCCGACGCGTGGCTCGACCTCAGCTGGCGGCCGCGCGAGGAGCCGCGGCTCGTCGCGACACCCGTGCCGGACCTCGGCATCGTGCACGACGACGACGACCTCGTGGTGGTCGACAAGCCCGCCGGCGTGGCCGCGCATCCGAGCGTCGGCTGGCAGGGGCCGACCGTCGTCGGCGCGCTGGCCGCCGCCGGCTTCCAGGTCGCGACGTCGGGCGCCGCCGAGCGGCAGGGGGTCGTCCACCGGCTCGACGCCGGCACGAGCGGGCTCATGGTGGTCGCGAAGAGCGAGCGCGCCTACTCGGCGCTCAAGGCGGCGTTCCACGACCGCGAGGTCGAGAAGATCTACCACGCCGCCGTGCAGGGCCATCCGGACCCGCTCACCGGCACCATCGATGCGCCGATCGGCCGGCACCCGAGCCACGAGTGGCGCTTCGCGGTGGTGTCGAGCGGCAAGCACGCGATCACCCACTACGAGACGCTCGAGGCGTACCGCGGCGGCAGCCTGCTCGAGATCGAGCTCGAGACCGGCCGCACCCACCAGATCCGCGTGCACATGGCGGCTCGCCGGCATCCGTGCCTCGGCGACACGATGTACGGCGCCGACCCCACCGTCGCCGCCCGGCTCGGCCTCTCGCGGCAGTGGCTGCACGCCATGCGGCTCGGCTTCCGGCACCCGGCGACGGGGGAGCGGGTGGTCTTCGAGTCGACCTACCCGGCCGACCTCGCGGGCGCGCTGGAGCAGCTCCGCCAGGACTGACCCCGGCCTGTCGCGTCGGCCCCCGCCCGTAGGATCGAGGGGCCATGGCAGACTCCTTCGCGCACCTCCACGTCCACACCGAGTACTCGATGCTCGACGGCGCAGCTCGCATCAGCGAGCTCATGAAGGCCGTCGGCGACCAGGGGATGCCGGCCGTCGCGATGACCGACCACGGCAACGTCTTCGGCGCCTACGAGTTCTGGAAGGCCGCGCGGGCGCAGGGCGTGAAGCCCATCATCGGCACCGAGGCCTACATCACGCCCGGCACGCACCGCTCCGACAAGACGCGCGTGAAGTGGGGCGGCCAGGACGCCTCCTCTGGCGACGACGTGTCGGGCGGCGGCGCGTACACGCACATGACGCTGCTCGCCGAGAACGACGAGGGGCTGAAGAACCTGTTCCGGCTCTCGTCGTACGCGTCGATGGAGGGCTTCTACTTCAAGCCGCGCATGGACCGCGAGCTGCTCGAGCGACACTCGAGCGGCCTCATCGCCACCACCGGATGCCCCTCCGGCGAGGTGCAGACGCGCCTGCGGCTCGGCCAGCTCGACGCCGCCGTCGAGGCGGCCGCGTCGTACCGCGACCTGTTCGGCCGCGACAACTACTTCCTCGAGATCATGGACCACGGCCTCGAGATCGAGAAGCGCGTGCGCGAGGACCTGCTCGAGATCGGCCGCAGGCTCGACCTGCCGCTGCTCGCGACGAACGACCTGCACTACACGCACGCCGAGGACGCGAAGAGCCACGAGGCGCTGCTGTGCGTGCAGTCGGGCTCGACGATGGACGACCCGAACCGCTTCAAGCTCGAGGGCGGCGGCTACTACGTGAAGTCGGCCGCCGAGATGCGGCACCTCTTCCGCGACATGCCGCAGGCGTGCGACAACACGCTGCTCATCGCCGAGCGCTGCGACGTCACGTTCGACGAGCAGGCCAACTACATGCCGCGCTACCCGGTGCCGGAGGGCCACACCGAGGACACCTGGTTCCGGCACGAGGTCGCGGTCGGCCTTGAGCGCCGCTACCCGGGCGGCGTGCCCGAGAAGGTGCACCGCCAGGCCGACTACGAGATGGACGTCATCTCGAACATGGGCTTCCCCGGCTACTTCCTCGTCGTCGCCGACTTCATCAACTGGGCGAAGGACAACGGCATCCGCGTCGGCCCCGGCCGCGGCTCCGGCGCCGGCTCGATGGCCGCGTACGCGATGCGCATCACCGACCTCGACCCGCTCGAGCACGGCCTGATCTTCGAGCGCTTCCTCAACCCCGACCGCGTCTCGATGCCCGACTTCGACATCGACTTCGACGACCGGCGCCGGCCGGAGGTCATCCGCTACGTCACCGAGAAGTACGGCTCCGAGCGCGTCGCGCAGATCGTCACCTACGGCACGATCAAGTCGAAGCAGGCGCTCAAGGACTCGTCGCGCGTGCTCGGCTTCCCCTTCGGCATGGGCGAGAAGCTCACGAAGGCGATGCCGCCCGCCGTGATGGGCAAGGACATCCCGCTCTCGGGCATCTTCGACCCGGACCACCCGCGCTACAAGGAGGCGGGCGACATCCGCGCCCTCATCGAGACGGACGCGGAGGCGAAGACGGTCTTCGAGACCGCGCGCGGGCTCGAGAACCTCAAGCGCCAGTGGGGCGTGCACGCGGCGGGCGTCATCATGTCGTCCGACCCGCTCATCGACATCATCCCGGTGATGAAGCGCGAGCAGGACGGCGCGATCATCACCCAGTTCGACTACCCGGCGTGCGAGTCGCTCGGCCTCATCAAGATGGACTTCCTGGGGCTCCGCAACCTCACGATCGTCTCGGACGCGCTCGACAACATCCGCGCGAACCGCGGCGAGGAGATCGACCTCGAGACCCTGCCGCTCGACGACCGCGGCGCGTACGAGCTGCTGCAGCGCGGCGACACGCTCGGCGTCTTCCAGCTCGACGGCGGGCCGCTGCGCTCGCTGCTGCGGCTCATGAAGCCCGACTCGTTCGGCGACATCTCGGCCGTCATCGCGCTCTACCGGCCCGGCCCCATGGGCGCCGACTCGCACACGAACTACGCGCTGCGCAAGAACGGCCTGCAGGAGAACACGCCGATCCACCCCGAGCTCGAGGAGCCGCTCGCCGAGATCCTGGGGGAGAGCTACGGCCTCATCATCTACCAGGAGCAGGTGATGGCGGTCGCGCAGAAGGTGGCCGGGTACTCGCTCGGCGAGGCCGACATCCTGCGGCGCGCGATGGGCAAGAAGAAGAAGGCCGAGCTCGACAAGCAGTTCGAGGCCTTCTCGGGCGGCATGCTCGAGCGCGGCTACTCGGCCGGCGCGGTCAAGGCGCTCTGGGACGTGCTGCTGCCGTTCTCGGACTACGCGTTCAACAAGGCGCACTCCGCCGCCTACGGCGTCATCTCCTACTGGACCGCCTACCTCAAGGCGCACTACCCGGCGGAGTACATGGCGGCGCTGCTGACGAGCGTCGGCGACTCCAAGGACAAGATGGCGATCTACCTGTCGGAGTGCCGGCGGATGGGCATCACGGTGCTGCCGCCGGACGTCAACGAGTCGACGCTCTACTTCACGGCCGTCGGCGACGACATCCGCTTCGGCCTCGGCGCCGTGCGGAACGTCGGCGAGGGCGTCGTGGAGGGCATCATCGCGGCGCGCGAGCGCGAGAGCGCCTACACGTCGTTCCACGACTTCCTCAAGAAGGTGCCGCTCGGCGTCGCCAACAAGCGGACCGTCGAGTCGCTCATCAAGTCGGGCGCGTTCGACACCATGGGCGCCACCCGGCGGGCGATGCTCGAGATCCACGAGGACGCCGTCGACGCGGCCGTCTCGATCAAGCGCAACGAGGCGAACGGCCAGGTCGACCTCTTCGGCGACATCTTCGACGACCTCGACACCGTCGCCGACCGGGTGCCCGACCGGCCAGAGTGGGGCAAGCAGGACAAGCTCGCCTTCGAGCGCGAGATGCTCGGCCTCTACGTCTCCGACCACCCGCTCGCGGGCCTCGAGCTCGAGCTCGCGAAGCACGCGACGCACCAGATCCAGGACCTCGCCGAGACCGCCGAGGACGGCGACACCGTCATCCTCGCCGGGCTCGTCACGAGCGTGCAGCATCGCGTCGCGCGCAACTCCGGCAACCCCTACGGCATCTTCGCGCTGCAGGACTTCGGCGGCGAGCTCGAGGTGATGGTGCTCGGCAAGAGCTACACGGAGTTCCGGCACACGCTGCAGGCCGACCAGGTGGTGGTCGTGCGCGGCCGCGTGCGCACCCGCGACGACAGCTTCACGATCCACGCGAACAGCATCGACACGCCGGACGTGCAGCCGGTCGACGAGACCCGTCCGCTCGAGCTGCGCATCCCGGAGCGTCGCGCGTCGATGACGGCGATGCGCGAGCTGCGCGGCCTGCTCGAGCGGCACGCCGGCCCGACCGACGTGCGGCTCGCGCTCGAGCGGCCCGACATCGAGCGGGTCTTCGCGCTGCCGCAGCAGGTGCGCGTCTCGAGCGACCTGTTCGGCGAGCTGAAGAGCCTGCTGGGCCCGGCGTCCATCGCCTGACTCCGTACGATGGAGCACGTGCTCCGACGCCTCGACCTGACCTCCCTGCCCGACGACCGCACGCTCCGCGCGCTGCTGCCGCGGCCGGCCGTCGACGTCGACGCGGCGCTGCCCGCGGTCGCCGAGCTCGTGCGCGACGTGCGTGAGCGCGGCGAGGCGGCGCTCGTCGAGCAGGCCGAGCGCTTCGACCGGGTGCGTCCGGCGGCGGTGCGCGTGCCGGAGGCCGAGATCACCGGTGCGCTGGCGTCGCTCGCGCCCGAGGTGCGCGAGGCGCTCGAGACGGCGATCGCCCGGGTGCGCGTCGGCTCGGCGGCGCAGGTGCCGCCGCCCTCGCGCGTCGAGCTCGCGCCCGGCGCGGTCGTCGAGCTGCGCTGGCAGCCGGTCGACCGGGTGGGCCTCTACGTGCCCGGCGGCAAGGCCGTCTACCCCTCGAGCGTCGTCATGAACGTCGTCGCGGCCCAGGCGGCCGGCGTCGCGTCGATCGCGGTCGCGAGCCCCGCGCAGGCCGAGCACGGCGGGCTGCCGCACCCCACCATCCTCGCCGCGTGCGCGCTGCTGGGCGTCGACGAGGTCTACGCGATGGGCGGCGCCGGCGCGATCGCGGCGCTCGCGCACGGCGTGGCCGGCATCGGCCTCGACGCGGTCGACGTCGTGACCGGCCCCGGCAACGTCTTCGTCGCCGCCGCGAAGCGGCTCGTGTCGGGCGTCGTGCGCGTCGACTCGGAGGCGGGGCCCACCGAGATCCTCGTCATCGCCGACGCGAGCGCCGACGCCGAGCTCGTCGCCGCCGACCTCGTGAGCCAGGCCGAGCATGACGAGCTCGCGAGCGCGGTCCTCGTCACCGACGACGCCGGGCTCGCGGACCGCGTCGACGCGGCCGTCGAGCGCCGCGCGGCCGAGACCCCCGCGGCCGAGCGGGTGCGGGCGGCGCTGACGGGGGAGCAGTCCGCGATCGTGCTCGTCGCCGACCTCGCGGCCGCGGCGCGCGTGAGCGACGCATACGCGCCCGAGCACCTCGAGCTGCTGACGGCCGACGACGACGCGCTGCTCGCGCGCATCCACCACGCCGGGGCGATCTTCGTCGGCCCGCACGCACCCGTGAGCCTCGGCGACTACGCGGCCGGCTCGAACCACGTGCTGCCCACGGGCGGCCAGGCCCGCAGGGTCGCCGGGCTCGGCGCCGCGACCTTCCTGCGTCCGCAGCAGGTCGTGCGCTACGACCGCGACGCGCTCGCCGAGGTGCGCGCCGCCGTCACCGCGCTCGCCGGCGCGGAGGGGCTGCCCGCGCACGGCGAGGCGATCGAGGCCCGCTTCGAGGAGGGGCGCTGATGCACTGCCCGTTCTGCCGCAACCCGGACTCCCGTGTGGTCGACTCCCGCACGAGCGACGACGGCACCTCCATCCGCCGCCGCCGCCAGTGCACCCAGTGCGGCCGTCGCTTCACCACGACCGAGACGGCGAGCCTCTCGGTCGTGAAGCGGTCGGGCGTGCTCGAGCCCTTCCGCCGCGAGAAGGTCATCGAGGGCGTGCGGAAGGCCGTGCGCGGCCGACCCGTCACCGACGCCGACCTCGCGGGTGTCGCGCAGTCGGTCGAGGAGACGATCCGCGCGACGGGCGCGAGCCAGATCGACGCGAACGAGATCGGCCTCGCGGTGCTGCCGCCGCTGCGCCAGCTCGACGAGGTCGCCTACCTGCGGTTCGCGAGCGTCTACAACGCGTTCGACTCCCTCGACGACTTCGAGGACGCCATCCGCGCGCTGCGCGAGGACCAGCGGCCCGACGAGGAGCAGCAGTGACCGCCTACGACCTGCTGTTCCGGCACGGCTTCTCACGCGTCGACCCGGAGGCCGCGCACCACCTCGGGGCGCGCGCGATCCGCGCGATCGGCGCCGCCCGCCCGGGCGTCCGCACCGATGCCGGGCTGCGGACGCGGGCGCTCGGGCGCGAGTTCCCGACGCCGTTCGGCATCGCCGCCGGCTTCGACAAGGACGCCACGATGATCGCCGGGCTCGGCGCGCTCGGCTTCGGCCACGTCGAGGTCGGCACGCTGACCGCGCACCCGCAGCCCGGCAACCCGCAGCCGCGGCTGTTCCGGCTCGTCGACGACCGCGCGCTCGTCAACCGGATGGGCTTCAACAACGGCGGCGCGGCAGCAGCCGCCGACCGCATCGCCGCGGCCCGCGAGGCGGCATCGCGTCCGGTGATCGGCGTGAACATCGGCAAGAGCCGCATCGTCGACGCCGACGACGCCACCGCCGTCGAGCGCGACTACCTCGCGTCGGCGCGGGTGCTCGCGCCGGTGGCCGACTACCTCGCCGTCAACGTGTCGTCGCCGAACACGCCGGGGCTGCGCGGCCTGCAGGACGAGCGGCTGCTCGAGCCGCTGCTCGCCGCGATCCGCGGCGCGGCCGGCGACGTGCCCGTGCTCGTGAAGATCGCCCCCGATCTCGATGACGAGCAGGTGGAGGGCATCGCTGCGCTCGCCGCGCGACTGCACCTCGCTGGCGTCATCGCGACGAACACGACCATCAGCCGCGAGGGCCTCCGGAGCCCGGCGGATGCCGTCGCCTCGGCCGGGCAGGGCGGCCTGTCTGGCCCGCCCGTCGCCGCCCGCTCGCTCGCGGTGCTGCGGCTGCTGCGCGCGGCGCTGCCCGCGGAGGTCGACGTCGTCTCGGTCGGCGGCGTCGAGACGGCCGACGACGTGCGCGAGCGCATCGCCGCGGGCGCGAGCCTCGTGCAGGGCTACACCGGCTTCATCTACCGCGGCCCCGGCTGGGCGCGGGAGATCAACCGCGGGCTGCTCGCCTCGTCGTAGCCCGAGTGTCGGGTTGCTCGGTCGAGCGGGCGTGCGGGCGGTGCGCGCGGCCGGGGAGCGGAGGCCGGGGCTGTGGAGAGGGCGGACGCCGGTCGCGCGGGTGTGCGAACCTCCGGGCGTGATGGACGAGCTGCCTGAGACCCTCGCCGCCCGCGGGTTCCTGGTCGGGGAGGCCCTTGAAGCTGGGCTCAGCCCGCACGACCTCCGAGCCGGTGCACTGGCGAAGCCGTTCCGAGGCATCCGCGCGCTCGAGGCGCCCGAGACGCTCGTCGAGCGAGCGGCCGCCTATGCGCCGCTGATCCGGCCGTGGCAGTGCGTCGCCGGAGTCTCGGCCCTCGCCGTCCTGGGGTTGCCGGTGCCGTGGCGGCTCGCCCGCGAGCAGGTCGTCGAGCTCGTCTCGCTCACGGGCCGCGGCAAGCCCGAGCGGGAGGGCGTGCGCGTGCGGCGGCTGACGGCCGAGCGGCTCGAGCCGTGGTGGGTCGAGGGGCTGCCGGTCGCACCGGCACCCCTCGCCTGGGCGCTGATGGGCGGCCGGTG
>Ga0213836_100339_pt1 | contig 40750 bp, 46 predicted proteins | sample SWPATP03_FD_160578 | JGI IMG/M metagenome (GOLD analysis project Ga0213836, IMG submission 160578) | Coastal seawater microbial communities from Marineland, Florida, United States - SWPA TP0 #3 | ecosystem: Environmental > Aquatic > Marine > Coastal | place: USA: Florida | collected 2016-08-05
ACCGGGGCATCTCGGTGCAATGCACGATCGAGCCGCAAATTTCGGTTGCCTGTGCGGCCGAGGATTTCGACGAGATCGTCGGCAATCTCCTCGACAACGCGTTCAAATGGGCTGGCAGCCTTGTCGCGATTGATGCCCGCACGGACGGACGCTCGATCGTCATCACGCTCGAAGACGATGGCCCCGGCATCTCCGACGATACGATCGAGAAGGCATTTCTGCCGGGTGTGCGGATGGATGAGACGGTCGCTGGAGATGGGTTCGGCCTGACGATCGCCAATGAACTCGCACAGCTCTATGGCGGAAAGATTGCGCTTCGCAATCAAGACGATAAGGGACTGCGCCAAACCATCACATTGCCGAAAACGGCCGCAGGATCGTCACCCGTTCCAGCTTGAACCGTCCTCTCCACAACCCCTGGAACAACAATGGCCGCCCCGTTTCCGGAGCGGCCATTGTTTTAAACGTCTCGACATTCACCCGGCCTGCTGAGACGCAGGCTCCAGATGCTGCCCGCCTCAGTGAGCCGCGACGAGCTTCGTCACGTGCATCTTATGCATTTCAAGCTTCGGCAGAGTCTTGGCCGCGAACTCCTTGACCGCCGCATCGTCACCGCCCTTGGCATAGGTCGCAAACAAGCTGACCGCTTCCATATGCGCTGTTGCCTGCATGTCGATATACAGCGGCTCGAAGTCCTGGTCAGAAGCACCATTCAGCATTTCAAGCATGGCCGCGTGCTTTGGCGACATGACCGGTGCCTCGTCTCCAAGCTTGGCCGCCTGTTTGAGTTCTTCGCCCGCCATCGTATGATCCTTGATCATCTCTGACGCGAACTTCTTCACGTCGGCATCCTTGGCCTTTTGTTCGGCGAGCTTGCTCGACTCGATCTCGAAGGCGTTGGAGCTGGTGACGGCTTTGACGAAGGAAGCCTTGTCGACGTTGAACGCGGCAGCGGCTTCGTCGGCGCTGGCGGGCTGTGCCGCAAAGCTTGCCGAGGACATCAAAAGCGAGAGCGATACGAGCGAGGCTGAAATCATCTTGTTCATAGGGGCTCTCCTTACTTGGCTTTGTCGAAGGCTGCGATGAGATCGGCGACGGCGAGATCCAGTGCCTGCTTGGCTTCCGGAACGACCTTGCCCATGCCGAAGAACTCGTGTGTCACGCCGTTATAGGTCTTGGTATTTACCGCAACGCCGGCGTCCTTGAGCTTGGACGCATAGGTTTCACCGTCGGACCGCAGCGGATCGATCTGGGCGAGGATCACGGTTGCCGGAGCAACGCCTGCAAGGTCCGAGCGACCGTTGAGGTTGATGCGCGGGTCCTTGGTCTCATCCATGGACGTGACCGTGTTCTTGACGAACCATTCCATATCGGCCTTGCCGAGCGGCTTGGCATTGGCGTTTTCCTTGTAGGACGCCGTTTCCATGTCGTTGCCGGCGACCGGGTAGATGAGAAGCTGGTGAACCGGCTGCTTCGCCTTCATCTCCTTGGCCATCAGAGCGACGTTGGCCGCGAGGTTGCCGCCGGCGCTTTCGCCCGCAACCGCGATCTTGTCGGAGTTGCCGTTCATGTCGTGAATGTTCTCGACAACCCACTTATAGGCCGTCCAGGCATCGTTATGAGCAGCCGGGAACTTGTGCTCCGGTGCATGACGGTACTCGACTGAGACGACGATGGCTTTGGCGCCGAGCGAAAGGGCACGCGGTGCGCCGTCATAGACGTTGATGTCGGCAACCACCCAGCCACCGCCGTGATAGTAGACGACGACGGGGAACGGACCCTTGCCGGCCGGCATGTAGACGCGCGCGGCGATACCGCCTTCAGCCGTCGGAATGGTGATGTCCTTGGTGGTCACCTGCGCTTCGGGATTGGACGACAGGCGCTTTTCCCACTGGACAGCCTTCGCAGCATCGGCAGGGCTTGCCTGTGTGCGGGCTTCCGGAACGCTCAAGCTCGAGAACGGCTTGGCGTCTAGCGCACCAAGCTTGTCGAGCACCGCCTGCATATCTGTGGTGGGTTTTGCCATCTCCTGCGCAAACGACGGGGCGGCAAGCGGGGCGGCCATTATCAGTGCGAGAGGAAGTGCTTTCGCAAACATTGAGGACTTCATGTCGGGTCTCCGGTTTAGATGGCTAGCTAACCGGGACGAGGGCCTTATGTTCCAGATAATGCTGTTTTTTCAGATGCTAATCTACAGATGCTGATTTTCGGCGGACACCGCTTGCCGGGTGCAGCGACGGCGAGTAGCGGCCAAAACCGACAGGCGACCGTTGCCGGCCGCCTGCGATAGTTGTCAGATAGAATTACTGGTGGGCGGCGTTATTCCAGAGCCATCCATCGGATGTTCCCAATCGAACGACTTCCGTTTTCGATCAGGTGCGGATCGTAAAATCGACGTCGACGCTTGCCTTGATCGCGTTGGAATACGGGCAGATGTCGTGGGTGACTTCGACGAGCTTCTGTGCGTCGGCTTCCGACATACCCGGCAGATAAACATCCAGGGCAGCGGTGATGCCAAAGCCGCCTTCCGAGCGCGGGCCAATGCCGACGGTTGCATCAACGGTCGAACCATCCGGAACCTTGGTCTTCAGCTGCGTAGCGCCGACGCGCAGGGCGCCGAGGAAGCAGGCCGAATATCCAAGCGCAAACAGCTTCTCCGGATTGGCGCCATCACCGCCGGGGCCACCGAGTTCCTTCGGCACGACCAGCTGCAGTTCCAGCGTCCCGTCGGAAAGCGCCGTCTTGCCGTCACGGCCACCGCCGGATGCAGTTGCGCTGGTCTTGTACTTCGCGTCGACAGACATAGTCTTCTCCTGGGTTGGGGCGGATGAATTTTCTTAATTCGCAACTCAATTGCACGCCATTGATATCGCGCTCTGCAGCGCCTGTCAATTGCTTGCAATTACCTTGCGCACAATATAGATTGCGCGAATGACAGATATCCCTGAAAAACCGGCATCGGTTGAACTCGACCAAATGCTGTGCTTCGCCGTCTATAGAGCCGAACAGGCCTTCAACCGGGTCTACCGGACTGCGCTGGCGCCGACGGGGCTGACCTATCCGCAGTTTCTCACGATGAAGCTTCTGTGGAGCGAGGGCAGCCTTTCCGTGGGCGAGATCTCGCAAAGGCTCGGCGTCGATTCCGGCACGACCACGCCATTGATCAAGCGGCTTTCGCTGATGGGTCTCGTGACAAAGATGCGCAGGGACGACGACGAGCGCCGCGTCGATATCTACCTGACGGAAAAAGGCCGCGCCCTACAGGAGAAGTCGGACGCCGTGACGCAGTGCATCGTTGATGCCGTCGGCATGGATCAGCCTCAAGTCAACGCGACCTTGGCGACCATAAACGCTCTCAGCGCGAAACTGAGTGGAACCACGTCGGACCTCTAAGGACGCAGTCCCACGACACCCTCCTCAAAACAGGCTCACGGGATCGTGCCCTTCCCGGATTCGTCGTCTGTCTCATTTACGTCCTCGCCGGACACGATCGACAGGAGGATGTCATGTCGGACACCAATTCACTGCCGCCACCGCCCGACCTTTGCGAGACGGTCTTTTCTGCCTGCGAGGACAAAGCCGGCCTTCCCCTCAGTAAGATGATCATTCTCGGCATGCTTGCCGGCATTTACATCGGCTTCGGTGGACTGTTTGCGACGGTGGCACTGGCTGGCGCCGACAGCCTTCCCTTCGGCGTCGCGCAGATCCTCGCTGGCACGGTGTTTTCGCTCGGTCTCGCACTGGTGATGGTCGCCGGCGCAGAATTGTTCACCGGCAACACACTGATGATCGGTCCGGTGGTTGCCGGACGGATCCCCGCTGGCCGGGCGGCGGGGGCGTTGACGACTGTCTATCTGGCCAACTTCGCCGGTTCGATTGCGCTTGCTGTCGTCGCGGTTTTCGCCGGCTTGCATGAGGCCGGCGACGGAGCGGTCGGTCGCGCGGCATTCGAGCTTGCTGAAACGAAGACTGCCAAGGGGTTCGCAACAACGCTTGCAAGCGGCATCCTTGCCAACACGCTTGTCTGTCTCGGTGTCTGGCTGGCCTATGCGGGCCATACGGTCACGCAGAAGATTTTCGGTCTGCTTCTGCCGGTCGCAGCGTTCGTAGCGGCAGGCTTCGAGCACTCCATCGCCAACATGTATCTGCTGACCTATGCCACTCTCGTCCAGGGCATGCTTGAACCCTCGACGGCGCTGTTGGGCATCAGCGACATCTTCGGCAACTTGCTGCCGGCAACGATCGGGAATGTGATCGGCGGAGCCTTCGTGGCCCTCGCCTATTCTGCGGCTTACGGAAAGCCGGTTAAGAAGTGACCTCGGCTCAGAGGGTCTTGAGCAGTCTCAAAAGAGCAAGCATTTCCAGAGGGCTGCGACGCTTGAAGGCGATGTAGGTCGGCTCTTCGGCGCCATGGAACCGGCGCTTGAATGCCGCCTGTCCCTGCAGGTTGAAGATCCTCTTGTTGATGGCCGGCGACTTGTAGGCATATTCGAACCTGCCGCGCCAGAACGCGCTTTCCGCAAACCCGCTTGTCGTGATCGCCGCAAGGGGCGAAAGCCCAAGCGTCACCAGCGACCTGCCCTCTTCCCTGAAGCGGTCCGTCGCAAACTTCGTCAGACCGATCTCGGCATGCGGGGTCGTCCCTGTCTTCTTCCGCTTGAACGTGGACGTGTATCCCGTCACCTGCCCCGCATCGAAAATCGGATCGAAATCGAGCACGGCGATGGTTTCGCCTTGCGGATCGAGGATCAGGAACCGGCGCATATGCGCCGACAGCTCGGCTTTGAACGGCCTGTTCAGGAAACACATTTCCCGCCGACGGACGATGCGGCCAGCGCGCCATTCTTCGGAAACGGCCTTGATCTGGTCGGGCCTGGCCAGACTGCCGTCACACTCGACAATCCGGTAACCGTTCTTCAGCAGCCACCGCTCCGAATAGCGGACCGTCTCGTTCTTCTTTCCGGCAAACGAATGCTCGTTGAGCACGAGATGGGTATCGACGCCCATCTGATTGATCCGGTAGCCGAGCCGAGACAGTGTCTCTGCCGTCTGCCGGCCGATCTGCACGAAACAGGGACGTTCGGCCGCTGCGACGAAATCAGACACGTACCGGGCACGATCGGCCTTGTCGGCGACAGGATCGCCCAAGGCAAACATGTGCCCCATCTTCGTCGCGTAGGCGATATATCCCTTGTCGTCGCCGAAGTGGCTGAGGTTCTTCTGAACCGCCGTCGAATACGCCAGCGAGAAGTCGCCGTGTTGCCGGCAAAGCTCCATCCTGCGTTCATCTGACAACTGAGCGGACGCGAGATTCGGAAGGCCACGGTCAAGAACCGAGTCGATATACCCGCGGAGGCCTGCCATACGATTTTCCTCAAAGTCGATGTCCGTACTTTTGGCATGCGCGTCTTACGGTACATAGAGATATTCTAAACTGGGAGGGCATCTCCCCGCTGTTTCAGGATTGGGTGTTGCAGCAGCGCATGTTTTTCAGCATTGTCTGGCCATGAATCTGCCCGCTGAGCCTCTCCAAATCGAAGATGTCGTGGTCATTGGTGCCGGGCTTTCTGGAATGACCGCCGCCTATGAGCTGGGAAGGCGCGGCATCCGCGCCCGAATCATTGCCCGTGAAGAGCAGGTCGGATCGACCTGGCGCAAGCGCCATCCGCAGCTCTCTCTCAACACGCATCGCGACATTTCCCACATGCCGGGGCTGCAATACCCGAGCGGAACCTCGGCTTTTCCAAAACGCGACGTGGTGGCCGAGCATCTGGCGCAGTTTGCCCGTGACAACGCCCTTGATATTGAACACGGCGTTTCGGTTGAGGCGTTGAGCAGACGCGACGGCGTCTTCCATCTTGCAACATCCGCCGGTCCGGTTTTGTGCCGCAACGTCGTGGTCGCCACAGGACGCGATGGCGATCCGTGGCAACCTCTGTTCAAGGGTGCGGAAAACTTCGGCGGACAAAGCATACACGCTTGCGACTTCGGGGATGCGAAGCAGTACCGGGGAAAGCGGGTGCTGATCGTCGGCGCCGGCAATTCGGGGTTCGACATTGCCAATCACCTGGCGAAAGTCGATCTGGCCGACTGCTGGTTTTCCGTTCGCACCGGTTCATCGGTTCTTCCCAAGCGATTGTTCGGCGTGGCCGTCCATAAATTCTCGCCATGGCTGGCACGTCTTCCCACGCCTGTGGTCGATATCGCAATCTCGCTGACGGAACGCATGGCCTTCGGGGATCTGACCAAGCTCGGGTTTCCCAGATCATCGCACAAGGCCGCAACGCGGCTTGCCCGCGATCATGTGGCGATCCCGGTCGATGACGGCGCCATCAAGGCCGTACGTGAAGGCCGCATCAAGGTTGTCGGCGAAGTTGTCGAATTCACGCAAGCCGGCATCGTTCTGCACAAGAACGGCGTGGTGACAGCCCCGGATGTAATCATCTACGCGACCGGTTACGGCGCGCACCATCAATCGCTTCTTGGCGAGCTGGCCATCGAGAACGGTCACGTCCCATCCCCGAGCGGCCCTGATATTCCAGGCCTCTGGTTCATCGGTATGACGCCGGGCCTTATCAGCTATTTTCACAATGCCAGAGAAGAAGCAGTCGAGATGGCCGCCGCGATGCGATCGCGCTTGGACACGGACGCGCGCTCAGGCCGTTGACACAGAGTTTTGCCAACCGGTGATGCGGCGGACAACGGCCCCCATGGAACATTTTGCCGTGCCCACCCTTTCCTGACTGAGGATCTACAGTCTTGTAGCAGCCGAATGGGAGATATCATGGACGATAACAAGAACGCTCAGGAAGCCGTCGAAGAAACTGGCAAGAAAGCGCCGGCGACATCGGATAGCCCTGCCGCCGGTCCGCACGCCAAGCCTGAACTGATGGATGAGAGCAAGACGCCTGGCACGGGCTCGTTGCCGGATACGGATGACGAGAGCGTTTCGCCGGGCGGCGGCTGAGGACCCGCGAACATAATGACAAAAAGCCCAGCGCAGGCATTGCAGGATGAAAGCGCCGAGTGGTTCGCGTCCCTTGAGCCGGTCAGGCCACAGGACATGGTCGGCCTGTGGAGAGGCCGCGGCCACCCGTCCGGCCATCCGCTCGATGGCGTCCTTGAAAACCTGCGCTGGTTCGGAAAGCGCTTCCATCCGGACGGGCGGGCTGATGCGCTGCTGTTTGAGGGCGCACCGGGCAGGCTGGTTGCAGTCGACCCGAAAGTGTTTCCCATCCGGTGGGCGATCCGGCTTGCAAGGTTCGGCCGCACCTCGAGCGCGGTGAACCTGTTTTCCCACATACGCCCGCGCGTGCGCGCAAAATCCACCACCGCATCCCTGGAAAACAGGATGGATCGCGACGTGTTGACTGCCGCGATGGTCTACGACCAGCAACCGATTACCGACATGTTCCGGCGGATCTCCGATACAGAGATCGCGGGCAAGATGATCGTCGGAGGCGACCCACGCCGGTATTATTTCCGTCTCGAGAAAGTCGTCGATTGACCGCTGCGCAAACGGTCCTCGCCGCCTGCGATCACAACCACATTGGTCGGGCGGAACAAGGTGAACAACACAGGGTTATCTCAGCACTTCAACCCTGATGTGGAACGCCTCATGAAATCTCTCGCCATTGCCTATGTGGCTACTCTCGTTTCCTTTCTCGCAATCGACGCTGTGTGGCTCGGCCTTGTTGCCGGCAAGATGTACCGGGAAAAACTCGGCGACCTCATGCTTCCCTCTCCCAATCTCGGGATCGCTGCGATCTTCTACCTCTTCTTCGCGGTTGCGATCGTCATCCTGGCGGTAAAACCAGGTCTCGATGGAGGGTCCTTGTGGGTTGCGATCGGATGTGGCGCATTGCTCGGTCTGGCCGCCTACGGCACCTATGACATCACCAATCTCTCGACGCTGAAAAACTGGCCGGCCTCGCTTGTCGTCATCGACATGATCTGGGGAACAGTCCTGACGGGCATCGCCAGCGCCTGCGGTTACATCGCCGCCCGCTCCATGAGCTGAGCTTGATCCGCTCAGTCCGCCCCCGTACGAAGCAGCTCCGTCGTTGCTACCTGCTTCACAGCCATTGGAAGCAGGGGAAAGTTATGATTTATGAGCGGCCGTAGAAGACTCTTCTAGCACCTGGAACAAACGACCGGTAACCGCGTTGCTGTGCGCGCGCTGATGAAGGACGGTAAGGAATTGACGCTGGAAACCAATCCAGAGTGTCGAAATCTATTCGACGTATATGACTGGGAATCCTCAGATATCGGCCCGAAGGATCGCTGGGCCGTGGAGTTGCGGACTCTGGTGAACGTCATGCTCGGGTCGCTGCAACCGATGCTGATCGTGTGGGGCCCTTCACAGACCACGCTCTACAACGACGGCTACGCCGAAATGTGCGGCAAGCGGCACCCGGCCGCATTCGGAAAACCCTTCGGCGAACTGTGGCACGACATCTGGGATCAGGTGGAGCCGATCATTTCTGCAGCCTATGCCGGACAAGGTACGTCGATGGACGATATCGAGTTCGTCATGCATCGCAACGGCGTTCCCGAAGAAACGCATTTCGCCTTTTCCTACACGCCGGTCCGAGACCCCTGGGGAACGGTGCTGGGAATGTTCTGCGCCTGCACCGAGCAGACATCGACCGTGGCGGCACGAAACGCCGAACGGACCCTGCGGGAGCGCTTCGAGCAGGTCTTCGAGCTCAGCCCCGGCGGTATCGCCATGCTGACCGGACCCAATCACGTCTTTGAATACGCCAACGAAGTCTACTACTCGATGATCGGCAGCGGCCGCGACATCATCGGCAAGACGGTCGCCGAGGCCGTGTCGGAAGTGGTCCGCCAGGGTTACATCGACATCCTCGACAGAGTTTACCAGACGGGCGAACCCTTCGTTGCGAAAAACCTTCGGATCGAATTGAACAGAGGAACCGCCGGCGAAAAGCAGGACCGGGTCATCGATCTCGCCTATCAGCCCATGGTGGAGGACGACGGCAAGGTCATCGGCATTCTCGTTCAGGCAATCGATGTCACGGAGCTTCGAGCGGAGGAGGAAAAACAGGCACAGTTGTCGCATGAACTGGGGCACCGCCTGAAAAACCAGCTTGCAATGGTGCAGGCGATCGCATCGCAGACGCTTAGAAATTCGACAGACCTCGCCAGCGCCCGCGTCCGCCTTTCGGACCGGATCGCCGTCCTCAGCGCCGCCCACGATACCATTCTGCTAGGCGGTATGGGCGCCTCGACTGTCACGCAGCTCGTCGACAAGATGACGTCCCTTCACGACGACCCTGCAAATCCCCGCATCACCGTTACAGGCACGAATATCAAGGTCGGCTCGCGCCCTTCCCTCTCTCTCTCGTTGATCCTGCACGAACTGGCGACGAATGCAGTCAAATATGGAGCCCTTTCGCTTCCGGACGGGCGGGTCAATATCCAGTGGAAGATCGCCGGTCCGAAATCGGATCGCTTCGAACTCATCTGGACCGAGACAGGCGGACCGCCGGTGCAACAACCCGAAGGCCCCGGTTCCGGTTTGCGTCTGATCAATGCCGGGCTCAACGGGACCGCAGACAGTACCGTCGCCTTCACATTCCAGCCTTCAGGTCTCACCTTCCGGATTGACGCAGACCTCCAGGGTTTCCAGCAGGAACATTGATGAAACATCATCCCATCCTCGTGGTTGAAGACGACGGTCTGATCCGCATGGATCTGGCGGACGTCCTCAGCGACAGCGGCTTCGATGTGGTCGAAGCCGCCAATGCCGATCAGGCGCTTGCGCTTCTGGAGGCCGGCATTCCGGTCAAGGCGATGCTGACGGATATCGACATGCCGGGATCGATGAACGGCATCAAACTCGCAAACCTGACGGCTTCGCGGTGGCCGGAATGCAGAATCATCGTCATCTCTGGACGTTTCTCGCCCGATCAGGGTAGTTTGCCGCAGGGAGCACGCTTCCTGTCGAAACCGATCTCGGAACGCCAGCTCAGCGTCGCGCTCTTCGAATTGGGATTATCTTCAACGATCTGAATGAGGTACATCGAGATCGCCCACCGCGAAAGAACCACGAGATGACAAGACCTCTGTCCAATATTGGCAACGGCCGGATGGCGAGGCTGACGGCTGAATACGACTGGTCGCCAACATCGCTGGGACCGATTTCGTCATGGTCCGAAGCGCTGACCTCTGTCATCGAAATGATGCTGGGCCAAAAGCATGCGATCTGCGTGTTCTGGGGGGAGCAACTCAACATCCTCTATAACGATGCCTACGCACCGCTTCTGGGCGCAAAGGAAGCCGGCGCCCTCGGTCAGCCTGCCAAACAGGTCTGGTCGGAAATCTGGCCGGATATCGAGCCTTTCGTCAACCAGGCGCTGTCGGGAGATGGAACCTGGGCCGAGGAACTTCCTCTGACGATGCGGCACAACGGATACGACGAAGAGACCTTCTGGACCTTTTCCTACAGCCCGCTCTACGAGAAGGGCGAGATCAAGGGCATGATCAACATCGCCCTCGACGCAACGCCGGGAGTGCTCGCCCGCAGGAACCAGCGCGCATTGCAGCGCGAGCTGGTACACCGCGTCAAGAATACGCTTGCGGTAACAGCCGCAGTCGTTTCCTCGACGCTGCGTCAGGCAAGCAGCCTCGACCAGGCAAGGGCCACCGTCTCGGACCGGATCGCCGCGCTTGGGAGCGCGCAGGAACTTCTGCACGATTCTGCCGACAACACCCCCGTCCGGGGGATCGTCGAGGCAGCCCTTGCAGCGCATCTCGATCGGTCCGATCGTGCGGTGATCTCCGGGCCGGACCTCTACGTGGCATCGCAGCAGGCGATCGGACTCTCGCTCGCGGTCTACGAACTTGCGACAAACGCCGTGAAATACGGCGCCTTATCCACAGAGACCGGGCGGATCGGAATTTCGTGGGAAGTGACTGCGGATGGGACGTTCCATTTGGTCTGGCAGGAAACCGGGGGCCCACCCGTAATGGCTCCGGCCAGGACGGGATTTGGATCACGGCTGACCAACAAGATCGTGCCCGCGTATTTTGAAGGCGAAGGCAAGACCCTCTACAACTTCGACGGCGTGCGGTTCGAGCTTCATGGCAAGATCCAGACCGGGCGCCTGAACAGCGCCCGGGAGAACGCTGCCGCCCTGGTCTGACGGGGCTTCGGCAGACGGGATTTGGCCGCGATGACGATCTCGACATAAAGTCAGGCGGGCTCAACGTCGCTCGGCGTTGCATCCACCGCACGGGTATCGACTTTGGCGACAAGCTCGCGAGGATCGAAATAGGCCCGGAACGACTTGATCTTTTCGCCATCGCTTTCGAGAACGCTGACGCCTGAATAGGCCACGGACTGCCCCTCGACAACCGCGTCACTGCGCCATTCGAGTATCGCGACGCCATCGGTTTCGACGACGTTGATGAATTCGGACTCGATCGTTGAAAACGCGGCGCGATAGGCCGTCCAGAACGTCTGTGCGGCTCCCGACTCGGCTGAATCATGGATCGACAACGGGTTGGACAGGACAGCATCGTCGCAGAACAGGCGGGCGATAGTATCGACGTCGCTGGACTTTTCCAGACGATGAAGGGCAGCGATGAAATTGTCGGCCAGTTGGGTCATATCGGTTCCTTCTTGGATATTGCAATTGGAACCAGCACCGGACGATGATGTTCCGGACAAAGACGAAGCGCATTCCGGAGGAGGTCGTCATGACGGTCGTGCGAATGGGTGGTTGCCTCTGCGGCAAGGTGACATTCAGTGTGGCGGGCGAACCCACGCGGGTTGGGCTCTGTCACTGTACCGACTGCCGTCAGGAGAGCGGATCGGCTTTCACCTATTTCGGCATCTGGCCTGCTCATGCTTTCTTGAGTGAAGGAACGACGGCCGAACAAGGGGGACGGCGCTTCTGTCCGTCGTGCGGTTCAAGGCTTTTCGCCTGCGACGAGCACGAAGCCGAGGTCAAGCTCGGAAGCCTGCGCGACGCGCCTTCGGGTATAGTGCCGACCTACGAACTCTGGATCAAACGACGGGAGCCATGGCTTGCCGCGCTGCCGGACGCGGAGCAGTTTGACGAGGACCGACCTTAGCTCCCGGGCGGTGCCCCGCGCTTGTTGCTAGCGATCAAACCGGTCGCGCAGAAAAAGCACGGCTTGCCTCGCCTCTTCGGACGAGATCGTGTGCCCGACCTGGGGATAGAGTTTCAAAGTAACGTCGTAACCCGCGCCCCGCAGCTGGCCGGCGGCGGCAACGGATGCCACGGACGGGATCGTCTGATCCGCCTCGCCATGCATCAGAAGAACCGGTATCTTCGAGGCCGAGGCCTTGGGCGGCAGCGGCAACAGGCCGGCAATACTGACGACTGCGCCGACCTTCCAGCGCCCGGAGGACACGGCATCCAGCGCCATGATTGCACCCTGAGACACGCCGACAAAGGCGACACTTTCCAGATCACTTTTGAAACCTTCGCGTTCGACGATGCCGGCCATCAGCTTGTCGAAAGCCTTTCTGGCACCTTCGATACGATCCGGCCGCAGCACCTGATCGTCGACCGCAAACCACTGACGACCGCCGGATCGATGCGCAAACGGCGCATCCGGCGCGACGAACCGCGTGTCCATCAGGATTGACTGCCAGGAATTGCCGATGGCCGCCATGACCGAACCGGAGCCTCTGATGCCGTGCAGGAAAATCACCAGACGACGCGGTTTCGTTTGAGAGGTTTTGATGGCAACTTCTCCTTTCGCCTGATCGACAAGAGGGACGCCCGCCTCGATCGGCCCTGCAACCGGTTTTGGCGCGCGCAGGTCAGCGCGCGTTCCCGAGGCATCCACGGCATGAGCCGGGCTGGACAGAAGCGTCATCAAGAAGATGGAAGCAGATGTGAACGGGACGGCGAAGTTCAGGCGCGGCATGGGTATTCCTGATTGATCCCACCCGAAACCACAGCCATCCCAAATCGTTCCGGAAACCCGCGGCAACGATTGCCCCTCGGCGATTACACTTTCGTGTAGTGACCCGATCGACTTTGGGACAGTTGGCACCATCGGCGGCGCCGAAACAACGCCATGCGATCAGACCGCGGCAACGGTTCCGGCGCGGACATGACAGGCGGCCTCCCTGCCCGGCCCGGTCGAGACCAGCGGCGGGTGCGTCACATGGCAGATATCGACGGCCAGAGGACAGCGGGTCACGAACTTGCAGCCTTTGGGCGGGTTGGCAGGGCTCGGAAGATCCCCCTTCAGCACGATCCTCTGCCGCTTTCGCTGCGCTACAGGATCTGGAAGCGGCACCGCCGACAAAAGGGCTTCCGTATAGGGATGCACCGGGCGCGCAAACACATCGTCCGTCCGGCCCGTTTCGATCAGATGCCCGAGATACATCACCGCAACCCTGTCGGCAAAATGCCGGACGACGGAGAGGTCGTGGCTTATGAACAGGTAGGACAGACCGAACCGCCTCTGAAGATCGAGAAGCAGGTTGAGGATCTGCGAGCGGATCGACACATCGAGGGCGGACACAGGCTCGTCGAGGATGAGCAGTTTGGGGTTGAGCGCCAAGGCCCTCGCGATCACGATCCGCTGTCGCTGCCCGCCCGAAAACGCGTTCGGCTTGCGCTCCGCATGCTGCGGATGCAGTCCAACGAGAGCGAGAAGCTCGGCAACGCGCTCGGCCCTCTCTGCAGCATTGCCGACACCGTGGATCGCCAGCGGCTCGCCGATGCTCTCGCCGATCGATATTTTCGGATTGAGGGCCGAAACCGGATCCTGGAAAACGATCTGTACCTCGCGGGACAGGGCGCGCCGAGACGCGGTCTCGCCATGAACGATTGGCTTGCCCTCGAACAGGATGCTGCCTGCCGACGGTTTGGTCATGCCCAGAATGGCCGCGCCGAGCGTGGATTTCCCGCAGCCGGACTCGCCCACCAGAGCAACGCTTTCGCCATGGGCGATGTCGAGATCGATGCCGTCGACGGCCTTGACGAACCCGGTCGGACGTCCGAGCAGGCCGCCGCGGATGGGAAAATGCACCTTGAGGCCGGACAGCGACAGAAGCGGTTCAGTCATAGCATTTCTCCCACCCGTTCCGAATGCCAGCAGGCGGCACTGCCCTCGTCACGGCGAGGCGCAAGCGGCGGGATTTCGTCGAGACAGTGCTGGTCCGCCAGCGGACAGCGCGGGCTGAAGCGGCAGCCGACCGGCCACTGGCCGATGTCGGGCACAAGCCCCTCGATCGTCGGCAGCAGCGCCTTCGGCTTTCCGTCCAGCCGCGGGATGGTCGATAGCAGCAGCCGCGTATAGGGATGTTCCTGCCGTGCGAAAATCGTATCGACCGGCGCCTCCTCGATGACCCGCCCGGCATACATGACAGCGACCCGGTCGGCCATATCGGCAACCACACCCATATCGTGGGTGATCAAAAGGATGGCGGTTCCGGTCTCGTCGCGCAGCCGTTTCATCAGGTCGAGAATCTGCGCCTGGATGGTGACATCAAGCGCCGTGGTCGGTTCGTCGGCGATCAGCAGTTTCGGTTTGCAGATCAGCGCCATGGCAATCATCGCCCGCTGGCACATGCCGCCCGAAAGTTCGAACGGATATTGACCGGAGCGGATTTGCGGCTCGGGGATACCCACCTCTTCCAGCATGGCGATCGCCGCACGATGGGCCGCCTTGCCGTCGAGCCCGCGATGCACGACGAGGCTTTCCTCGATCTGCCGGCCGATCTTCATCAGCGGGTTGAGCGAGGCGACCGGCTCCTGGAAGATCATCGCAAGATCATTGCCGCGCAGCTGCCGGCGCTTGGCTTCCGGCACCGTCAGCAGGTTTTCTCCACCGAACAGGACGCGGCCGCCATCAACCCGGGCAACCTTTGGCAGCAGGCCCATCACGGAAAACGCCGTCATCGACTTTCCGCAACCGGACTCGCCGACGACGGACAGGATCTCGCCCTGGTCGACGTGGAAACTGACGCCATCGACCACCGGCTGCGCGCCGATCGAAACCCGGAGGTCGTCAACCACAAGCACGGGTCCGGTCATGTGCGCTCCGCCCCGACGGCCGCAAGCGGATGGTTCGGATGTGCCATCCCGATATTCTCTGCGCCGTCGCGAAGAACCGCTGACGGAATGGAGAAATTCACCGGATAGAGCGTATCGGCGATGATCTCGACCGGAAACTCCTCGCCGAGCCGTGATGCGACATCGGGTTTTGCCTTGTCGTTGACCCGCAGCGTGACGCCGCTCGCATCGATCCGCGGCGCATGCATCGCCTCTTCCAGCGACATGCCGAAGGCCGCGACATAGGAAAGGATCTGCGCTACCGCCGGCATGATCTGACGTCCGCCGGCAGCCCCGAGAGCAAGCTTCGGCCGCCCGCCCTGCGTGGCGATAATCGGGCACATGTTGGCCAGCGGCCGAGCGTTGGCCGCGATCGAATTGGGCTGTCCGGGGCGCGGATCGAACCACATCATGCCGTTGTTCATCAGGAGGTCGCTCGAGGGCAGAACCACTTTCGAGCCGAAGCGCGACAGAAGCGTATTGGTGAGCGAGACCATCGTGCCGTCGCGGTCGACAACGCTGATATGCGTGGTGCAGCTTTCTCCGGCGCTGCCGTGGCCGAGCGTGCGCAAGCGATGCTCCGAGGCGCGACGAATGGCGCGGCCAAACGCAAGCGCCGTCCCGCCGGACAGCGGGCCGTCCTGCGGCAGGGTCCCGTCAAGCTCGGACAGTGCCTCGACAAGCGTCGGACCGCCGGAAAGACCCGGCATCGCATTGATCGTCATGCCGCGGTAATCGACCTTTAGCGGGTCGGACCAACGCGGCTGGTAGTCGCGCATTTCCGCAAGGTCGATCGGCGATCCGCCGGCGTTGAGGTCGCTGACGATCGATGCTGCGGTTTCACCCTCGTAGAAATCGCGGGCACCGGCCTTTGCAAGTCGTTCCAGCATGGCGGCCTTGCGCGGCATCGGGATCGTGCTGCCCGGTCCGATTTCCTGCACGCGCGGCGCACGGCCATCCCTCAGAAACAGCTGCGACGATGCCGGGAACCGTGCGAGGCCTTCCGTATCGATGGCAAGACAGAGAACCGTAAACCAGTCGAGCGCGAGGCCCCGTCGGGCATGGTCTATCGCCGGCTGCAGCGCCTCGGCAAAGCTTATCGTGCCGAACCGTTCCAGCGCTTCCGAAAGGCCTGCAATGGCGCCGGGCAGGCAGATGGAGCTGTAGCCGATCAGGTTGCGATCATCCCGCACCTGCGGCCAGTCGAACCAGTCTCCGTCGCGGCCCGCCACGACAGGATAATCGGCAGGATCGATGTTGCGCGACGAGCGGACGTTGAAATCGAGCGTATCGACCCGGCCGTCCTGCCCGTCGGCCCGCAGCAAGAACCCGCCACCGCCGACACCTGAAAGCCAGGGCTCGACGACGCTGAGCGTCAGTGCAGTCGTGACGGCCGCATCCATGGCATTGCCGCCGCGCGACAGCACATCGGCGCCGCTTTCCGCTGCCATCCAGTTCTGGCAGGCAACGAGCCCGCCGGCACTGCGCCGCTCGCCCTTCTGCACGTTCCAGTGTTCACCCATGGCTGTGTCCAATATCCTGTCCGAACCTGCGGGTTCCGATCGCCTCGGGAGCCTTGCCATCAACGGCAAAGCGGCCAGCATTGCCGGATGTGGCGTGGTGGTGAGCGATCTCGGCGGCCGTCGCGATCCAGGTGCCCTTGTCGGCGGTGATCGTATCCAGCAGCTCCTCGAGAAGCGCGATGCGCTGGGCACGGCCGGAAATCCAGTCATGCACCGTCAGCGTGAACAACCCGCCGAAGCGATGCAGCGCCTGCCATTCCGCGATCCAGTCCTGCAGCACGTCTCGGCCGGATTGATAGGGCCACTTGTCTCGGCCTCCCCCTTCGAACTTGAAGAAGATCGCATCGTCGAGCGCCCATTGTACGGGGATCTCGACCACACCGTCGATCTCGTAGGGATGATCGAAGCCCGAGAGCGAGGAGTCGTACGCGAGGCCCACACGACGCAGCTCGCGCAGCATATGCGGCGTCATCTCCCAGGCCGGTGAGCGGAAGCCGACGGGCTTTACCCCGGTTTCCCGTTTCAGCAGTTCCATGCTGGCTTCGAGCGCGCCGGTAAACTCGTCGTCGGAGACTTCCGAGACGATCTCGTGGAAATAGCCGTGCAGGCCGATCTCGTGGCCGCCTTCGAGAATGGCGGCAAGCATCTCGGGATTGGTCTCGGCCGTCAGCGCGGGCACGTAGAAACTTGCCTTCGCCTCATAGCGCGCGAACAGGTCGAGCAGCCGGTAGATCCCCGTGCGCGGACCGAAACGGCGGATTTCGAGCGTGCCCATCCGGTCCGGCACATGGTCCTTGTTCGCCCACATGAACGGCACATGCGCATCCACGTCGACCGACAGAAGCACTGCCGACTGTTTGCTTTGCGGCCACTCATAGGCGGGCCAGGGAGACTTTATCTGCAGGGGATTTGACATCCGACCTCGCTTGGAACGCGCTTGTTACAGCGCCTTCTTCTTTGCCTGGAAGACGACCTGGGAGCCGATCGAGTTGCCGCCATCGACGGTGACAGTCGCGCCGGTCATGTAGGCGCCGCCCGCTGACGTGACGTAGAGAACCGCCGACGCGACATCCTGCGCGGACGACGTTCTGCCAAGCGGAATGGAGGCTGTGACCGTGTCGATATGATCCTGCGCCAGCGCGCTGACATCGCTGCCGGAAATGAACCCCGGCTCCACCGCATTGACGCGGATCCCGTATTCGGCGAGTTCCAGCGCAAAACCCTTGGTCAGGCGGTCGAGCGCAGTCTTGGACGTGCAGTAGGGAACCACCGTCGTGCGCATTTTCCGCGCCGCACCGGACGAGATGTTGACGATCGAGCCTGGCTTGCCGGCGCTGATCATCTGCTTGGCAAACAGCTGCGACAACAGGAACGGCGCGCGCAGATTGACGCCCATGATGTCGTCCCAGTCGTCGATCGAGATGTCGAGCAGGAACCCCGACGGATAGATGCCGGCATTGTTGACGAGAATATCCGGAGCGCCCCAGCGTCCCGAAACCTCATCGGCAAATGCGGTCATCGAGCCGGTATCGGTGAGATCTGCGGCGATCGCCAGATGGCCGGTGCCGGGCAGCGTCGCCAGTTTCGCCTCGAGCTTTTCGGCATCGCGGTCGGTCAGGCAGACCTCTGCCCCCTCGCGCGCAAACGCATCGACGATCCATCCGCCGATGATGCCGCAGGCACCTGTGACGATGACCTTCTTCGCCTTGAATTCATTTTCGAAATTCATGAAAACTCCTATCGCCCACGCGGATCGAGGCGGTCGCGGGCATGATCGCCAATCAGATTGATGGAGAGAACCAGCAGAAACAGCGCCAGTCCCGGAAATGTCGCGATCCACCAGGCAGACCCGACATAGTTGCGGCCGGTGGAAAGCATTGCGCCCCAGCTCGCCGTTGGCGGCTGCACCCCGAGGCCGAGGAACGAAAGTCCAGCCTCGAACAGCACCATCAGGCCGAACTCGAGCGTCGCGACGACGATCAGGCCGCCGGCGATATTGGGAAGGATGTGGCGCCACAGCAGCCGGAACCAGCCTGCGCCCATGAACCGCGAGAGCCTGACATAGGGCATGTTCGCGACCGACAGCGTCTGGCCGTAGGCAACGCGCGCGTAACGGGGCCACCGCGTCAGAGCCAGCACGATGACCACGTTGGAAAGGCTCGGGCCGAGTACCGCAACCGTGATGATCGCGAGAAGAATGGCGGGCACCGACAAGACGATATCGACCAGCCGCATGATGATGGTTTCGACCCAGCCGCGATAGAAGGCAGCGATCATGCCGAGCGCACTTCCGAAAATGCCCGACAGGATGACCGAGGCGAAGGCAACCATCAGCGACACCCGGGCGCCATAGATCGTCCGGCTGAGAACGTCACGGCCGAGTTCGTCCGAGCCGAGATAATAGACGAGGCCGCGACTTTGAAAGCCCGGCGCCTTCAAGCGCGCGAGAAGGTTCTGGGCATTGGGATCGAGCGGCGCGACGAGAGGCGCAAAGATCGCCATCAGCACCAGAGCGACCAGAATGGCGGCAAAGGGCACCACGGTCCACGGCATGCGCCGTGACCGGGACATCGCGCGCGGTGCGGGAGTGGTCACTGCCATCAGGCGCTCCCTTCGATGCGGATACGCGGATCGATGATGCTGTAGAGCAGATCGGCGACAAGGTTGAGAACGATGGCCGTAATGGCGCCAAGCAGCACGACGCCCTGAACCAGCATGAAATCGCGCGCGTTGATGGCCTGAACGGTCAACTGGCCGAGCCCCGGCCAGGCAAACACCGTCTCGACGATCACGGCACCCGCCAGAAGATTGGCGATTTCGAGAGCTGCAACGGTCACCACCGGGATCGCGGCGTTTCGCAGGAGATGGCGCATCACGATGCGGATCATCGGCAACCCCTTGGCGTGGCCGGTGCGGACATAGTCCTTTTCCAGTTCGTCGAGAACCGCCGTGCGCGAAACACGGGCGAAGGTTGCCATGGAAAGAAGACCGAGCGCGATCGAGGGCATGATGATGCTTGGCCAATCGCGGGCGCCGGACGGAGGCAACCAGCCGAGCCACACCGCAAACACCATGATCATCAGGATGGCGCTCCAGAATGTCGGCATCGACTGTCCCGCCAGAACAACGCCCATCATCGCTTTGGCGTCCGCCGAGCCGCGGCGTACGGCCATCGCCACCCCAAGCGGGATGCCGACACCGAAGGCGACGACGAGCGCGCCGCCGGCCAGCATCAGGGTGTAGGGAAGACGGCTGGCGATCAGCGTCCAGACCGGCACGTTCTGGACATAGGAGCGGCCGAAATCGAAGGTCAGAAGTGCGCCCATATATTCGAGATACTGGACCGAAAGAGGCCGATCGAAGCCGAGCGACGCCCTCAGCGCCTCGATATCCGCCTTGGTCGCATTTTCAGGCACGAGCAGCAGAACGGGATCCCCCGCAAGCCGCTGCAGAAAGAAGATCAGCGTCATCACGCCGATAATGGCGATAACGGCCTGGAACGCGCGCTTGAGGAAGAATGCCGGCAATATTGCAGTCCACTTCGTGACTTGCGGGGAAAACGGCCCCGAAACCGGGGCCGGCCCTGAACCGAAATCAATCGGTCCACTTCATCCGGTTGAGAAACAGGCTTTCGTTTGCCGTCGGCTGCCATTCGAGGTTCTTCGCTGCGCCGTAGATGATCGCCGCCTGATAGATGGGCACCATCGGCACCTCCTCAACGACGTAGGTGCTCACCGTCTTGTAGGCTTCGAGACGTTTTTTCTCATCCAGCGTGTTGCGGGCATCTTCCAAGAGCTTGTCGATCTTCGGGTCGGCGATCGAAGCCCACGCGCTGGACGAATGCAGCAGCGAGAACAGCACGCCATCGACATCCTGGCAGGCGCAGGACCAGCGACCGAAGGAGATCGGTGGCTGGCTTGCCGGCGCACTCTGGGCCTTCTTGAGATAGGTCGCCATATCCGTCATCTCGATGTTGACGGTCAGACCGGTATCGCTGATCATCTGCGCCACCGCCTGGACGATGCGCTGGTCGAATGTCGGAGACGTCGCGAAAGCAACCGACTTGCCAGCCGCGCCCGCTTCCTTGATCAGGCGCTTGGCCTCATCCAGATCGTAGGGGTAGCCTTTCAGGCCTTCCACGTAACCGAAATGCGCCGATGTCGCCATCTGGTCGAGCGGCTTGTCGACGCCACCGAGAAGACCATCGACGATCCCCTGCTTGTCGATGGAGCGGGCGACCGCTTCACGAACGCGCTTGTCGTTGAACGGCGGAAGGTTCGGGTTGAGCTTCACATAGCCGATCCGCTCGGTCAGAACCGAGAGCGGCTTGGCGGCACCTGAGCTCTTGAGCTGCTCGGAGAGATCCGCATCGAGGCCGACGACGAGGTCGCTGGCGCCCGCTTCGAGGTTTGCAATGCGCGTGGCGGCATCCGGCACGGCGCGGAATTCGGCGGTCGGGAAAACGCCCTTTTCGCCCCAGTAGTCGTCGTTGCGGGCAAGCGAAACCGAAACGCCACGCTGCCATGCGGCGAACTTGTAGGGGCCGGAGCCAACAGGCGCGGCATTGAAGCCGTCATTGCCCTTTTCCTCGACGACGTGCTGCGGCACGATCGACAGCTTGACGAGCTGGGCGAGCAGCACCGGATAGGCGCCATCCGTCTTCAACGTCACTTCGTGTTCGCCGGTCGCTTCCGCCGACAGGATCTTGTTGAACTGGCCGAGCTGCGGGCTGGCAAATTTCTTGTCGATGATGCGGTTGACGCTGAACGCGACGTCCTTGGCGGTCAGCGGCGTGCCGTCGTGGAACTTGACGTCGCTGCGGATCGTGAAGACGATTTCGCTGTCGGAAGAATACTTCCATTCGGTGGCGATCTGCGGCGCGATGGCCCCTGCATCGTCACGGGTAACGAGGTTGTCGAAGATATTGCGGTAGACGTAGTAGCTATCCGGGTTCCACTGCTTGTGCGGATCGAGCGACGAAGGCTCGTTGACGAGATCAACAACAAGCTGATCCTTGGCCATTGCGTGGGACAGGACCATTGGCGAACAGGCCAGAAGCAGGCCTGCCAGAGAGGCGCGCATCGAACGACTGACTATCATCATCTACAATGTCCTTGTTTTTCCAGTGGGCGGTTGAGGTCGCTCAATGCGGCCCGGTTTATCTTTGCTCCCGGCGCGGCGCCCGGACTTGCGGCCAACCATCACGTCGGTTTCGAGAAAGCGATCGAGCAGATAGGCTTCCAGCGCCGCGTTGGCGGACGCGAGATGTGCGATTGCATCGGCGGTGCGGCCCTCGACGAGAGCCTCCGCGAAAGACGAAAGCCTCGTCGGCAGAAATTTGACGCGCCCGTTCCGCTCGAAGAAGTTCACGAGCCTGTTGGAGCGATCCCAGAGGTCCGCAAGAAAACCCGCGACGACAGGCATGCCGAGGGCGTTGGCGAGGAGATCCAGCATGTCCCGCTCGCAGCGACGCATGGTGGGAAGCACATCGCCACCCACATCCGGCCGCTGCAGCAGCGCCATATGCATCTGCGACAGCGTGGTCAGCCGCCGTTTGGCGGCGTCGTCGAGACGAGCCGAGCACAGTATCGGATCAAGATGGCGGCGTGCGGCAATCAGCTCGCGGATCTCGACTGCCGAAACCGGCGCGACTTGCCAACCGCTGCGGGCAGTCGAGGATACAAGTCCACTCGCCTTCAGCCGCGCCAGTGCGGCGCGTACGGCACCGCGACCGAGCGCGAATTCGGTGGTCAGCGAAGTCTCCGACAGACGCTCTCCCGGCATCAGAACGCAACCGACGATCGCGCTCCTCAGCGCCCGTTCCGCCACTCCCGCCTTGCCTTCCGGCGGCGCGGGAGACGCATATGCATCTGTATCCAACATTGCGATCTGCCCTCTCAGATGCAAAGTCTGACATCCCAGTTTGCGTTGGGAAAGCGATAATTTTCCAATCTGGTACGCAAACCGAAGTAATTGTGCCAAAATGCTGAAACCAGCGCTTAAAAGCGCGGTCGCCGAATACCCAACCCCTAAAACGACAAAACCCGCCGTGGTGAACGACGGGTCTGATCAATGGTCTGGTAGCTCGTTTACTTCTTGGCAGAGCCGCCGCGGGGCGACGCCTTGCGGCCTTGGCTGTGCGCGCCGGTCGTCTTGGCATCATAGCCTTGGCCGTGATTTGTGCCACCGAGATGACCACCGCCGCTGGTATTTGCAATCTGTCGCTCAGCCTTCTTGAGAAGCAGCGCCGCATCGGTCTTTTTCATGATTGTCTTTCGGTATGTTTAGAATGAAAAAAGGCCGGGCAAAATTGCACCGACCTTCCTCATCGTCGCTTCATTCACCGGTGCCCGTACATCCGTGGTCAAAGGTAGGAAGCGAAAGCGGCAGTTGCGAACATCGAATAGCCCGACGCTCATCAGCAATGCCGATGCGCAGACCATGTCATGAGAATGTGTTCCTAACAAGTTGAAGGCACAGTCTTTGCCGACACAGCCAAATGAGAGCGTTTCGTCTGTGTTTCGTACAACGCACAGCATCGGCCAAGTCTCAGCCAACAACGGCATTGACGCTAGAGACCCCGCGGACCATTTATCCTTGATGCCAAAACAAAAGACGAATGAGGGGCCGGAACTGTTTAAACAGTGGCCCCTGCCTCCCAAGGCAACGCTCGGCTCGGCGGTCCGCGCCAAGGGGATCCTGCTGGAGATCCGCGCGCGCCTGCCTGCCGCTTCGCGCAAGTTGCTGGATCTCGATGGAGGCAGCCTTGTGCTTGCCATGCCCGAGACCTCGAAGACCGAATTTCGTTTTGTGTCGGGCGTTGTCAGCCAAGCGCTCGTCGGCATCGAAAGCCTCGCCGTGATACCGCGCGAAATCCAGGATATCCTGACGATCTCCCCGACCGAGCGACTTCGTTGGCTCACCGATGGCCGCTTGCCCAGCGCCGGAACTCGCACCGTGCGGCTGGCGGGACGCGCGAAGAAGATCACCTTCCATGTCTTCGATCCCCGCCTCGTCGAAGAGCTGCTCGACGGTGGCACGGTCGACGAGTGGCGTGAGGACGACAAGGCGATGGCGGCGGAAAACAGACGGCGGGCCGCGCTCAAGACGAAGCTGACCCGATCGCTGAAGACCGCCGCCAAACGCCAATCGACGGCTGGAAAAACGGCTGATGACAACGAGGGCGCGGGCCTGTCGGGCTGGGAAGAATTCGGGCGCGACGGGTTGCTCGGATAGTCCCACAGCCTTCGATCTCCCCGCGCACGGACGGCCGCTACGAGGTCCTCACAGATTCGTGTCCTGGAAAGACGGGTACACGGCTCCATTTACGCACGCTTGCACCACATCCGTCATGCATTGGGCCGGTATTGATCATCGCATTCCTGAAATTCGTTCACATCACCACGATTGCCATCTGGGCAGCCGGGTTGATCAGCCTGCCGGGCCTTTACGTGCAACGTGCCCATGTGAAGGATAAGGATGCGCTTTACCGTCTTCAGATGATCGTACGCTACGCCTATGTGGCGATCATTTCGCCCGCGGCTTTCGTGGCGGTGGCCAGCGGCACGGCTCTGATTTTCGGACAGCAGACGTTTGCCGGCTGGTTTTCGATCAAGCTGCTGTTCGTTGGCCTGCTCGCCATCTTGCATGTCCTGACCGGCCTGATCATCATCCGGCTTTTCAAGGAGGGAGAGACGTATCCCGTCTGGCGCTTTGTTGCGGCAACCATCGTCACCACCGCGGTCGTTGGAGCAATCGTTTTCGTCGCCCTCGCCAAACCGTTTATCGGAATGGAATTGCCCGGCGAATTCATGCGCCCGGGCGGCCTGCGCACGCTGGCCGAACGCATCAGTCCTTGGCCGATACCATGAGGCCGACACCATGATCGAAAATCAGCTTGCCGCCATGCCATCCAGCCATGCCCGTCATGATGCAGGTGAGAAGCGACACCAGGATTCCATGCGGCAACACGTCGCCGGCGTCAGTGACCCGCAGACCCCAGTTGAGGCCGGCGCAGGCGATCAGCGTCACCGCGGCGATCGCATGTGCCCAGCTGGCGACGCGGCCGCGAATGCCCGGCACCGACAAAAGCTCGATCGTGCCGACAGCACCGGCTGCGAGACCGAAGAAGAAGACGCCACCGGAACTCCAGAGACCGGCCCGCAGCCAGAACGGATCGGCGGACCACCAGAACAGCGCATCGACCGCAAGCGTTATGAAGGCAAGGGCGATCGGGAAGTGCACGCTCATCGCATGCAGCGGGTGCCCGGCGACGGCAATTGCCGAGCTGGCATCCTTGTCCCTGACATCGGCCACGACCGGGTTCGTCGTTTCTGTATCGTCTTTCATTACGTCCCTCCGTTCGCAGGGCAAATCCATCAGGTCCGCACTTGGTTCCGCGTCCTCGCGCTGGCTGCTGTTTCTGCAGCGCTCAGCAGTTGCACCGGCGACCTCTCGGCGCTCGACCCCGCCGGACCATCCGCGGGTTCGATTGCCCAGCTGTGGTGGGTGATGCTGTGGGGGTCTGTCGTCCTCTTTACACTCGTCGTCGGGCTCTTTGCCGCCACCCTGTTTCACCCGCGCTTTGGACGCGGCCTCTCCCAGAGCGGCTGGATTGTATGGGGCGGCCTCGTTCTTCCGCTGCCCGTCCTCACCGCACTGACCTTCTATGCGTTTTCTCAAGGCGAATTTCTGTTGAGCGGCGGCAGCGCGAAGACAGAGGATGTGCTGGAGGTCAGGGCTGTCGGCAGCATGTGGCAATGGCAGTTCTCCTACCCGTCCCTGCCGGGCAGCCGGACCGCAACCGACCTCCTGCATATCCCGGCGGGCAGAACCATCGAAATCATCGCCGAAAGCGAGGACGTCATTCACAGTTTCTGGGTTCCCCGCCTTGGCGGCAAGATTGATGCCGTTCCCGGCCATGCCAACCGGCTGCGCATCCGCGCCGACCAACCCGGACGATATGGCGGCGTCTGCTCGGAATATTGCGGCACCGGACATGCCGGCATGCGTTTCGAGGTGCGGGCGCACACGGCTGACGATTTCGAAAAGGCAATCATCGGGGAACTCGCCCGATGACCGACCCCACGTCGCCCGGGCACGACCCGATTGCGCTGCATCGCGCGCTGGACCGCTTATGGGCTGGAAAGCCCGGCTGGGGTCGTCTCGCCGCCGTCAACCACAATGTGGTTGGCGTCCGTTTCATGCTGACCGCTCTCGTGTTCTTTGCGATCGGCGGCATCCTGGCAATGTTGATCCGCACCCAGCTTGCCTCCGCCAACAGCGTGTTCATGGACGCCGAGACCTACGGGCAGGTGTTCACGATGCATGGCACCATCATGATGTTCCTGTTCGCGATCCCCTTCTTCGAGGGCATGGCGATCTACCTCTTGCCGAAACTGCTCGGCACCCGCGACCTCGCCTTTCCCCGTCTCGGGGCCTACGGCTACTGGTGCTACCTGTTCGGCGGCATGATCCTCATCGGCGCGCTGATCGGCGGAGTTGCGCCCTCCGGCGGCTGGTTCATGTACACGCCGCTATCTTCGTCGGTCTATTCTCCCGGCATCAACTCCGACGTCTGGCTGCTCGGCATCACCTTCGTGGAGATCTCTGCCCTCTCCGCTGCGGTCGAGATCATCGTGACGATCGTGAAGATCCGTGCGGCCGGTATGTCGCTTGACCGGATGCCGATCTTCGCCTGGTACATGCTCGTGGTCGCAACCATGATGCTGGTCGGGTTTCCGCCGCTCATCCTCGGCTCGATCCTGCTCGAGGTGGAGCGCGCCTTCGACCTGCCGTTCTTCGACCCCACGCGCGGCGGCGATCCGCTTTTGTGGCAGCACCTTTTCTGGCTGTTCGGTCACCCGGAAGTCTACATCATCTTTCTTCCCGCAGCCGGCGCGATCTCGACCATTCTTCCCGTGCTCTCGGGCACGCCGCTCGCGGGTTACCGGGTGATTGTCGCGGCCATCGTCTCGATGGCGTTTCTGTCCTTCGGCCTCTGGGTGCATCACATGTATACGGTCGGCATACCGCATGTGGCGCTCTCCTTCTTCTCGGCGGCGAGTGCGCTGGTCGCCGTGCCGACGGCGGTCCAGATCTTTGCCTGGCTTGCCACCATGGCGCATGGACGCCCGCGCTTTTCCATTCCGATGCTGCATATTTTCGGGTTCTTCTTCGTCTTTGTCATCGGCGGCCTGACAGGTGTCATGCTCGCCATGGTGCCGTTCGACTGGCAGGCCCACGATACCCATTTCGTCGTTGCCCACCTGCATTACGTTCTCGTCGGCGGCTTTATCTTCCCGATGCTGGCCATGGCCTATTACTGGCTTCCGCATCTGACCGGAAAACAACCCGTTCAACACCTGTCGAATGCGGCGTTCTGGATGATCTTCATCGGGTTCAACGTCACCTTCTTCTTCATGCACCTGACCGGTCTTCTCGGCATGCCGCGGCGTGTCTTCGAATATCCGACCGAGTTCGGATGGGAGACCCTGAATTTCATCTCGTCGATGGGAAGCTTCATCATGGCGATGGGGTTTGCGCTGGTGGCGCTCGATTTCATCCTTCTGTTCAAGTTCGGTCGGCCGTTCAGACGAAACCCGTGGAAGGCCGGCACGCTGGAATGGGCGATGCCGACACCCCCTCCGTCCTACAACTTCGCTTCCATTCCGAGGGTGAACAAACGCGCGGACCTGCTCGATCCGGATACGCTCGGCCCCTACCTTGCGGCTGGCCGCGGCTACCTCGGCATGCCGCGCAATGATCGCATGGAAGTGCTGGGCGTGGATCCGGTCACGGGAGAGCCGGACCAGGTGGTGATGCTGCCGCGCCAGACATACCTGCCGCTCTGGACCGCGATCGCCACAGGCGCATTTTTCCTGATGATGCTGTTCAAGCTCTATTGGGCAACGCCCCTGGCGCTGATCTCCATCATCGCCTGCTTCTGGCTTTGGACACGCCGCGACCCGCTCCCCGTCGAAAACGATCTCGTCCCGATCGGCCACGGCCTGAGCGTGCCGGTTCACCTCCATGCGAGCACGCCGCCATCCTATCTGGCGATGGTTCTCACGCTTGTCGCCGATGCGACGCTCTACATGTCCCTGTTGTTCGGCTGCCTTTTCCTGTGGGTTTCCGCCCCCAACTGGCCGCCGGCCGGCTTTGTAGTCGACGTGAAGCTGTTGGCGCTCGCCGTCGGCGGGGTGATCATGAGCTGTGTTGGAGGTCGCCTGGCCGCAGGTCGCAACGGGGCAGTGACGGTGGGCAGCGCGCTGGCGCTGCTCGGACACCTGATCTCGACCGGCCTGTTCCTCGCCATCGCGTTGCTGGTCCTCCCCGCGCCGTCAGGCCATGCCGCGATCGCCTCCATGTTCGTGATCTTCATCTACGCCGCCCTGCACGGGACCATCGGCGCGGTGTTTGCAGCCCACGCTCTGTGGACGAGCCTTGGAAACAGGAAGGCTATTCTCTCCATCGATCTCCGGATTGGCAGGCTCTGGCATGATTATACGGCAGCAGCAGGCATCAGTGCCGCGGCATTCTATCTGGCGCTGCAAAGCCTGATCGGCGAAGGAGGCCTCTAGATGCGCCACCCGCTTCTGCTTGCTATCTCGGCGTTCGTGGTCTGGAGTGGTGCATTCCTGACGATCTACGCGGTTCAGGCGACCGGCTGCAGCCTGGACTGGCAGAGTGGCAACCTTGGAGCCTGGACATCGCCGCTCCGGCTGCTGTTGATATCGATGATGATCGCAAGCGTCATGGCGGTTGTCGTAATTCTGCTGCGCCAGCTACGGTCGAGCCTGACGTCACCCGTTTCCGAGACGTCCAGCTTCATGAACCGTGTGGCGATCTACGTCTCGATAGCGGCCCTGTTCTCGACCGCCTTCTGCTTCACCGGCGTCGTCTGGCTGACACTGTGTTCAGCCTGACGATATTCGGTCACGGTGGCGCTCAGATCGACGCCACTGTGGAGACAGTCTCGCCCATCTGGGCTGCGAGGAAATGCCTGGCACGGCTGATCCGGCTCTTCACCGTACCGACGGCGACATTGCACTTATCGGCTGCAACGTCATAGGACTGGCCGTCCTCGATCACCAGCTTGTAGGCATCCCGGTACGTCTCCGGCATCGCCATCAATGCCCGGTCGAACTCGCTCTTGCGGATGGCCCACTCCTGGGGCGAAGACGCTGCAGGCATGAGGTGCTCGAGATTTTCGGTTCCGATGCTCATGCGCTTTGCCCGCTGAAAGGCGGTATGATGGGTGTTGCGCATGATGGTGAACAACCATGATTTGAGGTTGGTCCCGGTGGCAAACGAAGGCAGCGCCGCGAGGCCCCGGAGCAAGGTTTCCTGGACAAGGTCGTCAGCATCGGTCGCGTTTCGATGGAAGCGCATCGCAAAGCGCCTCAGCGCTGGAATAAGTGCTACGACTTCGTGGTGCAATCTGAGATCGGCATCCATTCTCGTCTCCTCCTACTAGAGGTAACTCAAGTCGCAGTTGCGCTCATCGTTCCGTTCGACGACGCCCAATCCGGGAAGGGTACGTTAACGTACGTAGGTAGGCGACCGGATGCCGGTCTATGGCGCCCGAGACTGGCGCACCGGAACCAACGAGAGAACCGCCAGTTCCTACTCCATTCGAGCAACACCTGGAGCAACCATGTCCGAACTTACGCTGCACGACCTTTCGAAGAAGATGGCAAAGCTGGACTTTGCCATGCTGACCACCACGACATCATCAGGCAATCTCACTTCGCGGCCGATGAGCAACAACGGCGACGTCGAGTGGGACGGCGACAGCTATTTCTTCGCCTACGAGCAGTCGAGAAAGATTGCGGAAATCCGCGCCGACAGCGCAGTCGGCCTTACCTATACGGGCGCAGTCGGCATGCTGGGTGGTTCGCCGCTCTTTGTCGGCGTTGAAGGCTCGGCAACGCTCATCACCGACAAAGCGACATTCAAGGATCACTGGACCAAGGACCTCGACCGGTATTTCCCGGAAGGGATCGACACCCCCGGTGTCGTGATGATCCGCGTGAGGGCTAAGACGATCCGCTATTGGGACGGCAGCGACGAAGGCCAGATCTCGCTGTAAGCTGATCTGTCCCCAAGTGGGATGGCATTGCGACTTGGGCCCGGTGTTTCCACCGGGCCCAAGTGCGTTTTGGGATAATGTTATCGGGCGACCCGTTACGCCGCACGCTTCGGCAGCCGCCAGTTGGGCCGCGGGAAGTGGCAGGTATAGCCATTGGGGATTCGCACCAGATAATCCTGATGCTCAGGCTCCGCCTCCCAGAATTCTGCCTCAGGCACGACTTCCGTCACGACCTTGCCCGGCCAGATACCGGACGCATCCACATCGGCGATCGTGTCAGCGGCAACATTCTTCTGTTCGTCACTGGTGAAGAAGATCGCGGAGCGATAGCTCGAGCCGACGTCGTTACCCTGCCGATTGCGGGTGCTTGGATCGTGGATCTGGAAGAAGAACTCCAGCAGGTCGCGGTAGGTCGTCTTGGCCGGATCGAAATTGATCTCGATCGCCTCCGCGTGACCCTCGTGATTGCGATAGGTCGCGTTTGCAACACTTCCGCCCGTATAGCCCACGCGTGTGGATTGGACACCGGGAAGCTTGCGGATCAGATCCTGCATTCCCCAAAAGCAGCCGCCTGCTAAAACTGCGCGTTCGGTTGTCATGATGTATCTCCTGTTCGTCCGTCTCGCCAATATATGGTGTCGCCTTCCGCATTTAACCAGACGGCTCGAACGACTGATCGCAGCACTTGTCGGTAAACGAGCAGAGCAGTGGAACTGTGCAACCCGCCGGCAGTTCGGGAACCTTGCAGGAGAAAACGCAATGTCTGATATCGACGACATCCACGGTGACAAATTCTCGGACACCTCGATCAGCGAGACAAGGGTTGGGCAATCGGTCGAAAGCGAGGCCCAGATCAGAGACGCGTCGGTGACGACCACGCCCGGCGAAACGCTCAACATCTACAGGCTCGAACCGACCGCCCGTAGCGACGATCCGCGGTGGCAGAATGCTCCCATGCAGGGCGCAGTCACGGTTGCCGCAAGGACTGCCGGCGATGCAAGGATTGTCGCGACCAGCCAGGAAGTTGACTTCCAGCAAGTTGACGCAGCGCCTGCCGAAGGCGTCAGCACCGACTTCGCCAGCGCGTTCCGGGACGAAAAGCTCTACACCGTCATTGAAATTGCGCGTGGCCGAACCGATCTCTCTCGCGGCGTCATCGACGCCGGTGGAGTGATCGAGATGATCAAGCCGCTTCAGGACTGAGACCCAAAACCTTTGCCGGGAGATTGCAATCATGGGCCTTTTTGACGGATTTCTGGGCCATGGATCGACAGTCGACCCGGCAGACCTGAACAAGCGTCTCGATGGCGTGCTGATCGATGGAGAACAGCCGCAACTCGCCTTCAAACTCATCCGCGATTTCTTCGTCTTCACCCAGTATCGCATCATTATGGTCGACATCCAGGGGATGACGGGAAGTAAGGTCGACTACATGTCGATTCCCTACCGGTCGATCACCCGGTTTTCGGTCGAGACTGCGGGAACGTTCGATCTGGATTCGGAGCTGAAAATCTGGGTATCGGGTAGCGACAGCCCGATTGCGAAAACGCTGAAAAAGGGCACCGATGTGCGCGGCATACAGCGCGCGCTCGCGACCGGTATCTTCCGTTAAACTCAAGGTATCAAAACGACAATGCGGCTGAATGCACGGTACGCGCCCGGTGCTTCGCCGCATCCTCTTCATGCTTACAAGAGAATGGCCTGCGGCAGATGCCGCAGGCCATTCGATCTGATTAGCCGTTCGGGCGTATCACGACCTTGACGCAGCCGTCCTGCTTGTCGCGGAACGTCTTGTAGGCCTCCGGACCTTCCTCAAGTCCGATGCGGTGCGTGATCAGGAATGACGGATCGATCTTGCCATCCTGGATCAGCTTCATCAGCGGCTCGAGATAACGCTGAACGTGGGTCTGACCGGTCTTGAGGGTCAGGCCCTTGCCCATGAAGGCGCCCAGCGACGTCGGAACGGCCGGACCGACAAACACGCCGGGAAGAGAGACCGTACCACCGGGCCGGCAGGCGAGGATTGCCTGGTTGAGCGCGTAAGGACGCTCGGTTGCCGACAGCTTGGTCTGAAGCGTTTCCATCACGCCACCGGCGCCATGGCTCTCAAGACCCACCGCCTCGATGACCGCATCCGGCCCAAGACCGTTCGTCATGTCGAGAATGCGCTGCTGCAGATCCTCATCCGCATAGTCAAGCGTCTCGGCACCGGACTGTTGCGCAAGCGCTAAGCGCTCCGGCACGGTGTCGATCGCAATCACGCGCTCTGCACCGAGCAAGAACGCCGACTTGATCGCAAACAGGCCGACCGGACCACATCCGAACACGGCAACCGTCTGGCCCTGCTTGATGTCGCAGTTTTCGGCCGCCATGTAGCCTGTCGGGAAGATGTCGGAGAGGAACAGGACCTGTTCATCGGTCAATCCATCCGGCACCACGATCGGCCCGACATCGGCGTAGGGAATGCGCAGGTACTGGGCCTGGCCGCCCGGGATCTGGCCGTACATTTCCGAGAAGCCGAACAGGCCGGCCGTCGGATAGCCGATCTGCTTGGCCTGCATCGCGCCGTTGGGGTTGGATCGTTCGCAAAGCGAGAACTGACCCCATTTGCACTGACGGCACTCGCCGCAGGAAATCGTGAACGGCACGACCACGCGGTCGCCGACCTTGAGCTTCGAGTTTCCGCGGCCGACTTCGACCACCTCACCCATCGTTTCATGGCCCATCACGTCGCCTGCGTGCATGCCGGGAACGAAACCACCATAAAGGTGAAGATCCGAGCCGCAGATGGCGCAGCTCGTGACCTTGATGATCGCATCGCGGTCATGCTGAATGATTGGATCGTCTACTTCTTCGCAGCGGATATCACCGCTGCCGTGCCATGTAAGAGCTTTCACGTTCTAACCTCCGGTCGTGTTGCATTCGCGTTGGTGTTCATGCGCATGTTCATGTTCAAGGTTGCCCGCTGCCACCGGCAGCACCGTAGATCTGTCCCGTCGAGAAGCTTGCGCCGTTGTCGGCAAGCTGGACGTAGATCGACGCAAGCTCGGCAGGCTGACCCGGTCGGCCGAGCGGCGTATCGCCACCGAACTCGACCAGCTTTTCCATCGTCGCACCGCCCGACACCTGCAGCGGCGTCCAGACCGGGCCCGGCGCAACGCCGTTGACGCGGATGCCTTTCGGGCCGAGCTGCTTGGCCATCGACTTCGTGAAGCTCATGCCGGCCGCCTTGGTGATGGCATAGTCGACCAGGTTCTCGGACGGATCGTAGGCCTGTTCGGACGTCGTCTGGATGATCGACGATCCCGGCTGCAGATGCTTGAGCGCCGCCTTGGTCAGCCAGAACATCGCGTAGATGTTCGTCTTCATCGTCGCGTCGAAGGCTTCGGTGGTGATATCCGACAGCGACTGGGCCTGCTGCTGACGGCCCGCATTGTTGACCAAAATGTCGAGACCACCCAGAGCCTTTGCGGCATCTTCGACAAGCTTCACGCAGAATGCCTCGTCGCGCAGATCGCCGGGAAGCGCGATGCCCTTGCGACCTTCCTTTTCGATCAGGGCGATGACTTCTTTGGCATCCGGCTCTTCATCGGGCAGATAGTTGATCGCGACATCGGCACCCTCGCGGGCATAGGCGATGGCAGCCGCACGGCCCATCCCGGAATCGCCGCCGGTGATCAGAGCCTTGCGACCGGCCAGCCGGCCCGAGCCCTTATACGAGGTCTCGCCGTGATCCGGCTTCGGCGTCATCTTGCCGGCCAAGCCTGGGAATGGCTGGGTCTGCTCCTGAAACGGAGGCTGCGGGTACTTGGTCGTCGGGTCTTCCATACTGGATGCCTTTACAGTCGTATCTTGAGAAAATGCCGGCAACGCCGAAGCGGCGAGCGCCGCTGTGGTGGACGCAAGCATGTGTCGGCGGGAAAGAATGAACGATGGGAATGTCGGCACGATAATGTTCCTGGATTATAACCCAAGAACTAAGGTGGACGGGGAGTGTTCCCACATTCGCCTGTCTATCTTCACGGGAGGCTTCGTTCAGCCACCAGACCAGGCGTAATCCATGCAAAGAATGCACCGGCCGCAGCTCTGCCGCCGGTGCAATATGTCAGTGGTTCAGCGGATACGGCTAATAAGCTGTCCGGCGATCAGCGGAACGGCAGCCGTCCCCACGGGTCCAAGCCGCAACCGTTGTGCAAGCCGACCAAGAACGAAGGTTGCCGTGGCGGTTCCGATCAACTTCACCCACGAATTTTCTGGGGTCTGGGAGGACGGAGATGCACGCCGGGTCTGGCCCTCGCCTTCGATCTCGGCAATCCGGTTGCGCAGATAGACGACTTCCCGACGCAGCCGTTCCATTTCGGCTTCGCTGCCGGACATGGCCCCGGCCGATGCGCCGCGCTCGCCATAGGCGACGTCGTCCAACTCGTCGAGATGTTCATTGAGAAGAGCGGTGCTTTCGAACCCGCGTGCTTTGATATTGGTCATGGTTGTCCCTCAGATCGCGCTTGGAGCATAGATACGGTTGTCGACGTCGAACCGGTTCTGCTGAAGCCAGCCGTCGATATAGGCGGCGACCTCTTCCCAGCCGGGTTCACCGCAGATGTAGTGGCCACGGTTGGGGAACTCGCGGAAGTCGGTCACGCTGCCGGTATTCTCGTAGGCCTTGAAATTCTTCTCGTTGAGATCGGCGGGAATGATCTCATCCTTCTCGCCGGCAACCAGAAGCAAAGGTTCATGCGGACGGCTGAGATCGATCTTGCCGGACGAACCCATGCAGTCGCGCAGAACGTTGCGGCTGTCGTGGGTCGCCGTCTTCTCGAACTCGACAGCCGCCTGCTCTTCCGACAGCGTGTTGGCGAAGGAGCCATGGAACGTCTTTGCGTCCATGTAGACCGGCTCATCACCCTTCAGCGGATTGGTGATGATGGCGCTGTTCTTGATGAAGCCCCAGTCGAAATCGAGCATGGCATTCGGCGCAACCGACGAGATCGCCACTGCACCCGAGACGTGGCCATCCGCGAGCAGCTTCTGCGCGATGAGACCTCCGACAGAGTGACCGATGACGACAGGCTTATCGAGGCCTGCGACCGCCGATGTGATGGATGCATAGATGGCATCGAGGCTCAGCTCACCGAGCCCGGCTGGCGGGTTGTCGCGCAATGCCTTCGGATCGCCATCGTGGAGAGGCCATGCCGGGGCGCTGCAGTCGTAGCCTTTGTCGCTGAAGTAGCGAACCCAGTTGTCCCAGCTTTTCGGATTTTGAAACATGCCATGCACGAAAACGATCTGCGTCATCGATAATCCTCTCTTTTCTGAGAGAGAGGAACCGAAAACCCGCGCCGTTGTTCCCACGCGCTGAAAGACTTGGGCAAGCAGATCGCAGATTGCTGAGTCCAGAGCTGTAAGGCCAGTCGTGCGACTGGCCTTATGCGATGTCGCCCCGGATGGGGTATGCCGGGATTACGCTCCGAACGCACCGTCGATCGTGTGCATTGCCCCGGTCACGAACCCCGCCTCCGGGCCGGCGAGCCAGGCGACCATTCCAGCAACCTCTTCCGGACGACCGTGGCGCTTGATCGCCATGAAGCTGTGCATCAGGTCTTTCATGGGTCCGTTTTCCGGATTGGCATCCGTATCGATCGGCCCCGGCTGAACGACGTTGATGGTGATGCCGCGTGGCCCGAAATCGCGCGCCAGCCCGCGGGCCAGTCCCTGCAGGGCAGACTTGCTCACCGCATAGGAGGCCATGCCCGGAATGGGCATCCGGTCACCATTGACGGAACCGATGACGATGATCCGCCCGCCGTCCGGCATCTGACGCGCCGCTTCGACCGAGGCGTGATAGGGCGCATGGATATTGATCTGGAAAAGCCGGTCGATCGCGTCCGGATCCTGTTCAAGCGCATCGCCGAAGACAGCAATTCCGGCATTGACCACCAGCACGTCCAGCGGGCCGCTTTCGCGCACCCGGGCGATCACGGCGTCGCGGCTGGAGCTGTCCGTCAGAACAGCCGTACTGCTGGTCTCTGCCGCCAGCTCATCCGCCGCCGCGCGAGAGCCGGCATAGGTGAAGGTCACGTTGGCACCGTCGTTTGCAAATCGCCGCACGATGGCGGCGCCGATACCCCGGCTACCGCCGAGAACCAGAACGGATTTTCCCTGAAAAGTCGTCATCTGAGATCCTTGAGAAATACAGTAATGACTGCTACATAAATCATCAGGGTTCATCGTCAAGGTATTTTGTAATAATGACTACAGATATTCCGCGTACCCGCGGTCGCCCACGTCGTTTTGATGCCGACCAAGGTGTGGAGATTGCCCAGAAGCTGTTCCATGCGCGCGGCTATGATGCCGTGGGGGTTGCCGATGTCACGCAGGCACTCGGTATCAATCCGCCGAGCTTCTATGCCGCCTTCGGCAACAAGGCCGGGCTCTACGCGCGCGTTCTTGAACGCTACTCGCTAACGGCGGCGATTCCGCTTGCTGATATCCTGAGGCCCGACCGCCCGGTTGCCGAATGCCTTGCGGCCGTGCTGGAAGACGCCTGCCGGCGCTATGCGTCCGACCCGGCTACCGCTGGCTGTCTCGTTCTGGAGGGAACCCATTGCGATGATCCGGAGGCACGCGCGGCGACCCGTGCATTGCAGGCAGCAGCGGAGGATGTGATCCGCGGCTTTATCGCAGCGCGGCATCCGGAAAAGGCGGAAAGCGTGACCGATTTCGTCTCGACCACAATGACCGGCCTCTCCGCCAAGGCCCGCAGCGGATTGGAACTGGACCGCCTCATGGCCATTGCCCGCCTTGCCGGACGGATCCTGACGCAAGAGCTTGCGGATTGATCATCGCCGCTGCGGTCGGGCCTGCAGCGACGGAACGCGATTGCTGCGCACCCATCGGGTGGCACGCAGCAATCAACTCAAATGTTCTACGTCGCGCTATCAGGCGCCGGTGACGCGCCAGATGACGTCGCCCACATCGTCCGCCATCAGCACGGCACCGTCGGCGGCGAGAGCCACCCCGACCGGGCGGCCGAAGGAGTGCTTTTCGTCCTTGGACAGGAAGTCGGTGAGGATTTCGCGCGGCATTCCCACGGGCTTGCCGTTCTCAAAAGCGACGAAGGCGAGCTTGTAGCCGGAAAGCTTGGACCGGTTCCACGACCCGTGCTGGCCGATGGCCATCCCCGCCGGAAAGCCCGGCAGCGTGCCCGCCGGCAACCAGCAGAGCCCGAGCGACGCCGTATGGCCGCCCAGCGCATAGTCGGGCTGCTGCGCGGATGCCACCTTTGCGGCATCCTGCGGTACGCGGTCGTCCACGACCCGGTTCCAGTAGCAGTAGGGCCAGCCGTAGAACCCGCCGTCGCGAACCGATGTCAGATAATCCGGCGGCGTCTCGTCACCCAGGCCGTCGCGTTCGTTGACAACCGTCCACAGCATGCCGCCTTCAGGCTCGAACGCCATGCCGACGGGATTGCGAAGACCGCCGGCAAAGATGCGCGACTGGCCCGTCTGAAGGTCGTATTCGTGAATGCAGGCGCGGTTTTCTTCAACGCCCATGCCTTCGTCAGCGATATTGCTGAGCGATCCCACAGCCACGTAAAGCTTGGTGCCATCCTTGCTGACGATCAGGTTGCGCGTCCAGTGTCCGCCGGGTACCAGATCCATCAACTTCTTCGGCTGCGCGGTAATCTTCGTCGCGCCGGCCACGTAAGGGTAGGCCAGAAGCGCGTCACTTGCTCCCACATAGAGCGTGTCACCGACAAGCGCGATGCCATAGGGCTGGCGCACGTTTTCGATATAGGCGAAACTTTGCTCGGCCACGCCGTCGCCATCGGCGTCGCGCAGCAGCGTCACACGGTTGGGGCTGTCGCCGGAAGCGCGCGCCCGCTGCATCGTCGCCGACATCGCATGGTCGAACAGGCTGCGCGGATTGCCGCGCTCGCCCATCGATTCTGCCACAAGCACATCGCCATTCGGCAGAACATGCATGTTGCGCGGATGCACAAGCCCGCGCGCAAAGGCGTTGACCTTGAGGCCCGCCGCAGCCGTCGGCTTGTGATCGCCCTCCCAGCCCTTGGCTGTCGGCATCTTCAAGGTCGGGATCTTGCCCTGCGGCTTTGCGGCCGGAATGGCAGGCGTCGTGCCGAACACCGGCTGCCGCGGGCCATCCCCCGAATGACGAATGAGAACAGCGCCCTGGCCGATAAAGGCGACGACGCGGGCAAACAGAGAAGGCTCAGTCATGGGGGAACTCTGACATTGAGGAATCCGAAGAGCAGAACGCTAAAGCCTTTATGCAACAGACACTAGAGGGCAAAGGCACAATTTATCAGAGCATCCACCACCACTCGGGTTGCCGCCCGGGCGACCCTTCGGCCACCGGATGCGGCCGCCTTCAGCCTATGGCTGAAGGCCTGCACAGCGCGCGGTGTTGCGAATATGCGTTTCCATTTCGCTCTTCGCCAACGCCGCATCATTCGATCTCAGGGCCGCAATGATGCGCCGGTGCTCGGCGATCGACTGTCGCATGCGCTCGGGATCCGTCATCGGGATCGGTTGCCGCTGGGTTTCGGTGACCTGATCGCGCACCGTCTGGTAGAGCGCCTTCAGCATGGTATTGGCGCAGGCCGAAACGATCGTGCCGTGGAAATCGAGATCCGCCTCGACGTTGGCGAGCAGGTCCTGGCGGGCCCAGCAATCCTCCATCGTCTGCGTCGCCAGTTCCATCTTCTCGAGTTGCGCCTGCGACAGGCGCCCCGCGGAGAGACGCGCGATCTCGCCTTCCAAAAGGATGCGTGTCTGGAACACGTCGAACACAGAATAGCTGTCGGAGTAACGCCATGGCGCCATGTGACCCGACTGGCTCATGCCTCCGTCCGAGGCCGAGCTCGAACCCGCCGTCACGAACGTGCCGCGACCGGCTTCGGTCTTCAAAAGGCCCAGCGTTTCCAGGGTCAGAAGCGCCTCGCGCAACGATGCCCGGCTGATCCCGAACTTTTGCGAAAACTCACGCTGCGACGGGATTTTTTCGCCGGCCTTCAACTGGCCGGCCTGGATCATGGTCTGGATTTCGCGGGCCACCGACTGCGGAACGAGCGTTTTGTTGAGCATGCGAACCTATTACAGCTGGGCCCCTGCGGCCTGTCAGATATATTTTCCCCGAGCTATCTTGCAAAGCCCAAAGTGCCGTGCTTGTTTGGTCGGACTGGTCTGACCAGTTAGACCAACATAGATTGCGTCTCATCATAAAAACAAGGGGTTCTTCAATGCTACATGCGTCACGCATCAAAACCACCGTTCTCGCCGGCCTGTTTACAGCGCTTGGCGCAATCGGCGTTCACGCTGCCGATCTTACCGTTGGCGCCAATATCGGCAATGTGCCCTGGGAATTCGAAGACGCCAGCGGCAAGGTGACGGGTTTCGAGATCGATCTGGTCAACGAAATCGCCAAGCGCCTCGGCAAGACCGTCGAATTCGTCAACACGCCGTTCAACGGCCTGTTCCCGGCGGTCCAGTCGGGCCGCATCAACATGGCGGTGTCGTCGATCACCATCACCGAAAAGCGCCTGCAGTCTGTGTCCTTCGCCCAACCCTATTACGACAGCGACCAGTCGCTGACCGTCACGGCCGCTTCCGGCATCACCGGCCTCAAGGGCATGAGCGGCAAGGTCGTCGGCGTCGATACGGGCTCGACCGGCGACATGTGGGCAGACAGCCACAAGGGCGAATACAAGCTCGGCGAAATCCGCCGCTTCGAGGGCCTGCAGCCGGCCATGCTCGATCTCGTTGCCGGCCGCGTCGATGGCTACATCTCCGACATCCCGGCCCTGCTCTACTACGCCAAGGACAAGCCGGAACTGAAGGTCGTCGAGCGCATCCCGACCGGCGAAAAATACTCGATCATGTTCAACAAGGGCGATCCGCTGGCAACCGAAGTCAACGCGGTCATCACCACGCTCAAGGGCGAAGGCTTCATCGCCAAGCTGCACCAGACATGGTTCGGTGCCAAGGCCGAAGACACGACCTCGACCGTCGCCGTCCTCGACATGCCGAAGGCCAAGTAAGGCTCACCCGAACAAGCTTGAATTGCATCCGGCGGAGCGCCAAACGCTCCGTCGGCTTGCCAAGGGAGCCGATCCGGCATGAACCTTCTCAATACATTTTTCAACATACCGGTCTTCCTGAACAGCCTTCCGCAGCTGCTCTGGGGTCTGGTCGTAACGCTGCAGATCGGCATTACCAGCATTCTGGTCGGCCTCGCCGGCGGACTGTTTCTGGCGGTGGCAAGGCTTTATGCGCCGTCATTCTTTCAGGCCCTGATCCGCATCTATATCGACATCTTCCGCTCGATACCGCTGCTGGTTCTGCTGATCGTCGTCTACTACGCCCTCCCCTTCGTCGGCATCCGCCTGTCGCCGTTCCTGTCGGCGGTGACCGCGCTGTCGCTCGTCTCTGCCGCCTATACCGCCGAGATCTTTCGCGCCGGCATCGAGGCCATTCCGAGCGGACAGTTCGAGGCATCATCAGCGCTTGGCCTTTCGGGCCGCAGCACGATGATGGATATCATCCTGCCGCAGGCGATCCGCATCGTCATTCCGCCGCTCACCAACAATTGCATCAACGTCATGAAGGATACGGCGCTCGCCTCCGTCGTCGCCATGCCGGATCTGCTCAAGCAGGCAACCCAGGCGCAGGCGCTCAACGCCAACCCGACGCCGCTGATCGGGGCTGCTCTCATCTATATCGCGCTGCTCTGGCCTATGGTGGCCGTCGTTGCGCGTCTCGAAAAGCATTACAGCCGGGGGAAACGCTGATGGCGAAGACAACCGGCCCTCTGATCTCGATCCGCCGCCTGAACAAGGCCTATGGCACATTCACCGTTCTCCACGATATCGATCTCGATGTGGCCGAAGGCGAAGTGGTCTGCATCATCGGCCCCTCCGGCTCCGGCAAATCGACGCTGATCCGCTGCATCAACCACCTCGAAGCCTTCTCGCCGGAAAGCACCATCACCGTTGACGGCACCCGCGTCGCACCGGGACCGGCGCTTGCGAAAGTCCGCGCCGAGGT
>Ga0213836_100340_pt1 | contig 40738 bp, 37 predicted proteins | sample SWPATP03_FD_160578 | JGI IMG/M metagenome (GOLD analysis project Ga0213836, IMG submission 160578) | Coastal seawater microbial communities from Marineland, Florida, United States - SWPA TP0 #3 | ecosystem: Environmental > Aquatic > Marine > Coastal | place: USA: Florida | collected 2016-08-05
GATGCCCACGAGCTCCTCGTCGAGCGCCTCGTCGTCGACGGCGTCGCCGAGCCCGATCGCGCTGCCGCGCCGCTCCACCCAGCCGTGGAAGAGCGTGCCGAGCCTGGTCGCAGCGAACGGCTCCTGCGGCATCGGCCGCGCGATCTGCTGCGCGACCGCGACCGGGTCGGCCGCCCAGTCCTTGAAGCCGGATGCGGCGATGCGCGTCGGAAGGGCGAGCGGCGTGGCCGAGCGGTCGGCGAGCAGCAGCGCGATGGCGTCGTCCCACGGCGTCGGCGCCGACGCATCCGCGGCCAGGACCGCGGCCGCGGCTTCCTCGATCGCCTGCCGCCGCGGACCCAGCGGGTCGACCGGCCACGCGAGCGAAGGGCTGCGGTCGCCGAGCGGGTTCTCGGCGCCCTTCGCGGGCGGCTCGAGCAGGTCGGCGCCCATCGCGCCCGCGGCGAGCTCGAGCAGCCGCTTCGGCTTCGCGGGTGTGCGCGCCATGCCGTACCACTGCGCGCCGGAGAGCCACAGCGCCCGCCTGGCACGGGTCACGCCGACGTACGCGAGCCGCTCCTCCTCCGACTGGACGTGGTCCCAGAGCGCCTCGAGGAACCGCTCGCGCGCCGTCGCGTAGTCGAGCTGGGTCGCGTGGCCCCGCCACTCGAGCCGCGGCAGCAGGTCGGCGTCGCCCCGCAGCGGGTAGGGCAGCGTCGCGTGCGTGAGCCAGCCGAGCGGCTGGTCGTCCTGCTTCGCGGCGGCGAGCCGCGGCAGCGCCACGACATCCCACTCGAGCCCCTTCGAGGCGTGCATCGTGAGCACCTGCACCCAGCCGGGCTCGGGCTCCGGCTCCGGCACGTCGGGGCCGCGCCCGGCCTCGAGCACGTCGAGGTAGGTGAGGAACGCCTCGAGCGAGCCGCGCTCGTCGGCAGCGGTGAACGCCTGCACCTCGCGCGCGAAGGCGTCGAGCGCGCCGTGCGCGTGCGGACGCTTCGCCGCGACCTCGATGTCGAGCCGGAGCGCCTGCTCGACGCTCCGCACGAGCTCCGGCAGCGGCATCCCGGCGCGGCGGCGCAGCTCGCGCAGCAGCGCGCCGGCCTCCCGCATGCGCGCGAGCCCCGCGTCGGTGGCGCCCTCGAGCCGCGGGACGTCGACGAGCGCGTCGAGCGCGTCGACGATCGACACGTGCGCCTCCGGCGCGATCGCGCCCCGATCGGCGCTGCGCTGCTCGTCGCTCAGCCCGGCCTTCGCGAGCATCGACGCGCGCCGCTGGAGCGCCGCGAGGTCGGCGACGCCGACGCGCCAGCGGCTGCCTGCCAGCAGCCGCACGAGGCTCGACCCCTCCTCCGGCCGGCCGAGCACGCGCAGGGCGGCGACGAGGTCGACGACCTCCGGCTCGTCGAGCAGCCCGCCGCCGCCCGAGCGGAAGACGCGGATGCCCTCGGTGCGGAGCGCCCGCGTGAGCTCGATGCCCTGCGCGTGCGAGCGCACGAGCACGGCCGCGGTGGTCTCGGAGCCCGCGACGCCGGCGCCGTGGGAGCGCAGCCAGCCCGCGAGCTCGCGCGACTCGTCCTCGATCGTCGGGAGGTGCCGGACGACGACATCGCCGGGGCCCGCGCCGTCGCGCGCGGCGAGCCGCCTGACGGGCACGCCGGGCTGCTCGGGCAGCCGGGTCGCGACGGCGTGCGCGAGCCGCAGCACGTCCTCGTCGTTGCGCCAGCTCGTCGAGAGGGTGAGCGTGCGCTCGACCCGGAAGCGCTGCGCGAAGAGCGCGAGCGTGCCGGCGCTCGCGCCGCGGAAGCCGTAGATCGCCTGGTTGGGATCCCCCACCGCCATCACCGGCGACCCGTCGAACAGCGCGTGGATCAGCTGCAGCTGCAGCACCGAGGTGTCCTGGAACTCGTCGAGCAGCACCGCGCGGTGGCGGGCGCGCAGCTCGTCGACGGCACCCGCGTGCGCGCTCACGGCATCGAGCGCGAGCCGCACCTGGTCGCTGAACTGCACGGCGCCGCGGCGGCGCTTCGCGTCGTCGAACGCGTCGACGAGGTCGGCGAGCGGATCGAGGCTCGAGACCCGCTCCACGTCCTGCGCGATCGCCTTCCTGTGCGCCGCGCGGAAGGCCTTCGGCTCGTCGGCGGTGGGCAGCGCGCGGAGCGCCTGGAAGCCCTCCGGGTAGCGGCCGCGCCGCAGCTCGTCGGTCGAGACGCGGTGGTCGCCGAGCGTGCCGGCGAGCTGCACGACGCGGTCGGCGACGGTCTCGGCGCGGCCGAGCGCGGCGAGCCGGAGGTCGTCGGAGGCGCGCGCCACCCGCAGGGCGAGCAGGAACGCGGCGGGGTCGGTGAGCACCTCCGACTCGGGATCGCGCCCGATCAGCAGCGCCCACTCGCGGAACAGCGCGCTCGCGAAGGAGTTGTAGGTCTGCACCACGGGCCGACGGGTCGCGGCCACCTCGGGGTCGACGAGCCCTGCCTCGCCGAGCGCGCGCAGCTCGGCGGTCAGCCGGTCCCCGAGCTCGCGCGCCGCCTTGCGGGTGAAGGTGAGGCCGAGCACCTCGTCGGGCGCGACGCTGCCGTTGGCGACGAGCCACAGCACGCGCTGCGCCATCGTGTGGGTCTTGCCGCTGCCCGCGCCCGCGACCACGAGCGTCGGCTCCTCCGGAGCCTGGATGACCGCGATCTGCTCCTCGGTCGGTCGCTGCGGCGCCCTCCCGCGCACGGCGGCGATCGCCTCGGTGATCTCGATGGCGCTGATCACTCGGTGACCTCCGGGATGACGTGGATGGCGCACTGGCCGAAGCTGTAGTCGCCGCTGCAGTGCAGCTCCGGCCGGGCGACGAACGTCGCGCCCCCCATGGTGTCGATGGCCGAGCGGATGTGCGCGCGGAACGCATCCGCCACCTCGTCGAACGGCTCGGAGTCGACCGTCTTGTCGCGCCGCGCGAGCTTGGGCATCACGAGCCGCGCGGACGTGCGGCCGCCCGCCTCGATGCCCTCGATGCCGCCGAGCGCGACGGCGAGCTGGTAGGCGCGCAGCTGCAGGTTCCCGAGGCCGGGCACCTCCTTCGGCACGCGCTTGCCGGTCTTGAGGTCGACGATGCGCACCTCGCCCGACGGTCCGTGCTCGATCCAGTCGATCGCGCCGGAGAGCACCGCGCCGTCGACCTCGACGGAGAAGCGCGCCTCGCGCTCGTCGCGCTCGATGGTCCAGCCCGCCCCGCGCAGCACCTGGAAGTAGCCCGCGAGCGCGCCCGCCATCGGCACGACCTCCTCGCGCTGCTGGGCCGCCTCCCACTCGGAGGGGTGGGCGAGCTCGGCGAACCGGGCGTCGACGGCCGCCTCGATCGCGGCCGCGTCGGTCGCGTCGACGTGCTCGACCGCGTCGTGCACGATCGTGCCGAGCGCCGCCGCCCGGTTCGAGGTGCTGCCGGCGATGCGGTTCACGACCCACGAGAGCTCGCACTCGACGAGGCCCTGCAGCGCCGAGGGGCTCACGCGCACCTGCTCGCTCGCGTCGAGCCGCTCGGTGGTCGTGACCTCCGCGAGGCCCGCCCACTCCTCGGGCGCGGCACCCGGCACGCCGGCGTCGGCGAGCCGCCGGAGCGCCGACGCGGCCTGCTCGGCATCGGGGCGGCGCTCGACCACGCGCCGTCGCAGGCTCGCCACGAGGGAGCGCAGGGAGTGCCAGCCGTCGTCCCTGCCCGGGGCGGGCTCGGGATCGATGCCGCCGACGAAGGGCGAGGGCTGCTCGTCCTCGCTCGCGACCGCCGTGAGCAGCACGGCGGCGCGCGCGCTCGCGACCGTCTTGATGAAGGTGCGGAGCTCGTCGTGGAGCACGCCGGCGCGGGCGTCCTCGCTCGGGTCGCCGTCGAGGCGGTTCGCGCCGAGCAGCGAGCCGCGGGGCCGCAGGTTGGGCCAGACGCCGTCCTGCAGGCCCGCGACGATCACGGTGTCGAGCTCGCGCCCGACGAGCTGGCCGGGGGTGCCGATCGCCACGCGCGAGCGCTCGGCGCGCGCCGCGAGCGAGTCGTCGTCGACGCTCGACGCGAGCCACGCGTCGACGAACGCGCCGGTGTCGGCGTCGGGCCGCCGCTCGATGAGTCGCGCCACCTGGTCGAAGAGCGCCACGACGGCGTCGAGCCGGCGGTTCGCGAGCGCGCGCTCGACCGTCGTGCCGCCGAGCGCTGCGCGCCGCCAGCCGTCGGCGACGCCCGCGGCGCTCCACACCGCCCACAGCACGCGGTCGGCGCCCGCCGGGTCGGTCGCGCCGAGCAGCGCCCCCGCGTCGCCGAGCATGCGCGCGAGCCGCCGTGCGGCCGCGGCGCCCTGCCGCGCGTCGGCGAGCCCCTCGAGCTGCGCCGGGTCGCCGGCGACGGCGGCCTCGATCGCGGCGCGCACGAGCTCGGCGCCCGCGACGTGCACCTCGCCGCCCGCCGCGACGATGCGGTGCCGGAGCGCGCGCTTGAGCCGCCGCACCGCGAGCGCGTCGAGCCCGAGCAGGTCGCTGCGCAGCAGCTCCTCGGCGAGCTGCGCGTCGAGCTCGCGGCGCCCCGTGGCGACGGCGAGCACGCGCACGAGCGCCTCGACGACCTCGGTCTCGCGCAGCCTTGTCGGTCCGCCGGAGGCGACGGGCACCTCGAGCGCCGAGAGCAGCGACCCCATCTCGGCGGCCGCCCGCCCGGTGCGGGCGATGACGGCGATGTCGTCGAACGCGACGCCCCGCGCGCGGCGCTCGTGGATGAGCCGCGCGATGCGGCGCGCCTGCTCGTCGATCGACTGCGCGAGGTGCAGCTCGAGCTCGTCGTCGCCCGCCGTCGCGCGCGCGGCGGCGCGGCGGTGCGTGCCGGCGCCCGCGGTGCCGATCCCCTCGACCGACGTCGCGAGGAAGGCGCGCACGCGCTCCCCGTGGCGGTGGTCGATCGCGAGCTCGAGCCGGTGCCCTGGCTCGCGCGCGAAGCCGAGCCGCGCGGGCAGCGCGGCGAGCAGCGCGGGGTCGGCGCCGCGGAAGCCGCCGGTGGTCGTGTCGGGGTCGCCGAAGGCGATCACCGTCGCCCCGCGCGACCGGAGCGCCTCGAGCACGACGACGGCCCCCTCGGTGAGCTCCTGCGCGTCGTCGACGAGCACGAGGCTCGGGAGCGGCACCGTCGTCTCGACGATCGCCGTCGCCGCGCGGCGCAGGAGCGACGCGGCGGTCATCGCCTCGGCGCCGCGTCGCTCGAGCCGCTGGAGCCGCTCGAACTCGTCGAGGAACCGGGCGGCGGCGGCCCACTCGGGCACCTCGCGCGCCGCCGCGAGCCCGGCGAGGTCGGCGGCGTCCATCCCCCGCTCCTGCGCGGCCGCGAGCAGCTCGCGCAGCTCGGCGCGGAAGCCCGCCTGCTCCCGCACCTCGTCGTGCAGGTGCGGCGGCCACGCCGGGCCGGTCGCGACGCCGGCCGCGGCGTCGTCGGCGTGGCCGGCGAGCATCGCGGCGATGATGCGGTCCTGCTCGGCGCCCGAGAGCAGCTGCGGCACGGGCCGCTCGTCGCCGAGGGCCGCGGCGCTCAGCAGCGCGTGCGCGAACGACGGCATCGAGCGCGCGAGCGGCCCGTGCGTGACGAGCGCGGTGCGCTGCGCGAGCCGGTCGCGGAGCGCGGTCGCCGCCTGCCGGGAGCCCGCGACGACGAGCAGCGACGCCGGGTCGAGGCCTCGCGCGAGCCGGTCGGCGGCGAGCTCGACGAGCGTCGTCGTCTTGCCGGAGCCCGCGACGCCGAGCACGATCGCGGACGCCCGCCCGTCGAGGGCCAGCACGGCGCGCTGCGAGGGGTCGAGGCCCGCGCCGGCCGGGGCGACGGGCTCGGCGCCGGACGCCTCCGGCGGGTCGGCGATCGCATCGGCGAGGGGCAGCAGGTCGAGCACGACGCCACGGTAGCGGCGGCCGCCGACACGGCCGGGAGCCGCTCCGGGCGCCGGCGCTTCGCCCTCGGCGGACGCGGCCGATCGCCCGGTCGGCATCGCCTATCCTGAGGCCATGGACATCCGCATCGGCATCAAGGACTCGCCCCGCGAGATCGCGTTCGACTCGGCGCAGACGGCGCAGGAGATCGAGTCCGCCGTCATCGCCGCGCTCGGCGCCGGTCACCTCACCCTCGACGACGCGAAGGGCCGCCGGTACCTCGTGCCGAGCGCGCAGATCGCCTACGTCGAGATCGGCAGCGAGACGACGCGCAAGATCGGCTTCGTGGCCTGATGCCCATCCTCGTCCTGGTGCCGATGGTCATCGGCGCGGCGATCGGCCTGACCGCGCGGTACCTGCTGCCCGGCAGGCAATGGGTGGGGCTCTTCCTCAACCCCGCGGCCTCCGCCGCGGCCGCCGGCATCGTCTGGACGATCCTCCGGCTCGCAGGGCTCACGAACGACAACGGCTGGCTCTGGATCGCGAGCCTCGCGGCTGCGCTCGCCGTGGCGCTCGTGCTGCCGCGCGTGCTCCCCCCGCGTCGCGAGCGCGCCGACGCCGCCTACCTCGCGCAGCTGACCCGCGCGGCCTGATCCGCGCGGCCTGCTCGGCCAGGCGCTCAGGCCGTCAGGCCGAGCTCGTCCATGCGGCGGGTGTGCGACGCGACGATGTCGTTGAACGCGGGCTCGAGCCGCGGCTGGCTCGGCACCGCCCGACCGGAGTCGTCGGGGCCGTTGACCGCCAGGTACATCTGCAGCAGCGCATCCCCCACGATCCGGCGGCCCCACACGGCCAGCCGGTCGGAGAGCCGCGGCGTCGCGACGATCGCCCGCTGCAGCAGGTGCACGAGGTGGGGATGCGTGGTCTCGCTGCGCAGCGCGCGCAGCATCGCGTCCTGGTCGTCCTCCGGCAGGCCGGGCGCGATCGAGACGAAGAAGTCGACGAGCAGCCCGCTCGCGACGTGCAGCGCGAGCACCTGCTCGTACCAGTCGGCGCCGGCGATCGCGTCGGCGAACGACCGGGTGGTCTCGGCGAAGGGGCGCATCGCCTCCTCCGCGTCGACGTGCTCGCCCTCGAGGATGCGCGCGAACGCGCCGGCCCGGGCGGCGTGGATGCGGACGACCTCCGCGAGCGCGACGCGCGACTCGAGCGAGGGTGCCTCCGCGAGCACGCGGCCGGCCTTCGCGACGAGCTCGAGCTCGAGGCCGAGCGCCTGGCCGACGAAGGGCACGAGCGCGGGACGCACGTCCGAGAGCAGCACGCGGTCGCCCACGACCGGCACGCGATGCTGACGGAGCAGCTGGCGCGTGACGTCGCGCGGCGTCCGGTCGAACCACTTCACCACGCTGAGGAGTCTAGGGGCGCGGAACTCCCCGCCCACGCATGCCGCGGGTAGGCTGGTCGGAGCAACCCGAACAGGCGGAACACTCCCTTGACTTTCCAAGACCTCAACATCGATGCCGACATGGTCCAGGCGCTCGCCGACCGCGGCATCCTCGAGCCCTTCCCGATCCAGACGCAGACGATCCCGCTCGCGCTCTCCGGCCAGGACATCATCGGCCAGGCGAAGACCGGCACCGGCAAGACCTTCGCGTTCGGCCTCCCCCTCGCGCAGCGGCTCGGTGCGGAGCCGCCCGCCGGCGTCCAGGCGCTCATCGTCGTCCCCACCCGCGAGCTCGCCGTGCAGGTGACCGAGGACATGGAGATCATCACCTCCAACCGTCCGACGACCATCGTCTCCATCTACGGCGGCAAGGCCTACGAGGGCCAGATCGAGCAGCTCAAGGCCGGCGCGCAGATCGTCGTCGGCACGCCCGGCCGCCTCCTCGACCTCTCGCAGCAGCGCATCCTCGACCTCTCCAACGTCAAGGAGATCGTGCTCGACGAGGCCGACAAGATGCTCGACCTGGGCTTCCTGCCCGACGTCGAGAAGATCTTCTCGAAGGTGCCGGCGGTGCGGCACACGATGCTGTTCTCGGCCACCATGCCGGGACCGGTCGTCGCGCTCGCCCGCCGCTTCATGGCGCGCCCGCTGCACATCCGCGCGACCGACGTCGACGACACCATCGCGCAGGCCAACATCGAGCACGTCGTCTACCGGGCGCACGCGCTCGACAAGGACGAGGTCATCGCGCGCATCCTGCAGGCGGAGGGCCGCGGCAAGACCGTGGTCTTCACCCGCACGAAGCGCGCCGCCGCGCGCATCACCGAGGAGCTCATCGACCGCGGCTTCCAGGCCGCGGCCGTGCACGGCGACATGAGCCAGGAGGCGCGCGAGCGCGCCATGGCGTCGTTCAAGGCCGGCAAGAAGGATGTGCTCATCGCCACCGACGTCGCCGCCCGCGGCATCGACGTCGACGACGTGACGCACGTCATCAACCACACCATCCCCGAGGACGAGATGGCGTACCTGCACCGCGTGGGCCGCACCGGCCGCGCCGGCCGCACCGGCATCGCCGTGACCTTCGTCGACTGGGAGGACCTCCACAAGTGGTCGGTCATCGACCGGGCGCTGGAGTTCGGTCGCCCCGAGCCGGTCGAGACGTACTCGTCGAGCCCGCACCTCTACACCGACCTGAAGATCCCGCAGGGTGTGAAGGGCCGCCTGCACGCGACGCCTCCCAACAAGGAGGCGAAGCGCGAGGGCGTCGCGCCCGGCGGCCGCTCCGAGCGCGGTCGCGGCGGCGAGGGCCAGCGCAGCGGCGACAGCCAGCGCAGCAGCGACGGCGAGCGCAGCGAGGGCGGCCGACGCCGCAGCCGCAGCGGACGCGGCCGCGGCGCCGAGGGCGCTGCCCCGACGACGGATGCGCCGGTCGCCGAGGGGCGCGGCACGCACGACGGCGGCGGCAACGAGCACCACGACGGCAACGCGTCGCCCACGCGCCGCCGTCGCCGGCGCAGCCGCTCCGGCGGCTCGACGCCGCCCGCGCAGAGCTAGTCCGGGGCCGACGCAGCGCTGATCTCGTCGAGCTCGGCGCCCCAGCGCCCGAGCGCGTCGATCGCCGCCCGCAGGGCGAGCCCGCGCTCGGTGAGCGCGTAGGCCCTGGTGTTGTGCGTGAGCGGGAGCCGGGCCAGCACGCCGGCCTCCTCGAGCTCGCGCAGCCGGGTCGCGAGCATGTTCGTCGGCACCCCGAGGTCGCGCTGCAGGTCGCCGTAGCGCTGCGGCCCGTCGAGCAGCCGCTCGACGATCCGCAGCGCCCACCGCGCGCCGACGACGTCGAGGGCGGCCGCGAGGTCGCTCACGCGTCGGGGGCTGCGTCCGGCTTCATCCAGAACGGCGAGTAGTGGTAGCCGTCGGGGTCGTCGAACTGGCGCTGGTACATGAAGGGGTAGTCGTCGGTGTCGCCGATCCGGCCGCCCGCGGCGCCGGCGCGCTCGACGAGCTCGTCGACCGCCTCGCGGCTGCCGAGGTCGAACGAGACCGTGACCTTCGACGGGGTGTCGGGACCGCCGATGACCGACTCGACGCCGCCGACGCTCGCGTACATCTCGCGGCTGCCGAGCATGACGTGCTGCTCGGGCGCGATCCGGAAGCACGAGACGTTGTGGTCGGACATCTCGGCGTTGAGGGTCCACCCGATGGCGGTGTAGAAGGCGGTCGCGCGCTCGACGCTCTGGACCGGGCAGGTGATGAAGAGGCTCATGCCGCTGATGCTTGCAAAATGCAAGTGTCGTGTCAAGGCCCGGTCGCGCGCTCCGCGGCTAGGGCCCGGGGACGACCGGCGCGAAGCCGGTCGCGCGCCGCACGATCTCGGCGAGCACCGCCGGCTCGGTCGTGTGCTCGCCCAGCACGTTGGGCTTGCCGGAGCCGTGGTAGTCGCTCGAGCCGGTCACGAGCAGCCCGAGGCGCTCTGCGTCGACCAGCAGCTCCCGCTGGGATCGCGCGTCGTTGTCGCGGTGCCAGATCTCGACGCCGTCGAGGCCGGCGTCGACGAGCTCGCCGAGCACGCCCATCCGCATGACGGGCCTCCCGCGCGCCGCGGGGTGCGCGAGCACGGCGACGCCGCCGGCATCCGCGATGATGCGGATCGCGTCGACCGGGTGCGGCGCGTGGTGCGGCTGGTAGTAGCCGCCCTGCCAGTGCAGGATGCCCTCGAACGCCGCCGACCGGTCGGGCACGATGCCGAGGGTCACGAGCGCATCCGCGATGTGCGGTCGGCCGATCGTCGCGCCGGGCGCCGAGTGCTCCTCCACGTGCCGCCACGTCAGCGGGTAGTCGCGGCCGATCGCGCGCACCATGCGCTCGGCGCGCTCGACGCGCTCGAGCCGGATGCGCTCCCGCTCCCCCACGAACGCGGCCGAGACGGGGTCGAGCAGGTAGCCGAGCACGTGCACGCTCGCGGGGCCGATCTGCGACGAGAACTCGACGCCCGGGATGAGCGCGACGCCGGTCTCCATCGCGGCGTCGGCGGCCTCCTGCCAGCCCGAGACCGTGTCGTGGTCGGTGAGCGCGACGACCCCGAGCCCCGCCGCGGCGGCGGCTCGCACGACGTCACCGGGCGCATCCGTGCCGTCGGACTCGCGCGAGTGCGCGTGCAGGTCGATCGGGCCCCTGCGCACCCAGTCGTCGTCCATCCGGCCAGCCTATTCCGGCCGGTCGGGGGACGCGCTCCACAGGCCTCCCATCGATCGGTGTCCTACGCTCCCGATGTGCTCGCGATCCTCGGCTGGCTGCTCGCCATCGTCATCGCGGCGTGCCTGCTGGTCGCCGCGTGGCCGCAGGCGCTCGGCCTCGAGCAGGCGCCGGTCGTCGCCCAGGTCGTGTCGATGCGGATCGGCGTGGTCGGCATCGCGCTCGTGCTCGCGATCGTGCTCCTCTGCTTCGTCGGCTGGCGGCGCGTGCGGCCCTTCGTGCTCGGCGTCGTCTCGCTGCTGCTCGTCTTCGCGCTCGTCTCCGGCGGCATCCACGCGTCGCGCGGTCTCGACGACTCGCAGACGATCGACGGCGACGGGGGTGACCTCGTCGTGCTCACGTGGAACACCCTCGGCGACGAGCCGGGCGCCGAGGAGGTCGCGCGCATCATCGACGAGACCGGCGCGGATGTCGTGATGCTGCCCGAGACGACGCTGCCGCTCGGCGTCGGGGTCGCGGAGCTGCTGCGCGAGCGCGGCAACCCGTTCTGGGTGCACACGAGCTGGTACGACCCGGCCTACGGCGCGCTCAACACGACGCTGCTCATCTCCGCTGCGCTCGGCACGTACACGACCGACCCCTCGGTCGGCGGCACGCGCACGCTGCCCACCGTCGTCGCGCGACCGGACGACGGCGAGGGCCCCGTGCTCGTGTCGACGCACCCGGTCGCGCCCGTGCCGGAGCAGATGCGCAACTGGCGCGCCGACCTCCGGTTCGTCGCGGGCCTCTGCGACGGCTCGTCGTCGGTCGTGATGGCGGGCGACTTCAACTCGACGCTCGACCACTGGGCCTCGCTCGGCGTCGACGGCGGCGACCTGGGCACGTGCCGGGACGCCGCGAGCGCCGTCGGCGCGGGCGCGGTCGGCACCTGGCCGACGTGGGCGCCGTCGTGGCTCGGCGCGCAGATCGACCGCGTCGTCGCGACGCCCGACTGGGAGCCGGTCGCGGCGCGGGTGCTCACCGGGGTCGACGGCGCCGGCACCGACCACCGGCCGGTGCTCGTGCAGCTGCGGAGGACCGGCTAGCGGTCGGCCACGCCGGGCTCGGCGTCGTCCGACGCGTCGCGCACCGCCTCGCGCAGCTCCGCCCCCGGCGCGGGCCGCTCGTCGCTCGTGAGCGCACGGATCGCGTCCAGCACGGCCTCGGCCGCCTCGCGGGTGGCGAGCGGCCGGAAGTGGCCGCTCGCGCGCAGCCGCACGCCCTGCATCCCCTCCGGGATCTCGTTGCCCGGGATGTGCGGGTCGATGCGCGGCAGGATCACGCGGATGCGCGCATCCGCGACGCGCTCCGCGGCGAGCGCGAGCAGCACCTCGCTCGAGGCGTCGAGCTCGCGCACCCACGTGCCGGGGATGAAGCGCGCCCGCGCGGAGCCGGCGAAGGGGGTCGCGAGCGCGACGAGCCCGTCGGGCTGCGGCTCGTCGGGCTCGAGGGCGCGGTCGACGAGCACGCGCTTGCCGATCAGGCCGCCCTTCGAGTGGCCGACGAGCACGATCCGGGCGTCCGGGTGCTCGGCGGCGACGCGGTCGACGACGTCGCGCACGATCGGCGCCGACTCGAGCACGGGCGCGAGGTTGCGGTCGAGCTCCGGCACGAAGCGCACGGCGTGCCCCGCGTGCACGAGGTGCTTCGCGAGCGGCTCCATGAAGTGCCACCGCTCGACGACGCCGGGCACGAGCACGACGTGGACGCGCGCATCCCTCGGACCGGTGAGCGACGGCGGCCGGCGGTCGAACCACGAGCGCACGTGCTGCATCGCCGCGAAGCGGTAGTCCCCCGCCCAGACGAGCGCTTCCCCGGGCATGAGCCGCGCGCTCGGCCGCTGGCGCTGCGCGTTCATGCCGCGAACTCCATCACCATGCGCGCGACCGGCTCGGCGCCGGTCACCATCGCCTCGTGGCCCTTGCCGCGCGCGATCCGCAGCTCCGCGTGCGGCAGCAGGCCGTGCACCTCGGCAGCCCAGTCCTCCGGCACGACCCTGTCCTCCTCGCCGCGGATGACGAGGGTCGGCTGCAGCACGCGCGGCAGCACGTCGCGCACGTCGTGCGCGAGCATCGACCGCAGCTTCCGCAGGTACCAGCGCAGCCCGGTCTGGGCGCACATGCGCGCGCCGACGAGCGCGACGATGGGCGGGTCGTTCGCGAGGTCCTGCAGCAGCCGCCAGGCCTGCTGCCAGCCGCTGCGCTCGCGCGGGTTGACCGTGGGTGCGATGAGCACGACGCGGTCGACGGCCTCGGGGTGCCGCGCGGCGAGCTCGGCCACCACCTGGGTGCCCATCGAATGGCCGAGCGCGATCACCGGCTCGCCGACGATGCCGCGCAGGGCGTCGGCGACGAAGTCGGCGAGCTCCGGCATCGGCATGCTCTCGGCCGGCTCGGGCGACGATCCGAAGCCGGGGAGGTCGAGGGCGATGACGTCGAGCTCGGCCGAGAGCGCCTCGCGCAGCAGCCCGAAGTACTGCTGCCCCATGCCGATCCCGTGCACGAGCAGCACGGTCGGCGCGCCCTCGCGCCGCCAGCGGCGCAGCAGCAGCACGTGGTCGCCCTCGACGTGGGAGGCGACGGCGGCGTCGACCGCGGTGTCGGCGACCTCGCGCCACTCGGCGAGGCCAGCGGGGGTCGGCACATGCATCCTTCGAGGGTACGGCGCGCCGCCTGAGCCTGTCCTGCGTCGCGCTGCCCGGTCAGGCCGCCGCGTCGGGCAGCTCGCGGAGCGCCCAGAACGGGCCGATGACGACGAACAGCGCCGAGACCACCTGCCCGACCGCGCCGATCCACATGGTCGGGACGACGCCGAGCCAGGTGCCGAGCACGCCAGCCGCGAGCGCCGCGATCGGCATGACGCCCCAGACGCAGAAGCGGATGGAGGCATTCATGCGGCCGAGCAGCCGCGAAGGCGTGATGCGCTGCCGGAAGGTCACCTGCGTGATGTTGTAGAGCAGCACGGTGAAGCTCGCGACGAACCCCTGCGCGACGAGCAGCGGGAACGCGACGGACGGGAGCGCCGCGGCGAGCGGCAGCAGGCACGCGACGACGCTGAACGCGATCGCGCTGACCGGGATGGCGCGCGCCTCGCCGATGCGGCGCACGATGTGCGGCGTCGCGACGGCGCCGGCGAAGCCGCCGATCGCGCCGAGCGAGAAGATCACGCCCATCGCGGCGGGGCTGAGCCCGAGCTCGCGCAGCAGGAAGATGGGCAGCAGGGTGAACGACAGCGTGCTCGAGAGGTTGAAGACGGCGGTCGTCGTCACGATGCGGCGGAGCAGCCGGTTGCCGAACACCCAGCGCAGGCCCTCGGCGATCTCCTGCAGGATCGGCCCGCGGTCGTCGGCGGCGCGCGGCTCCTCGTGGTCGCGCGTGAGCAGCAGCGCGACGAACGAGGCGACGTACGTGCCGACCGGGGCGAGGATCGCGAACGGCGCGGCGACGAGCCCGACGAGCCAGCCGCCGACCGCGGGGCCGCCGATGTTGGCGAGCTCGTAGGTCGCCTGCAGCTTGCCGTTCGCCTCGGCGATCTGGCCGGGCCGCACGAGCGACGGGATGATGCTCTGGTAGGAGACGTCGAAGAAGACGGTGGCGACCCCGACCACGAGCGCGACGGCGTAGAGGTGCCACATCTCGAGCAGCCCTGCCCACCACAGCAGCGGTACGACGCCGAGCGCGACCGCGCGCACGGCATCCGCCCAGATCATCACCCGGCGCTTGCGCATGCGGTCGATCCACGCGCCCGCGGGCAGCCCGACGACGAGGAACGCGGCGACGCCCGCGGCGTTCAGGAAGCCGACCTCGAGCTCGCTCGCGCCCAGCAGCAGCACCGCGAGCACCGGGATCGCGAGCTCGGCGACCTGCGATCCGAGCTGGGCGAGCGCCTGGCCGCTCCAGAGGGTCAGGAAGTTGCCGTCGCGCCAGAGCGAGCGATCCGCGCGCTCCCCGACGGCTTCCGATCGAGACATGTCGATCAGTGTGCGCGCTCGATTGAGATCTGTCAATCGCTCGCGTAGGGTGACGGCATGGGCGACGACCGGATCGAGCTGCGGGCCGACGATCCCGACGCCCGCGCGCAGGCGATGGCGCGGGCGCTCAGCTCGCCGCTGCGGCTGCGGGCGCTGCGGCTGTGCGCGTTCGAGTCGCGCACGAACAAGGAGCTCGCCGAGCTGCTGGGCGTCAACCCCGGCACGATGCTCCACCACGTGCGCACGCTCGTGCAGACCGGCTTCCTCGCGGCGGAGCCCGAGCGCGCCGGCGCCGGCGGCGCGCGCGAGGTGCCCTACCGCGCGACCGGGCTCTCGTGGCGCACGTCGATGCCCGAGGGCTCCCCCGTGCTGGTCGAGACGTTCCTGCAGCAGATCGAGGGCCTCGCGCCCGACCAGCTCGACGCGACCTGGATGGGGCTGAAGATCGACGACGCGCACCGCGAGGAGTTCGAGCGGCGACTGCTCGAGCTGCTCGACGAGTTCAAGGAGCGCGGCCCCGACCCCGACGGCACGACGCTCGGGTTCTTCGCCGCGCTCTACGCCGATCGCAACCCGCCCTCGGCGCGCGACTGAGGCATCCGCTGCCGCCGGCCTCGCCTCGGTGGGATGATGGCGGGCATGAGCGACCAGGCGACGACGCAGAGCACGACCAACCGATCGACGACCCCGACGTCGTCGGCGTTCACCGAGCACATCCAGTCCGGCTGGGCCGAGCGCGAGGCGACGACGCCCGCGCCGCGCGCCGCCGCCGGCCCCGCCGCAGCGCGCCGCGCGCGGCTCTCGGCGATGCACCCCGGGGTGCGCCTCGTGATCCCCGCGGGGTCGCTCAAGGTGCGCTCGAACGACACCGACTACCCGTTCCGCGCGCACGCCGACTTCACCTACCTCACCGGCTGGGGCTCGGACGCGGAGCCCGACTCGGTGCTCGTGCTCGAGCCGGTGGCCGGCGAGGGCCACGACGCGACGCTGTACTTCCGCGGTCCCGCCGGCCGCGGCACGACGGAGTTCTACGCGAACCCGGCGATCGGCGAGTTCTGGGTGGGCCCCCGGCCCTCGCTCGAGCACGTCGCGGCCGACCTCGGCGTCGCGACCGCCGACCTCGCCGAGCTCGACGCCGCGCTGACGGGCGGCGGCACCGCGCTCGTCGTGACCGGCGCCGACCCCGCCGTCGAGGCGCGCGTCGAGGGCGCGAACCCGGACGGCGACACGCTCGCGCGCGACCTCAGCGAGCTGCGGCTCGTGAAGGACGCGTGGGAGGTCGCCGAGGTGCAGGCCGCCGTCGACGCGACGGCGCGCGGCTTCGACGACGTCATCGCCGACCTCGCGCTCGCCACGCGCCACGAGCGCGGCGAGCGCGTGGTCGAGGGCGCCTTCCACCGCCGCGCGCGGCTCGACGGCAACGCCGTCGGGTACGACACGATCGCCGCATCCGGCCACCACGCCTGCTACCTGCACTGGACGCGCAACGACGGCGCGGTGCGGGAGGGCGACCTCATCCTGCTCGACGCGGGCGTCGAGGTCGACAGCCTCTACACGGCCGACATCACGCGCACGCTGCCGATCTCGGGCGCGTTCACCGAGGTGCAGCGGCGCGTCTACGACGCCGTCGTCGAGGCGGCCGACGCCGCCTTCGCGATCGTGAAGCCGGGCATCGTCTTCAAGGAGGTGCACGCCGCCGCGATGGAGGTGATCGCCCGCAGGACCGCCGAGTGGGGGCTGCTGCCGATCTCGGCGGAGGCGTCGCTCGAGCCGGACCAGCAGCTGCACCGGCGCTGGATGGTGCACGGCACGAGCCACCACCTCGGCCTCGACGTGCACGACTGCGCGCAGGCGCGTCGCGACTTCTACCACGACGGCATCGTGCGCGAGGGGATGGTCTTCACGATCGAGCCCGGCCTCTACTTCCAGGCCGACGACCTCACCGTGCCCGAGGAGCTGCGCGGCATCGGCATCCGCATCGAGGACGACATCGTCGTCACCGCCGACGGCGCCAGGAACCTCTCCGGCGCGATCCCCCGCACGGCCGACCAGGTCGAGGCGTGGATGCGCGAGGTGCGCGCGCGCTGACGGGCCGGATCGGCGGCGCGCTCAGCCCAGGACGAGCGTGACGGCGATCACGAGCATGACGGCCGCGATCGCGCCGTCGAGGATGCGCCAGGCGCGCTCCGTGCGCAGGAGCGGTGCGAGGTAGCGGGCGCCGTAGCCGAACCCGACGAACCACAGCGTGCTGGCCGTGATGCCGCCCACCATGAACCACCAGCGCGCGTCGCCGTGCGTCGCGGCGACCGAGCCCATCACGACGGTCGTCTCGACGAGCGCGTGCGGGTTGAGCCAGGTGACGGCGAGGATCGTGCCGAGCACCGCGAGCCTGCTGCTGCGCGTGCGGGTCGCCACGGGCGCGCCCCCGCCCGCCTCGGGCGCGGCCTCGAGCGAGCCGCCGCCGCGCCACGCGCGCCGGGCGCTCACGATCGCGAAGCCCACGATGAAGACGGCGCCGGCCCACCGGGCGACGGTCTCGAGCCACGGGTGGCTCGTCACGAGCGTCGCGACGCCGGCGACGCCGATCACCTGCAGGATGGCGTCGCTCACGACGCAGACGAGCACGACGATCCCGACGTGCTCGCGGCGGAGGCCCTGCCGCAGCACCACCGCGTTCTGGGCGCCGATCGAGATGATCAGCCCGAGGCAGAGGCCGAGCCCTGACAGCAGTGCGATGAGTCCCTGGTCCATGGGCTCGACGCTACGAGCCATCAGACATGCAGTCCAGCGCATGATCGTGCAGCATCATAAGGATCGCTTCATCTAGGATCGAGGGATGGACCTGCCGCTCGACCACCTCCGCACGCTCGCCGCCGTCGTCGACGCCGGCACGCTCGACCGGGCGGCGGTGCAGCTCGCGGTGTCGCCGAGCGCCGTGAGCCAGCGCATCCGCGCGATCGAGCAGCGCGTCGGCCGGGTCGTGCTGCAGCGCACGAAGCCGGTGCGCGCCACCGAGGCCGGCGAGGCGCTCGTGCGGCTCGCGCGGCAGCTCGCGCTGCTCGAGCACGACGCTCGCATCGCCCTCGGCGACGACACCCTCGCGCAGCGCGTGCCGCTCGCCGTGAACGCCGACTCCCTCATCACCTGGTTCCTGCCCGCCCTCGCTGCCGTGACCGCCGAGCGGAGCGTGACGTTCGACATCCATCGCGAGGACCAGGAGCGCACCGCCCAGCTGCTCGAGGCGGGCACCGTCATGGGCGCGGTCACGTCGCAGCGCGAGCCGGTCGCCGGCTGCGTCGCCTCGCCGCTCGGACGCATGCGCTACGTGCCGATCGCCTCGCGCGCCCTCGCCGAGCGATGGTTCTCGCGCGGGCTGTCGCGCGCGGCCCTCGAGGCGGCCCCGATCGTCGACTTCGACCGCCACGACACCCTGCAGGCGAAGTTCGCGCACCGGCACGGCGCGCGCACGGAGGCACCGCGGCACGTCATCTCAGCATCCGCGGAGTTCGCCGAGGCGGTGCGGATGGGGCTCGGCTGGGGCATGCTGCTGCCCGGTCAGTTCGAGGCGGGGCTCGCCGACGGGTCGCTCGTGCAGCTCGCCGAGACGGGGGTCGAGGTGCCGCTGTGGTGGCAGCGCTGGAACCTGTCGTCGCCGCTGCTCGACCTCGTGACGGATGCGGTGCAGTCCGCCGCGCGGACGTCGCCCGCGCTCGTCTGAGCGGTCAGCCGAGCGGCGGTGCAGGCGGCTGCTCGGCCTGCTGCGGCGAGGACGCCGCGGCCGGCGAGGCGCCGCCGCGCTGGCCGATGATGTGCATCGCCTTGCCGGCGGTCTCCTGCGGCGCGACCACGTCGTAGCGCGCCGCGAGCACCTGCTGCACCGATGCGAAGTCGCGCTTGCGGCGCGTCATCGCGTGCGAGGTGACGCCGAGCAGGATGCCGAACGCGAGGCCGAGCGCCGGGAAGAGCAGCACCGAGGCGATCGCCTCCGGCACGAAGAGCAGGTAGACGAGGCCGATGAACGCGCCGAAGCCGAGCCCGCGCATCGCGCCCTGCAGCGCGACCTTGCCCCATGTGAGCCTGCCGACGATGCGCTCGACGAGCTTGAGGTCGTTGCCGATGATCGCGAGGCCGACGACCTCCGCCTCCGCGCCCGAGACCTTCGCGACCGCGGCCTGCGCCTGGTCGTAGGTCTCGTAGGAGGCCACCACGACACCGCGCGGCAGATGCTGGTCGCCGGTCGCGGATCGCTGGAACATGCTCACCCAGCCAGTCTCGCACGCCCTCCCCGGCGCGCACGGGGCTTTCGCTCTGGGCGTCACGCCTCGACGTGCGGCGCTGCGCGGTACGTTGGATGGCATGAGCGCTCCCACCGTGTTCGTCGCGCGCCTCGCAGGCGCCGGCGTCTTCGACCCCGCGGGAGAGCGCATCGGCAAGGTGCGCGACGTCGTCACCGTGCCCCGCACGGCGGCCTCCCCGCGCGTGGTCGGGCTGGTCGTCGAGGACCGCGGCCGCGCGCGCGTCTTCCTCTCGATCGGGCGGGTCCTGTCGATCGGCGGCGGCCAGCTCATCGCCTCCGCGATCAGCGACCGGCGCTTCCGCCAGCGCGGCGGCGAGCGCCTGCTGCTCGCCGACGTGCTGGGCCGCACCGTGACGCTCCGCGACGGCTCGACGGCCGTGCTCGAGGACCTCTCGATCGCCGAGCGCGGCCCGGGCGAGTGGGAGGTCGACGAGCTCTTCCTGCGGAAGCCCAAGGTCGGCCCGTTCGGCAAGGGGCCCACGACGCTCGCGCGCTGGAACGACGTGCGCCACGAGCCCGATGCCGACCACGACACCGACCACCTGCTCGCGTCGCTCGAGGAGCTGCCGGCCGCCGACGCCGCCTCCGCCATGCTCGACCTGCCCGAGCAGCGCATGATGGAGGTCGCCGAGGACCTCTCCGACGACCGGCTCGCCGACATCCTCGAGGAGATGAACGAGGACCGGCAGGTCCAGATCCTCAACGGCCTCGAGGACATCCGCGCCGCCGACGTGCTCGACCAGATGGAGCCCGACGACGCTGCCGACCTCGTCGCGCACATGACGACCGAGCGCGCCGAGACGCTGCTCGAGCTCATGGACCCGGATGAGGCCGAGGACGTGCGCATGCTGCTCGCGTTCGGCGCCGACACCGCGGGCGGCCTGATGACGACCGAGCCGATCATCCTCGCCTCCGACGGCACCGTCGCCGAGGCGCTCGCGCTCATGCGCCGCCACGAGGTCGCGCCGGCGCTCGCCGCCGCGATCTGCGTGACCCTGCCGCCGTACGAGGCGCCGACCGGCCGCTACCTCGGCATGGTGCACTTCCAGCGGCTGCTGCGCTACCCGCCGAACGAGCGGGTCGGCACGCTGCTCGACGAGCAGATCGAGCCGGTGCTCACGAGCGACACCGCCGCGGAGGTGACGCGCCAGATGGCCGCGTACAACCTCGTCTCGGTGCCCGTCGTCGACACCGCCGGCAGGCTCGTCGGCGTCGTCACGATCGACGACGTGCTCGACCACCTGCTGCCGGCCGACTGGCGCACGCAGGAGGAGCCGCAGCGTGGCTGAGCGCGACGAGCAGTTCTCGCGGCCCAAGGCGCGGCGCCGCTTCGCCATGCCCAAGCCGCAGTCGAAGGACCGCTTCGGCCGCTTCACCGAGTCGTTCGCGCGCGGCATGGGCACGCCCGCGTTCCTCATCGGGATGACGATCTTCGTCACCTTCTGGCTCGGCTACAACTCGCTCGCGGCCCCCGCCGCGCAGTTCGACCCGCAGGACCAGGGCTTCCCGCTGCTCACGCTCGTGCTGAGCCTGCAGGCCTCGTACGCGGCGCCGCTGCTGCTGCTCGCGCAGAACCGCCAGGACGACCGCGACCGGGTGCAGATCGAGCAGGACCGCCTGCGCGCCGAGCGCAACCTCAACGACACCGAGTACCTGGCGCGCGAGGTCGTCGCGCTGCGCATGGCGATGCGCGACATGGCGACGCGCGAGTTCATCCGCGCCGAGCTCAAGACGTTCGTCGAGGACCTCGACGAGCGGCGCGAGCGCGAGACGTCGTGACCGGGCCGGCGACCGGCCGGTGATCGACCGGTGATCGACCCCCGGCTCGAGCGCGCGCTCGGCACCGTCGTCGACCCCGAGATCCGCCGCCCGCTCGTCGAGCTCGACATGATCCCGACCGCGACGCTCGACGGCGGCCTCGCGAGCATCCGGCTCGAGCTCACGGTCGCGGCGTGCCCGGCGGCAGACCGGATCGAGTCGGATGTGCGGCAGGCGGCGGCGTCGGTGCCCGGCGTCGACGCCGTGGCCGTGGAGGTCGCCGTGATGGATCCCGCGCGCCGGCAGGCGCTCGTCGAGCGGCTGCGCGGCTCGCGGCCCGCGCAGTTCGGGCCCGGCACGCTCACGCGCATCATCGCGGTCGCGAGCGGCAAGGGCGGCGTGGGCAAGTCGACCGTCACGGCGAACCTCGCGGTCGCCCTCGCGGCGCGCGGGCTCGCGGTCGGCGTCATCGACGCGGACGTGCACGGCTACTCGATCCCGGCGCTGCTCGGGAGCACGGCGAAGCCGACGAAGGTCGGCGACATGATGATGCCGCCGGAGGCGCACGGCGTGCGGCTCGTCTCGATCGGCATGTTCGTCGACGGCAACCGCTCCGTCTCGTGGCGCGGGCCGATGCTGCACCGCACGCTGCAGCAGTTCCTCACCGACGTGTGGTGGGGCGACCTCGACGTGCTGCTCATCGACATGCCGCCCGGCACGGGTGACGTGGCGATCTCGCTCGGCCAGCTGCTGCCGCACGCGCAGGTGCTCGTCGTGACGACGCCGCAGCGCGCGGCGGCTGACGTCGCGGAGCGCGCGGCCGAGGTGGCGCGGCAGACGGGCCAGCAGGTGCTGGGCGTGGTCGAGAACATGGCGGGCCTCGCGCAGCCCGACGGCTCGATCCTCGAGCTCTTCGGGGCGGGCGGCGGCGACGAGGCGGCGCGGCGGCTCGGCGTGCCGCTGCTCGCGCGCATCCCGCTGTCGGTCGCGCTGCGCGAGGGCGGCGACGCGGGCGCGCCGGTCGTCGCGGCGGAGCCGACCGATCCTGCGGCGGCCGCGGTCATCGCGCTCGCCGAGGCGCTCCGGGGCACGCGCCCCATCGCGGGCCGCGGCCTCCCCCTCTCCCCCGCCTGACCGCCGCCCGCCCTATGAGCCGGTCGCGTGCGCTTCTCAACGTCGCCCGTGGTCGCGCGACGCACGGAGCGCGTTGTCCGACCACCGGCGACGTTGAGATCGTCAGGGGGCTAGGTGGCCTCGTCGTCGAAGCGCATCGGGCCGCTCGCCCGGCGCGGGAGGCCCGTCACGGTCGCGACCGAGGCACCCGCTGCGGCGGTGGCGAAGTCCGGCGGCGGCTTCGGGTCGTCGCGCAGCGCATCCATCACGATGCGGCGCGGGTCGTACTGCCGCGGGTCGAGCCGACGCCAGTCGACCTCGTCGAACTCCGGGCCCATCTCCTCGCGCATCCGCTCCTTCGCGCCGCCGGCCAGGTCGCGGAGGCCCCGCACGAGCGCGCCCAGCTTCTCGGCGAGCGCGGGCAGCCGCTCGGGGCCGATGAGGATGGCCGCGAGCACTGCGATCAGCAGCAGCTTGTCGAGGGTGATGCCTGCGAGGGACACCCCCCAAGGGTAGTCGAGCCCGGCCGGATCGGCGGCGAGCCTGGAGGGCGCGCATGCCTGGCACGGCTAGGGTCGAGGCGGAGGAACCGTGCAGACAACATCGCTCATCGCCAAGTACCTCGACGACCTCGCGAGCGAGGACGAGGTGCTCACCGCCGCGCGCGACGCCTCCGTCGAGCTCGGCATCACGCCCATCGCGCCCGCCGTCGGCGCGCAGCTCGCCGCTGTCGCCGCGGCGACGCAGGCCACCGCCATCCTCGAGGTCGGCACCGGTGCGGGCGTCAGCGGCCTCTGGCTGCTGCGCGGCGCCCCCACCGCCACGCTCACCTCGATCGACACCGAGCTCGACCACCAGCAGCACGCCCGCGCGGCGTTCGCGAAGGCCGGCATCCCCGTCACCCGCGCGCGGCTCATCACCGGCAAGGCGCGCGACGTGCTGCCGCGCATGAACGAGTCGAGCTACGACATCGTGCTCATCGACGCCGACCAGGCCGGGATGCTCGAGTACGTCGAGCACGCCCTCGCGCTCGTGCGCGTCGGCGGCTCGGTGCTCGTCGCCCACGCCCTGCTCGGCGGCAAGGTCGCCGACCCCGCCCAGCGGGACGACGCCGCCTCGGACGTGCGCGCGCTGCTCAAGGAGCTCGCGACGAGCGACGCCGTGCAGGCCGCGGTCTCGCCCGTCGGCGACGGGCTGCTGCAGATCGTGCGCAAGCCCGAGCCGGCAGCACCGAAGCCCTAGCCGCGCGGCATCCGCGCACGCGAACGGGGCCGATCCGCCATGGATCGGCCCCGTTGCGCTCGGCCCCGTTGCGCTCGGCCCGAGGGCCAGGAGCGGTTCAGGCCGTGACGACGACCTCGCCCAGCGCCTTGTGGAGCGCTGCTGCCTCTGCATCATTGACGGAGACCACGAGGCGCCCGCCACCCTCGAGAGGGACGCGGACGACGATGACCCGACCCTCCTTGACGGCCTCGAGCGGTCCGTCTCCGGTGCGTGGTTTCATGGCGGCCATGGAGGCACCCCTTTCATTCGCGGCTACTGGGGACATTGTCTCATGTTCTCGCCCTGCATCGCTCGCGTGCCGCCTGAGAGCGGCTGACCCAGCGCCCGCTACGGCACGGTCCAGTCGGCGCCGTTCACGTGCCAGCAGAACCAGATCCACACCGGCTGCAGCACGATGCACGCGCCGAGCAGCAGCGCCCGCGCCCACCCTGGCCGCAGCGCGGCCAGCATCGCCGCGGCGGGGAAGATCGGCATGAGGAGCCGCCAGGTCGACGACTGCGGGAACCACACCGCCGCGAGGTAGAGCAGGTAGGCGATCGTCCACAGCCGCGCCTCGAGCGCGACCCCGCGCCGCCACGGGCCCGCCAGCAGCGCGACCGCGGCACCGACGATCGCGACGAGCCACAGCGGCCACCACGCCCCGAACCACCACTCGAGCCCGATCGGCCAGGTCGTGAGCGGCACGAGCTCCTGCCTGCCGATGTAGGCGGAGCGCCAGCTGAGCTCGGTCTCGACGTAGGCGGTGGCGCTGCCGGTGACGAGCGTGCAGGCGATGAGCCAGCCGAAGCCCCACAGCGCGCTCCACGCACCGAGGCCCGCGACCATCCGCCGCTCGGCCATCGGGAAGGCGGCCCGGTCGGTCGAGAGGCGGATGAGGAACCACAGTCCCAGCGCGAGCGCGAACGCGAGCCCGCCGGGCCGGGTGAGCGCCAGCACCGGCAGCAGCACCCAGAGCCACGACCACGCGCGCAGCCGCCAGGCGAGCAGCGCGCCGGCGAGCAGCAGCAGGAAGAGCGACTCGGCGTAGCCCAGCTGGAAGACCGGCGCCGTCGGCGACAGCAGCACGATCGCGAGCGCGAAGCGCTCGCGGCCGGGCGCGATCTCGGCGAACAGCCGGTAGGCGACGAGGGCGAACGCGAGCGATGCGGCGACCGACAGCAGCACCGACGCGACCTCCCACGGCAGCCCGACGGCCGTCAGCAGCCGCGCGACCATCGGGTAGACCGGCATGAACGCCCAGGCGTTCTCGCCGACGTGCCCGTCGTCGGTGATCGGCAGCTCGGACGGGTAGCCGGAGACCGACACGATGAAGTACCAGTGGGCGTCCCACATCGTGGAGTAGTCGAGCAGGTCCGGGCCCGCGGGCGTCCACGAGCTCTGCTCCTGGCGACCCGCGAAGGCGGCGAGGAACGCCGTGCTGATGAGGCGGGAGACGAGCCAGAGCGCCGCGGGCCACACCCACCAGCGCTCCGCGCCCGCCGCGGCGATCGCCGCGAGCGCGGGGCGGCGCTCGGTCAGGCCGGCGAGAGCCACGTTCGGAGGCTCTCCTCGGTCGCGACGATCTGCGCGACCGGCACCGACTCGTCGTCCGCGTGCGCCTTCGACGGGTCTCCCGGGCCGAAGTTCACGGCCGGGATGCCGAGGCCCCAGAAGCGCGCGACGTCCGTCCAGCCGTACTTCGGCTGCGGCGTCACCCCGACCGCCTCGATGAACTCCTTCGCGAGCGGCGCGTCGAGCCCCGGGCGGGCGCCGGGCGCCGCGTCGATGACGCGCACGTCGAAGCCCTCGAAGAGCTCGACGACGTGCGCGGTCGCCTCCTCGAGGCTCCGCGACGGCGCGAAGCGGTAGTTGACCTGCACGACGCACTCGTCGGGGATGACGTTGGTCGCGACGCCGCCCGAGATCATCACGGCGTTGAGGCCCTCGCGGTAGACGAGCCCCTCCACCTCGATCTGCCGCGGGCGGTACGACTGCAGCACCTGCAGCACCTCCGCGGCGTCGTGGATGGCGTTGTGGCCGACCCAGGCGCGGGCGGAGTGCGCGCGCACGCCGCGCGTGCGGATCTCGGCGCGCAGCGTGCCGTTGCAGCCGCCCTCGATGTGCCCGTTCGAGGGCTCGCCGAGGATCGCGAAGTCGCCCTGCAGGAGCTCGGGGTGGGTCTCGGCGAGCAGCCGCAGGCCGTTCTGGTCCTCGCCGACCTCCTCGTGGTCGTACCAGATCCAGGTCAGGTCGACCACGGGCTCGGCGAGCTCGGCGGCGAGCTTCAGCTGCACGGCGACGCCCGCCTTCATGTCGACGGTGCCGCGTCCCCAGATGTGCGGCTCGCCGTCGACCTCGATGTCGCGCGTCGGCAGGTTGTCGTTGATCGGCACGGTGTCGATGTGCCCGGCGATCACGACGCGGCGATCGCGACCCAGGTCGGTGCGCGCGACGACGGTGTCGCCGACGCGGGTCACCGTGAGGTGCGGCACGGCCTGCACCGCGGCCTCGATCGCGTCCGCGAGGGGACCCTCGCGGTCCGAGACGGAGTCGATGTCGCAGAGCGCGCGCGTGAGCGCAGCGCTCGTCGCGGTGAGGTCGAGCGTCGGGGCAGTCATGGGCCCAAGCCTAGACTTGGCGCATGGCTCGCCCCGCACACGGACATGCGCTCGTCACCGTCTTCGAGGGCCGGGTGCTCGACGCGTGGTTCCCCTCCCCCGCGCTCGGCTCGCCGAGCGGCGACGAGGCGTGGATGGGCGGCGGCGAGCTCGGCGACCAGGCCGGCCCGGTGCCCGCCCGCGGCGTCGTGCTCGAGCACCGGCACGTCGAGATCGACCTGGATGCCGCCCCCGCGTCGACCGAGGACGCATACCTGCGCCTCCACCTGCTGAGCCACCGCCTGGTGCAGCCGAACACCATCAACCTCGTGGGGCTCTTCGCCGCGCTGCCGATCGTCGCGTGGACGAACGCGGGCGCCGTCGACCCGGACTGGGCGGCGTCGCACCGGGTGCAGCTGCAGCGCGCGGGCATCCAGGTGCAGCTCGTCGACCGCTTCCCGCGGATGACCGACTTCGTGCTGCCGGACGGCGTGCGCATCGGCGACGCCTCGCGCATCCGCCTCGGCGCGCACCTCGCGCCCGGCACCGTCGTCATGCACGAGGGCTTCGTCAACTTCAACGCCGGCACCCTCGGCACCTCGATGGTCGAGGGCCGGATCTCGCAGGGCGTCGTGGTCGGCGACGGCACCGACATCGGCGGCGGCGCCTCGATCATGGGCACGCTCTCGGGCGGCGGCAAGGAGCGCGTGCAGCTCGGCGCGCGCGTGCTGCTGGGCGCGAACGCGGGGGTCGGGATCTCGATCGGCGACGACTCCGTGGTCGAGGCCGGCCTCTACGTGACGGCCGGCACGAAGGTGACGCTCGTGCCGTCGGGCGAGACGGTCAAGGCCGTCGAGCTCTCGGGCACCCCCGGGCTGCTCTTCCGCCGCAACTCGGTGTCGGGCGCGGTCGAGGTCGTCGCGCGCGACGGCCGCGGCGTCGAGCTGAACGCGCTGCTGCACTGAGCTGAGCGAGCGGCCTCCCCTGCTCAGGGGAGGCTCAGGTCACTCCCACGGCGGGTGCGCTCCGGCCGACCGCGCTGGGAGGCTGAGGGCATGACGCTCAGCGCACCGCGACCGGCACCGACGCAGCCGGCCGACGCCCTCGCGCCCGCGCTCGAGCTCGTGCAGCTCGCGAAGCGCTTCGGCCAGAAGGCGGCGGTCGACGGGCTGAGCCTCCGCGTGCCGCAGGGCTCGCTCTTCGGCCTCGTCGGCCCGAACGGCGCAGGCAAGACGACGACGCTGTCGATGGCGACGGGCCTCCTGCGACCCGACCACGGCACCGCAGCGGTGCTCGGCCACGACGTCTGGCGGGACCCCGCGCGGGCGAAGGCCATCACGGGCGTGCTGCCCGACGGCGTGCACCTGTTCGACCGGCTCACGGGCGCCGAGCTGCTGCGCTACAACGGGCTGCTGCGCGCGATGCCGGAGGCCGAGGTGACGTCGCGCGCGACGGACCTGCTCGACGCGCTCGGGCTCGCCGACACCGGCGGCACGGTCGTCGCCGACTACTCCGCCGGCATGCGGAAGAAGATCGCGCTCGCGTGCGCGCTCATCCACGCGCCGCGGCTGCTCGTGCTCGACGAGCCCTTCGAGGCGGTCGACCCCGTCTCGGGTCAGGCGATCCGGGCGATCCTGCGCGGCTTCGTCGCCTCCGGCGGCACGGTCGTGCTGTCGAGCCACGTGATGGAGCTCGTGGAGTCGCTCTGCGACCACGTCGCGGTCGTCGCCGACGGCCGGCTCATCGCGACCGGCACGCTCGACGAGGTGCGCGGGGGCGTGAGCCTGCAGGAGCGATTCGTGCAGATGGTCGGGCAGCAGGCGCGCGGGACGGAGGCGCTCGGGTGGCTGCGCACTTCGTCGCACTGAGGTACCGGCTGCTGCTCGGCACGCTGCGGCGGAGCCCGTGGGCGATCGTCGGGCTCGTCGTGAGCCTGCTCGGCGGCCTGTCGCTGCTCGCCCTCACGGCCGTCGGCGCGATCGCGCTCCGCGCGCTCGCCCCCGAGCTCGGCGGACCGGCGGCCGTGCTCGTCGGCGCGGGGCTCGTCGTGGGCCTCACCGCGCTCTCGGTGCTCATGGGCACGAGCGACCCGCTCGCGGCGGAGCGGTTCAGCCTGCTGCCGCTGCGGCCCCGGCAGCTGCGCGGCGGCCTGCTGGCCGCCGAGCTGCTCGACGTCTGGGGCATCGTGCCGGTGCTCGCCTTCGCGACGCTGCTCATCGTCTGGTCGACCTCCCCCGCCGCGCTCATCACCGCGATCGTCGCGCTGCCGATCGCGGTCGCGACCGTGCTGCTCATCGCCCGCGTCTCGGCCGACCTGCTCGCCCGGCAGCTCGCGAGCAAGCGGGCGCGCGACGCGATGGCGATCCTGCTGCTCGTCGGCGTGATCGGCTTCACCGTCGCGATGCAGGGCGTCGCGATGGCGGTGCTCGCCGTCGGCGACCTCGGCGGCGTGGTCGCGTCCACCGCCGCGGTCGTCGCGTGGACGCCGCTCGGCGCCGCCTTCGCCCTGCCGCTCGCGGTCGCGGACGGCGCGTGGCTCGAGGCGGCGGCGAAGCTCGCGATCGCGCTCGCGACCGTCGCGATCGCCTGGTGGGGCTGGGGCCGACTGCTCGGCGAGCGGCTCACGAACCCGATCGTGCTGCGCGGCGGCGGCCGCGTGCGCGAGGGGCACGTGCTCGACCGGCTGCTCCCGGCGACGCCGGTCGGCGCGATCGCGGCCAGGAGCATCCGCTACCGACGCCGCGACGTGCGCCACCTCATGAACGTGATCGCGGTGCTCATGCTGCCCGCGGTGCTCGGCGGCCTGCAGCTCGTGAGCGACGAGATGCCGCGCGAGCCGCTCGCCTTCGTGCCGCTGCTCATGGCCCTCGTCGCCGGCAGCATCGTGCAGATCGACACCGCGTACGACGCGAGCGCCTTCGCGTGGCACCTGCTCGCGGGCGTCCGGGGCGCGCAGGACCGCGCCGGGCGGCTGCTGGGCATCGGCGGCGTCTACGTGCCGGCGATCGTGCTCACCGCGGTGCTCGGCACCTGGGCGGCCGGGCGCTGGGAGCTGCTGCCGGCGAGCATCGCCGTCGGGCTCGGCACGTTCGGCGTGCTGAGCGGCGTGCTGCTGTGGCTCTCGGCCTACCTGCCGGGCGAGGCGCCGCAGCCCGGCGCGAACCCGCTCGGCCGCGGCTCGTCCGGCGGCGTGCAGTCGCTCGCCGGGGTGGCGATCGCCTTCCCGGCGCTCGCGATCGTGGGCGGACCCTTCGTCGGCCTCGCGATCGCCGCCGTGTGGATCCCGTGGCTCGCCTGGCCGAGCCTGGCGGCGGCGCTGCTCATCGGTGCGCTCGTGGGGTGGCTCGGCATCCGCTTCGGCGGCGCCGCGGTCGACCGGCGCGGCCCGGAGCTGCTGGCGCAGGTGTCGCGGGCGGTCTAGGCCACGAGCCGGCCGCTCGCGGCCTCAGCCGATCAGCGCCTGCAGCGGTCCGCGCACGAAGAAGACGACGAAGAGCGCCGCCACGATCCACAGCAGCGGCGAGATCTGCTTCGCGCGCCCGGAGACGGCGTTGACGATGACCCAGGCGATGAAGCCCACGCCGATGCCGTTCGCGATGTTGTAGGTGAGCGGCATCACGACGATCGTGAGGAACGCCGGCAGCGCGACGCGGAAGTCGGTGAAGTCGATGTCGGCGATCTGCGCCATCATCATCGCGCCGACCACCACGAGGGTCGCCGCCGCGACCTCGAGCGGCACGATCTGCGTGAGCGGCGTCAGGAACATCGCGGCGAGGAAGAGCACGCCGGTGACGACGGAGGCGAGGCCCGTGCGGGCGCCCTCCCCCACCCCTGCGGCGGAGTCGACGAAGACGGTGTTCGACGAGGCGCTCGCGCCGCCGCCTGCGACCGCGCCGAAGCCCTCCACGACGAGCGCGCGCTTGAGCCCCGGGAACTGGCCGTCGGGGGTGGCGAGGCCCGCCTGCCGGGCGAGGCCCGTCATGGTGCCCATCGCGTCGAAGAAGTTCATGAACACGAGCGTGAAGATGAACATCGTGGTCGCGAGGATGCCGATCCGGTCGAAGGAGCCGAACGACACCTGGCCGATGAGCGAGAGGTCCGGCAGCGCGACGACGCTCGTCGGCAGCGCCGGTGCGTTGAGGTTCCAGGCGTCCGGGTTCGCGCCGAGCGACGGGCCCACCCGGAAGATCGCCTCGAGGATGATCGCGATGATCGTCGTCGCCACGATGCCGATGAGCAGCGCGCCCTTCACCCGCAGCGCGAGCAGGATGCCCATGAGGATGACGCCGATCACGAACACCGCGGTCGGCAGCGACGTGATCGAGCCGCCGTCGCCGAGCTCGACGGGCGGCGACGCGGCGCCCGTCGAGCGCACGAAGCCGGAGTCGACGAAGCCGATGAACGCGATGAAGAGGCCGATGCCGACCGCGATCGCGCTCTTGAGCGCCGGCGGCACGGCGTCGAAGATCATCCGGCGCAGCCCGGTCGCGGCGAGCACGACGATGATGACGCCGTTGATGAGCACGAGGCCCATCGCCTCGGGCCAGGTGAGCTCGCCGACGAGGCCGAAGGCGAGGAAGGAGTTGATGCCGAGGCCCGCCGCGAGCCCGAACGGCACGTTGGCGATGAGCCCCATCGCGAGCGTCATGAGGCCGCCCACGAGCGCGGTGACGGCCGCGACCTGACCGTTGGGCAGCCATCCGCCCTCGACGTCGGTTGCCGCCTGGTCGGCCGAGAAGCCGCCGATGATGAGCGGGTTCAGCACGATGATGTACGCCATCGCGAAGAACGTGACGAGGCCGCCGCGCACCTCCTGCGAGACGCTCGAGCCCCGCTCGCTGATCTTGAAGAACCGGTCGACGGCGCCCGTGGGCTGCGCCTGCGTGCTGCTGGTCATGGATGCTCCGGGTCGGTGACCGCGCAGGCGGCGGTGGGTGGGGTGGGCCGGGGCCGGCTCAGATGTGGCGCTCGACCGGGCCGACGTACAGCTGCTGGGGGCGGCCGATCTTCGTCTGCGGGTCGAGCATCATCTCGCGCCAGTGCGCGATCCAGCCGGGGAGGCGGCCGATCGCGAACAGCACGGTGAACATGCGCTCCGGGAAGCCCATGGCCTTGTAGATCACGCCGGTGTAGAAGTCGACGTTCGGGTAGAGCTTGCGCTCGCGGAAGTAGTCGTCGGCGAGCGCGACCTGCTCGAGCTCCTGCGCGATGTCGAGCAGCGGGTCGCGCACGCCGAGCTGGGCGAGCACCTCCTCGGCCGACGACTTCACGAGCTTCGCGCGCGGATCGTAGTTCTTGTAGACGCGGTGGCCGAAGCCCATGAGCTTGACGCCCTGCTCCTTGCGCTTCACGCGCTCGACGAAGCGCTCGACGCCCTCGCCGGAGTCGCGGATGCCGCGCAGCATCTGCAGCACGGCCTCGTTCGCGCCGCCGTGCAGCGGACCGGAGAGCGCGTGGATGCCGGCGGAGACGGAGGCGAACAGGTTGGCGTCGGTCGAGCCGACGAGCCGCACCGTCGAGGTCGACGCGTTCTGCTCGTGGTCGGCGTGCAGGATCAGGAGCCGCTCGAGCGCCCGCACCATGACGGGGTTCTGCACGTACTCCTCGGCCTGGATGCCGAAGTTCAGCTTGAGGTAGTTCTCGACGAACGACAGCGAGTTGTCGGGGTAGAGGAACGCCTGGCCGATCGACTTCTTGTGCGCGTAGGCGGCGATCACGGGCATCTTCGCGAGCAGCCGGATGGTCTGCTTGTCGACCTTCTCGGTGTCGCGCGGGTCGTGGTCGGCCTCGTAGTACGTCGACAGGGCGCTGACGGCGCTCGAGAGCGCGCTCATCGGGTGCGCGTCGCGCGGCAGCGCGTCGAAGAAGCGCCGCAGGTCCTCGTGCAGCAGCGTGTGGCGGCGCACGCTGTGGTCGAAGTCCGCGAGCTCGTCCTCGTTCGGCAGCTCGCCGTGGATGAGCAGGTGCGCGACGTCGAGGAAGGTCTTCTGCTCGGCGAGCTCCTCGATCGGGTAGCCCCGGTAGCGGAGGATGCCCTGGTCGCCGTCGATGTAGGTGATGGCGCTGCGGGTGGCCGACGTGTTGACGAAGCCGTAGTCGAGCGCGGTGTAGCCGGTGTCGCGCGTGAGCTTCGACACGTCGATCGCCGAGCGGCCATCCGCCGCCTCGAAGACGGCGAGCTCGGTGGCGCGGCCGTCATGCTGCAGGGTCACGGTGCGCGCAGGGGCGTCCTCGGATCGGGCGGGGTGCATGGCGGTGTCCTCGGTCGTCACCAGGACAGCCTACCGACCGCCGGGCGGGCCCTCGGCCACGGCCATGCCACGGCCCGGCGCGTCAGCCCAGCAGGCGCGCCGAGGCGGCCGCGATGTCGTCGTCGGTGGCCGTGATCGCGACGCGCACGTGCGTCGGGTCGCCGTAGAACGTGCCGGGGGCGACGAGGATGCCGAGGTCGGCCAGCCGGTCGACCTGCGTCAGCGCATCCGTGCCGTCCGACGCCCACAGGTAGAGCCCGGCGTCGGAGGAGACCGAGAAGCCGCGCGCTTCGAGCGCGGGCAGGAGCAGCGCGCGACGGGCGCGGTAGCGCTCGCGCTGCGCGTCGACGTGGCTCTCGTCGCCGAGCGCGACGGCGAGCGCGTGCTGCACCGGGCTCGGCGCCATGAGCCCGAGGTGCTTGCGCACCGCGAGCACGCGCTGCACGACCGCGGCGTCGCCGGCGACGAAGGCGGCGCGGTAGCCGGCGAGGTTCGACTGCTTGCTGAGCGAGTAGACGGCGAGCAGGCCGCCGATGTCGCCGTCGGTCACGCGCGGGTCGAGGATGGAGGGCGCCGCGTCGACCTCCCAGGGCAGCAGCGCGTAGCACTCGTCGCTCGCGACCACGATCCCCCGCTCGCGGGCGGCGCCCACGACGCGGCGGAGCGCGTCGACGCCCAGCACGTCGCCGGTGGGGTTCGACGGGGAGTTGAGCCACACGAGCCGCGTCTCGGCGGGCCAGTCGTCGGGGTCGTCGGCGCGCACCGGGGTCGCACCGGCCATCCGGGCGCCGATGTCGTAGGTCGGGTAGGCGACCGCGGGGTGCACGACCGCGTCGCCCGCGCCGAGGCCGAGCTGCTGGGGCAGTCCGGCGACGAGCTCCTTCGAGCCGACCGTCACGAGCACGTTCTCGTCGTCGAGGCCGGGCACGCCGCGCACGCGCGCGAACCAGTCGACGATCGCGCGGCGCGCCTCGGGCGTGCCCCAGTTCGTCGGGTAGCCGTGGGCGTCGGTCGCCTCGCGCAGCGCCTCCTGCAGCAGCGCCGGCGTCGGATCGACGGGCGAGCCGACGCTGAGGTCGACGAGGCCGCCGCGATGCTCGGCGGCGCGCGCCTTCGCCCCGGCGAGCGTGTCCCAGGGGAACTCGGGCAGCTGGATCACGCGGCGCGGGCTACGGGGCCGGCTGCGCCTGCGGGGGCAGCGCCGCGACGATCGGGTGGTCGAAGGGCAGCACGCCCACCTTCGCCGCACCGCCGGGCGAGCCGATCTCATCGAAGAAGTGGACGTTGGCCTCGTAGTACTCGGCCCACTCCTCCGGCGTGTCGTCCTCGTAGAAGATCGCCTCGACGGGGCACACGGGCTCGCACGCACCGCAGTCGACGCACTCGTCGGGGTGGATGTAGAGCATCCGCTCGCCCTCGTAGATGCAGTCCACCGGGCACTCGTCGACACAGGCGCGGTCCTTGACGTCCACGCACGGGAGCGCGATCACATACGTCACTTCCGGTCCCCTTCCGTCGCGGTCGTCGAAGCCATCCTAATCCGCCGCATCGCCTCCGCGTCCGGCCACGCCAGCGCGACGAAGGACGCGATGGCCGGCACGATGGTCCAGAGCCACCCCGGCAGGTTCGCCGGCACGATCGCGCGCTCGGTGCCGAAGGCGCCCCGGCCGAGCGGATCGATCGCGACGAGCGCGACGACGCCGAGCACGCCGAGCACGGCCGCGAACGTCAGCTGGCGGGAGCCCGAGGCCGCGCGCACGCCGACGATGAGGCCGAGCGCGGCGAGCAGCGAGAGCGCGATGCCCCACGGCACCTGCTGGTGCGAGAAGGTGCCGACGGTGCCGACGATCGCGCCGGCGAGCAGCGTCCCGATGCGCAGCCCCCAGCGGATGCGGCGGCGCGGGCGCGTCTCGATGAGCGTGTAGTGCTCGACCTCGTCGAGCGCGCGGCGCTGGCCGCCGACGTGCAGCACGTCGTCACCCTCCACCGTCAGCTGCGAGCGGTGCTCGCCGAGCGCGGCCACGACGCGGTCGCGCACCGGCGCGAGCGGGAAGGCGACGTCGCCGGCCCGCTTCGAGCGCACGTAGAGCGGCAGGTCGTAGCGCCGCGCGGCGATCACGGCTGCGTGGTGCGCGGCGACGTGGTCGGGATGCCCGTAGCCGCCGTCGGCGTCGTAGGTGACGATCGACGTCGGGTCGACCTCCTCGATGACGACGCCGAGCGCATCCGCGAGGTCGTCGGGGTCGGCCTTGCTCATCGAGGTGGGCGGCGCGTCGGGGGCGGCGCCGGCGACGCCCGACGCGTGCCAGGCCATGCCGGAGTCGTCCCAGCCGTGGATGCGGCGGCCGCGCGCGCCGAGCGCCCGCAGCGCGCCCTCGAGCTCGGCGCGGCGCACCTCGCCGACGCCGACGTGCTCGACGTCGACGAGCCGCTCCTCGCGCACCTCGCCGCGCTCGCCGAGCGTGAAGGTGACGACGACGGGGTCGCCGCCGCCGGCGGCGACGGTCGCGATCGCGGCGCCGGTCGAGAGCGTCTCGTCATCGGGGTGCGCGTGCACGAAGAGCACGCGCTCGAGGCGGGGGTCCATTCCGTCCATCCAACCACTCGCGCCGGTGCGCCCGGGACGCGGCAGCGCCCCGCGGGACCGGGCGATCGGTCCGCGGGGCGCTCCCGGTCGGTCGGTCAGCCCTGCTTCTTGAGGCGGCTCGCCTCGCGCGCCCGCGTGTTGGCGTCGAGGTTGACCTTGCGGATGCGCACCGCGTGCGGCGTGACCTCGACGCACTCGTCGTCGCGCGCCCACTCGAGGCACTCCTCGAGCGAGAGCAGCTTCGGGGGCGTCAGGCGCTCGAGCTCCTCACCGGTCGACGACCGGATGTTGTTGAGCTTCTTCTCCTTGGTGATGTTGACGTCCATGTCATCGGCGCGGGCGTTCTCGCCCACGACCATGCCCTCGTAGACGTCGTCGCCCGGCTTGATGAAGAACACGCCGCGCTCCTGGAGCGTCATGATCGCGTTCGGCGTCGAGACGCCCATGCGGTCGGCGACGAGCGCACCGTTGTTGCGGGTCACGATCGAGCCGGCCCACGGCTGCCAGCCGTGCGCGATCGCGTTCGCGATGCCCGTGCCGCGCGTGATCGTCAGGAACTCGGTGCGGAAGCCGATGAGCCCGCGGCTCGGCACCACGAACTCCATGCGCACCCAGCCGGTGCCGTGGTTCTGCATCCCGTCCATGATGCCCTTGCGGGCGGCGAGCAGCTGCGTGACGGCGCCGAGGTGCTCCTCGGGGACGTCGATCGTCAGGTGCTCGAACGGCTCGTGCAGCTTGCCGTCCACCTGGCGCGTGACCACCTGCGGCTTGCCGACGGTGAGCTCGAAGCCCTCGCGGCGCATCTGCTCGACGAGGATCGCGAGGGCGAGCTCGCCGCGGCCCTGCACCTCCCACGCATCCGGTCGGCCGATGTCGACGACGCGGAGCGACACGTTGCCGATCAGCTCGCGGTCGAGGCGGTCCTTCACCATGCGGGCCGTGAGCTTCGAGCCCTTGACCTTGCCGGCGAGCGGCGACGTGTTCGTGCCGATCGTCATCGAGATGGCCGGCTCGTCGACCGTGATGGTCGGCAGCGGGCGCACGTCGTCGGGGTCGGCGAGCGTCTCGCCGATCGTGATCTCGGCGATGCCTGCGACGGCGACGATGTCGCCGGGGCCTGCGCTCTCGGCCGGCACGCGCTCGAGCGCCTTCGTCTCGAGCAGCTCGGTGATGCGCACGTTCTGCACCTCGCCGTCGTGCCGCACCCACGCGACCGTCTGGCCCTTGCGGATCGTGCCCGCCTTGACGCGCAGCAGCGCGATGCGGCCGAGGAACGGCGACGCGTCGAGGTTCGTGACGTGCGCCTGCAGCGGCGCCTCGTCGTCGTACGTCGGCGCCGGGATGTGCTGGAGGATCGCCTCGAACAGCGGCTCGAGGTCCTCGCTGTCCGGGAGCTGGCCGTCGGCCGGCTTGACGGTCGACGCCCGGCCGGCCTTGCCGGATGCGTAGACGACGGGCACGTCGAGCACGGCGTCGAGGTCGAGGTCGGGCACGTCGTCGGCGAGGTCCGAGGCGAGGCCGAGGAGCAGGTCCTGGCTCTCGGTCACGACGTCGTCGATGCGCGCGTCGGGGCGGTCGGTCTTGTTGACGAGCAGGATGACGGGCAGCTTCGCCTCGAGCGCCTTGCGCAGCACGAAGCGCGTCTGCGGCAGCGGGCCCTCGGACGCGTCGACGAGCAGCACCACGCCGTCGACCATCGACAGGCCGCGCTCGACCTCGCCGCCGAAGTCGGCGTGGCCCGGGGTGTCGATGACGTTGATGATCACGGGGCCGTCCGTGGCGTGCGCGCCCACGTACCGGATCGCCGTGTTCTTGGCGAGGATCGTGATGCCCTTCTCGCGCTCGAGCTCGTTCGAGTCCATCGCCCGCTCGTCGTGCGTGTCGTGCGTGCCGAACGAACCGGTCTGCTGGAGCATCGCGTCGACGAGGGTGGTCTTTCCGTGGTCGACGTGGGCGACGATCGCCACGTTGCGGAGGTCTGATCGCGCGGCGATCGGCATGCAGGTGCCTTCCGATGAGGGGGTGCGCGACGAACGGCCGCGGCGCCCAGTCTAGCGGGCGGCCGCGGCCGTCGGATGTGGCGTCAGATGTTGCGCTCGTCCTCGATCGCCTGCACGTCCTTGCGCTGCTCGACGAGCGCGTCCGGGTCGGCGGCCGCGGGGGCATCCGCCTCGGGCGACTCGTCGGACGTCTGCGCGAGCACCTGCTGCCGCAGCGCCCGGCGGGCGGCCTGCTTGTCGGGGTCCGGCACCGGGATCGCGGCGATGAGGCGCTGCGTGTACGGCTGCTCCGGGGCGCGCAGGATCGCGTCGCGCGAGCCCTGCTCCACGATCTTGCCGTGGTGCATGACCGCGATGCGGTCCGACATCAGGTCGACGACCGCGAGGTCGTGGCTGATGAAGAGGCACGCGAAGCCCTGCTCGCGCTGGAGCTCGGTGAGCAGCTCGAGCACCGTCGCCTGCACCGAGACGTCGAGCGCGCTCGTCGGCTCGTCGGCGACGAGCAGCTCGGGGCTCATCGACAGCGCGCGGGCGATGCCGACGCGCTGCTTCTGGCCGCCCGAGAGCTCGTGCGGGAAGCGGTTGCGGTAGGACTGCGGCAGCCGGACGGCGTCGAGCAGCTCCTCGACGCGCTTGTCGAGCGCCTTGCCGCGGTGGATCTTCGCGAGGAACATCGGCTCGCCGATGGACTCGCCGATCGGCAGTCGCGGGTTGAGCGACGACGACGGGTCCTGGAAGACGATGCCGACCTTGCGGTTGAGGCTGCGCGCGAGCTTGCGGTCGATGTGCGAGATGTCGACGCCGGCGACCTCGAGCCTGCCCTCGGCGATCGGCTGCAGGCCGATCGCGGCGCGGCCGATGGTCGACTTGCCGGAGCCCGACTCGCCCACGAGGCCGAGCACCTCGCCCGCGTGGATCTGCAGCGAGACGCCGTCGACCGCGCGGAACGTGCCGAGCTTGCCCTTCTTGCCGTACTCGATCGCGACGTCCTCGAGCACGAGCACCGGCGGCGTCGTCGTCGCGGTGGTGTCGGCCTGCCTGGCCCGCTCCGCCGCGCGGGCGTTCACCTCGACGCGCTGCGCGAGCTCGGCGTCGTCGATGTCCTCGTTCGAGGCCAGCGCGAGCGCCGCCGTGAGGTCGATCGCCTCGCCCTCGCCGCCCTCGCCGAGCCGCGGCACGGCGGCCAGCAGCATCTGCGTGTAGGCCGCCTTGGGCGAGCCGAAGATCTCGCGCACGGGACCCTGCTCGACGATGCGGCCCTGCTCCATCACGACGACCCAGTCGGCGAGGTCGGCGACGACGCCCATGTCGTGCGTGATGAGCAGCACCGCGGAGCCGAGGCGGTCCTTGAGGTCGCGCATGAGCTCGAGGATCTCGGCCTGCACCGTGACGTCGAGCGCGGTGGTCGGCTCGTCGGCGATGAGCAGCTCGGGGTCGAGCGCGAGCGCCTGCGCGATCATCGCGCGCTGCCGCTGCCCGCCCGAGAGCTGGTGCGGGTACGACTTGAACGCCTTCATCGCGTCGGGCAGCTCGACGAGCTCGAGCATCTCGAGCGCGCGCGCCTTCGCGTCGCTCGGCGACATGCTGCGGTGGATGCGCAGCGCCTCCATGATCTGGAAGCCGACGGTGAAGACGGGGTTGAGGGCCGTCATCGGCTCCTGGAAGATCGCCGACACGCGGTTGCCGCGCACCTGCCGCATCTCCGAGGGGCTGATGCCGGTGAGCTCCTCGCCGCCGAGCTTGATCGAGCCCGCGACGCGCGCGTTCTTCGGCAGCAGGTCGAGGATCGCCATCGACGAGACGCTCTTGCCGGAGCCGGACTCGCCGACCACGGCGACGACCTCGCCCTTGCCGATCTCGTAGGAGACCTCGCGGGCCGCCGGGATCCAGTAGCCGTCGACCGCGAAGTCGACGCTGAGGCCGGTGATCTGCAGGGCGGGTGTGTCGCTGCCGGTGGAGTGGGTGCTGGTGTGGGAAGTCATGCCGCCTCCTGCAGCGGGGTGTCGGAGTCGTCCGGCGCGGAGGCGCCTGCGACGATGAAGCTGTGTCGAACGACGATCTGCATGCCGTGACCGTCCATTCTCGAGTGAACCGGGGCGTCGCCGTCGCGTGCTGGGCGATGCTCGCTGTGCTCGGCGCGCTCGTCGCGGTGCAGTCCGAGCCGCGCGGCGCGCTGGCCGCGGTCATCCTGGCGGTCTGGCTCGGCTACGCCGTGCTCGTGTTCCTGTGGGCGCCCGCGCTCGTCGTCGACGATCGGGGCGCGGAGCTGCGCAACCCGCTCCGCACCGTGCGGGTGCTGTGGGATGCGCTCATCCACGTCGACACGAAGTACGCCCTGACGCTCTTCACGCCCGGCCGCAGCTGGCCCGTGTGGGTCGCGCCGCAGCCCGGCGCGCTCGCTGCGCGGCGCGCCGCCCGCCGGGCTCGCGACGACGACCGGACGGATCCGCGCAGCCCGCTCGACACCGGCGTCCGGGTCGGCGACCTGCCCGGCACCGAGTCGGGCGATGCCGCCGCGCTCGTGCGCCGACGCTGGGCGGCGCTCGCCGACGGGGGTGCCGACGCCGAGGCGATCGCCGTGCCCGTCACCGTGCACTGGGCGCGCGTGGCCGCGCTGGTCGCCGGCCCCGTGCTCGCCGCGACCGCTCCGCTGCTCGTCTGAGCTCACGAGTGGCGTCACTGGCGCCGCTCCGCGCTCTCGGGCAGCTCCTTCGTTCGGCGCACGGAGAAGCGCTTCTGGCGCGGGTCGAAGGCGTCGCGCAGGCCGTCGCCGACGAAGTTGATCATCAGCGCCGGCATCACGATGAACGCGGCCGGGAACCAGAACAGCCAGGGCCGGGTGGCGAAGGCGGACTGGTTCTGCGAGACCAGCAGGCCGAGCGACGACTCGGGTGCGCGGATGCCGTAGCCGAGGAAGCTCAGCGCCGTCTCGAGCAGGATCGCCGCCGCCGCGATGAGCGATGCCGCGACGATCACGACGCCGATCGCGTTCGGCAGGATGTGCTTGAAGATGATGCGCATGTCGGACGCGCCCGCGACGCGGGCCGCCTCGACGAACTCCCGCTCGCGCAGCGACAGGAACTCGGCGCGCACGAGTCGGGCGATGCCCATCCAGGTCACGAGCCCGAGGGTGATCGCGAGCCACTGCACGCCGAGGCCACCCGTCATGCGGCCGATGACCGCGCCGACGACGATCGCCGGGATGACGATGAAGACGTCGGTGATGCGCATGAGGATCGCGTCGACCCAGCCGCGGTAGTAGCCGGCGAGGGCGCCGACGACCGTGCCGAGGACCGTTGCGACACCGGCGAGCAGGATGATCACGAGGAACGAGTTCTGCACGCCGCGCATCGTCATCGCGAAGTAGTCGACGCCGATGCGGTTCTGGCCGAAGGGGTGCTCGCCGAGCCCGAAGCCGGGGCCGGGGATGAGCGACAGCGTCGGCCGGCCGCCCTCGAAGGGCGCGCTGGGCGTCACGTAGTCGTACTTCCACCAGCCGGGGATCGGGCCGAGGCCGATCGCCGAGACGGAGAAGACGAAGATGAACAGGAGCAGGACGAGCGAGACCATGGCCGTCTTGTTGCGCACGAAGCGCTTGAGGATGACGCTGCTCTGGCTCTCGCCGACCGTGTGGTCGGTGGTCTTGCCGTTGTCGGGTGCCACGGTCGTCACTTCACCCTCACTCTCGGGTCGAGGAGCGCGTAGCTCAGGTCTGCGATGAAGTTGAACAGGATCGCCGTGATGCCGATGACGAGGAAGTACCCCATGATCGGGTTGAGGTCGACCCGGGCGAGCGAGACGGCGAAGAGCGAGCCCATGCCGCTGATCGCGAAGACGCGCTCGGTGATGATCGCGCCGCCGAGCAGCGCGCCGATGTCGGCCGCGACGATCGTCGTGATCGGGATCAGCATGTTGCGGAACGCGTGCCGGGTGATGACGGTGCGCTCCGACAGGCCCTTCGCCCGCGCCGTGCGGATGTAGTCCTGGTTGAGCACCTCGAGGAGGCCGGCGCGCGCGTAGCGCGTGTAGCCGGCGAACGAGATGAGCGTGAGCGAGATCGTCGGCAGCAGGAAGTGCATGATCTGGTCGATGCCCATGAACCACATGTCGCCCTGCAGGCCCACCGTCGCCTCGCCGACCGTCGCGACCGGGCGCTCGTTGATGCGCGGGTGCGCGACGTAGCCGGGCCACGCCTGCAGGAGGCGGTCGGCGACGACGAGCAGGAACCCGAGGAAGCCGACGAGCATCGACACGCGGACCACGAGGCTGCGGTCCGGGCCGCCGATGAGGAAGCCGACGACGAAGCAGATGGCGAGCACCGCGAGCGCGATGATGATGACCGTCCAGATCGTCGAGATCGCGAAGAGCGGCTGCAGCAGG
>Ga0213836_100343_pt1 | contig 40604 bp, 32 predicted proteins | sample SWPATP03_FD_160578 | JGI IMG/M metagenome (GOLD analysis project Ga0213836, IMG submission 160578) | Coastal seawater microbial communities from Marineland, Florida, United States - SWPA TP0 #3 | ecosystem: Environmental > Aquatic > Marine > Coastal | place: USA: Florida | collected 2016-08-05
GCGTTGTCGGTGTGGCCGATCACTTCGACCTTGATGCCGTTCAGCTTTTTCAGGGCGTCGCTCATCTGGTCGAGGATGGCCATGCCCGAGGGCGTCAGGGCGGCCTTGCCGGATTCGAATTCGATGATGCGGTTCGCCAGCGCGGCGTCGAGCACGCCCTGTTCCGACGCGGCCACGCGCAGCCCGTTATTGACCGTATAAGTCGGATTGAGGCTGGCGGCGATGTCGCCGGCGATCTGCTGGCGCTGCGCTTCGTTCGAGACGTCGCCGCGCAGGCTGACCGTGCTGCCGTCCACCTTCAGCTGGCCGCGGCTGATCAGCTTCAGGTTAGGGCCGATCAGGCGGCCGACGTAGTCGTTCCAGTTGGCCGGCGTGGACACGGTGCCGACCGCGAGCTGGTCGACCACGCGCTCATGGCCGTACACCGCGCGCAGGCGCCCCAGCAAGGCAGCCTTGGCCGCTTCGTCGGCGACGGTGCCGGCCACGACGATCGGTGCGCCGGCGGGGGCCGCTGCCGGCGCCTGGGCCTGCGCGGCGCCTGCCGCCAGCATGATGGCGGCAATGATGATTTGCTTGGTCACGTTGCGTCTCCGATGAAGGTCTTCAGGAACAGTTCGCGCGCCATCTTCAGGGGCAGCTGCGGCTGGTCGAGGTAGCTGGCCAGGGCGCGCACGTCGATGTCCAGGCCGAGCTGCTCGTCGACCCAGCCCGTATCGAGCAGGCGCACCTGCAGCTCCTGGCCGACCAGCGGATCGATGATGCCGCGCAGCGCCTGCGCGGCCGCGCCGCAGAAGCCGATGACCAGCACCGGCCGCCCCGCCTGGGTGGTGAAGAACAGGGCCAGGTCGAAGGCGGCGCGGCGCACGAAGGGCGCCACCAGTTCGAGCCAGAAGGCCGCCACCGGTGCGCGCAGGGCGGCGTCCTCGGGCAGCGGCAGCACCAGGCTCTTGTCGAGCTGCGCCGGCTTGCTGTGCATGACCGGCTGCAGCAGGAGGCCGAGCGCGAGGATCACCCGGCTGGCGTCCTCGTCGTCGAGCAGGAGCGACAGCGAGCCGACGGTGCCGCTGGCCAGAAAGCCGGTGAGCGCCGCGTCGTATTCGCCCAGCGTGATCGCCGCATCGCTGATGCCTTGCAGGTGCTGCGCCGGGTCGGGCGCGTCCACGACCTGTGGCGCGGCCGCTTCCAGGAAGGACCAGAGCGGCGCGAACGCGAGCGGACAGCGCGAGACGAAGGCGCTGGGGTCGAGGACGTCGAGCGTGCGCATCATCAGGAAGGGGTAGCGCCGGCCGGGCGCGTCGCGGCTGGCGACCAGGTGGCCGGCCACCGCATGCCGGCGCGCCGGGCCGACGAAGGCGAAGCTGACCGGCGCCATCGCATCGTAATTGAGTTTCCAGCGCGCGCTCGAGGGCAAGCGCTGCATCACGGCCGCCAGCCAGTCGTCGAGCATGCTCAGCGCCGGCGCGTCGTGCGCCAGCTTGACGAAGTCGCTGCGCGCGGGGATCTTGCCAAAGTAACCGATGCGGTCCACTGCGGGGGCGCGCATCACTGGGCTCCGGCGGCGATGGTGGCGACCGTGGCGACGGCGGGCTCGGCGACCGGGCGACCGACGATCGTCGGCGGCAGGCGCAGGCCCTGGAAGCCCTTGCCGCCGCTCGCAGCGGCCGTGTTGCTGACCACCTTGAGGTCGACCACAATGGCGATGTTTCCGCTGACCCAGCGCAGCTCGTTCACGCCGCCTTTTTTCTGCTGGGTCGACGCCATGATCATTTTCTGCATGCCGAACTGGCCAGGCTCGTTGAACAGCTCCACCGTGCGTCCGTCGAAGGTGACGGCGCTGATGCGGGCGCCGGCCGGGCCTGGACCGGGGAATACCATATTCGTCCACACCGGCGGCGTGTTCCGGTAGCGCAGCTGCTGGCCGTCGATCTCGATCGTGTATTCGGTGGTGCCGGGCGCCGGCTGCGCCTGCAGCTGGAATACCTTTTGCGGTGCGCCGCCGGCCGACGGCGCCACGCCGTTGCTGGACAGGGGGGCGACCCAGCCCGGGAAGCCCGACACCGCCTGCGGCGCGAGATTGATGCCGATGTCGGCCCAGGTGCGCGCCGTGAGCATGCTGCCGCGGTTGACCACCAGCGGGCCCATCGAGGTATTGATGAACTTCGCCACCACGCCTTCCGGCCCGAACACCTGGCCGATTTCCGCGCTGGTCGCTTCCATCTTGCTGCTTGGGGAAAACGGATACTTGTCGGCCAGCGTCTTTTCGAACGGGTCGAGCACCTGCGCCTGCCAGGTCTTGTTGATCTCGGACTCGGACGGCAGCACGATCATGGCGAAGGTCTGCATCAGCGGGCGCACCAGGAGCGGCCGCAGCGCGCTCTTTTGGGCGTCGCTCATCCCGGTCAGCATCTGCTCGTCGACATATTTGAGGGCGTCGGCCAGTTCGGAGCCATTGCCCTCGAGCGTCTGCTGCATGAACTGCTTGGCGCCCGGGCCCGGATCGCCCTGGTTCTTCAGCTGGTTCAGGCGCGAGCGCAGGCGCGACAGGCAGTCAAGGTAGCCGCTCATCAGCGACGCTTCTTTCTCGCGAGTCCCGACCAGGCGCGCCACGCCGGCGAATTCGCGCCCGATCGGCCCCATGCCGTTGGCCGCGCCGACCGCGAGCGGGCCGACCGTATCGACCAGGTTGCGCGCGTCCGACGGCGCGCGCCGCAGCACGACTTCCTTGAACCATGCGCCGAGGGTGCGCTCGGTCTTGCCCAGGCTGACGCGGGCGGCGCCGGGATTGTCCCAGGAGGTCTCGTCGTAGATGGCCTTCAGCAGGCGCGCGATCGGCGAAGTTTGCGGGTCGCCCAGCCGGTTCATCGCCAGCACGCTGTTCTCGAATCCCTTCAGGTCGGTGACCGTCACACCCTGCACGAATTTGCCCCACTCTTTCGCATACTCGGCCTTGTACATGTCGACCAGGGTTTTCTGGATCTGCTCCGGGCTGCCTTCGAGCGTCAGGTCGTCCTTGGCCACGGTTTTCAAGACCCAGTCGGCGCTTTGCAGTTCGCGGTTGGAGGCGTCGCGGATCGCGCCCACCACGTATTTTTCCCAGGCCGCACGGGTGAAGGCGCCGCTGACCGCGTGGCTGCCGGCGACCAGGCCGGCGTCGCCGTCGCCGACGATGCGCGCCACCGTCACCGCCGGGAAGCGGGTCGCGGCGCGCGTCTTGATGTCGGCGTAGACCCGCTCGCGCGCCGGCGTGCCGCGCACCACGCGGCGCAGGTTTTCGCGCGCCGAGTCCAGCAGGCCGAGCTTCAGCGTCACCTGCGGCCAGGCCTGGTCCTCGATTTGCGACAGATGGAAAGTGAGCAGGCGCTCGGCGCTGCGGATCATCTGCTCGTGCGGCATGGCGCCGCGGTTGGCGACCAGCCAGGTGCGCCAGTAGCGGGTCAGCTGGTCGTTCAGGTGGCCGGGCTCGGCGTGGCTCTTATCGCCCAACATTAAATACGTCTTCAGGGCGTTGTAGGCGTCCGCCACGTTCGTCGGCGAGACTTCCTGGTAGGGCTGGCCGGGCTTCGAGCGCGGCGCGGCGGCGGCATTCGGATCGAGCGCGTCGGCATGCGCGTTCACCTCGGCCAGCATGGTCTCCAGGGCGCCGGCCACCGGTTCCACCATCACCGCGCGCACGCCGGCGAAGTACTCGTCGCGCAGCTTGCGTTCCAGCTTGTCGCCCTGGTACAGGCCGAAGGACAGCGCCCACGGCTGGTCCTGGCGGTATTGATCGAGTTGCTCGATCCGGTCCTGGAGGATGTCGAGCGCTTCCAGGCGCGATTGCAGGTCGATGCGCTTTTGCTGCATCCGCATCACCTTGTCGAGATCGGCCTGGACGTTGGCGACGAGCTGCACGTTGCCCATGTAGGCCCAGCTCCAGCCGCCCAGCGCGGCGCCCAGCAGCACGGTGGCGGCGAAGAAGGCGGCGTATTTCACGCGCGCGCTGGCTGGGTTGGTATAACGCTTGACCAGGTCGCGGTCGGCGAAGATGACCTTGCGGAACAGGTCGAGCAGAAAATAACCTTCGCCCGCCCCCGCTTCCTCCGCCTCGCCGCTTTTGCGGTCGTTCAGTTCGAGGTCGAAGCGGCTGGCCACGCGTTTCGAGGACAGGTCCTGCACCTGCCCTTCCTGCAGCGCGCTGGTGAAATAAAAGCCGCGGAACACTGGCTTGAACTGATAAGTGTTTTCCTCGAACAGGGTAGAGAGGAAGGCGCGCAGCGGGCCGCGGATGGCGGCGAATTCGAGCGGGAAGGTGAATACGCCGGGGCGCATGCGCGCACTGCGGTTGCCGGCCATGTTCGCCAGGCTCATCTCCTTCAGGCCGTCGTGCAGTTCGTCGAAGTGGGTGTCGAAGAAGGCCAGCACGTCCTGCGGCGTGCTGCGCCGGTTGTAGCGCAGCGTCGCACCCCATACCCGATCGCGCTCGCTGCGTTCGGCATCGTGGAAGAAGTCGGAAAAGCCGGCGATCAGGTCGGCCTTGGTGAAGACGACGTACACCGGCGCGTAGACGCCGAGGCGCTCGGTCAGTTCCTGCACGCGGGTGCGCAGGCTCTTCGCCAGTTCCATCGAAGCGCCGGCGGGACCGGCCGTCAGCTCGGCCACGCTGACCGCGATCAGGATGCCGTTGATCGGCGCGCGGCGGCGGTGTTTTTTCAGCAGTTCCAGGAAGCTGAACCACTCCGCGCGGTCGGCCTGCTGCACCGAATAGCGCCCGGCGGTATCGAGGAGAATGCCGTCGGTGGTGAAGAACCAGTCGCAGTTGCGGGTGCCGCCCACGCCCTGTACCGCCTTGCTGCCGGGGATCGGGAAGGTCAGCCCGGAGTGGGCGATGGCGCTGCTTTTGCCGGCCGCCGGATTCCCGATGATCATGTACCAGGGCAGCTCGTAGAGCGCCGCGGCGCCGCGCGTCAGGCCCAGCTTGGAGGTCTTGATCGTGGTGATCGCCTCCAGCATGTTCTTGCGCAGCACCGCTACTTCGCTCTTGCCGTTGTCGGCGCCGTCGCTGCCCGCGGCCAGGCTCTCGGTCAGGCGCTTCGCGGCGCGCCGGCGCAGCAACTGGCGCAAGCCCCAGTAACAGCCCCACAGGCCGAGCAGCACCAGGGAGCCGATGACGCCCCAGATGAGGCCGAGTTCAAAGGTTTCCGCGGTAAGGAACAGGATACCGAGGCAAGCGGCGATGCCGATCACGACAAGCACGCGGCTGTCGGTGAGGAACTTCCAGAGACGGGCCATGGCGGGAGCGTGTGAAGTTGGGGGAGAGTCCGACAGGCCATGCTCGCATTTATTGCCTATCGAAAATTTGACTTTCCGCAACCTCGCTGCCCCCCTCCCCCGCGCGTGTCATCGGCGCATCACACCCCGCAGGCGCAGTTCGGCGTGGCCCAGGTCCATCATCTTCCAGCGCCCGCCCCAGGTCAGCCCCAGCTGCTCGGCGACTTCGCCGTAGAGCTGATAGCCGCGCATCGCCCACGGGTCTTTTTCCGAGATCACAAGTTTGCCGTCGCGCCAGAAAGCGCAATCCGCCGCCAGGCCATACTGGTGCCAGCTCTGGAAGGCGCGCGCATTGGTGACCGCGCCGCCCATCGATGCCAATAGATCCTGGCGCGCCGGGCTGCGGTAGCCCTCGAGCAAGGCCATGTCATAGCCATGTTTCTCCTTCATGATCTTGAAGGCGAGCAGCAGGCGCTGGCTGAAATCCGGATGCATCAAGCCCCAGTTGCGGCTCGCATTGACCAGCATCGGCCGTACCTGCACCACTTCCTGGGTACTGAAGGCCAGCGGCGGCGGATCGCTCGGCGGCACCAGCTGTTCTCCCTGCAGGAGAGCGGCGATCTGGGCGTCGGGCAGCGCCGCGGTCGGCTCGTAGCCCGGCAGCATGTCGGGTGTGCGCAGGGCCAACGCCAGCAGCGAGGGAATCGCCACGGCCGGCACCACGATCGCCAGCACGATCCAGTGGCGCCGCATCTGCGTGAGCACCTTGCCGGCCAGGGCGCGCAATTCGCGCCGCGAAGGCAGCCGGCGCGTGCGCGAATCCGCACGCGGCCGCCAGCCGGCCACGCGCCCGAGCCGGCTGCGCAGTCCGAACATCCATTGGTTGATCAAAGTTCGTCCGCTTGGGAAACATGCCAGCCAGATCACGCTGCAGGCCACGCAAAAATACAGAAGTGCGACAAAGATCAGCATGGATTTCCCCAGATTGTTTCTAATCAGAGCAGGAACGACCATCTTAGGAGTTATGCCGTGCGCCCTACAGACGAAAATCAAGCAGCCTCGACAAGACCAAACCTGATGTCGTCGCGCCGCGGGGCCGGCGAAGACAACATTCTTGCCATGCTTGAACGCGACTCGGCGCGGCGCCCGGGTGGACGCATGTCCGGCGTGCGCCTGGCTTCCTACGGGGCGGCGGCGGCCCTGGCCGGCATCCTGGCCGGCGGCGTGGCCTGGCTCGCCTACGACAACCACAAGGCGGCGCAAGACTTGCAAGCACGGCACGATGCCACCACCAGTGCGGCGCCGACGGTGCTGGCCGACGCCAGCCTGCCGCCGCTGCCGCCCCCTTCGCCGGGGCCGTCGCCGATCGTCGAAGCGCCGCGCAGCGCCGTCATCGTCGACGAGTCCGCGCGCCGGCCCGACGCACCCGCCGCACCTGCGACCCCTGCCGCCAGCGACGGCGTGCCGCCCCTGGTCATGCTGCCGCCAGCCGAAGCCGCCGGCGCCAAGCCGACCCTGCCCCCACCGCGCCTGGTGCAGGAGGTGGCGCCACCGGCAGCGGCGAAGTCCGCACCGCCGCCGGTGGCGCCGCGCATCGCCGCCGAGAAAAAAGCGGAACCCGCTGCGCCGCGGGTCGCCTCCGCGAAAAAAGCGGAGAAGGCAGCCGAGAAAAAAACGGACAAGGCGCCGAAGCTCGCCAGCCGCACCGCGAAAGCGGCGCCCGCCCGCGCCGGCGTCCCCGCGAAGGGCCGCATCGAGCCCGCCGTCCGCACGCGCCAGGTCAACGCCAAATCCAGCGTCAAGGCCGCCGACGCCGCGCTCGACACCGATGTCGCCCTGATCTCCGCCATCATCTCCCACGACGAGCGTCATCGCGGCGAACGCGAGGCCGCGGGTTCCTGCAGCGCCAAATGCCCGCCGGCCAAACCGGCGCGCCGCTGATGTGGCAAAAAACCACGGCCGCGCAGCGACGCGGCCGAAAGGGCTGGGCCTTCCCGGCCCCGGAGGCTATACTGTACATAAGCACAGTTGTCGCCTCAAAAAATGAACAGGGTTCTGGAAAACGCGTTTTATTACCTGGATAATTTCCAGAGTGTCCTGGATTGGATCGGCGAGCGCTATCGCGACTTGCTGACCGATGAAGAACAGGCTTTCATCGCCGCCTTCCCCGCGCTGCCGCAGCCCGCCCGCGCGCTCTTCGTACGCATGGTCATGCGCAAGGGCGAGCTGTTCCGGGCCAGCAAAATGCATTACGCCGAGATCGGCTGCCCGGTCGACGCCGCCCAGCACTTGCTCCCCACCGGCTGGATCGAGCGCGACCCCGTGCTCTCGCTCGACGAACTGTTCGAACTGCTGGCCAAGCCCGAGATCGCCGCCGCCTTCGGCCCCCATTTGCACCAAAAGAGTGCGCGCAAGGCCGATCAACTCGAAGCCTTGCGCGCCGCTTTCGCCGACAGCCGCGCCTTCTCCAGCTGGTATGCCGACTGCACCGACGTCGCCCTGCGCATCCTCGTCAAGCCGCTGTGCGACCGCCTGCGCCTGATCTTCTTCGGCAACCTGCGCCAGGACTGGACCGAGTTCGTGCTGGCCGATCTCGGCGTCTACCGCTTCGAGCAAGTCGAGTTCACGCCCGCCTCGCGCGGTTTCCGCGACCGCCGCGACATCGATCATTTCCTCCAGCTGCACGCCTGCAAGGAACGCTTCTACGCCGGACTCGCCCCGATCGAGGACGTGATGGACGAATTGCCGATCCTCGCCTTCGACAACGACTGGCTCGAGGGCCGGCGCCAGAAATTCCTGTTCCAGGTCGGCCAGCATGTGGAGAAGCAGCAGGACTGGGAGCGCGCCATCGCGGTCTACACGCGCTGCGGCTATCCGGGTTCGCGCGGGCGCGCGATCCGCGTGCTGGAGAAGGCCGAGCGTTACCTGGAGGCCTGGGCGCTGCTGAACGAGGCCGAGCGTGCGCTGGAAAGCGATGCCGAACGCCAGCACCTGCTGCGCGTCAAGCCGCGCCTGGCGCGCAAACTGGGCCACCCGAAGTCGATCGCCAAGCGCGCCGCGAGCCCGGCGCGCCTTGATGTCCGCTTGCCGCTGCCGGGCGACGGCCCCTGGGTCGAAGGCGCCGTGCGCGACCACCTCGGCAGCGAGGAGGCGCCCGTGTTCTACGTCGAGAACATGCTGGCGAACGCCTTGTTCGGATTATTGTGCTGGCGCGCGATCTTCGCCGCCGTTCCCGGCGCCTTCTTCCACCCCTTCCACCGCGCCCCGGCCGACCTGCACAGCCTCGACTTTCATCAGCGCCGCGCCGCCGAATTCGCCGACTGCCTGGCCCAGTGCGACGATGGCCGCTACCGCGCCACCATCCTCGCCCATTTCGAGGAAAAGGCCGGCATCTCGGCGCCCTTCGTGGCCTGGGAAAGCCTCGACCGCGCCTTGCTGGAAATGGCGCTCGGCTGCATCCCCGCCGCCCACGTGAAAAAATGGTGCGAGCGCATCCTGGCCGACATCAAGATCAACCGCACGGGCTTTCCCGACCTGATCCAGTTCTGGCCGGCCGAGCGGCGCTACCGGATGATCGAAGTAAAAGGGCCGGGCGACCGCCTGCAGGACAACCAGCTGCGCTGGATCGATTACTGCGCGGCGCACGACATGCCGGTGGCCGTCTGCTACCTGCAGTGGGAACAAGCCGCGTGAGTTATGTCGTCGCAGTGCGCGCGCTGTGCGAATTCACGGCCAAGCGCGGTGACCTCGACCTGCGCTTCACGCCCTCCCCCACCGCCCAGGAAGGCATCGCCGGCCACGCCGTCGTCACCGCGCGCCGCGGCGAAGGCTATCAGGCCGAAGTCACGCTCGCCGGCGAGTTCGGCCCCCTGCACGTGCGCGGCCGCGCCGACGGCTACGACCCGGGGCAGAACCTGCTCGAAGAAATCAAGACCTACCGCGGCCAGCTCTCGACCATGCCGGACAACCACCGCCACCTGCACTGGGCCCAGCTGCACGTGTACGGCCATTTGCTGTGCGCGGCGCGCGGCCTCGATAGCGTCAAGCTGGCCCTGGTCTACTACGAGATCGGCAGCGGCCTCGAAACCCTGCTGCGCGAAACCCGAAGCGCAGCGGAGCTCAAGGCGATGTTCGAGCAAGCCTGCGGGCGCTTCGTCGCCTGGGCCGAACAGGAACTGCGCCACCGCGAAGCACGCGATGCCGCCTTGAGCGCGCTGCGTTTCCCGCATGCTCACTTTCGCCCGGGCCAGCGCCAGCTCGCCGAAACCGTGTTCAAGGCGAACAGCACTGGGCGCTGCCTGCTGGCCCAGGCGCCGACCGGCATCGGCAAGACCATCGGCAGCCTGTTCCCGGTGCTGAAAGCCGCGCCGGCCCAGCGCATCGACAAGATCTTCTTTTTGGCGGCGAAGACGCCGGGCCGCCGGCTGGCCCTCGACGCGGCGCAGGCGATCCGCAGCCATGCGCCCGACCTGCCGCTGCGCGTGCTCGAACTGACCGCCCGCGACAAGGCCTGCGAGCATCCCGACAAAGCCTGCCATGGCGACTCCTGCCCGCTGGCGAAGGATTTCTACGACCGCCTCCCCGCCGCGCGCCAGACCGCGCTGAAGGTGCCGGTGCTGGACCACGCCGCCCTGCGCGAGGTCGGCCTGGCGCACGATGTCTGCCCCTACTACCTGGGCAGCGAGATGGCGCGCTGGAGCGATGTCGCGATCGGCGACTACAACTATTATTTCGACGCCAGCGCCATGCTGTACGCGCTGGCCCAGGCGAATGGCTGGCGCGCCAGCGTGCTGGTCGACGAGGCGCACAACATGGTCTCGCGCGCACGTTCGATGTATTCCTGCGAACTCGATCGCGTGTCCTTGCGCGCCGCCCGCGCCGTGGCGCCGCCGTTGGTGAAAAAGGCGCTGTCGAAAATCGCCCGCGTCTGGGGCGAGATCGACGCCGGCGCGCCCCTGTCCTACCAGGTGATCGACGCCCCCGGCGAGAAGCTCCTGAACGCGCTGACCAACGCCACCAGCACCATCAACGATTTCGTCGCCGAGAACCCGGGCTTGCTCGATCCGGCCTTGCAGCGTTTCCACTTCGACGCCATGGGGTTTGCGCGCCTGGCCGAATCGTTCGGCGAGCATTCGCTCTGCGACCTGACCCGCAACGGAAAAGACAGCCTGCTCTGCATCCGCAACGTGGTGCCCGCCCCTTTCCTGAAGGCGCGCTTCGAAGGCGCGCATTCGGTGACGCTGTTTTCGGCCACGCTCAGTCCCTGGCATTATTTCGCCGACCTGCTCGGCCTGCCCGCGGACACCGGCTGGATCGACGTCGAGTCGCCCTTCAGCGCCGGCCAGCTGGCCGTGCACGTGGCCGGCCGCATCTCGACGCGCTACCAGCACCGCACCGCCTCGCTGGCGCCGATCGCGCGCCTGATGGGCGACCAGTATGCGCAAAAACCGGGCAACTATCTCGCGTTTTTCAGCAGCTTCGATTACCTCGAGCAGGCGGCCACCCTGTTCGCCAAAGAATATCCCGAGGTGCCGATCTGGCGCCAGGAGCGCCGCATGAGCGAGCTCGAACGCGGCGCCTTTCTCGATCGCTTCCACCCGGAAGGATGCGGCATCGGCTTCGCGGTGCTGGGCGGCTCCTTCGGCGAAGGCATCGACCTGCCGGGGGCGCGCCTGATCGGGGCCTTCGTCGCCACGCTCGGCCTGCCGCAGCTCAATCCGGTGAACGAACAGCTGCGCACGCGCATGCAGGCGATGTTCGGCGCCGGCTACGACTACACGTATTTGTATCCGGGCCTGCAGAAGGTGGTGCAGGCGGCGGGACGCGTGATCCGCACCGAGCAAGACCGGGGCGTGGTCTACCTGATCGACGACCGCTTCGACCAGAGCGCGGTGCGCGAACTGCTGCCGCGCTGGTGGCAGGTCGAGAAACTCAGCGCATGAGGTCTTTCACTTTCTGGTAACCGCTGCGGCTGACCGGCACCCGCTTGCCGTCCTTCAGCACCGCGCACCAGCTGTCCTTGGTCGTCGCCTCGATGCGTTCGATCGCGCCCACGTTCACGATATAGGAACGGTGCACGCGCAGGAACAGCGCCGGATCCAGGCCCTGTTCGAGTTCGGCCATGCGCCCGTTCTTCAAATGCAGGCGCCCGCCCGCGCTGATCTGCACATAATCGTCCTGGGCCTCGATCCAGTCGATGGTGGCGGCCGGCACGACGTGCACGCGGGCGCCGTCGCGAATCAGCACCCGCTGCAATGGCCCCTCGCGGCGCGCCGCATCGCTCGCCACCGCCGCCAGCTGCTCGGGCGGCGTGGCGCGCGTCCTGGCGCTCTCCAGGGCCTGGGCCAGGCGCTCGCGGCTAAACGGTTTCAACAGATAGTCGATCGCGCGCACTTCGAAGGCCTTCAGTGCGAACTGGTCGTAGGCGGTGACGAACACATACTGCGTGCGCGCGCCGGCCAGTTCCACCACTTCGAAGCCGTCGAGCTTCGGCATCTGGATGTCGAGGAAGACCAGGTCCGGCTGCAGCTCGCCGATCGCCTTGACCGCCTCGAAGCCGTTCGCGCATTCGGCCACGATCTCGATGCCGGGGTGGGCCGCCAGGTATTCGCGCAGCACCGCGCGCGCCAGGTGTTCGTCGTCGACGATGATGACTCGCATCTTCAATGCTCCATGACGGGGTTGGTCTCGACCGGCAGTGCGATGTCGACCCGGAAGCTGGCGTCGAGCCGGGTCCAGTGCACGCTCGCCGCATGCGCATAGGTGGCCAGCAGGCGCTGGCGCACGTTGGCCAGCCCGATGCCGCAGCCGGCGGCCGGCTGCGCCGCATCGTCTTCGTCGGCGTCGTTCTCGACCCGGATGCGCAGCAGCGGCCCGGCGCGCTCGGCGCTGATGCGCACCGTGCCGCCATCGAGCCGGTTGCCGATGCCGTGTTTGACGGCGTTTTCCACCAGCGGCTGCAAGAGCATCGGGGGCAGCAGGCATGCGCCCGCGCCTTCGCCGATCGCGTCTTCGAAACGCAGACGCGGCCCGAAGCGCACCTGTTCGATCGCGAGAAAAGCGCGCACCAGCGCGATCTCCTCGACCAGGGCGACCTTGCGCTGCGCATCCATGCCCAGGCTGCGGCGCAGGAAGTCGGACAGTTGCAGGGTCATGCCGCGTGCGGCCGCCGCGTCGATCGAGGTCAGCGCGCTGATCGAATTCAAGCTGTTGAACAGGAAGTGCGGATCGATCTGGGTGCGCAGCATGCGCAGCTCGGCTTCCTGGGCCGCCAGCTTCATCTCCAGCTCGCGCCGCTCCAGCACACGCGCGCGCTCGAATTCGAGGGCCAGGTAGTGGGCCACCGCCGTCAGGCCATACAGGATGACGCCGAGGCCGAACATCAGGGCCGCGAATGGCCGCGTCATCGGCGGCAAGCCTGGCGCCAGGCCGCGCACCAACTCGCCGTAGCCGCTGCCGGCCGCGGTCCAGAGCGCGCCGGCGCACACCGCGGTACAGGTGAACACGCCGAGCACTGCGGCCAGCGGCTTGCTCGCCAGCGGATAGGCGCGGCACAGGTAATACGATGAGAATCCGCTGGCGCAGCCATACACCAGCGCCAGCGGAACGGCGTACAGCAGGCTGGCGCCCCAGGGCGCGTCGCCGGCCGCCACCATCAGGCCGGCCAGCAGCACCCCGAGCAGCGCCCAGGCGGCCAGGTAGAGCGCGGTGCTGCGCGTGCTGCCGGGCGCCCCGATCATCGGCTGCGCTCCATCAGTTACGCACCTCGACCCCGCCCATGATCGCGTAGCCGCGCACGATCAGGCGCTTGCTGTTGTCCGGCGGGGCAATCGTCTTCTCTTCGAAGCCGCCCAGGATAGGCGTGCCTTCGAGGACGATGGTCCAGTCGGGCGGCACCTTGAGGGTGACGCCGCCCCAGAACGCGAACACGTGGATGACCGCTTCGCCGCTGATCGAGGCGCCGCGCAGGTCGAGCGCGCAGCCGCCCATCACCGCGGTGACTTCGCCGCCGCGAAAATCCTGGGTGTGCACGCGCCGCTCGAAACCGCCCAGCACCGCCGTCACGTCCACGGTATGCGAGCCGGCGTCGAGCGTGTCCTGCAGTTTGTCCTTGCCGTCGACGACGGCCACGCCGAAGCGCACCGTGCGCCGCCCGGTCATGGCGCGGTAGACCACCATCAGGCCGACGCCGATCAGGATCAAGGGCCAGGCGGCACGCCAGGAAAAATAAATGATACCGAGGCGCTGCAGGATCATGACGACGCCAACGCCGATGCCCGCCAGTCCGACCAGGTAGCCGTTCGGGCTCGAGGTGTCGAGCAGCTTGGCGACGCCGGCGAAGATGAACACCAGCGGCCAGAACGCGAGCGCATCGTGGACGTCGATGATGTCGAGGTTATCGAGCAAGAACAGCAGGCCGACGGCGATCACCAGCACGCCCATCAGCACCTGGCTGGTCATGCCGCGTTCGGCGCGGCGCGCCACCCTGCGCGCCTGGCGATCTTCGATGCGATCCTTAAGCATGGTCCTTCTCCTTCGATTGCGGGAAGCGGCGGTTGAACACGGGGGTGAGCACCATCAGCGCGCCCCACATCAGCAGGAACAGCGGCCAGCTGTTACGGAAGGTCATGCCGAACAGGTTTTCGAACACCGCGAACAGCCACAGGCCCGTAAAGATCGTCCACAAGCCGCTGCGGAACTGGCGCGCGCTCGGATAGCCGATGGTCTGGTTGATGCCGGCCACGACCAGCAGCAGCGGCCAATAATGCCACAGCGTGTCGGCCTCGACGATGTCCATGCGGTCGAGCAGGAAGATGATGCCGACGGCGATCAGCACCAGGCCCCACATCATCTGCTTGCGCGTCGTATAACTGTTTTCGGTACCCATGACGTCCTCCGAGTTGTGATGGTGTCACGATAGCGGGGAACGGCAACGGGGAAAAGCGCCTTTCGGCGAACGGCCGCCGGGAATCGGCGAATGGCGAAGGAATCGGCGAATTGCGCCATTGACGAGAAAAAGCGGACGCAAAAAAGCCCGCCTCGTTGCCGGGCGGGCTTTCTTGCGACTGCCTTACACCATCAGGCCGCGGCGGACAGATTCATCGCCGGCTGGTTCTTCACCTGGTTGCGGTATTTCGCTTGCGCGGTGGCTTTCTTGACGGCCTCGCGTGCGATGTTGGTACGGCGGATGTCGAGACGTTCCTCGATGCCGCGGTGTTGGGCTTCGTGCTTGTTACCGATACGCTTGGTCATGTATTTCTCCTCTGTTAAAACGGTTTATCCGAAAGCAGCCGCTGCCAGCGACTCGTCGCGGGCCTCGCTTGCACCGACCTGCATTATCCCCCATCCGAGCTGGCGCCGGATTTCCTCGGGCGACGGCGGCGGCTTTGGGTCGCGCGACCGGCGGGCGAGGTATTCGCGTACCAGGTGCTTCGTTGGATTCTTGGTCGTGGCAGTCATGCGGCCTCCGCTTCCGGATCTGAATTTGGTGCCGATCCTCGAGGCGACCGGCTAACCTGTTGAGATATTCGGCAGGCCCGCAGAACGAATTCGCCGGCGCCTCACTCACACGGCTTCATCATATCGAAGGCCTGCGACGCTGACCGTTAGCTGCCGCACACTGGCGCCACGGATGAGCTGCCAATGCGGCGCGTCGTCGTGTAGGACTGCACATACACGACGGGGGAGATGGAGGATGGGAGTTGCCGGGCGCGCTGGCCCGGCCGGATGCTCACTTCGCGGTGGCCGGCTCGCCCGGGCTCTCCACCAGCTTCACCGCGTCGATGCTCATGCCCGAGGTCTTGCACATGCCTTCGCACGCGAGATCGAAGCGCCAGCTGTGGCGCGGGCAGACCACGTTCATGTCGTCGTCGATGCTGGCATACGCGAGGTCGCCGCCCTGGTGCGGGCAGTAACGGTTGATTTCGTATTTCTGCCCGCGGTGTTCGATGACGATCCGCTCCTTCGACAGGTTCAGGTTCTGGAGCAGCGACTGGCGCAGGTTCGATTCGTCGGCGAACAGGAAGATATTCGCCAGCGTGTTGTAGACGTCGGGCATGCGCTGCACGCGCGCCTGCATGCTCAGCACGATGTCCTGCCAGCGGCCGTCGCCGCACATCAGCGAAAAATACCGGGTGTCGGCCGTGACGATCACGCACGGGGCGGCAGGCTGGCGCGAAGGCATGAGCTGGTTGCCGGCCAGGTCCGCCAGCAGCCAGTCGTCCGCCGACGGTCCCCAGTGGAAGGCGACCGAGGGCGTGCCGGGCGGCAGGGAGATGCCGGCGATGAGGTCGAGCCGGCGCTGCAGCACCGCCGCGAACCGCTCCTTCGAGAAGCTGTCGCCCAGTTCCTGCCACACATCGCGGTGCGTGGCGCGGTACTGCGCGATGTCCTCACGCGTCGGGCCGGGTATCGGCGTGCGGTTCGTGTCGGGCGCCACCCGCTCTCCCGGGCGCGGATACAGGGTGGCCCTGATGCCGTTCTGGACCAGGTATTTGTCGAGCTCGTCCTGGTGGACGAAAATCGTGCCGTCGCCGCTGTTCAATGCGGGATCGAGGAAGGGAAAGAAGGCCGGGCCCGCGGCCGGCAGGAAGTGGCGCGGCGCCAGGAGCTTGACGCCGGTCAGCACGTTGCGCAACTTGCTGAGCACCTTTTTCCTGGCGAGCAGGCGGCGCTGGTCGGCGGGCAGGTCGAAGCATGCGGGGTGCCAGTTCGCGCCCGAAAACTGCACGCTGTAGTAATCGATTTCGCCAAGCTCGGCCTTGAGCATGCGCAGCCGGTCGAAAATCTTGCAGTCGTTCTGGTTGAAGAAGCGCAGTCCCGCTGCCTGCACGAAGACCGCGCAGTCGTGGTTGATGCCGCTGTCGTCGATGAAGACGCGCAAGCCGATGCTGTCGCCCGCGGTTTCGCCTTCGGCCAGTTCGACGGCGCGCAACCGCAGGGCGCCGAGCGCCTTGAGCAGGAATTTGTCCTTGTACGCGGGGATGGTGACCGTGCAACGGGGATGCGTGGCGAAAAGCGCGAGGGTCGACGTGTCGAAATGGTCCTGGTGTTCGTGCGTCAGGAAAATGCGCAGCGCCTTGCCGGCACAGCGGGCGATGACCTGGTCGCGCAGGTGCCCGTTGGGCGGCCATTGGTGCCAGCTGCCGAAGAACGCGCCAGTGTCGTTCAGCCAGGGATCGATCAGCAAGGCGTCGGTGTCGGTTTCGACCAGGAAGCAGTTGTGCCCCCAGAATGTGAGTTCGGCGTTCATATGGGAACCGGGAAAATGAAGGTGGGTTACAGGCTATTCCCAAAAAAAGGCAAAGACTTGACTGTTCATAAGCGCAGCGGCGCGCTCTATCTGAACTTTGATGGCGCGCAAAACCTGTGCGCGTAGACGAAAAAAGCCCCCAAAGTCGTCGCCAACTTTGGGGGCTTTTCAGGGAGCGACCCTGGCTAGCAGACGCGCATGTCGATCAGAACTTGTACTTCAGGTTCAGGTAGAACTGGCGGCCGCTGACGTCCAGTTTCTGCTGCTCTTCTTCGCTGTAGCGATAGTAGGCGCGCTTGACGTTGGTCAGGTTGGTCGCGTCGAACGAGACGATCAGGTTCGGCGTCAGGTTGTAGCTGGCGTTGAAGGCCAGCGTGGTGACGGGAGCGGCCATGGTCGGCGCGGTCGGCATCAGCACGCCGTTGATCGTCGACAGGCCCTGGCTGTTGGCCGTCGGCGACGGCGCCGTGGTGCTGTTCACGTACTCGCCGCGGTAGTTCGCCACCAGGCGGGTCGAGACCTTGTCGTTTTCGAAGTAGAGGCCCAGGTTGCCGGCCCATTCGGAGGCGCCGACCATCGGACGGCCATCGTCGACGCGGGTCTTGGCGCGGCTCACGTTCGAGGTGAAGCCGAAGCCCGTGTCCATGAACGGCTGCTCGTACGATACTTCCACGCCATTGATCTTCGCGCCCTGCTGCGACGAGGTGTTGATGAAGAAGCTCTTCACCGTGTTGTCGCGCGGGTCGGTCAGGTCGATGGTGGAGGTGCCGACCGTGCCGGTCTTCACGTAGCCGTCGATCGACGAATGGAACAGGCTGACCGAAACGGCCGAACGGCGTGCGAAGTACCACGACCACGACAGGTCGATGTTATCCGACGTCAATGGCTTCAAATCCGGATTCGGGCCGGTGACCTTGCAGCCGCTGGCATCGCAACCCGGCGTACCGAAGCCGCTGCCCAGCAGGTTGTAGTTCTGGCGGCCGATGGTGCGGCTGGCGCCGAAGCGGGCGATCATGTCGCTCGTGATCTCGTAGCGCAGGTTCAGGCTCGGCAAGACGTTGTTGAAGGTCTTGTGGGTCGGCGTCTTGTAGTACATCGTGCCGCCCAGCGGATTGAACGGTACGTTGTCGAAGAAGGCCGTGGCGTCGCCCGCGTCCGAAATCGCGCCCGGATAGGCCGCGCAAGGGATCGGGGCCTGGCCCGGCGCCGCGCGCTGGCAGGTGCGCGGGTTCGGGATCGGCGTCGCGATCTGGGCGTCGACCACGGTGCGTACATAGCGCACGCCGACGTTGCCCGACCAGCGGTCCGCTTCCAGGTTGGCCATCAGGTAGGCCGAGCTCTGGCGTTCGCGCATGTCGATTTCGGTGCTGACGCGGCGCTCGAACGCCTCGCTGGTCGCCTTGGTGTTGTCGGCGATGTAGGCTTTGGTCGCTTCCGGGGTGTAGGTGAAGCCCGTGTTGTCCCAGAAACCGCCGCCGAGGCCGTCACCGAAGTCGCCGGGATAGGCGACCCAGCCGGTGGTCGGGGTCGGGGTGTTCGAAATCACGCGGCCGGTGACCGGGTCGAGCGTGATGCCCGAACGGAAGGCAGGCCCCCAGCGGCGGCTGTCGCGCTTGTGGTTGGCGAAGCGGACACCGCTTTCCAGCGACTGGAACCAGCCGCGGTCGAGCTTGTACTCGGCGTCGAGCTGGGCGCTCCACTCCTTGTCGACGGTCTTCACGCCGGACGCGGCGCGGTCGACGATGGTGTAGCCGCTGCCGTCGGCGTTCAGGCCTGGCTGGTTGGCGCCTGCGCCCTGGTACTTGACGTAGGGCGCGTCGTGCAGGTCGCCCAGCGCATACGAGATGCCGGTGCCGTAGCGCGCCAGGGTCAGGCCCTGGTCGAGGTCGGTCTTGCCGACGCCGCGGGTGGTCGAGACCAGCGACTTCAGGGTCAGGTCCTGGCTGACGCGGTACTTGGCGTCGAGGTCGAGGAAGGAGCTCGAACCCTGGGCGCCGTCGCGGAAGAAGCCTTCCGAGTTGCCGACATACTGAGGCGTGGTGCCGTCAGGGAAAACGATGTCGGCCGCTTTCAGCACTTTCAGCTGGTTGCCGTACATCGTGGTTTCGTTGACGATCACCGGGTTGCGGATCTGGGCGTAGACGCGCTGGCCGTTCGAACTGGTGTTGGCCGAGGTGGCGGCGGTGGCGCCAAGCGGCTGGTTTTTACCCAGCAGCATCGAGTAAATCGCGCTCGAGGTCAGGCGGCCGTGGTTGTTGGCGTCCATCACCGAATGGAAACCGGTCATGGTCACGTCGAGGTCGGCGTTCGGCTTCCACTGCATCGAGAGCATGCCGCCCTTGCGGTCGCGCACGGACTCGACGAATTCCGAGCTCATCGAACCGGGCAGGCGCACCTGGTTCAGGTCCGCTGCCTTGTAGCCGGTGCCGGCCAGCGAGGCATCGGTAATGCCGAGCATGGTCGAGGTATTGATCACGTCCCAGCCGCTGCTGGTGCCGTAGGCAAAACGCGACACCGAGTCACGGCGCATATAGCGCTTCTCGGCGAACGCCTGGCCGATGACGCCGAAGGTGCCGGCTTCGTTCTTCCAGTTGACCGACGCGTTCAGGTCGGGCGCGGTCTTGCCCGGCAAGGTGGTATAGCTGGCGCCGCCGCTGATGACGCCCGACAGGCGCTCTTTCTGCGCCAGCGGTTTGCGGGTGGTGACGTTGATGGTGCCGGCCAGGCCGCCGTCGACGATGTTCGCCTGGCTGGTCTTGTAGACGATCGCCTGGTTCAAGACGTGCGAGGGCAGCAGCGAGAGGCTGGCCGAGCGCGAGCTCGACGCCTGGTCGGCCACGTACCAGTCGCCGCTCGAGACCGCGTGGCCGTTGAACAGGATCAGGGACATGTCCGGGTTGGTGCCGCGCATCGACACTTTTTCCGCTTCGTCGTAGTCGGTACGCACGGCAACGCCGGCCAGGCGCTGGAGCGAGTCGGCCAGGTTCTTGTCCGGCATCTTGCCCACGTCTTCGGCCGTGATCACCTCGACGTTGGCGGTCGCGTTCTTCTTGACGCTCAACGACTTGGCCATCGAGGCGCGGATGCCGGTCACTTCGACGGTCTGGATCGGGCTTTCTGCGGCGGTGGTCTGCGCGATCGCCGGCAAGGCGGCCAGGCTCCACAGCGCCATCGAAACGGCAGCTGCCAGCGGCTTCTGTTTGAACATTTCTCTCTCCTGAATATAGGTATAGGTCGTGCAGGCGGCAGGCGGTCCCTGCGATATTGATAGTATTAGCGATAAGCAAATTACTGGAAAATTACTTGTAATCCTCCAGCCATAACTAGAAGGAATGTTTTAGCCTTACAACACTGACCGCCGCCACGGTCGGGTTATGGACGCGCAACAAATTTTCATTGTTAAACTGCAGGCCTGCGCGTTAGCGTTCAGGAAACACCACATGGAGATTGTTCGATGCGCCTTGTTCCCCTGCTGCTCGCGGCCGCCCTCGCCGGCTGCGCCAGCGAACCGCCCCAACGCCCCGCCGCCCCGGCGCCCGCAGTGACACGCCCGGCCCCGCTGGCATCGAGCCCGGCGGCCCCGCCCCCGGCAGCGATCGAGACGGTGCTGCAAAAGCAGATTTACCAGATGACCCCGGTCGAAGCCGGACGCTATGTCGCCTGGATGCACACGGCCGAGCCAGACCTGCGCAAGCGCATCGCCGCGATCGGCCGCAAGAACCTGGGCCAGCCCTACGTGCTCAACCTGCTTGGCGAATTTCCCTTCGAAGTACACGATGAGCTGCCGATGTTCAACCTGCAGCAGAGCGATTGCGTCGTGTTCGCCGAACACACCTACGCGATGGCCCTGTCGCGTTCCTGGGAAGAGTTTTTCTGGATGCTGCAGCGCATTCGCTACCGCGACGGCGTGATCGGCGTCGCCACGCGCAACCACTACACGGAGATGGACTGGAATGTCGCCAACCGCTGGCTGGTGACCGATATCAGCGCCGCGCTGGCAGGTCCCGCCGGTCCTGGCTACGCCATGCAGGTCGACCGTGCGCGCTTCCTGAAGACGCGCCACCATACCGAGCGCAGCATTCCGGTGGAGACCAGCCGCCAGAGCTATGTCGCCAGGGAGCAGGTCGCGGCCATCGCCAATCAGTTGCAGGAAGGCGACTTCGTCAACGTGATCTCCACGCGCAACGGCGAGCACTGGGCCTCGCATGTCGGCCTGGTGGTGCTCGGCCCGAATGGCGAGCGCCACTTGCTGCACTCGCAGGAACCGAAGGTGCGCGAAGAGACCTTCGATTCCTTCATCGCCCGTGCCGCCGAGCGCGAGGCGCGCAACGCGCGCGAAGGCAGGAACGGCCAGCGCCTGGCCGGCTTCAAGTTCCTGCGCCTGAACGACAACATCGTGGTGCCGCCGATGGCGCCGCAGCCCCGCCCGGGCAGCTGACGCTGCGCCGGCACGGTGCGCGCCCGCGCTGCGCACCCGTTGTTCCTCCCTCCGCGGCCACCGCTCCCGGCGCACCGCCGCCCGCTTCGCGCGGGCGTGCGCCCTTCCCCCACGCGTTTCGCCATCCGCACGGTCAGCCGCCGCGGTTGGCCCTGCTCGCACGCGCCTTTTATTTTGCAATCGCCGCGCTATATATTCCAATTAGAAATCTATTGATATTTGGAACGCGATTTATTTCTGAATTACATTTCCTTGATTAAACAATCAATCGTTTTCATTTTAATTCGGAATTGTCGGTTGAGCGGGGTCAAACTCAGCATTCTGGTCGAGGCAGATAATAAATTTATTCAGCAACGACAATCCCTTTGATGCCAGTTCAATTCTATTTGTCAGCGGATTATTTATATCGGTAAATTTCCCTGGTATATCACTGCTATTTATTATCCGCACATTGTTTTGATCGCTCTCCCGCACCCACCCGACCGAGTACCGCGCATCATGCCTACATTACCGACCCGACTATTAAGCCAGTTTTGCGCCAGAATGGTATCGCTGCACAGAACCACCAAAATCGCGCTCATGGTGTGCATCGACCTGGTGGCCTTGCCGCTCTGTTTTCTAATCGCGATGTTATTGCGCGGCGGCGACATGAAACTCGCCACCAATTACGGCGCCGCATCGTATTTGATCGTTGCATTGGTGACCATCGCCGCATTCTCGATGTCCGATTTATACCGCGCGGTCATTCGTTTTATCGATGGCCGCTTATTGAGCGCAACCGGCCTGACGCTCGGCATTGCCGTCCTGTGCGCTTATGTGGTGCTGTTTGCCATTAACGATGCCGTATTTCCCCGCAGCGCACTGGCGATTTACTGGTTCATCGTCTTTTCCTATGTCGTCACCTCGCGCATCGGCATGCGCAACTTCCTGCGACAGCACAGTTCACGCCGCCCTGCCTCGGATGCGGTCGCCATTTACGGCGCCGGCGAGGCGGGCGCCCGCCTGGTGCAGACCATGCGCAGCAGCGACGAATACCGTCCAGTGTGCTTCTTCGACGACAAGCGCGCCTTGATCGACCGTACCATCGCCGGACTGCGCGTGTTCCATACCGATCGCCTGGCCGACATGGTCGCCGCCCACCGCATCCGTACCGTCGTCGTCGCGGTGCCGGGCATGCCGCCCGAGCGCCTGCGGGACATCATGCAGCGCCTGGCCGGCGCCGGCGTCACCACCAAGATACTGAGCCGCCTGGTCGACCTGACCGACGACCGGGTGCGTCCGCGCGACTCGATCCGCGAACTGAAATTCGAGGACCTGCTCGGCCGGCCGCCGGTGCCGCCCCGGCTCGACCTGTTTGCCCGCTGCGTGCGCGGCAAGACCGTGCTGGTTACCGGCGCCGGCGGTTCCATCGGCAGCGAACTGTGCCGCCAGATCGTCACGCTCGGGCCGAGCCGCCTGCACCTGCTCGACCACTCCGAGTTCTCGCTCTACACCATTCGCCAGGAGCTCAGTACCCGCTTCCCTGACCTGCGCATCGATGCCCACCTCGGCTCGGTCTGCAATCCCGACCTCGTCGAGCGCATCCTGGCCGACAGCCACATCGACACGGTCTACCACGCCGCCGCCTACAAGCATGTGCCGCTGGTCGAATCGAACATCGTCGAAGGCCTGCGCAACAACGTGCTCGGCGCCCAGATCATCGCGGCGGCCTGCGCCAGCCACCATGTCGAAACCTGCGTCCTGATCTCCAGCGACAAGGCGGTGCGCCCGACCAACATCATGGGCGCCAGCAAGCGCATCGCCGAGCTGATCTTCCAGGCCGCCGCCGCCAAGCACGGCGGGCAGACCACCTTCTGCATGGTTCGTTTCGGCAACGTGCTCGGTTCGTCCGGCTCCGTCATCCCGCTGTTCCAGCGCCAGATCGCCCGCGGCGGGCCGCTCACCATCACGCACCCCGAGGTGTCGCGCTACTTCATGCTCATTCCCGAGGCGGCGCAACTGGTGATCCAGGCGGGCGCCATGGCCAAGGGCGGCGACGTCTTCGTGCTCGACATGGGCGAGCCGGTGCGCATCGTCGAACTGGCGCGCACCCTGCTGGCCATGTCGGGCCTGACCGAAAAAACACCGCATAACCCGGATGGCGACATCGAAGTGAAATTTGTCGGTCTGTTTGCGGGCGAAAAGCTGCATGAAGAACTGCTGACCGACGGCACCGTGTTCCCCAGCGAACATCCGCGCATCATGCGCATGAAGGAAAACGCCCTGCGTCCGAGCGTGCTCGAGACCTGCATCACCTGCCTGATGATGGCCTGCGAAACCCATGAGCGCGGCATGATCGAATCGATGGTCAAGGCCATCGTCAGCGAATACACACCGCAACTTCCGGTCACCGCACCGCTGCCGGTGCCTGAGCCCGAGCTCGAACCGGGCAAGGCGCGGCTTAGCCTCATCCATAAATTCGTGCCATTCCGCATCTAGCGGCGGCGGCATTCCTTCTTACCCCACCCACCACCAATAGTTGGCGAGGATCACATGCGCGACGAACAACAATCGGCCCACCTGCAACAGCTCACCGCCAAATTGCGCGACCGCACCGCGGTCATCGGCATCATCGGACTCGGCTATGTCGGTCTTCCCCTGACGCTGCGCTACGCCGCGTGCGGCTTTCGCGTGCTCGGCATCGACATCGACACGGCCAAGGTCGAAAAACTCAACCGCGGCGAGAGCTATATCGAGCACATCCCGGCCAGTGCAATCGCATCCGCGCGCAGCACCGGCTTCGAAGCGACCAGCGATTTCACGCGTGCCTGCGAGCCGGACGCCCTGATCATCTGCGTACCGACGCCGCTCAACGCCTACCGCGAACCCGACCTCTCGTTCGTGCTCGACACCACCGATGCGCTGCTGCCCTTCGTGCGTCCGGGCCAGCTGGTTTCGCTCGAGAGCACCACCTATCCCGGCACCACCGAGGAGGAGCTGCGTCCGCGCCTGGAGTCGCGCGGCCTGGTGGTGGGCCGCGACATCTTCCTGGTGTTCTCGCCCGAGCGCGAAGACCCGGGCAACCCGCATTTCGAAACACGCACCATCCCCAAGATCTGCGGCGGCAGCACCGCGGCCTGCCTGGAAGCCGGCGTGGCGCTCTACAGCGGCGCCATCGACCGCGTCGTGCCGGTCAGCTCGACCCGCGCCGCCGAACTGACCAAGCTGTTGGAGAACATCCACCGCGCCGTGAACATCGGCCTGGTCAACGAGATGAAAATCATCGCCGACAAGATGGAGATCGACATCCACGAAGTGATCCGGGCCGCCGCCACCAAGCCCTTCGGCTTCACCGCGTACTACCCGGGGCCTGGCCTGGGCGGCCACTGCATTCCGATCGACCCGTTCTATCTCACCTGGAAGGCGCGCCAGTTCGGGCTGCACACCCGCTTCATCGAACTGGCGGGCGAAATCAACAGCGAAATGCCGCATTGGGTGATCGGCAAGGTCACCGACGCGCTGAACCAGCGCGGGCGCTCGGTCATGGGCAGCCGCGTGCTGGTGCTGGGCATCGCCTATAAAAAGGATGTCGAGGACATGCGCGAGTCCCCTTCGGTCGAACTGATGGAGATCCTGCGCGACAAGGGCGCCCATGTCGACTATTCCGATCCCTACGTGCCCCACTTCCCGCGCATGCGCGAACACCACTTCGCGCTCTCGAGCGTCAAGCTCACGCCCGACGCCCTGGCCTCGTACGACCTGGTGCTGCTGGCCACCAGCCACACCGCTTTCGACTACGACATGATCCGCCGTTACGCCAGTCTGATCGTCGACACCCGCGGTGTCTACCTTGAACGACTGCCTCACGTCGTCAAGGCCTGAAGCGGCCACGGAGAAGATCATGCGAAACTTCCCACCTGCAATCGTCGACCGAAAGATCCGCTTCGCCCTGGTCGGCTGCGGCCGTATCGCCAACAACCACTTCGGCGCCATCCGTGAGCACCGCGACCGCTGCGAGCTGGTTGGCGTCTGCGACATCGATCCGCGGGCGATGCGCGACGCGGCCGAAAAGACCGGCGCCGTGGCCTATGCCACGCTCGACGAGATGCTGGCGCGTTGCGACGCCGACGCCTTCATCCTGACCACGCCCTCCGGCCTGCATCCGGAACAAACGGTCAAGATCGCGCGCGCCGGGCGCCACGTAATCACCGAAAAGCCGATGGCCACGCGCTGGGAAGACGGCAAGCGCATGGTCGCCGCGGCGGACGCCGCCGGGGTGCGGCTGTTCGTGGTCAAGCAGAACCGGCGCAACGCGACATTGCAGCTGCTCAAAAGCGCAGTCGAGAAAAAACGCTTCGGCCGCATCTACATGGTCAACCTGAACGTGTTCTGGACCCGTCCCGACGAGTACTACAACAGCGCCAAGTGGCGCGGCACCTGGGAGTATGACGGCGGCGCATTCATGAACCAGGCCAGCCACTACGTCGACCTGCTCGACTGGATCGTCGGGCCGGTAGAAAGCCTGCAAGCCTACACGGCCACGCTGGCGCGCAACATCGAAGTCGAGGATACCGGCGTCATCAGCCTGCGCTGGCGCAATGGCGCACTCGGCTCGATGAACGTCACGATGCTGACCTACCCGCGCAACCTGGAAGGCTCGATCACGATCCTGGGCGAACACGGCACCGTGCGCATCGGGGGCGTCGCCGTCAACGAGGTGCAGCAGTGGGAGTTTGCCCACAGCGACCCGGACGACGCCCTGGTGCGCGATGCCAGCTACCAGACCACCTCGGTCTACGGCTTCGGCCACCCGCTCTATTACGACAACGTCCTCAAGGTATTGCGCGGCGAAGCGGAACCGGAAACCGACGGCCGCGAAGGGCTCAAATCCCTCGAAGTACTGATCGCCGCCTACATGTCGGCACGCGACGGCAGGCGCATCGCCCTGCCGCTGGAGTACTGACATGGATCGGCAGGTCATCGAAGCGCGGGTCGACGAGCGCGCCATCGTCGACGAAGGCGCGACGCTCGGGCCGGGCACGCGCGTCTGGCACTTCGCCCACGTCTGCGGCGGCGCACGCATCGGCGCCGGCTGCTCGCTCGGCCAGAACGTTTTCGTCGGCAATGACGTACGGATTGGCGACCGCGTCAAAATCCAGAACAACGTATCCGTGTATGACGCCGTCACGCTCGAGGACGACGTCTTTTGCGGCCCCAGCATGGTCTTCACGAATGTCCACAACCCGCGCGCGGCGGTCGAACGCAAGAGCGAATACCGGCGCACGCTGGTAAGGCGCGGCGCCACCATCGGCGCCAACGCCACCATCGTCTGTGGTGTGACGGTCGGCGAGTACGCCTTCATCGGCGCCGGCGCAGTCGTCACGCGCGACGTGCCTGCGTTTGCACTGATGGCCGGCGTGCCGGCGCGCCAGATCGGCTGGATGAGCTGCTACGGCGAGCGCCTGCCGCTGCCCGTCGGCGGCAGCGGCGAAGCGCGCTGCCCGCGCACGGGCGAGCGTTATTTGTTGCAGGACGGCGTCTGCAGGCTGGTGCCGCATGCCACCCAACCTTGAACTCACGGATTCGACATGGAATTTATCGACCTCAAAGCACAATACGAAGCCTCGCGCGAACCGATCAATCGCCGCATCCAGACCGTGCTCGACCACGGTCAGTACATCATGGGTCCCGAGGTGGCCGAACTCGAAACCCGCCTGGCCCACTACACCGGTGCGCGGCATTGCATCACCGTCGCATCGGGAACCGAAGCCCTGGTGATCTCGCTCATGGCGCTTGGCATTCGACCGGGCGACGAAGTCATCACAACCCCGTTTTCGTTCATCGCCACGGCCGAAGCCATCGTGCTGCTCGGCGCCACCCCGGTGTTCGTCGACATCGACCGGGCGACCTGTAACCTGGCTCCCCACCTGATCGAAGCCAGGGTCACACCGCGCACCCGGGCAATCATGCCGGTGTCGCTGTTCGGCCAGCCGGCTGACATGGACGAAATCAATGCCATTGCCGCGCGCCACGGGCTGGCCGTCATCGAGGATGCGGCCCAGAGCTTTGGCGCAAGCTATCGCGGCAAGAAAAGCTGCAACTTGTCGACCGTCGGCTGCACAAGTTTCTTCCCCAGCAAGCCGCTCGGCTGCTACGGCGACGGCGGCGCTATCTTCACCAGCGACGATGGCCTGGCCGACGCCATGCGCGAAATCCGTGTCCACGGTCAGTCGCGCCGTTACGTCCACACCCGTATCGGCGTCGGCGGGCGTATGGACACGCTGCAATGCGCAATCGTGCTGGCCAAGCTGGAGCGTTTCGACTGGGAGCTGGCGCAGCGCGCCAGGGCGGCTGCGCGCTATGACGCGCTGCTGTCGGGGCGGATCGGCCTGGTGGCCCGCACCCCCGCGCGCACCAGCGCCTACGCCCAATACACGGCGGTGGTCGAGGAACGCGAGCGCATCCAGGCTGCGCTGCATGCGGCCGGGATTCCGACTGCGGTGCATTACCCGGTGCCGATCCACATGCAGCCTGCCTACGCCCATTTATCGTCCCCGGACTGCTGTCCGGTCGCGCTCGAAATGGCTGCCAAGGTGATCAGCCTGCCCATGGGACCTTACCTGTCAGCCGAATCGGTCTACACCGTCGCAGCCACCCTGTTGCGCGCGGCCGGGGTCGCTTTGCCGGGCGCAGCCGAGGACGCAGAGGCGCCCGGAACGGCCTCGACCGCGCCAGCCTTACCTTAAGCATGGTTGTCGCATCAGGTTCGCAATTTGCCCTGACGGCAGTCTGCACACTTTTATTGGCTCCTAGCCGGGACACACACCATGCGCAGGATCGTTCACCTCACTTCTGCCCATCCGCGTAATGACATCAGGATCTTCGTCAAGCAGTGCCGCACGCTGGCGGCGCACGGCTACGATGTCACGCTGGTGGTCGCCGATGGCAAAGGCGACGCCCGCGTGGATGGCGTGGCCATCGTCGACGTGGGCCGACTCCCCGGCCGCCTGAGCCGGATCTTCCGGACGACGCAGCGGGTATTCGATCGAGCCGCCGCACTCGATGCGGACATCTACCAGTTCCACGACCCTGAATTGATTCCCGCCGGACTGAAGCTCAAACGCCTGGGCAAGACCGTCATTTTTGACTCGCACGAAGATGTCCCGCGCCAATTGCTCGGCAAACCTTATCTGGACCCGGTATCGCGGCGCGTGCTGCCTGCGCTGTTCTCCGCTTACGAGCGTTTTGCCTGCGCCAAGTTCGACGGGATCATCGCGGCCACGCCCTTCATTCGCGATTTGTTCTTGAAAATTAACCCCGTCACGGTGGACATCAACAATTTCCCCATCCTTGGTGAATTTGCTCGGGCCGTGCCCTGGGCCATGAAAAGGAAGCAGGTTTGCTTCGTCGGCAGGATCAGCAGCATTCGCGGCGTGCGCCAGATGGTGGAAGCAGGCGCCTTGCTCACGTCGGGCGCACGGCTTCACCTGGCCGGCGTCTTTTCCGAGCCGGCGGTTGAGGCGGAAGTCAAGAACCATCGCGGCTGGGAACGCGTCACCAACCTCGGATTGATCGATCGTGCGGGCGTGCACGACCTGATGTCGGACTCGGTGGCCGGGATAGTCACCCTGCTTCCGCTGCCGAACCACGTCGACGCGCTGCCGACCAAGATGTTCGAGTACATGTCCGCAGGGATTCCCGTGATTGCCTCGAACTTCCCGCTATGGCGCCAGATCATCGAAGGGAACCGGTGCGGGATCTGCGTCGACCCCTTCGACCCCACGGCGATCGCCGCCGCGATCGACTACCTGGTCTGCAATCCAGACATCGCGCAATCGATGGGCGAACGCGGCCGTCAGGCCGTGCTCGAGAAATACAACTGGGGCGTCGAGGCCAGCCGGCTGACTGACTTTTATGGAGCTCGCTCACATGCTAAACAAACTCTCGCAACTTTTTAACCAGGTCGCCACGATCGCCAGGTTGCCGGTGGCGCCGCTGCAATTCCGTTTGGTCCTGAATCCCGAAAACGTCGAGAAAATTTACAGGTACTACACGAAAGCGCATCCGAAATACAAGATATTCCAGCATAAGTCGGTAGGCGCCGCCCTCGTCGATTTAACCAGATTCGGTCATCGCGACGCCTACATGGAGGAAATCAAGGGACGCAACTCGGCGGGTGGCCACGCCAGGAAAGCCAGGGGCAAGGGCTACACCGTCGTCGAAATCGACAGGAACAACTTCGTCGACGATATCTATGAAATCAACAATGCACTCGAAGTTCGGCAAGGACGCCCGATGGACGCGGCGTATCGAAAAAAAACGACCAGCTACCCATCCGAGGTCAACTACAAGTACTACGGCGTGCTCAATTCAACGGGCAAATTAATGGCGTATGGCGAGCTGGGATTCTACGGAAATTTCGCTTCCTTCACCCGGGTGATCGGCGTGCGCAACAACGACGGCATCATGCACTTGATGGTGACGGAAATTATTTGCCGGCTGATCGAAGCGGGCGGCTATCAATACCTCATGTACGACACTTACTTTGGTGCGAGCCCGGGCCTGAAGACATTCAAGAAAATGCTGGGTTTCCAACCTTATCGCGCGAAGTACTCGATCCAATGACTACCCTGCTCCGCCGCCTGTACTGCGATTACCTGATGCCCTCCCAGCTGGCGGCGTACGAGGAAGTGGTGCGCGCCGCCCACGCGCACGGCTACACCCAAACATCGGTAAGGTCTTACTTCGACCTGGTGCGCTCGGGCCGGCCCCTGCCCGACAAAATACTGATCCATCGGCATGACATCGATACCGACCTGCGCACCACGCGCAAGCTCTTCGACATCGAGAGAAAACACGGAATCAAATCCAGCTTTTATTTCAGGCTGTCGACCCTCGACATTCCCCTGATGCGCGACATAGAGGCATATGGAAGCGAAGCCAGCTACCACTATGAAGAGCTGGCGACCTACGCCAAGAAAAACAAGATCAAGGATCCGACAGTGCTACGGGAACGGATGCCGGAAATTCGTTCGAAGTTCGTCGCCAACTTCCTGCGTATCGAACAACAGCTCGGCAAAAAGATGCGCACCGTCGCGAGCCATGGTGATTTTGCGAACCGGCGACTAGAGTTAAACAACACGGCGATTCTCGACGATCCGCAATTACGCGAGGACTGTGGCATCGGCTGCGAAGCATACGACCGCGTCCTGCTGGACCATATCGACATCTACATCGCCGACCGCCCTGCTCCGCAGCGTTACTACCCGATCTCGCCCCTGGATGCGATACCCGCACAGCGCAGGATCTGCCTGGTGACCCATCCACGGCAAGTCGAAACAAACTGGAAAGAAAACACCAAAGACAATTTGTTCCGCTTTTTCGAAGGGATGACCTGGTGACAGGGCGCGAATCCCTGCCTTCAACCCCGAAGCCGCCGAAAACCCTCCATGAAGCCCCAGAAAATACTCACCTTGATGCGCAGGCCTGCGCAATTCATCCAGGCCGGCACGCTCCCCGCGGTCGAAGCGGCCCGCGGCGCAGGGCTGTGCACCTGTGTGTGCGTGTTGCTTGCTTCATGCAGCGGCGCCAAACACCTCTACGTAGCGACCACCGGCTCCGACACCAATCCAGGAACGCAAGCCGAGCCATTCTTGACGATTGCGCATGCGGATTCCCTTGCGAGTGCCGGCTACACAATCCACGTTGCCCCGGGCACCTACAAGGTTTCCGCTCCAGCGACGCGTAGCGCCGGCATCAGAACCGGCAGGAGCGGCACGGCGTCGGCTCGTATCAAATTTGTTTCAGACATAAAATGGGGCGCGAAAATCGTCTTTTCGGGAGCCGGCATTGCCTGGAACTCGAAAGGTGCTTACGTCGACATCGACGGATTCGACATCTCGGGTTCCGGCCGTGGCGGCATTCTGGTCGAGGGGGGAAACGAACTCGTTACCAGGAATTTCATTCATGACCTCGAGGTCAGCGGCGGCTGCACTGGCCAGGGGGGCGCAGCCATCGGCACCTGGGGTCCGGTCGGCGCTGCAGTCATCGACGCCAACCTTATCCGGAACGTCGGTGTGCAATGGGTCGCTGGGCGCTCTTGCAACACCGTGCAAGGTATTTATGTCACCAACCAGAACAACCGCGTCTCGAACAACGTGATCTCGGGTGTTGCCGCCGTCGGCATCAACAGCTGGCATGGCGCGACCGGTTCAACAATGGTCAACAACACCATTTTCGGCAACAAGATGGGCATCGTGATCGGGCATGGCGATTCCGGCGCGACAGCGATTGGCACCAACAATAACTACGTCGCCAACAATATTGTCTATGGCAATGGCTACGGCATCAGCGAGATGGGCAAGGTGGGCGCTCATAACCGTTATGCCGATAACGTCGTTTATTCCAACGGAACGGATTGGCGCGTGAACGGTGACGTCAAGGGCACAATTTCTGCCGACCCGATGTTTGTAAATTATCAGCAAAACGGTTTGGGCGATTATCGCCTGCGTGCCAGTTCGCCGGCAGTCGGAAAAGGCGCAGATACCGATCCGATTCCCGCCAATCCGTCAATTACTACGGCTGGCAAAGCGGGGGAGATGAGCACCGACGATCATTAAACCGTCCGCCGATACGGCGCGCCCGGTGAAACCTCGAAGATAAGTCGCACCGTCGAAGACGTAGGTTAGTACGACGAGACGATCCACTCAAAGATAGGAATGCGGTCAAATAACCAACTTCGCAAGCGCCGAGTACGGGCGCCAAGACGAAGTCCTTGCCCTCGCGGCTGGAGCGACTCGAATGAATATCCTGCTGATCAATCACTATGCCGGCTCGCCACGGCACGGCATGGCATACCGCCCCTACTACCTCGCGCGCGAATGGGTGCGTTCGGGACACCGCGTCCGCATCCTCGCCTCGGATCAGTCGCACATCCGGGCTCAGCAGCCCGACCTGGCGGGCATGGCGCGCCTCGACGAAACGATCGACGGCATCGAATACAGCTGGTACCACACGCCGGCGTATCGCGGCAATGGTGTAGGACGCGTCAGGAACATGGGCGCCTTCGTCACTGCCCTGTACCGCGACGGTAAACGCATAACGCGCGAGTACAAGCCGGACGTGGTGATCGCCTCGAGCACCTATCCCATGGATATCTGGCCCGCGCATCGCATTGCGAGGCTGGCCCAGGCGAAGCTGCTGTTCGAGGTACACGACCTGTGGCCGCTGTCGCCGATGGAACTCGGGGGGATGTCAAAGTGGCATCCGTTCATCATGTTGGTGCAGCAAGCGGAGGACTATGCATACCGCCATGCCGACGCTGTGGTGTCGATGCTGCCGAAAGTACGCGACTACATGATGTCGCGTGGCCTGGCGCCGGAGAAACTCCACGTCGTGCCCAATGGTATCGATCCAGGCGAGTGGCTGGCCAACAGCCCCGGGTTGCCGGGCGAGGTGGACAAGCTTCTTGGCACCCTGCGCGCGCAGGGCAACGCGATTCTCGGCTATGCAGGCACCCATGGTGTGTCGAACGCGCTCGACAATATGCTGGACGCAGCCAAGCTGATGCAGGGCGAAAAGGTCGCCTTCGTGCTGGTCGGCGGCGGGCCGGGCAAGGCGAGCCTGCAGCAGCGTGCATCGCGCGAAAAACTGGGCAACACCTATTTTCTCGATCCAGTCGAGAAGCGGCAGGTTCCGTCCTTGCTGCGGTTTTTCGACATCGCCTATATCGGCTTTCACCGGCATCCACTGTACCGCTTCGGCATCGCTCCGAACAAGCTGATGGACTACATGATGGCGGCGCGGCCTGTGTTGCATGCCGTCGAGGCTGGAAACGACCCGGTCGGGGAAGCCGGCTGCGGAATGACCGTCGTGCCCGACGACCCGCGGGCGGTGGTGCAAGGCGTGCGCACCTTGCTGGCCCTTTCTGCGGACGAACGCCAGGCGATGGGACAAAGGGGCAAGGCCTTCGTGCTCGAGAACCTCACCTACCCTGTGCTGGGCAAACAGTTTCTTGCCGCTTGCACTACCCCCTAAAACAAGCTGGTCATTGCGCGCCACTGCCATGTCTACCCCACAGATCTTCTGGAAGAGAATATTCGGCACCCTGCTCCGGCCGTCCGGCTGGGAGTTTTCCTGGCGCCGCAGGACTGACGAACTGCTGAAGCGCTTCCTCGACCTGGCTCTGGGATTCGTGGCCTGCGTTGCTTTCGCTGTCCCATTGCTGATCATCGCACTACTGGTAAAGCTGACCTCGCAAGGGCCGGCGTTGTACTGGTCGAATCGGGTGGGAAGGAATAACGTGATTTTCTCGATGCCGAAGTTGCGCACAATGCGTGTAGGCACCCAAGTGGTCGCTAGCCATCTCCTGCAGAATCCCGATCAATGCCTGACGCCGATCGGCGGCTTCCTGCGCAAGTCCAGCCTGGACGAATTGCCGCAGTTATGGTGCATCCTGCGCGGCGACATGAGTGTCGTCGGACCGCGGCCGGCGCTGTTCAACCAGCACAACCTGATCCAAATGCGCACCGAACAAGGCGTCCATGCGATTCGCCCGGGCCTCACCGGCTGGGCGCAAATCAACGGCCGGGACGAGTTACCAATACCGGAAAAGGTGGAGCTTGACCTCTACTACGTGCGCCACCGGTCGCTGGCCTTCGACATGAAAGTCATTTTCCTTACCATTCTCAAGGTAGTGCGCCGCGACGGCATTACCCACTGAACCCGTGCGCCGCCCCCAGGACAAGGCGCATTGACGATGCTTCGAGGCGCTGCCTCACCATCGAAGAAAGCAGGCCCGTCTGGGCAGACAATACAGCGCCGCCATGGGCACGCGCTCAGCGGGAGCACGTTACCTTGTTCGTCGACCCGGCGGTCTTCTTGATTCCTGGAGAGCACCTGCCGTCAGGCGCCCGACCGTGCCGATCGTTGCGCCCCGCAGCGGCTTGCTACGGTAGTTTGCAGCGATAGGAAAATGACTGCCCTTATCTGTTCACTGGGTTGCGGACCTTGCATACCAATTTCTTTGTGTCCCACTGATAAGGGCGGTCCCGCCCGGAAAGGTGGAGTGCGACACCCACCAAGCGGTGGTTGATCAAGGATGGCTTAACACTAAACACCAAAACAAATACAAGCAGGCTCAGGGGCACAGTCCATCGATGCATCCTTGGCGCCGGCAATGCCGTTGCGATACGCATGTAGCCAAGGCTGATCAAGACGCCCAGGGTAAAGCTGGCAATCACCTCGGACGCTGTATGAAACTTGAAATGAACCAGGAGCACGCCAAGACCGACGCAAACACAAAAGCCAAAAAACACGCCTCTTGCGCGCGACGAAATTTGCCGGTCTTGCATCGTGACGAAAAATAAGACAGGTATGACGGCGGTCGCACACAAGGTGTGACCGCTGAGGGCTTTAAATCCGAGCAAGGGAATGCCTGCGTCCCAGCCAAGGAATGCGATCTTGGACAAGGACACCAGGCTTAACCCGGCAGCGAACAACAGGCACCAGCAAAGCGCCCGCTTCCACGCACCGCCTGCGATCAACCACGCCGCGATCGCAGCGGCCACAGGGAGCATGACTGCGGTATGGCCTATGTCGATAATCAGTTTCCACTGCGTCATAGTAGTTACGGAAGATGCGTGATAACGCCGGCCGGATCTTCAAGTCGAGCCGCCTGCGGCGAGGCGGATGACCGGCCGTGAGACGACGACTCCACATCACGCCTTGCTCCGAATTGGTATTTTGCAAAGGCTCCAAGGGCAGCGCCGATACTCATGTCGGGAACACTTTTGGCGGTCAGCACCCAGAGAATCGCAATGCAGATGAACGAGCAGGCCACGACAAAATCGCCCGATTTAACCCTTGCCAGATACCCATCGGCAAACAGCTGCAATGCCGGCCAAATCAACATGGCGACGAGGGAGACCAGTCCGACCAATCCAAAGTCGACCCACGCGCAAAGAATATTGTGCGCGTAATAACCATCCTCGTAACTGGCAAAATCGCCCAGAATCGGGTTTTCGGTAATGGTATGCCACGCTTCCCTGGATAGTTGCTCTCGGGCCACGCCAGAGCTTGAATGCGACACATCGAAAAGCTGCAAGATTCGACTATCAGGCAACATGCCAACGATAGCGTCGGCGTTGGCAACTACCCAGATCAATAGAAAGAAAACAAGGAAGATTGAATATAATTTATGTTTGGCATGGTAAAGCTCGATGATAGGGATGAGAAACAGCACGGCGGAAAATTCACTACGCGCGCCGTTCAAGAACAAGCTAGAAATCGCCAACCCATAGACGAAGAACCTCACGCCCATGAATCTGACAACGGCCACCACGATTAAAAACGTATAAACATATGAACGCGCGAACCCCTGGTAGGTTGCAAGGCTTTCCGGATTTGACGCCTCATCCAGATTCCTCAAATAAAAGAAGCCGTCGATCGAAAAATAAATGGTGATTGCCGACATTGCGGCTAGCGAGAGTACAACTAACGCGATGAATTTTTTGTCACTGAAATCGATCATCCTGAATATAATAAACGTGTCCACGCAAAAAATTAAGCTCGCGGCGTATTTTTTCACAATTGCCGGGTTGGCGCCGCCGGCAAAATTAGCAGCAACGACAAGGGCGTAATACAATACGAAAAGAAAAAAATACAAATCCGATCGCAAAAAGAATCTTTTATTCCTTCTCGCTGCGAGAAGGTAAAACCAGAAAATAGGCGATGTCAAGGCAAGCGCAACGGGTGTGAAATAGCCGCCCAGTACGGCGCTAACCATCCCCAGTCCGAGCAAGGTGTGATAGAAAAAAAATCCGGGAAACAACAGCAGAAACGCCATATGAACGGCAAATTTACCTTTTATGGGATTCAATGGTTGTTCTGGCTGTAGATCAATTGCATGCATGATTTATTGGCCACCGTGCAATCGACTCATTTTCTGGGAAACTATCGTTCTTCAGTAACCGACTGCGGCGCCTTATCGCGCGAAAACTCAGCGTTTTTCGCAAACCGATGCGACATGTATAGATAGACGAAGTACAGCAACGAATAACTGATGGTGTAATTCCAGAGTATGCGCGTTAGCGACAGTGGCGCCAGGAACACTGTGATCGTCGTGATGAATAAGGCGACTTGCCACATGAACTCGATTTTTTGTTTTCCGGCAACAAAAAATACATAGCTCAGCGGACTTGCGACAAAGTTAAGAAAGTATAACGGCGCGAGGATCCGCGCGAACTCGCCTGCCCCGCGCCATGGTTCGCCAAATATCCAGGCGCACAGATCGGGGGCGAACGCAAAGATGAACACTGCCGGACCGCTGCCAAGGATGACCAGGGCTTTGAATGTGCTGCGGTATGCCTGCGTGCAATTGCCTACAGTCTGAAATTCGTGGACTGCCTGCCGCTTGAACACCTCCAGCACGGAGGCGGCGAGCAGGGAAACCGGTGCGGTGAGTATTCGTTCTGTCAAGGCAAACAGGCCGGCCGCGAACAGTCCATACTTCGCGCCGATCAAAAACAACGGAAACTTGCCGGCCGCGATATTGAGCAAACCTGCGGGCAAAGAAAATCGCCAAAAAGATCGATGTTTCTCGAGATATTTACGTTGCGCAATAGTCGGCTTGATCGCGATCGTGACACGCGGTGGTGACAAGAGAATGACTGCAGCCACCATGCCGACGGCGAGGCCGAAAATATGTCCCGCCAATAAGGCCATTCCGCCGACCCCGATCAGTAGCAAAATCACTTGGCTCAATGCTATCGCGCCTGCGCCGAACACTTTTACCAGTGCTGACTTGCCAAAAGCCCGATAGGAGGTAGCGTATGCCGTGGTTGTGTGGTTGTACGCCGTGATCCAGGTCCCGACGCCGATGGTCATCAAGCCAAACCAGGACATGCTTTGCGCCTGCGGAACGCCACCTGCACGTGCAAGTAGCGCACAAAGCGTGATAACGATGGCGAGCAAGGTAGAAAAATAGGCCACGACACTGAAACAGGTTTGTTGCGCGCTTTGTTCATGATCGAGGATCATCGCGGCCTCAAGCCGTAAGGTTGCAACGGTCGAGGCAATGGCGATAACACCGAGCCAGATGCTGAACGCTCCCATGTCACCTGGCGTACACAAACGTGTAACGAGTGGCGCGACTAGTAAGGGCAATGCCTGCGCGGCAACGGTGCCAGTGAGAACCGTGGCGGCGTGTTTCCAGAAAACAGGCAAAGTCCGGAGCATGTTCAATTTTCGTGAATATTTATGCCAGTAAAACTTCGTCTGCAAGTCTGACAAAATCCATGGCGATTGTTGAGTCGGGTTAAAGGCCGCGAATCCGTTTAGATTGTCTGGTTTTCAAATATTTTCAGATTGATGAGTATCAATGTTCACCCGCGCGACATAGTTACTACGGAGGTTCGATATTTTTGTTGGCCGTCCGAGCTCACGCATGACGGTGCGATCCCCCAACTGGGAACGCAGACGCCTAGCCGCATGTTAGGAGAAGTTCCGACTGAAGCGTTTATCCGGCCTCAGTTCCTACCCCCCTTTGCGAATCTTGCCCATGATTCCGCGCAGAAACACGACCTCCGAATTCAGTAAATGAACGCAGAAAAAAAGCCTGTTTGATTAATTTCAAGGTGCAGGCGTAACAAGTTGATATCGTCGAAAAATTGCGATGGCCTGGCTGAAGTGAACCACGTAGTTTTTATTCAGCACTCCCGCGCCGGCGTTACGCAATTCCGGGATTTAGCGTGACCAACATAGATAAGGATGCGATATGCGCAGCAATAAAATGCCGAGGCTGACATTCCAGGCGCATGGGCAGTTCGACGAAGATTGCTGGCATTCGATTTTAATTTCGCTACTGCGCGGCGTTGCCGCATTCGTGGTCGCTGCCGCCCATTTGCGCGCGGAGATGTATCCCGGTCTGCGCACGCTTGCCGATCCGTCGCTGTGGTTTCAGGGATTCGCCTTCGCCACTGGCTTCGCGCATCAGGCCGTGCTGGTATTTTTCGTGATCAGCGGCTGGCTGGTGGGTGGCAGCCTGCTCAACAAGATAGGCCAACCCGGCGCCCTGACCAACTACGCCATCGACCGTGCCACCCGCTTGTGGACAGTTCTGCTTCCAACTTTCGTGCTGACACTATTGCTCGGCCTTGGCACCGGCGTCCTGCTTCCGGGCAGTATCGATTTCTCCGCAGCCAACGAGTTTTCGGCACTGTCGTTTGCCGGAAATCTGCTCGGCCTACAGCGTGTGGTCCTGGCCAACTTTGGCGGCAACTACGCGCTGTGGAGCCTGGCGAACGAAACATGGTATTACGTGATGTTCCCGTTGCTGGTGCTGCTGTTCACCGCGCGCAGCCCCAGCATGCGCATCGCCAGCGGCGGCGCGCTCGTGCTGGCGACCGTCCTTCTCCCCCTTGAGATTCTCCTGTACTTCGCGATCTGGCTGCTCGGCGTCGCGTTTTCGCGCCTGCGGATCGAGTGCGGGTTCGGCGTGCGGTGCGCCTGGCTGGTGCCGCTGGCGGCGATGTCCGTGTACTTCCGTCTGACTGCCGACAACGACAGGTTCGATCAAACCACCCTGGGGATGGATCTTGCCCTTAGCCTGATGTTCCTGGCCATGCTGTCCAGCCTGCGGTTCAATGCCGCGCCAACGTCGAAGCTGGCACGCCCGCTGGCCCGTTTCGGCACGTTCTTCGCTAATTTTTCGTTCAGCCTTTATGTATTGCACCTGCCGTTCATTTTCCTGCTCAAGCACGTGACCCTTGCCCAGTTCGGCCTGCGCCAGCTCTCGCCCGGCGAGCCGCGGCACTTCGCGGTCTACCTGGTCATGCTTGGCGTGCTGCTGCTCGGATCCTATCTGTCTTATCTGTTGTTCGAAGCGCAGACCTACCGCATCCGCCGCCTCGTGAAAAACCTTGTTGGCGGGCGCACCGTGACGCGCGCCGCCGCGCCGGCACCCGCGCCTGCGCCTACGCCGGCGGAGCGCTAGCCAACATGGCAGCACCGGCTTGGGGCCCTGAAACAAGGAGGCGTCACCTGTTGCGCGTGTGCCGACTGCGCTGAGTCACATCGTCCATTGACGCTGACAGGAGAGTTCATGAACACAATCGCAGTCATCGGAGCGACGGGGGAAGTCGGGTTCAGGCTGGTCCGCGCCCTGCATTCGTCACACCGGGTAATCGCCATTGTCCGCAGTCTGGAAAAGCGCAATTTCAGCCTTTATCCAAGTGTGGAAGTTCGTCGGGTTGACGATATATCGAATGTCGACGGTCTTGCGGCATCGCTCGATGGCTGCGAAGCCATCATCAATACAGGCTACATCTGGTTTGCGGAACACATTCACAAAGCCATGCTGCAAAGCGGCGCTTCAATTCGGCATATCGTCTTCACCGGGTCGACCGGGATTTTCACCAGCCTGCCCTCGGAAAGCGCCGAACGCAAGCGTGTGGCCGAGAGGTTCATACAGGAGCGATTCCACTGCCCCTGGACCATTATTCGACCAACGATGATTTACGGCCATAAGGATGACCGTAACATCTCAAGGCTGGTACGTGCCGTTGCCCAATATCCCGCCATGCCCTTGATCGGCAGCGGAAATAGTCTGATCCAACCTGTGCTGATCCATGACCTCGTCAAAGCGTATGTGATGGCTTTGCTTAATTCCAAGTACTACAACAAGTCATACAACATCGGCGGCAGCAAGGCATATTCGAACCGCGAACTGATCGCATGCGCGGCGTCAAGCATGGGCCGGCAAACACGGTTGATTCCGTTTCCCGCAGCGCTCGTTCGTAGCGGCGTGGCCTTGTTGTCTATGGTGGGGCTAAGCCCTATTTCCCGAGAGCAGGTTCAGCGCTTTCAGGAAAACAAGAACATCGACCTGACTCCGTTCGTCACCGACTTCGACTACGTCCCACGGGATTTCGAGCAGGGCGTCGAGTTTCTAATCCGCGACATGAAGGAGCATGGTCTATTGCGCTGATGCGCGCGGGGCGATGGCAGCCGTCTGTCAGGCGGGATGGCCGCCCCATCAACGACGGGAACGGTGCCATCACATTGTATGAGGCTGCACACCCCCTTCTATCCGACGACGCCGTGCTGAACGCAGGCGAAGGCGGTCGTGAACATGAAGGAACTTTTTACGGCGAGCCGAGCCAGGCTTTCGTCATCTTCTCCCCAACCGTCTGACCTATTGATCGGCGTGCAAGGCTTGTATCGGCCTGCCGATCCCGCACAACACCACCCCTGCGAGCGTCCCCCATGCACCGAGGCGAATCCAAGGCCGCTTCGGGCTGGATTTCCCTGAAATCCCTACTTTCCCATTCGAAACTTTCTTTGGTGCATTGATAACGCACGGAAATTTTTCTTTCAATCCATTGAACTTAAGCATTTTCCTGCCCTCAAAGCTTACTCATTCACGTTGTTAAGCTAAGGTAAGTTCAGATGAAAAAGCTCGTTTCCGTTGTCTCGAATGTCCGCACCAACCAACTGCTCTCGACCAGCATCGCTTTGATGTTCGCCGCTTGCGCCAGCGCTTCCGCCCAGACCGCAACCAGCGCCACGGTGGAACCGGCATTCGATTCGCCCGCGCCGGTCGCCCTCTCCAGCGCCGAACTGGCCGCAGCCAATGCGCCCGCCCTGGTCACTTCGGCCGCAACCGCCACCAATCACCTGTATGTCGCGACC
>Ga0213836_100345_pt1 | contig 40498 bp, 24 predicted proteins | sample SWPATP03_FD_160578 | JGI IMG/M metagenome (GOLD analysis project Ga0213836, IMG submission 160578) | Coastal seawater microbial communities from Marineland, Florida, United States - SWPA TP0 #3 | ecosystem: Environmental > Aquatic > Marine > Coastal | place: USA: Florida | collected 2016-08-05
GCCGGCGTCGGGGGGCAAGGGCCGGGGGCTTGTCCTGGCCGCCGTGGCGGTGGTGGTGCTGGCCGGCGCCGGCGGGGGCGCCTATGTCGCCGGGCTGTTCGGCCCGGGGGCCGGGCGGCTGCCGGTGGTGGCCCCCTATACGCTGGAGATCGCCCGCACCGCCGACGCCCCGCCCCGCGCCGAGGGCCATGTCCCCAGCCGCGAGGTCCGCGACGCGCTGACCGCGCGGCTCGAGGCGCTGGGCGGCAGCGCGAGCCTGACGCTGGCGGCCGGCGACATCCCCGAGGGCTGGGGCGACGGCATCGAGCGGCTGGTCGAGGTCGCCGCCCCGCTGGAGGAGTGGGAGATCGCCGCCACCGGCCCGGCGGTGCGGGTCACCGGCCTCGCCCCCGACCGCGGCACGCAGGAGCGCGCGGTCTTCGACCTCGCCGCGCCGCTGCCGGGCGATCTCGCGGTCCGCTCGGACATCCTGCTGGGGCCGCGCCACCTCGCGGTCGACGCGGTGCGCGAGGCGCTGACAGCGGTGTCGGACTGCGGTCCGATGCAGCTTGTGGGCGCCCCGGACGACAGCTTCGCCATGGGCGAGCGCATCACCGTCGCCGGCCGGGCCGCCAGCGCGGCCACCCGCGCCGCGGCCCATGAAGCGCTCACGGCCATCGCCGGCGACCGCCCCGTCCTGCTGGATCTGGAGATCCTGAACCGCGGCCTCTGCCTCGTGGCCGACAGCCTCGCCGGCGCGGCCTCGGGCGGGGTCGAGGTGCGGCTCGGATTCGGCGACCGCGAGGGCGAGAACCCGGCCGGGCGCTATTACGTCGGCGAGAACCCGGTGATCGACGTGATCCTGCCCGAGACGCTGCGGGACGGCCACCTGTGGGTGTCGATCATCGACGTGAAGGGGGCGGTGTTTCACCTCCTGCCCAACGTCAACCGCGAGGAGACCTCGGTGGCGGTGCTGCGCGACGGGCGTGACGGCGCGGTCCCCCTGCGCGTGGCCTTCGGCGTCGAGGAGGCGCAGGGCAGCAACCGGCTGGCCTTTCTGGTCGACGGCACCACGCTGGGGCGCAACGAGGTGGTGGTGCTGCACTCGGCCTCGCCGTTCTTCGACGACCTGCGGCCCACGACCGAGTCGGCCGACAGCTTCGCCGAGGCGCTGTCCGAGGCCCTCGCGACCCGCGGCCCCGGCGACACGGTCACCGTGGACACCCGCGCGCTGGTGACCACGGCGGCGAACTGACCCCCACCGCCGGCAGGACACCGGTCAGCCGCGGCATTTCCCGGGCTCACGGCCCCATGGGCGCGCCTCCGGCCCGCTGCGGGCGACCCGGGCGCGGGCGGCGGAGTGGCAGCCGCACCACAACCGCGCCGGGGCGGGGCGCCGGAAAGCTTGACATATTGGGCAATTCCCGAATTCCATGCTAGGCAATAAAAAATTCGTCAACGCAGAGGGGCGACATTGGGCATGGTTGACGACAGGCCGTGCGGCGCCGCCGCACTCCCGACCCCGGGTGCGACGGGCCCGATCGTTCGGGCGGGCGCCGGGACGCAGCAAGCCCGGACCCGGCAGGTTCGGAGGCTGGCGGGCGGGATCGGCCTGCGCGGACGGTCGCTGGCGCTGGCGGCGACGGCCTGCATCGCGCTGGTCTCGGGCGGGGCGCTGCTGGCGCAGACGGCGGCCGACATCACCCCGGCCTCGCTGGCGCCCGAGCTTCAGCGCCTTGTCGGAACGGTGCAGTTCACCGGCGCCCCGGGCCTCGGCGTGCCCGAGGGGGCCGATCGGCTGTCCGTCACCATCCGCGGCGTCGACACCGAGGGCGCCTTTCCCGCCATGGCGGCCGCGCAACAGCGGCTGGAGCAGCGGTTGGTCGGCCGGGTGATCCCGGTGTCGGAGATCTTCCTCGCGGCGCAGGAGCTCGAGGCCGCCTATGCCGAGGCGGGCTTCGTGCTGGCCCGCGTCGTGCTGCCCGAGCAGCAGCTGCGCGACGGCGACCGGCTGCGGCTGACGGTGGTGGACGGCTTTGTCGAGCGGGTGGATGCCGCCGCCGTGCCCGAGCCCGTGCGCGCCCGCATCAGCGGCCTGACCGCCCCGCTGGAGGGCCGTCCGGGCCTGCGCCTGCAGGAGATCGAGCGCGCGCTGCTGATCGCCGGCGACACCTTCGGCGTGGCGCTGGAATCGGCGCTGGCGGCGGGGGATGCGCCCGGCGCCACGCAGCTGGTGCTGGGCGGCGAGTTCCGCCCCGTCACCGGCTTCGTCGGCATCGACACCAGCCACGGCAGCAAGCTGGGCGGCTATTCGCTGGACACCGGGGTGGAGCTGAACAGCCTGCTCGGGCTGTCCGAGACGATCTATTTCCGCGCCTCCGGCAACCCCTCGGGCAGCGACACCTCCGGCGGGCTGTTCAGCGCCACCCCGCGCATGCGCACGCTCGCGACCGGCATCGTCGTGCCGCTGGGCAGCGACGGGCTGACCGGCAACCTCGAGCTGACCGAGAGCCGGACCACCCCGCGCGCCGCCACCGGCGTGCTGCCCACCACCACCCGCTTCCGCCGCGGCTCGGTGCGGATGTCCTGGCCGCTGGTCCGCTCGCGAGAGCTCAACATCGTGCTGCGCGGGGGCCTCGACCTGCTGGACGACCGGCAGGCGGCGCTCTTGGCGGGCGGGCAGCAGGTGCTCAGCCAGGACCGGCTGCGGGTGCTGCGGGTCGGGGCCAACATGGTGCAGTTCGACCCCGAGGGCGGGCTGAACGAGGCCGGGGCGACGCTGTCGCTGGGGCTGAACGCGCTGGGCGCCCGCAGCGGCACCGCCGCGGTGCCGATGTCGCGCGACGGGGCGCGGCCGAACTTTGCCAAGGTCGAGCTGTCGGGCCGCATGGTCCGCCCTCTGGGCGAGCGGCTGGTCTTCGCCGGCTCGGCCCGGGCGCAGAGCGCCTTTGGCCGCCCGCTGCCGCAGAGCGAGCAGATCGGCTTCGCCTCGCTGAGCGAGATGTCGGGCTTCGCCTCGGGCAGCGTCACCGGCGACAGCGGCGCCATGGTCCGCGGCGAGCTGCGCGCGCCCACGGACGTCGCCACCTCCGGCATGCCGGTACGGGCGACGCCCTATGCCTTTGCCGCGACGGGGATGCTGTGGCTGCACCGGCCCACCGCGGCGGAGGTCGGGCGCCAGCGCGTCTCGAGCTTCGGCGTGGGCGTCGAGGTGCTGCCGATGCTCGAGTCGCAGTTCTCCAGCGCGGCGCTCAGGGTCGAGGCGGCGCGCGGGCTGCGCCACGGCACCCTCGGGGCCGGCGTGCCCCGCAACGAGAACCAGCTGTCGCTCGTCGGCACCGTGAGATTCTGACCGCCCCGGTCGGCCAGAGGATGAGAGGTTTTCCCATGCGTCCCCGCTTCCTCCTGTCGGCCCTGATGGCCACCACCGCCCTCTCGCCGGTGCCGCTGGCGGCCGATCCGGGCCGGCTGCCCACGGGCGGGACGGTGGTGCACGGCGATGTCGGGATCGCGCGCTCGGGCCGGGCGATGGACATCACCCAGGGGTCCTCCAGCGCCATCGTCGACTGGCGCGGCTTTTCCATCGGGGCGGATGCGCGGGTGACCATCCACCAGCCCGGCGCCGATGCGCGCATGCTCAACCGCGTCACAGGGCAGACCACGAGCGCGATCCACGGCCGGCTCGATGCCACCGGGCAGGTGTTCCTGATCAACCCCAACGGCATCGTCATCGGCCCGGGCGGGCGGGTGACGGCGGCGGGCTTCGTCGCCTCGTCCCTGCCGATGGCGAACGAGGATTTCCTCGCCGGTCGCGACCGGTTCGAGGGCTCGGGCGCCTCGGCCGCGGTGCGCAACCACGGCACCGTCGACATCGTGCCGGGGGGGTATGCCGCGCTCCTCGGCGGGCGGGTGGCGAACACCGGCACGATCCGGGTGCCGGCGGGCCGCGTCGGCCTCGGCGCGGGCGAGCGGGTGACGCTGGACTTCTCGGGCGACGGGTTCCTGCAGGTCGCGCTGCCGTCCGAGGTGGACGGCGACGAGGCGCTGATCACCCATTCCGGCCGCATCGAGGCCGGGCAGGTCGAGATGCAGGCCGCCACCGCCCGCGAGGCGGCGCGCAACGCGATCAACCTCTCGGGCGTGGTCGAGGCGCGCAGCGTCTCGGGCCGCAACGGCGCGGTCACGCTGGGCGGGGGCGGCGGCGGTTCGGTGCAGGTGGGCGGGCGCGTCTCGACCCGCGCCACGGGGCGCCAGCCGGTGACCGCGCGGGTGGAGCGCTCGCCGATCCCGCCGGCCCGGCCCACGGGCGGCGACATCACCATCACCGGCAACCGGATCGCCCTCGAGGGGGCCGAGATCGACGCCGGCGGGGCGGGCGGCGGCGGCCGCATCCGCATCGGCGGCGACCTGCAGGGGCAGGGCGAGCTGCCCCGCGCGCGCAGCCTCGCGGTGGACGGCGCCACCACCATCCGCGCCGACGCGCTGGAGCTGGGCGACGGCGGCACCATCATCCTGTGGTCCGAGGACCTCACCGAGGTTGCCGGCAGCCTCAGCGCCCGCGGCGGCCCCGAGGGCGGCGACGGCGGCTTCATCGAGGTCTCGGCCCGCGAGGTCCTTCGCTATCTGGGTACTGCCAGCGCGCTGGCTCCCCGCGGCACCGCCGGCACCCTCCTGCTCGACCCGCGCAACATCGCCATCGTCACGGAGGCGGCCGACACGCCCGAGGGGTTCTCGACCATTCTGGTCGAGGTCGTGGAGCAGTCGCTCGACAACTTCGCGACCGTGATCGTCGACACCGCGGATTTTCCCCCCATCGGCGACGTCGATACCGATGTTCTGGAGCCCGTCGGGCCCAGCGACCCCGAGCCGGGCGACATCCGCGTCCTCGGCGCGCTGGGCTGGGACGGCGGCGCGACCCTGCTGCTGCGCGCCGACAACGACATCTCGCTGGAGGCGCCGATCACCGCCACCCTCGGCGCGCTGGCGCTGGATGCCGGCGGCACCGTCACGACCGGCCCCGCGGGCGACGTCCGCATCGGCCGCTTCGAGTTGCTGGCCGGCGACTGGGTGCAGACCGGGCCGGACCTCCCGGCGTTCGAGGCCGGGGATTTCCGCCTGCGGGAGGCGCCGCTGCCCGGCTCGACCGGCCTCTTCGACACCCTGTTCCTCCGCGTCGCGGGCGGCAGCGGCACCGAGGCCGACCCCTACATCCTGACCGATGTCTACGGCCTGCAGGGGATCGACACCGCGGCGCTGGTCGGCGCCAGCTTCGTGCTGGGCAACGACATCGACGCCGGTGTCACCGCCGGCTGGGCCGACGGGCGCGGCTTCAACCCCATCGGCGATGCGGCCGCGACGGACCGCTTCGGCGGCACGCTGGACGGCGCCGGCTTCACCATCTCGGGGCTGACCTCGAACCGCTCGACCGCGGCGCTGTTCGACATCACCTTGGGCGCCAGCATCCGTGACCTGACGCTGCGCGACATGGCCCTGACCGGCACCGGCCGGGCCGCGGGGATCGCCGGCGTGGCCGTCGACAGCGTCATCGACGGCGTCGACGTCATCGGCGACATCTCCGTGACCGGCAGCCTCGTCGGCGGCATCGCCGGGCAGCTCTTCGGCGGCACCCTCAACGACAGCCGCTTCGACGGCCGTATCGACGCCACCGCGGTCAGCGGCAGCCCCGCCGCGGTCGGGGGCCTCGTCGGCGTCAACACCGGCGAGATCCGGCTTTCGGCGGCCCAGGCCGACATCACCTTCCTGCGCGATGCCGATGCCGACATCCGCGCCGATTTCGTCGGCGGCGTGGCGGGCGAGAACCGCGGCACCGTCGCGCTCAGCAGCTTCGGCGGCCGCATCGACGCCGTGCGCAACGGGGCGCCCGTGAACACGCTCCGCATCGGCGGGCTGGCGGGCGACAACCGCGGCGTCATCGACTCCTCCGCCGTCGGCGCCGAGATCGTGGTGACCAACAACGCCGGCCCGTTGCTGCTGGGCGGCGCGGTGGGCGACAACTTCATCGGCACCCTCATCGACACCGACGTCGGCGGGCGCATCGAGGTGACCCAGCGCACCGGCACCGGGGTCGTGGCCATCGGCGGCTTCGTCGGCGAGAGCCGCTCGGCGATCGAGGGCAACACCACCTCGGCCGACATCGCGGTCACCGCCCCCGGCGGGCAGGAGCTGCGCGTCGGCGGCTTCATCGGCGACAACCGCAGCCGCGTCGCCGGCGCCCTGGCCAGCGGCGACGTCACCGTCACCACGCTCGAGTCCACCGGCGGCTCCGGCCGGGTCAGCGCCGGCGGCTTCGTCGGCGTCAACCTCCAGGGCGCGGTCATCTCGATCACCGATTCGGTCGCCACCGGCAGCGTCACCGCCGAGCTGGACACCATCGACGATGCCGGCATCGGCGGCTTTGCCGGCACCAACTCGGCGCTGCTGGCGCGCAACATCGCCACCGGCGACGTCACCGTCGGCGCCCGCGGCGGCGCGCTGGGGGTCGGCGGCTTCGCTGGCTTCCACGGCGCCGAGAACATCAACCTCTTCGGCGGCACAATCGAGGACAGCCGCGCCAGCGGCACCGTCACCGTCGCCCTGGACGACGGCTTCAACGCGGCCGAAGCCGCCGTCGGCGGGCTCGCCGGGCTGAACGCCAGCATCATCCGCCGCACCCTCGCCGAGGGCGACGTCGCGATGACCTATGGCGGCATCGACAGCCTCGCGCTGGGGGCCGGCGGCGGCCTCGTCGGGCTCAACCTCGGGCTGATCGAGGATTCGGCGGCCTTCGGCGGCGTGACGCTGAGCGGCTTCACCGAGAGCTTTGCCGGCGGGCTGGCGGGGGTGCTGCTGGCCGGTCCCTCGCCCTATACCTTCGTCTTTCCCGGCACGCCCACGATCCGCCGCGCGCTGGCCACCGGCCCGGCCGAGGCCGAGACGGCCGGCGGCCTCGTCGCCGCGGTGCTCGAGATCGACGGCGCGCCCACCCTGCGCTCGGGCCTGTTCTGGGACACCGAGAGCTCGGGCCTCGACATCGGCATCGGCGGCACCGGCCTGACCACCGCCGAGATGCAGGACACCGAGGGCTTCCGCGCCCTCGCCGCCGCCCAGGGCTGGGATTTCGACGGCGTCTGGGCCCCCTCCGACGCCGGCAACTACGCCACCCTCTACAGCATCTCGCCGGTGGTCTGGGCCCGCGCCGGCGTCGCCACGGCGGTCTATGGCGACCCGCTGCCGGCGCCGGGCGATGTGGTCGGCGGCCCCGGCGTCTATGTCTTCGGACCGCTCGGCGATGCCCTCCCGCCCGAGGGCCCCTTCCTCGTCGAGGGCGACGGCCAGGTGGGCACCGCCGTCATCGGCGCGACACCGACGCTGACCAGCCTTCTCGGCCAGACCTATCGCGTCGTGGTCTCCGAGGGTGAGCTCACCATCCTGCCCGCCCCCCTCGTCATCACCGCCCTGGACGCCGAGAAGCTCTACGGCGAGCTGCTCGCGGGCCGCACCGCCACCGGCTTCGAGGCCGAGGGGCTCCGCAATGCCGACACCGTCGCCTCGGTGGCGCTGGCGAGCGACGGTGCACCGGCGACGGCCCCGGTCGGAGGCTACGCCCTCACCCCGTCGGACGCCCTCGGCACGGGCTTGGGCAACTACAGCATCACCTTCCGCGACGGGGTGCTCACCGTCACCCCCGCCCCCCTCGTGATCACGGCGCTGGACGCCGACAAGACCTATGGTGAGCTCCTCGCCGCCCGCACCGCCACCGGCTTCGAGGCCGAGGGCCTGCGCAATGCCGACACCGTCGCCTCGGTCGCGCTGGCGAGCGACGGCGCGCCGGCGACGGCGAACGTCGGCGCCTACGCCGTCACCCCGTCGGACGCCCTCGGCACGGGCCTCGGCAACTACAGCATCACCTTCCGCGACGGCGTCCTCACCGTCACCCCCGCGCCCCTCGTGATCACGGCGCTGGACGCCGACAAGACCTATGGCGAGTTCCTTGCCGGCCGCACCGCCACCGGCTTCGAGGCCGAGGGCCTGCGCAATGCCGACACCGTCGCCTCGGTCGCGCTCGCGAGCGACGGCGCGCCGGAGACGGCCACCGTCGGCGCCTACGCCCTCACCCCGTCGGATGCCCTCGGCACGGGCTTGGGCAACTACAGCATCACCTTCCGCGACGGGGTGCTCACTGTCACCCCCGCCCCCCTCCTGATCACGGCGCTGGACGCCGACAAGACCTATGGCGAGCTCCTCGCCGCCCGCACCGCCACCGGCTTCGAGGCCGAGGGCCTGCGCAATGCCGACACCGTCGCCTCGGTCGCGCTCGCGAGCGACGGCGCGCCGGAGACGGCGAACGTCGGAGGCTACGCCCTCACCCCGTCGGACGCCCTCGGCACGGGCCTCGGCAACTACAGCATCACCTTCCGCGACGGGGTGCTCACCGTCACCCCCGCCCCCCTCGTGATCACGGCGCTGGACGCCGACAAGACCTATGGCGAGCTCCTCGCCGCCCGCACCGCCTCCGGCTTCGAGGCCGAGGGCCTGCGCAATGCCGACACCGTCGCCTCGGTCGCGCTGGCGAGCGACGGCGCGCCGGAGACGGCCACCGTCGGCGCCTACGCCCTCACCCCGTCGGACGCCCTCGGCACGGGCCTCGGCAATTACAGCATCGAGTTCCGCGACGGGGTGCTCACTGTCACCCCCGCCCCCCTCGTGATCACGGCGCTGGACGCCGACAAGACCTATGGTGAGCTCCTCGCCGCCCGCACCGCCACCGGCTTCGAGGCCGAGGGCCTGCGCAATGCCGACACCGTCGCCTCGGTCGCGCTGGCGAGCGACGGCGCGCCGGAGACGGCCACCGTCGGCGCCTATGCGCTCACCGCCTCCGACGCCCTCGGCACGGGCCTCGGCAACTACAGCATCGCGTTCCGCGACGGGGTGCTCACCGTCACCCCCGCCCCCCTCGTGATCACGGCGCTGGACGCCGACAAGACCTATGGTGAGCTCCTCGCCGCCCGCACCGCCACCGGCTTCGAGGCCGACGGCCTGCGCAATGCCGACACCGTCGCCTCGGTGGCGCTGGCGAGCGACGGCGCGCCGGAGACGGCCACCGTCGGCGCCTATGCGCTCACTGCCTCCGACGCCCTCGGCACGGGCTTGGGCAACTACAGCATCGCGTTCCGCGACGGGGTGCTCACTGTCACCCCCGCCCCCCTCGTGATTACGGCGCTGGACGCCGACAAGACCTATGGCGACACGCTGGTGGAGCGGATCCGGCCCGAGCTGACCGCCGGCCAGCTGCGCAACGACGACACCCTCCTGTCGGTGCGGGTCGTCAGCGATGGGGCCCCGGCGCAGGCGCCGGTCGGCAACTATACCCTCAGCCTCACCGACCCGGTGGGCACGGGCCTCGGGAACTATGCCATCGAGTTCCGCGACGGCGTCCTCACCGTCGTCCCGGCACCGCTGGTCATCACCGCGCGCGACCGGCAGAAGACCTTTGGCGAGGCGCTCGACCTCGGCACCGAGGCCTTCGACGTGGCCGGGCTGCTCAATGCCGACAGCGTCACCGCCGTGACGCTCACCAGCGACGGCGCCGCCGCCGATGCCCCGCTGGCGGGCAGCCCCTTTGCCATCGTGCCCTCGGACCCGGTGGGCATCGGCCTCGGGAACTATGTCATCGATCTGGTGAACGGGCGGTTGACGATCCTTGCCGGGCCGGTCGCGCCGCCCGATGGCGGTGGCGTCCCCGTGCCGCGGCCCGACCTGAGCCGGGCGATCGCGCCTCCGCCCACGATCGTCGATGGGCCGGTCCTGGCCGGGCTGCAGGAGCTGACGGCCGACACGCAGGCCCGCATCGCCGCTGTCGACACCGGCGCCCAGTCGCTGGCCGCGGCCGAGCGGACCCTCGGGGCGTTGCAGGCCAGCGCGGCGCGGGTGGAGGCGGCGATGCAGGGCTGCCGTGCGCTGGAACCGGGCGCGGGGCTGCTGCTCGAATGCGTGTCCGACGCCCTGGGGGCCTTTGCCACCGACCTCGAGGCGCTGGCGCTGGATCTGCCCCCGGAGCTGTCGCAGGTCTCTGCGATCATCCGCAATGCCGAGGCGCAGGTGAGCGCCATCCGCCAGCGGACCGAGACCGAGCTGGCCGCCGCCACCACCGATGCCGAGCGCCGCGACATCGAGCTTCGCGCCCTCGGGGATGCAATCGGCGTGGTCCAGAACGCCGCCGACGAGGTGCGCCGGTCGCTGGAGCTGATCCGCGCCGAGGACCCGCAGCTGGTGGCCGTGTTCGGCGCCCAGGGCGCGACGGTGGTGCAGGCGATCCAGACGGTCGAGCTGGAACTGGTGCGCGCCAGCGGCATCTGACCGGCGCCCGCCCCGGGGCCGCCTGCGAGGGCGGCCCATTCGCGAAATCGAATCGTTTGACCGGGCATCGAATTGGGATAACATTCGCGTGATCTGCAGGAATGGAGAAACCTCCATCCGGTTTCCGGATGCAGCAGGGCGGAGTGTTCCATGTTCCGGTACGACTGGCCGCCCGAAGCACGTGTCGCGACGACCAACTGGTCGATCTACGGCGTCGGCGGTTTCGCGATCAGTTTCCCGACCTATGGCGCAAGTATCGGCGTCTGGCAGTTCCGCAATCTGGACAATGGTTACGCGGTCCGGATGCTGCTCGGGGATCAGAGCCTCGGGCTGCGCGCCGGGTTCGGCGTGAAAGGGCTGAGCGATCTGGTCATGGCGATCATCGCGGGGGCCTCCAGCGCGGTGAGCGAACAGACCTCGCTCGATTCGCATTTCACGGTGATGGCGCCGTTTGCCGCGACCGAGCTCGTCATGGCGCGGATCGCGCGCGTGTCGCGCGGGGTGACGGCGGGCATCTCCTTCAGTGCCGATCATTTCGTCGTCCGGCCGGCGCTGCGGGATCGGGTGATTTTCGAATTCGACGGCATGGCGATGTCGCTGACGCCGGCGCTGGAGCTCAATGGCTGGTCCAGCGGCGAGGGGCATCTCTATTTCCCGGTCTGAATCGCGCCGGGAAAACGCCGATTGCCGGGCGCGGGAGGCGCCTGGTTCCCGGCGACGTGCGTTGCGCAACGACGTCCCGCCCCCCTGAGGGCGACCGAACGCCGTCTTGCAATCGCGGGCGCCGGCGCATCTTGTGCGGTCGTCCCCCGTGCCGGAGCCGCCGATGCCTGCCAACCGCTTCACCCTGTCCGACCCCGAGGCCGAGGCGCGGCTGGCGCGGGTGCTGGGCCGGCTGATGCGGGATTTCGCCGAGGTGCTGGAGGAGCTGGGCGAGGGGGAGGTGGCGCGCTTCCTGCCCTGGCGGGAGACGGGGCGCAGCCCGCCCGGCCCGGCCGCATGGCCCGACCCCGCGCCGCCGCGGCTGGTCGAGGCACAGGCCATCGCCTTTCAGCTCCTGGCCCTGGCCGAGGAGAACGCCACCGCCCAGCGGCGCCGCGCCGCCGAGGAGGCCGGCCGGATGGAGGCCGACCCCGGCAGCTGGGACCAGCACCTCGCGCGGCTGCGGGCGCGCGGGCTGGATGCGCGCGCGATCGCCGATGCCATCGCCGGGCTGCGGGTGGAGCCGGTGTTCACCGCCCATCCCACCGAGGCCCAGCGCGCCACCGTGCTCGCGCATCACCGCGCCCTGTACCGGCTGGTGGTGGAGCTGGAAAACAGCATGTGGAGCCCGACCGAACGCGCCGCCATCGACAGCGGGATCCGCGCCCATCTGGAGCGGCTGTGGCGCACCGGCGGGGTGTTCCTGGAAAAGCCCACGGTCGCGGAGGAGCGGCGCAACCAGCTGCATTACCTCGGCCACGCGCTGCCTGCCGCGCTGCCCTGGGCCGATGCGCGGCTGCGGGCGGCCTGGGCACGGGCGGGGTTCGACCCCGCGGCGCTGCGCCTGCCGCGGATCGGCTTCGGCTCCTGGGTGGGGGGCGACCGCGACGGCCACCCCTTCGTCGATGCCGCCACCACCGCCGAGACGCTGGCGCTGTTCCGCGCCCGGGCGCTGGCGTTGCAGCGCGCGGCGCTGGACGAACTGGGCGCCCGGCTGAGCCTGTCGGGGCTGTTGCAGCCTGCGCCGGCGCCGCTGGCGGCCTGGATCGCGGCGACGGCCGAGGCGCTCGGGGCGCCGGGGGCCGCGGCGCTGGCGCGCAACCCGGCCGAGCCCTGGCGGCAGGCGGTCAACCTGATGGCGGCGGCCCTGCCCCCGGCCGAGGGCCCGGCCCACCCGGGCGCCTATGCCCGTGCGGAGACCCTCGCCGCGGATCTGCGAAGGCTGGCCGAGGCGCTGCGGGCCATCGGCGCCGGCCGGCTGGCCGAGGCCGACGTCGCGCCGGTGCTTCGGCAGGTCGAGGTCTTCGGCTTTCACCTCGCCACGCTCGACATCCGCCAGAACGCGGCCTTTCACGACCGGGCGCTGGCGCAGCTTCTGGCCGCGGCGGGCGAGCCCGACGCCGCGGACTTTGCCGACTGGCCCGCGCCCCGCCGCGCCGCCCTGATCCGGCGCGAGGCCGCCGCGCGTCGCCCCTTCGCCCCGCCCGGCACCGCCGCCGGCCCCGAGGCGGCCGAGGCGGTGGGCGTGCTCGGGGCCTGCGCCGGGCATCTGGCCGCGCAGGGGCCCGACGGCCTCGGCGCGCTGATCGTCTCGATGACCCGCAGCGCCGAGGACCTGCTTGCCGTGCATCTGCTCGCGCGCGAGGCGGGCCTGTTGCGCATGGCCGCGGACGGGCCGTGGATGCCGCTGCCCGTCGTGCCGCTGCTGGAGACGATCGCCGATCTGGAGGCGGGGCCGGCGATCCTGGCCGCCTGGCTGGACGATGCGACGGTGCAGCGCTCGCTCCGGCAACAGGCCGGGGCGGGGGAGCCGGTGCAGCAGGTGATGGTGGGCTATTCCGACAGCGGCAAGGACGGCGGCATCACCGCCAGCGTCTGGGCCATCCACCGCGCGCAGGCCGCCATCGCCGAGGTCGGCCGCGCCCGCGGGGTGCGCATCCGTTTCTTCCACGGCCGCGGCGGCAGCATCGGCCGCGGCGCGGGGCCGACGCACCGGTTTCTCGGCGCCCTGCCCCGCGGCACGTTGCGGGGCGACCTGCGCCTGACCGAACAGGGCGAGACCATCGCTCAGAAATACGCCAACCGCGTCACCGCCGCGCATGAGCTGGAGCTTCTGTGCGCCGGCACGCTGGGCGCCACCCTGTCCGAGGCCGGCGACCCGCCCGAGCTGGTGGCCGCGATGGACCGCCTCGCCGCCGAGGCCCGCCGCGCCTGGCGCCGGCTGGTCGAGGCCGAGGGGTTTCTCGACCTCTTCGCCGAGGCCACGCCCATCGACTGCATCGAGGAGGTCCGCATCGGCTCACGCCCGGCCCGCCGCACCGGCCGGCGCAGCCTCGAGGACCTGCGCGCCATCCCCTGGGTCTTCGCCTGGTCGCAGGCGCGCTTCGGCCTGCCGGGGTGGTACGGGCTGGGGGCGGGGCTGGAGGCGCTGCGGGCGGCCGAGCCGGACGGCTTTGCCCGGCTGGTGGCGGCCAAGGCCGAGGCGACCCGCTGGGCGCCCGTCCATCACCTGATCTCGCGGGCCGCCACCGCCTGGTCCACCGCCGATCCGGCGATCATGGCGGCCTATGCCGGGCTGATGCGCGACCGGGCGACGGCCGAGCGCCTGCTCGCCGACATCGCGGCCGAGCATGCCCGCACCGGCGCCGCGCTGGCCGAGATCTACGGCGCCCCCCTGCCCCGCGCCCGCCCCGAGGTGCAGGCCGCGCTGGACCGCCGCGCGCGCGCGCTCGCCCCCCTGCACCGCCAGCAGATCGCCCTCCTCGCGCAGTGGCGCGGCGCCCGCGCGCAGGGCGACACCGCCACGGCCGAGGCGCATCTGGCGGCCCTCCTGCCCACCCTCAACGCCATTGCGGCCGGCCTCGGGACGACGGGATGACGGGTGCGGGGGGCCGCGGCGTCAGGCGGTGACGTTGCGCGGGGCGCGTCGCGGCGGGCGGATGCGGGCGTGGCACCAGCGGCGGAGCGCCTCGGGCTCGGCGGCGACGGGCTCCGCGATGCCCCCGGCGAAGGTGAGAAAGGCCGGCAGGTTCTTCGCATTGACCGCCGTCAGCACGGGCAGGTCGCGCAGGAGGGCCGCGGCGATCACCGGGCGGAAGCCGCGGCCGTCGATCTCCTGCTTGCCGAACTTGTTGACGATCACGAGCTCGGCCGCCGCGCCGGAGGACAGCGCCGCGGCGACCTCGCCCACGGCGCTTTCCAGCCCCTCGGGGTCCAGCCGGCAGCCACGCGACAGCGGGCCCAGCCGCTGGCTGATCCGCCACACCCCCGACCCGCTCAGCACGCAGAGCTCCATGTCGCAGCGCGCCTCTCCCGGCCGTTCGAGGTTGCGCTGCACCGCGCCGACGATCCGCACGCCCTCGGCCATCAGCCCCTCGGCCAGCGCGGCCATGAGGCGGTCACTCTCGCCGCGGCCCGGCGTGGTGACGTATCCCAGCATGGCGGCCCTCCCCCTCCGGCGCGGAGCGTAGCGCTGCATGGGTGCCCTGGCCAGCGCACAACGCGGGGCGCCTTGTCTCCGACGCGGGCCGAGGCGAGACTTTGGGCGTGAAGAGGGACGCGCGATGCCCGGGACACTTCCGATCCTGACCGACCGCAAGGGGCGCCCGGCCGGCCGGCGGAAAGCGGCACGTCGACCGCGGCCGCCGGGTCGGCGGTGACGAGCCGCAGCGCCGCCCCCGCCGGCATCGCCGCCAGACGCCTGCGCGCCCGCAGCACCGGCAGGGGGCAGATCAGCCCGGTCGCGTCGACTTCGTCGGTCCAGTCCATGGCGGCGACGCTATCACGCGGCGCGGCCGTGTCCACGACGCCTGCCTCCCGGCCATGACCCCGGAAGGGGTTGTGATCGGCCGGGAGGGGACGACAAACTGGACAGATGGCCCCTCGGCGCGTAACCGCTTGGGGGTGTGCAAGCGACCCGGCACGCCATCGTCGCCTTCGGGCGATCGTGACCGGGCGACCAACAGGGGAGAAGACGCATGATCCACCGTCACAACGCACCGACGATCACCCGTCGCGGGCTGCTGCGAACCGCCGGCGCCGTGGGCGCGGCGGGGCTGATCCTGCCCGCGGGCTATCGCCGGGCGATGGCCGAGCCGCGGCGCGGCGGCACCTTCCGCATCGGCTTCGGCCACGGCAACACCTCGGACACGCTGAACCCGGCGCTGTGGGATCAGGCCTTCGTCCAGGTGATGGGCAACAGCCTGCACAACTATCTGACCGTGATCGGCCCCGACGGCCAGCTCGAGCCGGAACTGGCCGAGAGCTGGGAGGCCTCGGCCGACGCCGCCACCTGGACCTTCAAGCTGCGCGAGGGCGTGACCTATCACGACGGCCGCGACGTCGTGGCCGCCGACGTGGTCGCCTCGCTGAACCACCACCGCGGCGAGGGCAGCGCCTCGGCCGCCGGGCCCATTGTGGAAGCCATCACCGATATCCGAACCGATGGCGACCATGTGGTCGTCATCACCCTCGAGGCGGGCGATGCCGACTTCCCCTTCATCCTGTCGGACTATCACCTGCCGATCCTGCCGGCCGAGGACGGGCGCATCAACTTCCAGAACGGCATCGGCTGCGGCCCCTACATGCTGGAAAGCTTCGAGCCCGGCGTCGACTGCCAGATGACCCGCAACCCCAACTACTGGAAGTCCGGCCACGCCTGGTTCGACCGGGTGGAGCTGTACGCGATCCTCGACTCGGCCGCGCGGCAGAACGCGCTGCTGACCGGCGAGGTCGACGTGATCGACCGGCCGGACCTGAACACCATCCACCTGCTGGAGCGCGCCGGGGCCAACATCGTGTCGGTGTCGGGCACCCAGCACTATACCTTCGCCATGGACAGCCGCGCCGACCCGTTCTCGGACAACAACGTCCGGCTGGCGCTGAAATACGGCATCAACCGGCAGCAGATGGTGGACACCATCCTGTCGGGCTTCGGCGTGGTGGGCAACGACCACCCCATCGGCCGGTCCAACCGCTTCCACGCCGACGAGCTGGAACAGCGCGAGTTCGACCCCGACCGCGCCCGCTTCCATCTGCGCGAGGCCGGGCTCGACAGCCTGACGGTGGACCTGTCGGCCTCGGACGCGGCGTTCTCGGGCGCGGTGGATGCGGCGGTGCTGTTCTCGGAGAGCGCGGCGCAGGCGGGCATCACCATCAACCCGGTGCGCGAGCCCGCGGACGGCTACTGGTCCAACGTCTGGATGGTGAAGCCCTTTACCGCCGTCTACTGGGGCGGGCGCCCGACCGAGGACTGGATGTTCTCGACCGCCTTCGCCGCCGGCGCGCCGTGGAACGACGGCTTCTGGGAGCACGACCGCTTCATGGAGCTGTTGCGCGCCGCCCGCTCGGAGCTGAACCAGGAGCTGCGCCGCGAGATGTATGTCGAGATGCAGCGCATCGTCCGCGACGAGGGCGCGATCGTCATCCCGATGTTCTCGAACTATGTCATGGCGACGGCGTCCAATGTGGGGATGCCGGACCAGATCGGCTCGAACACCACGCTCGACGGGGTGCGCGCCACCGAACGCTGGTGGTTCACCTGATCGGGGCCTGATGCGGACCCCGGCGCCGGACCGCGGCGCCGGGGTTCTTCGCCCAGCGGTGCACCAAGACGCCGCGGCAACGACGGGAGGGACGGGGCATGGCGCATGTCTGGCGCATGATCGCGCAACGGCTGGCTCTGGGTCTCATGACCCTGTTCGTGGTCTCGATCATCATCTTCGGTGCGACCGAGCTTCTGCCCGGCGACTTTGCCCAGGCGATCCTGGGGCAGGCCGCCACCCCCGAGGCCGTGGCCAACATCCGGCGCGAGCTTGGGCTCGACCGGCCCTGGGTGGTGCGATACTTCGACTGGCTGTTCGGGGTGGTGCAGGGCGATTTCGGCACCTCGCTGGCGCAGCGCGGCCGGCCGGTGTCGGACATGATCCTGTCGCGACTGGGCAATACCTTCTTTCTCGCGGTCTATGCCGCGGCCATGGCGGTGCCGCTGGCGCTGACGCTCGGGGTGCTGGTGGCGCTGTGGCGCAACTCGCTCTTCGACCGCATCGCCAACTCGACCGCGCTGAGCGCGATCTCCTTTCCCGAGTTCTTCGTCGCCTACATCCTGATCTTCGTGCTGGCGCAGGGGGGCTTCTTTCCCTCGATGGCGCGGATGCCCGCAAACGCCGATCTGGGGGAAAAGCTCTATCGCGCCTTCCTGCCGGCGCTGACGCTGACGCTGGTGGTCACCGCCCACATGATGCGGATGACGCGGGCGGCCATCATCAACCTGCTCGCCAGCCCCTATATCGAGATGGCGCGGCTGAAGGGGATGCGCCCGTCGCGGGTGATCGTGCGCCACGCGCTCCCCAACGCCATCGCCCCCATCGCCAATGTCGTGGCGATCAACATGGCCTATCTCATCACCGGGGTGGTGGTGGTGGAGGTGGTGTTCGTCTATCCGGGCCTCGGGCAGCTCATGGTCGACAGTGTCTCGCGCCGCGACATCCCCGTGGTGCAGGCCATCGCGCTGATCTTCGCCGCGGCCTATGTGCTCCTGAACCTCGCGGCGGACGTGATCTCGACCCTGTCGAACCCGCGTCTGATGTATCGCAAGTGAGGGGGCGGGCATGAGCATCGTGATGGTCTTCGTCTGGCTCGCGGTCGTGCTCGCGGTGTCCATCGCCGCCGCCTGGAGCTTTCGCGCGGCCGCCACCGCCGTCACCCGGGGCGAGACGCAGCGAGCGCTGCGCCACGCGCCGCTGACCGCCAGCTTCGGGATGCTGGTGATCCTGATCTACCTCGTGGTGGCGATCCTCGCGCCGGTGATCGCCCATTTCCCCGAACGCGCGGTGGTGGGCAGCCAGTTCATGCCCTGGTCCTCGACGCACTGGCTCGGGACCGACGCGCTGGGCCGCGACATGTTCAGCCGCATGGTCTACGGCACCCGCAACACCGTGGGCATCGCCTTTGCCACCACGGCGCTGGCGTTCCTGATCGGCTCGGTCTTGGGCCTCCTGGCCGCCACCGTGGGCGGCTGGCTGGATCAGGGGCTGTCGCGGTTCGTGGACGTGATGATGGCGATCCCCTCGTTGATCTTCGCGCTCCTGCTTCTGACGATCTTCGGCACCTCGGTCGTGACGCTGATCCTGGTGATCGCGGCGATCGACTCCACCCGCGTCTATCGGCTGGCGCGGGCGGTGGCCGAGGGGGTGGTGGTGATGGATTACATCGAGGCCGCCCGCCTGCGCGGCGAGGGGCTGGGCTATCTCATCACCCGCGAGATCCTGCCCAACGCCACCGCGCCGCTGGTGGCCGAGTTCGGGCTGAGGTTCTGCTTCGTGTTCCTGTCGATCTCGGCGCTGTCGTTCCTCGGCCTCGGGATCCAGCCGCCCACCGCCGACTGGGGTTCGATGGTGCGCGAGAACGCCACGCTCATCACCTTTGGCGACATCACGCCGCTGTTGCCGGCCGGCGCCATTGCGTTGCTGACCGTGGCGGTGAACTTCGTGGTGGACTGGCAGCTCTATCGCGCCAGCGGACTGAAGGAGTGAGCCGGATGACCGAGCGCGACGTGCTGCTGCGGATCGAGGGCCTGACGATCGAGGGCAAGGCCGGCGACGACTGGCTGCCCATCGTCAAGGGGGTGGACCTGACCCTGCACCGCGGCGAGGTGCTGGGGCTGATCGGCGAATCCGGCGCCGGCAAGTCCACCCTCGGGCTGGCGGCGATGGGCTTTGCCCGCGACGGCTGCCGGATCTCGGGCGGGGTGATCGACTTCGACGGGATCGACCTGCGCACCGCCGGCGAGGAGCGGCTGCGCCAGCTCCGCGGCAAGCGCATCGCCTATGTCGCGCAATCGGCGGCCGCCAGCTTCAACCCCGCGCACAAGCTGATGGACCAGTATTGCGAGGCCCCGGTGCGGCACGGCGTCATGTCCCGCGCCGAGGCCGAGCGCGACGCGGTGGAGCTTTACCGCAAGATGCAGCTGCCGGACCCCGAGGGCATCGGCTTTCGCTATCCGCATCAGGTCTCGGGCGGGCAGTTGCAGCGCGCGATGACGGCGATGGCCATGGCCTGCCGGCCCGACCTCATCGTCTTCGACGAGCCGACCACCGCGCTGGACGTCACCACGCAGATCGAGGTGCTGGCGTCCATCCGCGACATCGTCGAGCAGTTCGGGACCGCCGCGATCTACATCACCCACGACCTCGCGGTGGTGGCGCAGATGGCCGACCGCATCAAGATCCTGCTCAAGGGCGACGAGGTCGAGGAGGCCGACACCGCCACCATGCTGGCCGCGCCGCAGCACGAGTACACCAAATCGCTCTGGGCGGTGCGCAGCTTTCAGCGGGCCGAGCAGGGGCCCGCCAGCGGCCGGCCGCTGGTGTCGCTGCGCAACGTCTCGGCCGCCTATGGCCGGGTGAAGGTGCTCGACGACATCAGCTTCGACATCCATGCGCGGCGCACCGTGGCGGTGGTGGGCGAGTCGGGTTCGGGCAAGTCGACGGCGGCGCGGGTGATCACCGGCCTCTTGCCGCCCAGCCGCGGCGAGGTGCTGTTCGACGGCGAGGCGCTGCCGCCCGATTACCGCAAGCGCACGCGCGACCAGCTGCGCCATGCGCAGATGATCTATCAGATGGCCGACACCGCGCTGAACCCCAAGCTGACGCTGCGCAGCATCATCGGCCGGCCGGCGCAGATGTATCTGGGCCTGCGCGGCCGGGCCCTGACCGAGCGCATCCGCGAGCTGTTGCGGCTGATCGAGCTGGAGCCGGACCAGTACATCGACCGGCTGCCGTCCGAGCTGTCGGGCGGCCAGAAGCAGCGCATCGGCATTGCCCGCGCGTTGGCGGCCGAGCCGCGGTTCATCATCTGCGACGAGGTGACTTCGGCGCTGGACCAGATCGTGGCCGAGGGCATCCTGCGGCTGCTGGACCGGCTGCAGTCCGAGTTCGACCTCGCCTACATGTTCATCACGCACGATCTGGCGACGGTGCGCGCGATCGCCGACGACGTGGTGGTGATGCAGAAGGGCCGGGTGGTGGAAAAGGGCCCCAAGGCCGGGATCTTCGCGCCGCCGCATGCGCCCTATACCGAGCTGTTGCTGTCCTCGGTCCCCGAGATGGACCCGGACTGGCTGACCCGCCGGCTGGCGGAGCGCGCGGCGCTGGGCCCGGGCGCGGACGGCTGAGGCGGTGCGATGGCGCTCTCTCCGGGGCCGGCGGCGCCCGGGGGGGGCGGCGCAGGGGGGCCTTCTGCCCCCCACGCCCCTACGGGGCGTTCCCCCCGAGGATATTTGAGGAAAGATGAAGAGGCGAGGGGGGCGCAGCTGGCCCGGCCCGTGACGGGGCCCTTCGCTGACGGGCCCCCTCCGGGGCTGGTGCAAGGCTGGCTGATCGGGGGTGCTTCGGTGTGGCGCCGACGGGGGGGCGCCGACGGGGGGGGGGCGTTCCGGAGGCGGAGGGCGGGATGGGATGCAATCAGCTATTGCAAACGATTATCATTAGCATATCTAGGGGGAGTTCATCGCGACTCGAGGAGACCTGCATGCCCATCCATGCCCCCCGGACCCGGTGTCTCGCGGCCTCGGCCGCCATCGTGTTTGCCACATCGGCTGCGGCGCAGGAGCCTCCGCTCGATGTTGTGGCGACGGTCGGGATGATCGCCGATGTCGCCGCCTCCGTCTCCGGGGACTGTGCCCGGGTGACTTCGCTGATGGGGCCGGGCAGCGACCCGCATCTCCATCGCGCCACCGCTTCCGATGTCGACCGGCTGGCCCGGGCCGATCTGGTGCTCTATGTCGATGCTGCGCTGGAGGCGCGGCTGGCCGAGGTGCTGGAGCGCTTTTCCGAGCGGACGCCGACGGTGGGGCTGGCGGCGGCCTTCGCGGCGGACGAGCTGCTGGAGGACCCGGACGAGCCCGGCGCGCTGGACCCGCATCTGTGGATGGACGTCAGCCGCTGGGCCCGCATCGCCCCGGTGATCGCCGAGGCCATCGCCGCCCAGCGCCCCGCCTGCGCCGACGAGCTGACCGCGAACGTGGCGCAGCTGACGGCCGAGCTCGACGCGCTGCACGGCTGGGTCGGCGCGGCCATCGCCTCGATCCCCGAGGAGGCACGCATCCTCGTCACGGCACATGACGCCTTTCATTACTTCGCCGATGCCTACGGGATCATGGCCAGCGAGGCGATCGAGGGGATCTCGACCGAGAGCGAGGCGAGCATCGGCGACATCCGCGCGGTGGCGGAGTTCGTGATCGGGACCGGCGTGCCGGCGGTGTTCGTCGAGACCACGATCAGCCCGCGCACCGTCGAGGCGCTGGTGGCCGAGGTCCGCAGCCGCGGCGGCGACGTCGTCATCGGCGGCGCGCTGTTTTCGGATGCGATGGGGCCGGAGGGCACGCCCGAGGGCAGTTATGTGGGCATGATCCGCGCCAACACGGTCACCATCGCGCAGGCGCTGGGCGGCACCGTCCCCGACTGGCCCGAGGCGCTGCGGGGCTGGGCCGAGGCGTGGGGCATTTCGGGGGGCGTGTCCCCCTGACACTTGCCTGATATGATGGCGTGGCCGGCGGCGCGCGCCGTCCGCCGCGCCGTCCGCCACGGAGGCACGAGCGATGCGCGACGACAGCCTGCACGAGCCCGGACAGGCGCTGCATGTCGAGGATCTGACCGTCAGCTATGGCGCCGCGCCGGCGCTGTGGGACATCGACCTGGACATCCCGCCCGGGGTGATGTGCGCCATCGTCGGGCCGAACGGGGCGGGGAAGTCGACGCTCCTGAAGGCCGCGCTCGGGCTGGTGCGGCCGGTGGCGGGGCATGTGCGCTTTCTCGGCCGGCCGGTGGCGCAGATGCGCGGCCGCATCGGCTATGTCCCGCAGCGCCATTCGGTCGACTGGGACTTTCCCACCTCGGTGCGCGACGTGGTCGAGATGGGGCTCTATCGCAGCCTCGGCTGGTTCCGCCGGCCGGGCAAGGCGGCGCGTGCGCGGGCGATGGTGGCGCTGGCCGAGGTGGGGTTGCAGGATCACGCCAACCGCCAGATCAGCCAGCTTTCGGGCGGCCAGCAGCAGCGGGTGTTCATCGCCCGGGCGCTGGTGCAGGACGCGCCGATCCTGATCCTGGACGAACCGCTGGCCGGGGTGGACGCCGGCACCGAGGCGGTGATCATCGCGCTGCTCAAGCGGCTGCGCGACGAGGGCCGCACCGTGATCGTCGTGCACCACGACCTGACCACGGTGCAGAGCCATTTCGACTGGATGGTGATGCTGAACGTCCGCATCGTCGCGCAGGGCCCGGTGCGCGAGGTCTACACGCCCGCGAACCTCCGCGCCGCCTATGGCCGGCAGCTGGCGATGATCGCCGGGGAGGGCGCGTCGTGACCGCGCTGCTTGACCTGCTCTCCAGCGGGATCGTGCGGACGGTGCTGACCGGTGCGGCGATGCTGGGGGCGATCGCGGGCATGCTGGGCGCCTTTGCGGTGCTGCGGCGGCAGAGCCTGTTGGGCGATGCGCTGGCGCATGCCGCGCTGCCGGGGGTGTGTCTGGGGTTCCTGATCGCGGGGGGGCGCGATCTGGGCGCGGTGCTGGCGGGGGCGTTCTTCACCGGGGCGCTGGCGGCGCTGGCGATGATGGTGATCGTGCGGCGGACCACGCTGAAGACCGACGCCGCGCTGGGCATCGTGCTGAGCGTGTTCTTCGCCGTGGGCGTCGTGCTGGTCACCGTGATCCAGGGCCAGGGCGGGGCCGGGAGCCTGGGCTTGATGACCTTTCTCTTCGGCCAGGCGGCGGCGATCCTGCCCTCGGATCTGTGGATCATGGGGGGGATCGGGCTGGTGGCGCTGGCGCTGGTGCTGGGGCTGTGGAAGGAGTTCAAGCTGGTCAGCTTCGACGCCGATTTCGCCCGGGCGCAGGGGTTTCCGGTGGTCTGGCTCGAGGCGGTGCTGACGGTGATGGTGGCGCTGGCCATCGTGGTGGGGCTGCAGCTGGCCGGGGTGGTGCTGATGGTGGCGCTGCTGATCGCGCCGGCGGCGGCGGCGCGGCAGTGGACCGGCGGGCTGGGGGCGATGGTGATGCTGTCGGCCGGCATCGGGGCGGCTGCGGGCGCGGCCGGGGCGCTGATCAGCGCCACCACCCGGGGGCTGGCGACCGGGCCGGTGGTGGTGCTGATCGCCACCGCCGTGGTGCTGGTGTCGCTGCTGATCGCGCCGGGCCGGGGCCTTGTGTGGCAATGGCGCGCGGCGCGGCGGGCGCAGGCGCGCATCGGCGAGGGGCGGGTGCTGACGGCGCTGCAGGGGATGGCCACGGCCCATGCCGATGCGCGCTATCCGACGGAACAGGGCATGCTGGACGCGGCCCTCGGCGCGCCGGTCCCCCCCGCCCGGCTGATGGCGCTGGAGCGGCGCGGGCTGATCCGCGCCGTCGCCCACCCGCCCGAGACCACGCCCCACTGGGAGCTGACCGAGAGCGGGCACGCCGAGGCCACCAGCATCGGCCGCCCCGCGCCCGAGCCACGCCGATGATCGCTGCGGTCTTCGACTCGATCCCGGCGATGATCCTGCTCACCGGCGTGCTGGTGGGCGCCTCGGCGGCGCTGCTCGGCTCGTTTCTGGTGCTGCGGGGCAATGCGATGCTGACGGATGCGATCAGCCATTCCATCGTCTTCGGCATCATCGTGGTCTGGCTCCTGACAAGGCAGACCGCCGGGCCGGTGCAGGTGCTGGGGGCGGCGGCCACGGGCGTGCTGACGGTGGTGCTGTCGGAACTGCTGGCGCGCTCGCGGCTGGTGAAGATGGACGCGGCGATCGGGTTGGTGTTTCCGGCGCTGTTCGCCGCCGGGGTGATCCTGATCTCGATCCATGCGCGCAACGTCCATATCGACGTCGACACCGTGCTGCTGGGCGAGATCTGGTTCGTCTGGCTGCACACGGTTCCGATCCTGGGCGTGCGTGTTCCGGTCGCGGTGGCGACGCTGGCGGTGGTGCTGGCGGTGAACCTCGCCTTCGTGCTGGCCCTCTGGAAGGAGCTGAAGCTCGCCACCTTCGACCCCGGGCTGGCGGCGGCGCTGGGGTTCCTGCCCGGGGTGCTGCATTATGCCGTGCTGACGCTGACCAGCGTGACGGCGGTGGCGGCCTTCGATGCGGTGGGCGCGGTGCTGTTCATCGCCTTCGTGATCGTGCCGCCGGCGACGGCCTGTCTGCTGACGCGCCGGCTGTGGCTGATGGTGCTGCTGGCGGTGGCGCTGTCGGTGGCGGCCTGCGGGGCGGGGTATCTGCTGGCGCGGCACTGGGACGTGTCCATCGGGGGGATGATGGCCAGCATGACCGGGGTGTGGTTCGCGCTGGCGCTCCTGTTCGCGCCGGGGCGGGGGCTGCTGGCGCAGGCCCTGCAGGCGCGGACCCGGCGGCTGGAGCATGACTGCCGCGCGCTGGTGGCGCATCTCTTCACCCACCAGGGCACCCCGGCGATGGCCGAGGAGAACACCCTCCGCGCGCTGACCGACCACCTCGGCTGGCCCGAACCGCGGGCCCGCGGCGCCATCCTCCGCGCCCACGACCGCGGCCTGATCGAGCGTCGCGACGGGCTGCTCGCGCTGCGCCGAAAGGGGATCGCCGAGGCCGAGACCATCTTTGGCCGCGGCGCCGGCACGGTGTGACCGCAGAATCCGGGTGCCCTAACGTGCCGGCAAGGGGGCCGTTGCAGCGCCCTCATCGGGCGCCTGTTCCCGGCCCGGCCGGGGAGGGGGGCTGTCTGCCCCCCGTCGCCTTCGGCGCCCCCCCCGAGGATATTTTAGGAAAGATGAAAGGGGGCTGAGGCCGATCGCGCGACATCCTGCAAACGCCCTGGCAGTCGGGTCGGGCAGTCGAGTTCGACAGAAGTTCCGATAAGGAAGTGATTCCGTTGTGAAGGGTTGGGCCGTTTTGTGGCCGGTGTTCCGCATCCGATACAGGAATCCCCGTCCCGGTCGGTCGTGGGGTGGTTGGCGGATGCGACGCCCCGAGTCAGCCTTTGCCTTGGCCCAGCCGACCGCGCTGAGCTGAAAGCCCTGATCGCCAACCGCAACACGCCACGCAAGCTCGCCTGGCGGCGGGCATCGTGATGGCGACCGCGGACGGTCGGGGCACCACCGAGATCATGCGGCGGACGGGCATGTCGAAGCCGACGGTCTGGCGCTGGCAGGCGTGACACCGAGACGCGAGCGCGCCACCGGTTCGAGCGCCGTGTCGAAGGCGGCCCTCGCGGGTGCCGCCGCTGCCGCGGAAGGTCCGGCCGAAGGTGATCGCGAAGACCGTGCAGGAGGCCCCGCCCAACGCCACGCACTGGAGCCGCGCGTCGATGGCCGAGGCGGTGGGCATATCGCCGTCGAGCGTGGGGCGGATCTGGGCGGGTGAACCGGCGCACACCCGTCAACACATCGTCCGCCCGCGGCTGGCGGCACGCCTTCACCTGACCGTGATCCTTCGATTCCCGGCTCTCTCGGAAACGGTCCGCCAAAGCCCTGTCGGCTCTGCCGCGACCCATCAGACAGCCGCGACAACACTCGCCCGATGATTGCGCGGTTTCCAAGCGGGAACCTGCAACCCGGTTGACATGCGAACACCCCCGCCACATTCAGGCGGCGGTCCGGGTAGCGGGCAGACAGGATGCGAGCGTACCGAGTCGAAGCAGCGGCCCCCGAACCGATTGCCAGCGCCCGCACCGAGACAGCGCCGAACGGGGGGCCGCCGGGAACGTTCACGATCGTGGCGATGCTGTGGGGGGTCCTGCAGCCCGAACTGCGGATGTATCGCCGACGACTGTTGACCGATCTGGTCCTCGCATTCTCCACCGCCTTCGTCGGCGTACTGGGGCCATATCTGCTCTACCTGCTGCTGCGCGGCGAGATGCGGGGCGATCCGGTGGCGCCATGGCCGGTGCTGGTCGCCGGTCTGGTGCTGGCGCTTGCGGCCTTCGCCGGGTTCAGGTTCGCGCATAACGATCACGCCCTCGCGACGACCGAGGCGCTGTTTCTCGCCCTGAAGCAGCGGCTGGTGGATGCGGTGATGCGCAAACCCAGGGCGTTTCACAACCCGTCGATGCAGTCCAGCCTGACCGCCCTGGTGGCGCGCGACCTCGACAAGATCTCGACACGACTGCGCCAGCATGCAGGGCCGATGATGGCGGGGGGCGTGGTCGCGTTGTTGATACTGGCGGCGCTGGCGTGGCTGGACTGGCGGATCGGCCTTCTGGTGAGCCTGATGACGGCGCTGTATCTCCACCTGTCGCTTCAGGCGCACCGGCGCGTGGCACATGCGGATCACCGGACCCGCGGTGCCGACAGCCACCAACAGCTGATCCTCACCGACATCCTGTCCGGCGCGCACGAGATCCGGCTGTTCCAGATCCAGGATCAGCACCGTACCCGCTTTGCAAGGGCCGCCGATGCCGTCCGCCTGCGCAACGTTGCGGTCTACGGGACCCCGGTCCTGGGCTACAGCCCCCGGGTCGAGTTCGTCGGGTCGGTGATCCTGATCGCGCCGGCACTGATGGGCCTGTGGCTGCTCCGGATCCCGGGCAGTGGTGCAGTTCCGGAGCTGATTCCGGCCTGCCTGACCTACTCGGCGCTCCTGTTGGTCAACCTCAGGGCCATCGACGCCGGCCTGCGGGCGCTTGGCGTGCTGGGTGAGCCGCTCCGCAAACTCGACGCCATGCTGAACTATCCCGAGGAGGACGTGCCGGCGGCGCCCGATCTCGACGGGATGCCCCTCGACCATACGCTGAAGCTCGTGGGGATCACCCGCCGTTTCGGCACGAGACAGGTGCTGTCGGGGCTCGATCTGACCATCGCCCCGGGCGAGCGGATCGCGGTGACAGGGCCGAGTGGAAGCGGCAAGACCACGCTTGCCAACCTCATCCTGCGCCTCGACCGTCCCGACAGCGGCCAGCTGCTTCTCGGGGGACAACCGGTCCAGCGCTTTCCGTTGCCGCTGTACCTGAGCTATTTCGCCCATGTGGGGCAGAACACCCACCTGTTTCACGCCAGCATCCGCGACAACATCGGGATGGGCTGGCGGCGTGTTCCGTTCGAGGACATCGTGCGGGCTGCGCGGCTGGTGCGTCTGCATGACGTGATCATGCAGCTCCCGGCGGGCTACGACACGATCATGGACGGCGGTGAGATCCGCCTGTCGCTGGGTCAGCGACAGCGGCTGGCGCTCGCGCGCGCCCTGATCCGCGAACCGGCGATCCTGGTGCTGGACGAGTTCACCGCGGCCCTCGACCGCGACACCGAAGCGGCGATCCTGACGGATCTCATCGAGGGGTTTCCCGGGACGACCCTCATCTGCCTCACCCACTCCGATCAGGTGGTGCGCCGGATGGATCGCGTGCTCAGGATCACGGACGCCATCCGTCCGGGAGCGCTGCCGACAGCGCCCTGAGGACCCCGGGCGGGCGTGTCCGGCTTGCGGGCGACCTCTCGCCGCCGCGACATGCGGGGCTTCTGGCTCATCACGGGGTTCATGTCCGCATCGCTTCCGCTGCGCTCAATCTCCGCGGCAGGGGCCCGTCACATCGGCATCCATCGCGATCACGGCGCCGCATCCCGGCGTCACGCGGCGCCGCCATCGTCGTGCCTGTCGTGGCAGATCAGCTGCGACAGGCGCCGGGTCTGTTCCAGAAGCTCCGCGACGACCGCGTCATGCGCGGCATGGCACGCCAGCCGGTTCTCGGGGCCGACGATGCCGATCGCACCCACCGGAACCTCGCGGAAGAACACCGGGGCGGCGACCGAGTAGACGCCCGGATCGAGCTCGGAGCGGTTGGTGGCATAGCCGCGCGCGCGCACGGTCTCGTGGATGCGGGCAAGCTCGGCCGGGTCGGTGACGGTGGCCTCCTGATACCGGCGGTAGACGGGCGGCGTCTCGGGGGGCGGCAGGAAGGCGGCGATGGCCTTGCCGGCGGCCGTCGCATGCGGGGGAAAATCGAAGCCGGGGTGGATGAAGGCCTGCGCGCCGATCTCGGGCACCACATAGCGCAACAGGCGTACCCCGCTGCGGCCGTGCCGCACGAAGAAGGCGGTCTCGCCGGCCAGCTGCGACAGATGCTCCAGCACGGGCAGCACGATGGCGCCGATCTCGCGCCGGCCGCGCAGGAAATAGGCCAGCCGGTGCGCGCGGGCGCCGGTCCGATAGAGCTTGCGGTCGGCATCGAAGGCGAGCATCCCGCTCTCGATGAGGTGCGAGGTCAGCCGGAAGGTGGTGGATTGCGGCAGGCCCACCGCATTCACGATCTCCACCAGCGACATCTCCCGGTCCGCCGCCGCGACGGCGTCGAGCACCTGCAGGGCCCGCTCCAGGGGGTTCGATCCGGCCATGCGCCCCGCGCCTTCCCCTCGCTGCGATCCCGGGCCGCTTCAGGGAAGCAGCTTTCCGGGGTTTAGCAGACCCGCCGGATCGAGCGCCAGCTTGATGCCGCGCATCACCTCCAGCGCGGAGCCGTGCTGCGCCGCCATGAGATGCCGCTTGCCCAGACCGATGCCATGCTCGCCCGAGATCGTGCCGCCCAGCGCCAGCGCGCGCCGCGACAGCCAGTCCTTGAAGCCTTCGGCCCGGGCCAGTTCCGCGGCGTCGGCCCTGTCCACCAGCAGCGCGAAATGCACGTTGCCGTCGGCCAGATGGCCCGTGAGCGTGGCCACCAGCCCGTCGCGCGCCACCCGCGCCAGCGCCTCGGCGATCAGCGGGGCCAGATCGTCGAGCGGCACCGCGGTGTCGGTGACGATGGCCGCGGCGCCGGGGCGCAGCAGCGTCTCGGCCTCGGCCGCGCCGTGGCGCATCGCCCACAGCGCGCTGCGCTCCTCGGTGCGGCTGGCCTCGGCGATGCCGGTGGCGCCGGCCTCGGTCAGAAGGGCCAGCGCGGCGTCGCGGGCCGCAGCCACGGCGGGCCCGGCGCCGTGGAACTCCAGCAGCAGCATCGGCCGTTCCGGCATGCCGCGCCCGTGGCGCAGGTTCAGCGCCCGCACCATCTGCGCGCAGCACAGCTCGGCCCGCGCCAGCGGCAGCCCCATCTGCCGCAGCGTCACCGCCAGATCGACGCAGGCGGCGGGTTCGGGCAGGAAGCCCTGCAGGGTGGCCACCGCCTCGGGCTCGGGGTGCAGCCGCAGGCGCAGCCGGGTGATGACGCCCAGCGTGCCTTCCGAGCCGACGAACAGACGCGTCAGGTCGTAGCCGGCCGAGGATTTCCGGCAGCGCGCCCCGGTCTCGACGATCCGCCCGTCGGCCAGCACAACCTGAAGGCCCAGCACATTGTCGGCCATCCGGCCGTACATCGGCGTCGTGGTGCCGGCCGCACCGGTGGCGGCCATGCCGCCGAGCGTCGCGTCGGCGCCGGGATCGACCGGGAACATCGCCCCGCCCTGCCGCAGATGCGCGGCCAGCGCCAGCCGTGTGACCCCGGCCTCGACATGGCAATCCATGTTCGCGGTGCTGACGGCCAGGATGCGGGTCATCCGCGCGAGCGACAGCGCCAGCCCGCCGGCGGCGGGGATCGCCCCGCCCTCCTGCCCGCTGCGCGCGCCGCAGGGCGTCACCGGCACGGCGTGGCGGGCGCACAGGCGCAGCGTGCCGGCAACCTCCTCGGTGGTCTCGGGGAAGGCCACCGCGGCGGGCTCCACCGGGGCGAGCCAGCTTTCGTCGCCGGCATGGAGCGCCCGCTGGCTGGGGCCGAGAGCCAGCCTGTCGCCCAGCAGCGTGCGCAGACCGTCCAGCGCGGGGGCGGGGATGGCGGGGGGCGGCCCGCTCACGGCTCGAACGCCTGCTGGCGGATCTGGATCAGGGTCGGGCCGGGGGCCGCCAGCGCCGCGCCGACCGCCCCGGTGATCTCCGAAGGGGTCAGCGGAGCGGTGTGCGCGATGCCGTAGGCGGCCGCGAGGGCGGCGAAATCGGGGTTCGGCGGGCGCACGCCCACGGGCGGGATCTGCCGGCTGCGCATGAAGACGGCGATCTCGGCCAGCGCGTCGTTGTCCCACAGCAGGATCGGCAGCGCCAGCCGGTGCTCGGCCGCCGTGGCCAGCTCCTGCAGGGTGAACTGCAGCCCGCCGTCGCCCACCAGCGCCGCCACCGGCAGGTCGGGCCGCGCCAGCTTGCCGCCGATGGCCGCCGGCAGCGCATGGCCGAGCGTGCCGAAGCCCATGGGAAAGTGCCACCGTCCGGGCTGCTGCACGGGGAAGGTGATGCAGCCGGTATAGGCGATCTGGCACATGTCGGCATAGACCAGCGCCTGCTCCGGCAGGCCCCGCCGGATGGCCATCAGCACCGTCTGGTGCACCCGTTCGAGGGGCGACATGGCCGCAGCGTTCTGCGCGCGGATGGCCGCGGCGCGCGCCGCGGTGTCCTGCGCGGGGGGGCGCCATCCGCCCGCCTCCAGCAGCGCGCGCACGGCCAGCGCGGCGTCGGAGACGAGGCCGATGTCGGGTGCGCGCGGGCGCAGCATGACCTCGGGGTCGAGGTCGATCCGGCCGAAGCCCGCGCCAAGGCGCAGCGTCGGGCGACCCTCGCTGGTGCCGGGCGGCTCGGCGGCCTCGGCGTCCGCGGTGACGTAGAGGTCGGGCTCGGCGATCTCGGTGCCGATGGCGAGCACGAAATCGGCCTCGGCCACGGCGTGGCGGGTGGCCGGGCGCTGCAGCGTGGCGCCGAGGCTGAGGGGGTGATCGTCGGGCAGGATGCCCTTGCCGGCGATGGTCGAGACGAAAAGCGCCCCGCTCGCCTCGACCAGCGCGCGCAGGTCGGGCGCGGCCGCCACCGCCCCTCCCCCAGCCAGCACCACGGGCGCGCGGGCCGCCTGCATCCGCGCCGCCAGCGCCCGCACGCCGGCCGGGTCGGGCCCCGGCCGGTGCAGCGCCGCCACCGACGGCCGGCGCGGCGCCGCCGGCGCCTCCAGCACGTCCAGCGGCACCGACACATGCGCCGGCCGCGGCCGCAGCGTGGCGAACCGGGCAAAGGCCCGTGCGATCAGCTCGGCGGCCTGCGCCGGCGTGTGGGCCACGGCGCTCAGGCCCGCAACCGGCGCCGTCAGACCACGCTGGTCGACGATCTCGTGCAACGCGCCCGCGCCCAGCCCCAGATCCTCCAGCGCCACGGCGGGCGTCAGCAGCAGCACGGGCACGCTGTCGGAATGGGCCTGCCCGAGGGCGGTGGCCGCATTCGTCACCCCCGGCCCCGAGATCACCAGCGCCACGCCCGGCCGCCCGCTGGCCCGCGCATAGCCATCGGCCATGAAGCCCGCGCCCTGCTCGTGGCGCACGCTGATGTGGGCGATCCCCGCATCCGCGAGCGTGCGATAGAACTCCAGCGAATGCACGCCGGGCATGCCGAACACGGTCTCCACCCCCAGCTCGGCCAGCAGGAAGGGGATGTCCTCGCCGCAGCTGCGCGCGGGAACGGGCGGGGGCACGGGGCGCGCGCCCTCAGCCGCCGCGCCGGGCGGCGATCCCCGCGGCGATCACGCAGACCAGCTCGAACATCAGGTTCGCGGCGGTGACGCTGGTGATCCCGGTCGGGTCGTAGCAGGGGGCGACCTCGGAGATGTCGGCGCCGACGATGTCCATCCCCTGCAGCGTGCGCAGGATCACCTGGGTGTCGCGCGGGGTGATGCCGCCGATCTCGGGCACCGGCGTGCCGGGGCAGAACGACGGATCGAGCCCGTCGATGTCGACCGTGACATAGACCGGGCCGCCCCCCAGCACGTTGCGGATGCGCTCCAGTGCGGCGGCACGCCCCATCTCCTCGTAATCGTCCATGGTGATGACGGTGAATCCCGCCTCGATGCCGAAACGGATGTCGTCGGGCCCGAAGCGCGAGCCGCGAAGGCCCAGCTGCACCACCCGCGCGGGGTCGATCAGCCCCTCCTCCACCCCGCGGCGCATGAAGGTGGCGTGGTTGACCTTCGTGCCGCACAGCTCGTCGAGCGTGTCGGCGTGGCTGTCGATCTGCAGGATGCCGACGGGGCTGCCGGCATGCAGGCCGCGCAGGATCGGCAGCGGGATGGTGTGGTCGCCCCCGATCGCCACCGGCCGGATGCCGAGACCGCGCAGCATGGCGAAATGCGCCTCGATGCCGGCGATGGAGGCGTCCTTGTCCAGCGGATTGACGGGCGCATCGCCGATGTCGGCGATGTTGCACAGCTCATAGGGAGCGATGTCGCTGGTGGGATGGCGCATCCGGATCAGCCGGCTGGCCTGGCGCACGGCCGCCGGCGCCTCACGCGGGCCACCGCGATAGTTCAGGCCGATGTCGAAGGGCACGCCCAGAAGCCCGATGTCGAGATCCTGCTCCGGCGCCACCCGCGGTGCCCGCAGGAAGGTGGCGACATCGGCAAAGCGTGGCACCTGTGCCGCATCGGCGGGCCGGTATTTCGTGTCGGTCATGGGGGGCTCCTGGCTTCGGGGTCTCAACCTGTCCGGTCGGCGGGGGGGCTCATCGGGCCGCCCACCGCAAGGTGGGTGCCGGCGTCGATGACGAGGTGCTGCCCGGTGACGGCGCGCGCGTCGCAGCCCAGCCACAGGATCGCCCCGGCCACCTCCTGCGGCGCAACGATCTGCTGCAGCGGCGCGGCGGCGGCGGCCCGCCGCTTGAAGGCCTCCAGCTCGGCGCCGCTCAGGCGCGGGGCCATCCAGTCGGTGTCGACGAAGCCGGGGCAGACGGCGTTGACCCGCACCTCGGGCGCCAGCATCCGCGCCAGCGACAGCGTCAGCGTGTTCAGCGCGCCCTTCGAGGCGGCATAGGCCGCCGACGAGCCGATGCCCGACACCCCCGCATGCGACGAGACATTGACCACCGCACCCCGGGCGGCGCGCAGATGCGGCGCGGCGGCGCGGGTCGTCTGCCAGACGCCGCTGACGTTGACCGCGAAGATGGCCGCGAAATCCCCCGCCGAGAGCGCCTCCAGATCGCCCGGCGCGGCAAAGCGGGTGGTCCCGGCGTTGTTCACCAGAACGTCCAGCCGGCCCCAGCGGGCGACGACCTCGGCCACCATCCGCCGGCAATCGTCGTCAGAGGCCACGTCGCCCGCCACGGCGCAGGCCTCGGCCCCGGCCTCGGCGCAGGCCGCAACGACGCCCTGCGCCGCCTCGCCCCGAGCGCGATAGTTGACGGCCACGCGATGGCCGCGGGCGGCGAAGGCCAGCGCCGTCGCGGCGCCGATCCCGCTGGCCCCGCCGGTGACCAGCACCACCGGCGCCCCGACGGTCTGCGCCGACGGACTCATCGCCCTGCTCCGCGGCCGCCAGCCCCGCTCACGGGGTCGACCCCCGCTTCGGCTTCAAGGTCTGCCAGCGTGCGCTCGAGCCGTTCCAGCAACTCGTCGCACTCGGCCGCGGTGATGGTCAGCGGCGGCGCCACCATGAACCAGTCGCCGTACCGCCCGTTCGCGGTGCGGCGGGAATAGATGATCAGGCCGTGCCGCAGGCCGCAGACGCGCACCCGTTCGGTGGGCAGGAACCCGGGCGCAAAGGGCTGCCGGGTGGCCTGGTCGCGCACCATCTCGACCGCCAGCAGGAGGCCCTCGCCGCGCACGTCGCCGATGCAGCGCCGCCGCGCCGCCATCGCCTCGAGCCCCGCGCGCAGCTGCGCCCCGCGCACGGCCGCCGCCTCGATCAACCCGTGGCGTTCGTATTCGTCGAGCACCGCCAACCCCACCGCGCAGGAGATCGGGTTGGCGTTGTAGGTGTGCGAGAAGTTGAAGCCCGTCAGCGCCGCCAGCCGCTCGACCATCGCCGCCGGGGCCAGCATCGCGGCCAGCGGCGCATAGCCCGCCCCCAGCCCCTTGGCCAGCACCACGATGTCGGCGCGGGCGTTGGGCCAGGCATGGCTGGCCAGGAACCGCCCCGACCGCCCCGAGCCGCACAGCACCTCGTCATGGACCAGGAACACGCCGTGCCGGGTGCAGATCTCGCGCACCCGGTCGGCATAATCCTCGGCCAGCGGCAGCGCCCCGGTGGCCAGCCCGCCGATGGGCTCCACGACGAAGGCCAGCACGTTTTCGGGGCCCAGTTCGAGGATCCTGGCCTCCAGCGCCTCGGCACAGGCCATGCGCCAGGTTGCCGGGCTGTGGTTGGGCGGAACGCGATACTGCAGCGGCGCGGGGATGCGCGCCGAGGGGATCGCGAAGCCGTCGACGAAGGCATCCAGGCCCGGGTCGCCGGTGATCGCCAGCGTGGCGATGGTGCCGCCGTGATAGGAGGGATCGAGCGTGATGATCCGGCGCCGTTCCGGCTGACCGGTGGCGATGGCATACTGGCGCAGGAACTTCAGCGCGATCTCCATCGCCTCGGAGCCGCCCGAGGCCAGGCACACCCGCTCGTAGCCCGGCCCGGCAAGCCCGGCGATGCGCTCGACCAGGTCCATGTTGGGCCGGTGACGGGCCACGCGGGCATAGGCGAAATCCATCTCGCGGGCCTGCCGCGCCATCGCCTCGGCCACCCTTGCGTTGCCGTGGCCGATGTTGCTGACGACCGGGCCGGAGGAGACGTCGATATAGGCGTTGCCGTCCTCGTCCCACATGCGGATGCCCTCGGCCCGCACGATCAGCGGCAGGGGCACCAGGCTTGCCGACTGGAAACTGTGCTGCGCCGGGCGCGTGTCGCCGCTCATGCCGGAGCCTCCGCAGGGGTGTCGGCCAGCGCCAGCACCGCATCGGCCAGCACCTGCGCGCCGGCCGCCAGATGCTCGGGCGCCGCGTCCTCGGCCTCGTTGTGGCTGATGCCGTCGCGGCAGGGCACGAACAACATCGCGGTGGGCAGGAACCGGGCGATGTTGCAGGCGTCGTGGCCCGCGCCGGTGAACATCCGTCGCCACGGGTGGCCCGAGGCGCGCGCCGCCCGCTCCAGCGCCGCCACCACCGGCGCAGCGAAGTCGAGCGGCGGGATCAGCGCGCGCTCGGCGATCTCCAGCGTCAGACCGCCGCCGGCAGCGATGGCGGCGGCGGCGCGGCGAAAGGCCACGTCCATCGCATCGAGCACGGCCGCCTCGGGGTGACGCAGGTCGGCCGAAAAGGCGACCCGCCCGGGAATGGTGTTGGGAGAGTTCGGATGCACGCCCATGCGCCCCACCGTGCCGCATCCGGGCGGGTTGTCCAGCGCGATCCGCTCGACCTCCAGCGCGATGCGCGCAGCCCCCATCAGCGCGTCGCGCCGCGCCGCCATCGGGGTCGGTCCGGCGTGGGCCTCGCGGCCCTGCAACTCCACGTCGTACCAGCGCTGCCCCTGCGTCGCCTCGACCACCCCCAGCCAGTCGCCCGCCTGCTCCAGCACCGGCCCCTGCTCGATATGCGCCTCGAGGTAACAGGCCACGTCCGCGGGGCCGAGGGGCTGGCCCTCGCCCGCCTCGCCCATCCGCGCCAGTGCCTCGGCGATGCTCCAGCCCTCGGTGTCGTGCCGCAGCGCCAGCGCCTCCGCCAGCGGCACGAGGCCCGTCCACACCGCCGAGCCCAGCATCGGGCGAAAGATGCAGCCCTCCTCGTTGGTCCAGTTGACCACCTCGACGGGCGCGCGGGGGCGCAGCCCCGCCTCGGCCATCGCCTGCACCACCTCGAGCCCGGCGAGCACGCCGAAGACCCCGTCGAACCGCCCGCCGGTGGGCTGGCTGTCGAGGTGGCTGCCGATCATCACCGCCTTCGCCCCCGGGTCGGTGCCGTCGCGTCGGGCGAACATGTTGCCGAAGGCATCGCGGCGCACCGTGCAGCCGGCCGCCCGCGCCCAGTCGGCAAACAGCGCCCGCGCCTGCGCGTCGAGGTCGGTGAAGGCGATGCGGCAGACGCCGCCCTTCGCCGTGGCGCCGATGGCGGCCATTTCCATCAGCCGCGCCCAGAGCCGCGCGCCGTCGATCCGCACCAGGGTCATGCCGTCTCTCTGCCGTTGCTTCGGGGGAGCGCGCAGCCGATCGCCCGGGCCGCCCGCAGAGGCAGCCGGGGCGGCGGCCCGGGCGATCGGAGGCCGATCAGTTGGCGACCCAGACGTTGAAGCGGTCGAACAGCTCGTCGCGATAGTCGGCCCAGAACTCCGAATTGGCCTGGATCGCGTTTTCCAGATTCTCGGGCGCGGTCGGGATGAACTGCCCCATCGGCGTTCCGGTCGTCTCGTGCACGTCGATCATCGCGGCCGCCGAGCGCCGCGTCGGCCCGTAGGAGCTGAAGCGCGTCAGCTCGGCCTGCCGCTCGGGCTCGGCCGCGAGATCGAGGAAGGCCAGCGCGGTCTCCAGGTTCGGCGTGCCGCGGGGGATCATCCACACGTCGATGTCCCAGACCTGCCCGTCCCAGAGGATGGCGAAATCCTGCCCCTCGTCGTGGATGGCGTTGAAGATCCGGCTGCTGTAGGCGGCCGTCATCACCACCTCGCCATCGGCCAGAAGCTGCGGCGGCTGGGCGCCGGCCTCCCACCAGATCACCTGGTCCTTGATGGTGTCGAGCATGGCGAAGGCCCGGTCCACCCCCTCGGGCGTGGCAAGCACGTCATAGACCTCGGCCGCCGGCACCCCGTCGGCCAGCAGCGCCCATTCCAGGTTCACATCGGGCGACCGGCGCATCCCGCGCCGCCCCGGAAAGCGCTCCAGATCGAAGAAGTCGGCGATGGTCTCGGGCGCCGGCCCGTCGCCGCGATGGGCCACCACCGTCGACCAGATCGCCGCGCCGACCCCGCATTCGGGCAGCGCGCCCTCCAGAAAATCCTCGGTGGCGGGTGTGCCGTCGTCGGCGGCGACCCAGCGGCTGTGGTCGAGCGGCTCCAGGATGCCCTCGTCGCAGCCCAGCTTCGCCAGCGCGACCTCACCCACGAAGACGTCCCACTCGACGTTGTTGGCCATGGTCTGCACGCGCACCTGTGCCAGCCCGCCGTTGTAGTCGACCGAGCGGATGGCGATGCCGGTGCGGTCGGTGAAGGGCGCGTGAAAGGCGCGGGCCTGGCTGGCGGTATAGGCACCGCCCCAGCTGACCACCGTCAGCGGATCGGCGAAGGCGGCCGAGGGGGCGGCGACACCGGCCAGCACGGCGAACAGGGAAAGTGCGGTCGAGGGGCGCATGGGACACTCCTGCTGGAAGGATTCCGTTTTTCGGATCATTGGGCCGAAATCTAGAATCATCCTTGGGCGCAGGTCAATGTCGCATGTGCCTTGCGGGCCGGGCGGCGCCGCATCTGCATGAAAACCGGGCATCGGCCGTCCATGCGGGGGGCGGTGCCGCCGCCCGATGGCCCACTGCCGCCGCCCCAGCCCCGCACGCTCGCCGTCGGCGATGCGCAGGTCAGGGCAGTGTCGCGCCGCCGCGTTTGCGGACCGCAGTTCCGAAGGGTGCGGCCGCCGGGATCCCTCATCGTCACCGAATACGCTGGTACCCCAATATGCCCGAGGGAGAATCGCCCCGGCGACCGCAGGATCACGCTAGCCGGACTGGGCGACAGATCCTGTCGCCTGACGTCACGCCACCGACAGCGCCGCATCGCCCACGGCGTCGGGCGCATCCGGTCGGGACCGGGGAAAGAGCGCGCCGGGACGAGCCGCAGCGGCGTCGCCGCCGTGGGAACGAGGTTCCGGTCGGGCTCCGGCGCGGTCTCGTCGAGCGTGCCGGCCCACCCCCGCTGACGCGGCCAGGGCGGGTTCGCACATGGGTCACGTCCCGGCGGCAATCTCCCGGCCGCCCGGGCCCGCTCCCGGCGGAGATGTTCGGGCCGGACAGGCTTGCGCCCCGCGCCGGGGCACCGCCGACATCCCGGAGAGCATCGGCGCGGCGGACGCGCAGGCGCCTGCCAGCCGCGCCGCCCGGTTGGCCGGGCCTTCGCTTCAACCGCGCCGTCGGGTCTTGCCAGCGCCGGGGTGCCGGCGCCGTGCCTTCCGGATTTCCGGAGCCGCCCGACCTATGTCCGCTTCTTCGTCCCACGCCCGGGCGCCGTGGGGCCGGGCGCCGGCCGGCGGGTCGGGGGGCTCCCTGCCGTCTTGCCGGGCCGGCGAGGCTTGGCAGCACTCGCGGGGGCGTCGGCGGGGAGTGCCTGCGTCGCAGCCCTTCGGGCCTTCTGCGTCGCGCTCCAGCGCTGCTTGACACGCGGCGTCGGGGCGGTGACCGGCGGCTCCGATGGTGCCTCCGGGAGGGCCGGCGGGGCGTCGGCGGCCCGTAACGGCGTCGCTGACGGCGCGGAGGCGGGTTTGCCGGTGCGGCCCGGCTTGCCGGGCATGCGTGCCGGGGGAGGCCCGTCGTCGAGCGACGGGTCGCCGGGCAGCCGACGCATCGGCAGGCCCGGCACGATCTCGAGGCCGGGGCCGAAGCGCGGCGCGGCCTCGGCGGCGATCTGGATGAAGGTCACTTCGCCGCGCACGCGGATCGCGCCGATGGCGTCGCGGGTGATGCCGGCCGCCTCGCAGAGCTTCGGCAGTAGCCAGCGCGCCTCGGCCCGGCCGTCATGGCCGACGGGCAGTTCGAACCACACCGACGCGCCGAAATCGCGGGCGGCGCGCGGCGCGGGCGCGCCCTGGGCCGGCGCGGCCTCGGCCAGCTCCTCGGGGGGCGGACGGCCCTCGCGCCACAGGCGGATGAAGGCGGCCGCCACCTGTTCGGGCCCCACGCGCGCCAGCAGGTCCCGCGCAAGCTCCATGTCCTCGGGCGGTTCCGACAGCGCGGGGTGCGACAGCATGCGGATGTCGTCCTGCGCGCGCACCTCGTCGGCCGACGGCGCGGCGCCCCATTCGGCCACCACCTTCGCCCCCTGCAGCAGCCGCTGCGCCTTGCGGTACTCCGAAGGCGCCACGATCAGCGCCGACACCCCCTTGGCGCCGGCACGCCCGGTGCGCCCCGAGCGGTGCAGCAGCGTCTCGGAGTTGCCGGGCAGGTCGGCATGGATCACCAGCTCCAGCCCCGGCAGGTCGATGCCGCGCGCCGCGACATCGGTGGCGATGCACACCCGCGACCGCCCGTCGCGCAGGGACTGCAACGCCTGGGTGCGCTCCTGCTGCGACAGCTCGCCCGAGAGGGCAACCGCGCGGAAGCCGCGGTTGTTCATCCGCGCCAGCAGGTGGTTCACATTGGCGCGGGTCTTGCAGAAGACGATGGCGGTGCGGGCCTCGTGCAGGCGCAAGAGGTTGAAGATCGCGTTCTCGCGGTCGCGCGGGGCGACGGAGAGCGCGCGATAGGCGATGTCGCCGTGCTGGCGCGCCTCGCCCATGGCTGCCAGCCGCAGCCCGTCGCGCTGGAACTCCCGCGCGAGCTTCTCGATGGCCGGCGGCACGGTGGCCGAGAACATCAGCGTGCGGCGCTCCTGCGGGGCGCGCTGGAGGATGAACTCCAGATCCTCGCGAAAGCCGAGGTCGAGCATCTCGTCGGCCTCGTCCAGCACCGCCACGCGCAGCGCCGACAGGTCGAGCCCGCCGCGGTCGATATGGTCGCGCAGCCGGCCCGGCGTGCCCACCACGATCTGCGCGCCCCGCTCCAGCGCGCGGCGTTCGGTGCGATAGTCCATGCCGCCCACGCAGGTCGCGATGCGGGCCCCGGTGGCGGCATAGAGCCAGCCCAGCTCGGCCGCCACCTGCAACGCCAGTTCGCGCGTGGGGGCGATGGCCAGCGCGCGGGGCGCCGTTCCGGCGGGCAGCCACCCGTCGCCGCCCAGCAGATCGGGGGCCACGGCGATGCCGAAGGCGACGGTCTTGCCCGATCCCGTCTGCGCCGAGACCAGCAGGTCGCGGCCCACCGCCTCGGGGGCCAGCACCGCCCGTTGCACGGCGGTCAGCGTCTCGTAGCCACGGTCGCGCAGCGCCGCGGCGAGGGGCGCGGCAATGTCGGCATCATTCATTGTATCGATCACTTGGGTCTGCCTGATTGGGGGCCCTGGGCCGGATGAACGGCCCCGTCACGCCGGGGCCAGCTGCCCCCCCTGGATCGCGATCGACCGATCCGCTGCCCTAGCGCCCCGACCGGCCCCTTGTCAAAGCCCGTTATGCCGCAGCCCTCCGGCCGGCGGGTGCATTCGCAGCAGGGGCGGAAGGGCACATGCAAACCGGCGGTGACCTCCGGAGAACGAAGAACGGTCGCCCCGGCATGGGCCCGCCCGCGCCCGCAGCGCCTGCCAGGACGCCCCGCCTCGCCCGATGGATCGCGGACGCAAACCATGGCGACAGCCTCATGACCCGCCGCCTGCACACCAAGCTCGCGGTTCTCGAGACGGGCGACGACGCTCGCCCGGGACGATGCCCGAGGACGCCTCCGCCGCCCCGCCGATCTGAGCACAACAGGGTCTTGTCGCTCTCCCGATGTCAGAGGCGCCGAGCACATCGCCGCCCATCGTCACGGCGGCGGTTGCAAGGGTTGTCCCCGAAGGTGGCGGTACGGACCGGTTGCATTCGCCGACCATCACCTTCGCATCCGGGCGGAAGGACTAAGCCGCTCTGCGGCAATGGCGCCTGTGGCTGGCGTTTCGCGTGCGTTCGGTCGTTCTTCCATGTGTGAGGCCTGTCCGGGCGGACGATCGGGGCCCTT
>Ga0213836_100346_pt1 | contig 40491 bp, 30 predicted proteins | sample SWPATP03_FD_160578 | JGI IMG/M metagenome (GOLD analysis project Ga0213836, IMG submission 160578) | Coastal seawater microbial communities from Marineland, Florida, United States - SWPA TP0 #3 | ecosystem: Environmental > Aquatic > Marine > Coastal | place: USA: Florida | collected 2016-08-05
GTTCGTTTTGACCTTGGGTTCCCTGCCTTATTTGGTATATTTCTATACCGAATGTTGGGACATATAAACAGTTATAGGGATGGTCAGGAGTGCGCTCCTTATATTCAACCAAGGGGTTGAAGTCCCCACCAGGCGGTTATTTCAGGTATTTCAACCTTATTTAATGCCTGAACGTATCGCACATGTTAGATGATTATATCATCAGTAGGGAGAAATGTTTATAACCAATTACCGACCAAAATATAGGGACTCCAATAAAATGGATGGCGGAAAAAGGAATTATTTAATAGCTTTAATTGCGCTTGTCTGAGGGCTTCTGACTTGTTGAATTGCTTTTGATTTAAAAATCTGTAGAATTCACTCATTAACTCACTACTGGCTTGGTCATTCACTGACCAGAGAGTGCCAACTGTACTGCGGGCACCGGCTTTAACTGCCATTCCAGCCAGCCCTAAAGTGGCACGATTATCACCGGAGGCGGTTTGACAAGCGCTGAGAATTAGTAATTCTATGGGTGTACGACCTGTGAGAGTTTTTTCAGTTAATAAACTATCTAATTCTAGGATATTAATACGACTATCCCAAGCTAAAATAAATGTGTCATCTAAGCGAGAACTAAATTGACCGTGGGTAGCAAAGTGAACTATGGGGTAGTTAGTTAATTCTAATTTGTGGCGGATTAATTGATTGGTGAAATCTTGATTAAGTAGGACTGTGCTGGCTGTTTCTGATTGAATTGTGGCGATTTCTTCGGCTACATAACTCAGGGGACTAAATCCATCTCTTTCTTCGGTTAATCCCCCGGCTAGAACTTTTAAATCTAGCTGTTTGATGGATTTATCGGATAGTAATTTTAAGCCAGGAGTAATGGCAATGCTATAGGTTTCTATGAGATATTTTTCGCCATCATAAAGGGTCGCCATGGGGATATTACGGAAGGAACCATCAGGGACAAAAACTAGGGTTTTCACTTGTTCGGGATTAATTTGATTAGCCAGGGGTCGAATTACCCAATTATAAAGTTTTTGGGCGGGTTCATAAAAATCTCGACGGCTGCGAATAACTAATCCTTGAGACAGTTGCTTGATAGTTGTGTCTACTTCGGTTTTGCTGACATTAGTTTGATGATGAATTAGGGGATGATTAGGTTTACTGATAATTACATGAAGATTATCTTTTAAGATGATTGGATATATGACGGCTGCTGTGGGGTCTATTTCATCTATTTTTCTACTGACAACATCGACACAATCGGCTTTAAAAAAGTTATCCAATTCAGCAACTTTTAAAGACTCGATTACATTAATGGCTTGGGATAAGTTATTCTGACTGACAACCTGACCCGGCGGTGTGGTTTCTAATAGTAAGGATACTAATTCCCGATACACGGGTTCAATACTATTTTGAAAAGAAAACTGAAACTCTCGACCAATGGAAGCGATATCTTGACTTAGAGAACCAATTAGGTTGACGGCTTCTAAGTAGGAAGATATGGCTTTTTCTGGTTTTCCTTGTGCCTGTTGAATGCGACCTAATTGCCATAACCATAAGTAGGAAATATCTGGGGCTTTAATTTGTTGACTCAAGATTAAGGCATCTTGGGTAATATTTTGGGCAATTTCCCATTGTTGGGTTTGTTCATAAATACTGGCTATATAACCTAAGCCAAAGGCTTGCGCTCGTTGGTCTCCTAGGTCGATCGCCTCTTGAGTTGCTTGGCTATACAGTTGGAGAATATTCTGCCAAGATGATTGAGGATTTTGGGCTTGTTGAAAGGTAGACCAATGCTGTCCTAAGTTGAGACGATAATAGATAGTTGTGTGGTTTGATGGTAACTGATCTAGGTGAGATTTTGTGGTTGCTAATAGTTGACTAAAGGCTTGCCAGTCCTGAGTCTCAGCCAATAAACTTAATTGGGAAAGTTCTATAGCTACCTGCTGTTGAGGAGAAGGAGATCTAGTTAAGGCTTGTTGATAATAGTCTAAAGCTGTGGTATAATCTTGATGGTTTTTGGCGACATTCCCCAAGCCAATTAGGGCGGTAATTTTTTCGGAGTTTAAGTCTAAGTTTGTAGCTATAGTTAAACCCTGTTGTAAGATAATTTGGGCTTCATTAAAACGGCTGAGGGTACTAAGTAGGTTGCCGAGTCGAATGAGGACGATCGCTTTTTCGCGGGAGTTTTCTTGGTGCTGAAGATTGTTGCTGATATCGGCTAACAGTAAAGAAGCGCGGCGATATAATCCCAGTTGCTGTAGGGCGGTGGCTTGATTTATTCTCGCTTTAAAAACTCCCATTTGCTGCCGATCGCGATTATATAACTTTTCGGCGGTTTCCCAGGAGCTAAAGGCGGCTTCAGGCTTTCCCATAGCCAGATATAATTGACCTTGGGTATTCATAGCCTGGGCGAGAACAGATAAGCCAGGGGGTCCAGCATTCTCTAATAAAGCGATACTGCGGGCGATCGCTTCTGTGGCTGGTTGCCATTTTCCCAGGTGTTGATAAGCCAGAGATAGGTTACTAAGAACCCGTGCTTGGGCTATGAAATATCCTTGGTTGTGGTAGGTTTGCGCGACGGACTCCCAAATAGCGATCGCCTGTTGAAAATCCCCCTGTTGATAGCGATCGCGTCCCCGTTGTTCCTCCTGTAACCCCTCGGAGGCTTGGCTAATTATGGGAGTCTGTTTTGGGGCGACAATTTGGGTTAAACCTGGTTTCGAGATGGTATCTGCTAACAGCAGGCTAATCAATAAACCCAATAAAATCAATAGGGTAAAAGTCAAACGCCTAGGATATTTCATAGAATTGGCACAACACAATTAGGGAATTACAGTAGGACGGCATTGAGGGTTTAGCCAGGGAATAGAAGACGAGGAAGCATGAGGACTACGCGCAATTAAACTAACGCGACCATCAGAATACATCACTAACCCTTGAGCCTCAACTAAGATGGAATTGCCTGCTGTACTAAAATCTTGGTAAATTGTAGCACTACCTTGTAGATTTGGTGATTCTAAAGTTATGCTACCCAAATCTTCGAGGGGACTTTCTCCGGTGTGTATGGTGGTGGGGTTGGGTGGTAAACCGCCGCGTCCGGTGACAATAAATTGATTATTTTGGGACCCTGGTAAACAACTAAGAGTGACTAACCGAGACGCATCAATAGGTCCGGTGGGTAGTTCAAACAGTGCTTGGGTGGGGTCAGTATCAGGATTATTAATTGTGACTACCCCATCAACTCGAAAGGCGGAACTAACTGTAATATCACTCAGGGGGGTTAATTCGCGGCGGAACTCAATGCCAAAAATTCCCCTAGCTGTGATGGTAATATTACCCCCTGTCCCCAAAAAAGCATTGGCGGTTATATCGCTATTTTCCAGGGGGATAGCAAACAGATATTTGGTGATGATATCGATGTTCCCGCCATCACCTTGACCGCTATTTATACCTGCTGTTGCTGATATGGTACTTTGGCGGCGCAGGGTGATGGTATCGGCGATCGCCAAACTGATATTACCCCCATTATTAGATGCTGTTTCAGTGGTAATAGTCGCGCCATTGTCAAGTCGCAAATTCGGGGCGCTGAGGTGAATATTTCCCCCTTCTCCTTCACTGCGACTTTCCGCAAATAAGCCACTACGGAAAAAGCCATCCGGTGAAGTTCCGGTAAATTCTACCCCTTGGGAAGCCATAATATTCAGGCTTCCTCCTAACCCTTGATTTTGACTAGATGCCGAAATGCGAGCGCCGTCTAAAATTTGTAATTGTCCAGTTCTTACTTGGATATTTCCGGCGGGTGCGCTTCCTTGACCAAACCGGTCTGGGGTTCCGGTAGAAGTAAATAAGCCGCTGGGATTTTCCCTAGTGGGGGAAGTTCCGACTAACTGGATAGACGAGCGCCAAAACGTCAATATTTCCGCCTAGTCCGTCACCGAGAGTAGTGGCAACTATTTGAGCGCCATTATTAACTTGTAGTTGTCGGGTTTGAATGCTAATATCCCCCGCTTGACCGCTACCTTGTGTAGCACTGAAAATAGTCGCCCCATCACCGGAAATAGTTAATTGATTAGTATTGATAGTGATATCACCAGCTTGACCTGTAGAATCCAGTTCGCCGGTCGTAGATGACCGGCAAAGAGTTCGAGCCCCCGCACCGGAAACCACGGGGTTGAAGCCGGTGTTGCTTGGGTTAGAGGCGATCGCGGCTGATGTCGGTAGAGGGAGTGGGGGCGATCGCCTAAAATTTAACTAGCCTATCTCTACATCGGAGAAGTCAAAATGGTACAGACCCCTCAAACATCGGAAACCGATACCCTATTGCTGGCATACCCCAAAACCCTGAAACTTCACGTCACCCAAGAACAATTTGCCGCCCTAGCCGCCAGTAATCGAGAATTACAACTGGAGAGAACCGCCACAGGAGAGTTAATTGTGAATCCACCAACGGGTTGGGAAACCGGAGAACGTAATTTTAGTATCATTGGGCAATTGTATTGTTGGTACGAAAATTATCAACAAGGGAAAGCATTCGACTGTAACACGGGGTTTATTTTACCCAATGGGGCAAATCGTTCTCCCGATGCCTGTTGGGTGAGTCAAGACCGTTGGGATGCACTAAGCCAGGAACAAAAGAAAACTTTTCCAGAGATTTGTCCGGATTTTGTCGTAGAGTTACGTTCTGATTCGGATACTCTAAAATCGCTGCCAGAAAAAATGCAAGAGTATCTAGAAAATGGCGCAAAATTGGGGTGGTTAATCGACCCGCAACGTCGAATAGTAGAAGTTTATCGAGCCGATTCGGACGTAGAAATGCTATCCAATCCAACTGAGTTATCCGGAGAGAACCTGTTACCTGGTTTTGTATTAGATTTAGGTAGAGTTTGGGGTAAGTCGTAGTAGGAGGGTGGGCATTGCCTACCCGTTTGACAATTCCAGTTGTCCTAGAAAAGTGTCAGGATGGGCGATCGCCACTTGGGTATTGTCCAACAAACGACCGGAACCCGCTAGTTTTTGTCCGAGCGCCATTTCCACAAAGCGATTTCGGCTCAAGGCTTCCTGAGCAACCGTGCCGCATATGGGACTCTGGGATTTTCGGCGGGTGGTGACTAATTTGGAATGCTGCGATCAACATCCTGAAGTCAGCCTTGTGTACGCTAGGGCAAGCGCGAAGGGTCGTAGACCCGTTCGTGAAACGTTGCGTAGCAAACGTGCGACTGAGATTCGACCATTACTCTGGCTTTTGCAATCCTGTCAAAGCCAGTTGGGTCTATGAATCAAGAATCCCCTCCCCTTTAGACAGGGAGGGGAGTGTCAACTAAGTTCTCTACTGATACATTTACGCGACATTTTTCCGGTTCCGGATAATGCAACGATAGCACCATTACCTGTTTTCGTTTCATGATTGATACAGCGTCCTATTTAACAGGTCTTCCAAGGCTGTGACCGGCAAAGGTTTGGAGAAAAAATACCCTTGTCCGTATTCGCAATTTAGGTTTTTCAAAGTCTGGACATTACCTTCGGCTTCTATGCCTTCCGCGACAATATCCATATTTAAGTTATGCCCTAACATAATAATAGTTTTAACAATTTCTGTATTTTGCTGGCTGTCATCCATACGACGCACAAAAGACTGATCAACTTTGAGAGTATCTATGGGAAACCGATGCAAATAGCTGAGGGATGAATAACCAGTGCCGAAATCATCCATACTCAGTTTAATACCTAGAGATTTTAATTGTTCTAAGAGTGCGATCGCCTCATCGACATCATCCATAATTGCACTTTCGGTAATTTCTAATTTAATGCAATTACGGTCAACGCCAGTCTCAGTCAAAATCTGATCAACACATTCAATTAAGTTAACTTGGGAAAATTGACGGGTTGATAGATTGATGCTTAACATAAAAGGGGGATTTTGGCAATATTTTTGATGCCAGATCGCCAACTGACGACAGCCTTCTAATAAAATCCACTCCCCCAAGGGGATAATTAAACCACTCTCCTCAGAAACTGGGATAAATTCCCCAGGAGACACAAACCCCCGCTGGGGAGATATCCAACGCACTAAGGCTTCAAAACCAGCTATCTGATTAGTTTTTAAATCAATAATCGGCTGATAATACAGTTGAAATTCTTGATTTTTAATGGCTTCTCTGAGGTCTGCTTCTAGTTGTAACTGCTGTAAAGCCTGAGATTTCATGGTGGAGATATACACCTGATAACGATTGTTTCCTAAAGCCTTGGCGCGATACATGGCTGTATGGGCATCTCTCAATAAATCATGGGCAACTAAATGGGGGTTTTGGTTACTATATGCAATGCCAATACTGATGGTGGTATATACCTGTTGACCGTTGAGATAAAAGGGCGCGGCGAGAGCTTTTTTCAGTTGATTTGCCATGGCGATCGCCTGGTCAATATTCTGGATATTCGGCATCATTACCGCAAATTCATCCCCGCACACTCGCGCTAAAATAACCTGAGAATGTAAACACTTTTTGAGGCGTTTAGTAGTAGAAATTAGCAGTTGATCACCGATAGCATGACCAAAACCTTCATTGATGAGACGAAAGCGATATAAATCTAAAAAAAACAGGGCGATTTGGGTATATTTAGACTGATTACTAAGGCGCTGAATTTTTTGATGGAGTAGGTTGCGGGTTGGTAAATCGGTAAGAACATCATAGGATAAACCATAAAGAACTTTATAAGCTAAGACAATGGCACCAGTAAATAATAAGCCTAAAGCTGGGGGAATTAGGGGAATCCATCCCTTTTGACCAAATAGCACAAAACAGATACTCCAAAGGGCGATCGTGCTGATACTAATTAGTAATCCCAACGACAGGGGGCGATGAAATTTAACTACGAAAATCCCCCCAAAAAATGACCCAAGCCACAACCATAAAACCTCCCCCCACATGGGCCAAAACCAAAATAAAGATTCTCCCGCTAAAATTACTTTAAGAATTTGGCTAATCATGTTAGCATGAATCATTACTCCGGGCATTAAATGATTAGTGGTTTGACCAGGACTAAAAGGGGTAGGATGTAAGTCTCTTAAACTGGCGGCTGTTGTCCCGATTAATACGACTTTATCTCTGACCAAATCTGGGTCAAATTCTCATTCTAATAACTCGGTCATCGTGATAGTTTTAGCTATGGTTTTGGTGTGATAATTAATCAATATTTGTCTACCCCCAACTTCCGATGGGGGTAGTTGATAGCCACCGGAATTATATTCTAGTGTCGGAAATATAGTTTTATCTATTTGTAGCAAGCCGGGTTGTGCTTCAAGAATAATGGGGCGATTTTTGAGAGATTCCAAATATTTGTGGCTAACTTTTACGCCAAAAGAATAAAGTTCTTGACCATCATATCGAACATACATTAAGTTACGGCGAATAGTATTATCTAAATCGGCTACTAAATCGTTAAAGCCTACTTGATTGGCTGATATAGATGGCGGTGGATCAACTATTCCGATTTGTTTAATGGCAATAATATTATCGGCTTGGAATTGTTCAACAATTTGTAAATTTCCAGGAGGTTGCGGAACATCTCTATAAATATCAAAGCCAATGACTCTAGGTTGATATTCTTGCAGTTTCGCTAAGGCTTGGGCTAAGATTTCATCAGAAAACGGCCACTTTTGGTTAGCTTGAATATCTGCTTCTGTAATCTCTACAATTAGTAGGCGAGGGTCAGGAATATTATGACTATTTAAGCGCATCATTCTATCAAAGGATTCTAATTCTAAAGGTTGTAAAATTCCCCAAGACCTAATCCCCGATATTAACCCTGTGGTTAATAGGCTGGCTAGGATGATAGTAATTAGCTGTTTTACTGATAAGACATGCGGATTTATTGGTTGTTTGTAATCAGTGAATATGGATGATAGTTTCTTGGCAATGTATTTAACACACCGACACCAACAGCGATTAATTTGACTATTTAAATGCTTAAAACGTTTTGCAATCATAATAAGCTAATTTTATTTGTACTCAAAATAGTGGGACATCTAGGGGACTCGGTTATGTATGGCGTTCAATATCTGTAACTTCCTATGGTTGAATATCAGTAATTTGACTGATGACTGTCTGTTAACCACCTTGCTATAATCATAATGTTAGGAATCAGGGAATAATCGGGATATAACTCTGAAACTTAAACTTTTTGCGGGTCCGATAGGGGTTATCCTGGGTACGGTGTCTGTGTTAACGGTTTCTATGACACCACCTTTTATAGAATCTGTGGTAGCTACTGATGGTGATCAGCCACCAGGTCGCTTGGTGGGAGGAGGGACTAGGAGTAGCAACCCTAATTGTAGATTTGATCGAACTCCCTTGATGGCGATCGCACCTTCTCGATCAATAGGGTTAACGGCTCAAGCCTCTCCTAGGTTATATTTTTACTTACCTGCTATGGAAACTACCCAGACAGCCGAGTTTGTGCTGATTGATAACACCAATGACACGGTGATTTATGAAGAGACCCTGACAATCGGAGGTAAAGCTGGAATTATCGGTGTGACTATACCATCACACAGCACTCAGAACATTAAAACCAACAATAATTACAAGTGGTACTTTTCCATCGTTTGTAATCCTGATGACCGTTCGGAGGATATCATAGTCGAAGGTGGCATCCGGTGGGCAGAAATCGACCCAGCATTAGCCAGTCAAATTAACCAAACCAGTCCACTAGAGAAGGTGGATCTATATTTAAAGGCGGGACTGTGGTTTGATGCTATGTCAACTTTGGCTCAGTTGCGGTCTCATGGTAATGCTGATCCGGCAGTCTCAGAGGCTTGGAGTAAACTATTGGAATCGGCGGATCTGGGGGTTTTGGTTCAAGAACCTGTAATTACCGAATAATTTACTCCATATTTTCAGCAGCGATCGCTATTGATGCTGATTCTGATTCTGATTCTGATTCTGACTCTGACTCTGACTCTGACGCTGGCGGAATATCTCATAAAGTGCCATACCAGTGGCTACTGAGACATTCAAGCTAGGGGTTACTCCTGACAGGGGAATAGAAAGTAGCACATCGCAATTTTCGGCGATCGCATGACTCAACCCTTCCCCTTCACTACCTACTACTAGGACGATCGCCCCGCTTAAATCAGCTTTATACAGGGGTTGATATTCCCCGGCTACTGTGCCATAAATCCAAAATCCGGCTGATTTAAGTTCCGTGAAAGTACGGTTAAGGTTGATCACCCGCGCTACCGGGAAAGTCTCTAGGGCTCCGGCCGCCACTTTCATCACTGTAGCATTAATACCAACAGCCCGCCGCTGGGGGAGAATCAAGCCTTGGGCTCCGATCGCTTCAGCGGTGCGAATGATCGCGCCTAAGTTGTGGGGGTCAGTGATACCATCAACGGCGACTAGGACTGGTTGGCTATTGGCAGATTTAGCCTGGGTGATTAGGGTGGTTAAATCCCAATATTTATAAGGTGTAACCTGTGCGACAATTCCCTGATGGCTAGCGCCTCTGGTAATTTGGTCTAGGCGCTGATAGCTGGCTCCGTCTACAATAGCGCCTTTGGCTTTCGCCTCTTGTAATAGAGGTTGGAACCGGGTATCTGAGCGCAATTGGGAAATTACCCAAACTCGGTTAAGCGATCGGCCGTTTTCTAAGGCTGCTAAGACTGTGTGGCGACCATAAATTAGATCTTCCTCTGGCGGTTCTGTCTCTGCTGAAGCCACAGGGCGATCGCGACGACGGGGATGGATAGCTGGTTTATCTTCCCGAGGAGAATGCGATCGAGATGAAGAAGGCTTAACCTTTCCTCGGTTCGGGCCAGATTTGCGATGGGGAGATGAAGGAGGTCTCATTAAAAAACCCTCGAAGATTAGGCAATTTTTAATCAACAAACAGCATGACCGACAGGAAACACCCTATCGGTCTACTGGAAATAGGTAGACTCCTAGCAATCACTCAACTTTTTGGGACCGCCGCCACAGCATCCTCAACGGTTTGCTGTAGAGATAGAAACTTTTCTAAACGAACCAGTTTCACGGTTTGGGTGACGCGAGGATTAGAAACAATTTGTAAAGTTCCTCCGTTAGTCTGAGCCTTCTTGACGAGTTGTACCAAAGCGCCCAAACCGGAACTGTCTACAAAGTCTATCTGGGAAAGATCCAACACAATGTGTTTTGGTCCATTATCGATACACTTAGACATAATTTTCCGAAACGTACCTTCTGAGAAGGCATCGAGTAATCCGGTCAGACGAAATATTTGATAGTTATCTTTAACGTCGCGAGTCCCTCTGAGGCTAACGGTCAGGTGTAGTTGCTCAGGAATAGCCCCCTCCTAACTGGATAGCACATATACTGCTTCATTAGTATATTCCATTTTTGCCATAATTGTCTATGGTATCTGATTCCGTTGGCTTGAATTTGAGATGACAACAGACAGGGGGACTTGGCTCGGTTTGTCCCCCCAATAATCTGGCTCAGGTAATTACTTGGCTTTTTCCATTTCCTTGACGAATTGCTCAAACAGATAATCAGCGTCGTGGGGACCGGGACTGGCTTCTGGGTGATACTGAACTGAAAATAGCGGTAGGGTTTTGTGCTTGAGACCAGCAACGGTGCGATCGTTCAGGTTCAGATGGGTTATTTCTACATCCTCGGCTAGGCTATCAGGATCGAGAGCAAAGCCGTGATTTTGGCTGGTAATTTCTACCTGACGCTTTTCTAAGCCCGCAGGTTGATTTAATCCCCGATGTCCGAATTTGAGTTTAAAGGTTTTCGCGCCTAGGGATAAACCGAGGATTTGATGTCCCATACAGATGCCAAATACTGGTTTGTTACTTTTGAGTAACTCCTGGGTTGTGGAAATACCTTCGGAAACGGCGGCGGGGTCTCCTGGACCGTTAGAGAGGAAAATGCCATCGGGATTATATTTCAGGATCTCGGCGGCGGGGGTGCTGGCGGGAACTACGATGACCCGACAACCATAACTGGCTAGGCGACGCAGAATATTACGCTTTACTCCAAAGTCAATGGCAACTACTGTATAACGGGGGGATGGTGTTGGGCTCTCTTTTGATTCCAAGCTGGGGCTAAATTCCCAAACTGTATCGGTGGACTCAGACCACTCGTAGCTCTCTGGTGTAGTTACTTCTTTAACTAGGTTCAACCCATCCATATTGGGAGCCTGTTGGACTCGGGATAACAATTCTCCGGGGTCGAGAATTTCGGTAGATATGCCACCATTCATAGCCCCGACAGTTCGCAGTTTGCGGGTTAAGGCGCGGGTATCTATGCCATAAATGCCGGGGATATTATGTTCTTTGAGATAGTCGGGTAAGGATTGGGTAGAACGCCAGTTACTGGGACGGCTGCAAATATTACGGGCGATCGCACCTAGGACTTGGGGTCTGTTGGACTCCTCATCTTCTGGGTTAACCCCTGTGTTTCCTAATTCAGGATAAGTAAAGGTGACAATCTGACCACAATAACTGGGATCGGTCAAAACTTCCTGATAACCTGTCATTCCGGTGTTAAACACCACTTCACCTACAACTGTACCTGGAGCGCCAAAAGACCAACCGCGATAGCTGGTGCCGTCAATCAGAACAAGTAAAGCTGGTTTAGCAGAGATAAGCGACATAAAAGCCAATTTGCATCTAAACTTAATACCCCCCTATTCTGCCAGATATCTGACAAACCGCTGATAGTTGAGTTTTGATTGCATGACAATTCAGGGGTGGACAGGTATCAATTAACTGTTTTACCAGATATGCGGGTGGCGTTGAGAATGGCTAATAATGCTACTCCTACATCGGCGAATACTGCTGACCAGATGGTGGCTAGTCCGAAAATTCCTAAGATGATAAAAAAGCCTTTAATTCCCATAGCTAAACCGATATTTTGCCAGACAATGCGGCGGGTTTTTCGTCCGATGGCGATCGCACGACTGACATAAGAGGGGGAATCGGTCATAACTACTACATCGGCGGTTTCAATGGCTGCGTCTGAACCCATACCTCCCATAGCAATACCTACATCAGCCCTAGCAATGGCGGGCGCATCATTAATTCCATCCCCGACAAAGGCAACTTTACGATTATCTGGAGTTAGTAATTTCTCCAGTTGCTTGACTTTATCTTCGGGCATTAATTCGGCATAATATTCATCAATATTTAAGGTTTTGGCAAGGCGATCGGCTACGGTTTGATTATCTCCGGTTAGCATGACTATTTTCTGCACTCCTTGTTTTTTGAGGGCTTCAATAGCAGCCACAGAATCGGGTCGGACTTTATCGGAAATTAGGATATATCCGGCATAGCGATAGTCTACGGCTAGATGAATTACTGTGGCACCTACATCACAGAGGGGATGGTCAATTTTTTCTAAGTGTAACAGGCGATCGCCTCCGGCAATTACTGTCCGATTTTGGAGTTTGCCTTTCACTCCACAGCCGGGGATTTCTTGATAATCTTCGATTAAGGTTGGGCTCTGTGAATCTCCATAGTATTGACGAATTGCTTGGGCGAGAGGATGGTTAGATAGGGATTCTATTTGAGCGGCGATCTTGATTAGTTCTGCCTCGGTAAAGTTATTATAAGGCACTATTTCTGTGACCTCAAACACGCCAGCAGTCAGGGTTCCGGTCTTGTCAAATATTACGGTTTTAACGGCGGCTAAATCGTCTAAAAATGTGGAGCCTTTGACTAATATTCCCTGTCTGGCTGCCCCTCCAACTCCGCCAAAGTAACCGAGGGGAATGCTAATGACTAAGCCGCAGGGACAGGAAATGACTAATAGAATTAATGCCCTAAAAAACCATTCTTGATGACTGCCTAAATTTAAGAGGGGGGGAATTAAGGCGATCGCGATGGCTAAAATTACCACAACTGGGGTATAATACCGGGCGAAGGTGGTGATAAATTTTTCGGTTTTGGCTTTCCGATTTTGGGCGCTTTCTACTAACTCTAAAATTTTGCTAATGGAAGATTCGTTAAATGGTTTGGTGACTTTAATGGTTAATAGTCCGGTTTGATTGATGGTTCCAGCTAGGACTATTTCTCCGAGTTTAACGGCACGAGGTAAGGATTCTCCGGTGAGAGGTGAAGTGTCAATTTGGGAGGTTCCAGATATGATTTCTCCGTCTAGGGGGATTTTTTCTCCGGCTTTGACGACAATAGTACTGCCGACATTTACTAACTGGGGAGAGATGGTTTTTATTTCTCCGTTTATTAGGAGGTTTGCGGTGTCTGGACGTACTGCTAATAGTGATTTAATTGACCGCCGAGAACGCTGCACAGAAAACTCTTGGAAACCTTCCCCAATTCGATAAAATAGCATGACAGCCACGGCTTCGGGAACTTCATTAATAGCAATGGCGCACAGGGTGGCTAAACTCATTAAAAAGGTTTCATCAAATATCTGACCTCGCCAGATATTCTTTCCGGCGCTGACTAATATTTCCCAGCCTGTGAGTAAATATACAGGAATTAATACTAGATATTCCCCCCAGCCCCAAGCCGCAAGTTTTAGCCAATTGTTGAAGATTAATGCTAGGATATAAATGGCGGTTATGATTGCCAAAGGTATCAGTTCAGAGACCCGATTATCAGAGTGGCGATCGTCTCCATTACATGAACAGCAGGAACTCTGTTGATTATCAGCCATTGCGTTCTACCTAAATCCTTCCATTCTATCATTTGCGCGAGATTGTTGGCCGAGTTAATCTTAAATCATTATTAAAATTATACAACTTATCAAACTTGCTGGTCAGCTATCAGTATATATTAAGAAAAATTTAATTTTAGAGAAGGCCTCCAGAAACACGGCTAGGATGAAAAAAATTGTAGCATCATGGCAAGTAGGAGTCAGTATCAATGAGTTATTGGTTGATAAAATCCGAGGAAAAAACCTATAGTATTGACCAAATGCAGTCGGAGCAAACTTGTATTTGGGATGGTGTTCGTAACTATATGGCCAGGAATTTCTTGCGGAAAATGCAAGTTAATGATTTGTGCTTCTTTTATCATTCTAATACTAAAATTCCGGGGATTGTGGGATTGGTGCGAGTCATTGAATCTAATATAGTTGATCCTACTCAATTTGATGAAAATAGCCCTTATTATGACCCTAAAGCTACGGCTAACCATCCCCGTTGGTATACAATCCGAGTAGAGTTTGTTGATAAATTTCCCCAGATGATTTCCCTAGGCGACCTGAAACAGAAGTTTGATCCTGATGAATTGTTACTGGTGCGGCGGGGTAATCGTTTGTCGGTGATGCCAATTCGAGTAGATATCGGCGATCGCATTCTGCAATTGAAAATTAGGCATTCTGTATCCTAGTTGGGATATAATAAAGTAGTTTATTCAAGGTAGGATTAACCCATGATCGTCAACACACCCCCCCTCTGGCTGCAATCATAAACATCTAATATTGTAGCTGAAATTGCTCTGATAATTCGTCAGTCACTCCAGCTTGACGAGTTATGAGAATGTGGGTCGGATGAATTGTGATCAAAATTGAACTCTCATGCTGTTAGATTATTGTCAGGGATGATTAGAAATTAGTGGCCAGCATGAACAAGCGATTTGACGGCGATCGGGTGATGATCCTCAAGTATAAATTATAGATACCATTGATTTAGGATTTCCTGTGAGTTTGGAACCAGATATTAGTCAATTTGTCCATAAAATTACGGTTAGACTAAATCCCCAAGATGTGCTAATATTATTTACAGATGGGATTACTGAGGCGGAAAATAGCTATGGCCAACATTATGGCATTGACCGCTTGTGTGAAGTGGCACTATGTCATCATGAACAGACATCTGAAGACATAAAAAATGCCATTGTTTCTGATGTTTTTGAGCATATTGGTCGTTAGCGAATATTTAATGATATTACCTTGATTATTTTAAAGCAAAAATAGTCCCCTTAATCACCCCAATATTAACAGCAAACCATGAGTATTTTAGTTTTCGGCAGCATCAATATGGATCTAGTGGTGCAAACTCCTCGACTCCCTCAACCTGGGGAGACTGTGACCGGATATAATTTTTTATCGGTAGCGGGTGGAAAGGGAGCAAATCAAGCGGTAGCAGCAGCACGGTTAGGGGCAAAAACTGATATAGTAGGAAGGGTTGGCGGGGATGCTTTTGCTGAGGAACTTTTGGAAGAATTAAAAGGTAATCGTGTAGGTTGTAAAGGGGTTTTACGCGATAATACTACCCATTCTGGTTTGGCGACTATTGCAGTGGATAATCACGGCGAAAATCAAATTATTATTATTCCTGGTGCTAATGGTTCTGTGGGCCATGAAGATGTGCAGAGACTACAACCTTTATGGGAGGAAGCAACATCTTTATTATTGCAATTAGAAATCCCGCTAAAAGCAGTGGAAGCGGCTATTCATGCTGCCCACAATGCGGGAGTGAGAGTAATTCTTGATCCTGCACCCGCCCCTGATGTTTTTCCTCAACAATTATATCCCTTGGTGGATATTATTACGCCCAACGAAACTGAGGCGAGTCAACTTGTAGGCTTTCCGGTGAACAATGTAGAAACTGCCCAAAAAGCTGCGGATACTCTCTTGAGTTTTGGGGTAAAAACTGCTGTGATTAAATTGGGTTCTAAGGGTGTGTTTTGGGCGACTAAATCTGAATCTTTTTTGGTTCCGGCTTTTGCGGTTAATGCGGTGGATACTGTGGCGGCGGGAGATGCTTTTAATGGGGGAATGGCGGCGGCTTTGGACGAGGGGCGATCGCTAAAGGAGGCGATTCTCTGGGGGGCGGCAACGGGGGCTTTATCCACGACTCAGGTAGGGGCGCAGTCTTCTCTACCCGATCGCCAAGCCTTAGATAATGTATTGATGCCGCCTATGTCAACTTTGACGATTAATTGATTCCCAATTAGAGAGGCGATCGCGAACAATTCCCCGCCATATTTGAATTAAAGGTTCAGCTTCTATGGAGCCTTGATCACGTCTTTCTGGAAATAGTTGATAGAATTGAGTATCGGCTAAATTAAACAGTTCAGCCGTGCTAAGATTAAGGCGGTTGGCTGTACTAATCCAACTATTTAGATCGGCTTGGGTATAGCTTCCTAAGTCTTGTCGAGATTCATCACTGAGGGTTTCTAACTCATTTAAGACTTCATGGGCGATTTGATCCCAACGCTTTCGCCAAACGAAATCAACGGGATCATTAGTTAATAGTCGCCCTTGTTGTTGGGGGTAGCGAAAATAAAACTCTTCATTAACTAAAGCCATAAAAAATTGATAATTAACACCCAAATGGCGACGGCGATCGCGTAATATTTCTATCCTTTCAAGTTCGGACATTTCCCCAAATTCATCCTTGGCTGTTTCCGTAATCGAAAAGTGATCGGCCCAAAAATTACCCGCCCACCAGCCAAAACTACCCATTATCACCATTGACAAAACCACTAAACTCGCCATTTTCCACGAAGAATAAAACTGAAACTGAGTGATTTGTTGAACAGTAGGAGGACTGAAATTAGGGACAGGGGGCTGGTTTTTTGGGGGCGCTAATATGTCAGGGGTCACTGACTCTGGTGGGGGTTGAGTGGGAATAGGTTGAGGAGATATTGAGATCTGGTTAAGATCCTGTAAAATTTGACGCGCGGAAATATAGCGATCGCTAGGTTGACGTGCTAACATTTTATTAAAAATCCGATCTAACTGAGGATTTAAAGTTAGATATGGTTGCCATTTCCAAGTAGAATTATAACTATCAATAAGTTCTTGAGGTTCTTTACCAGTTAGCAACACTAACAAAGTCGCAGCTAAAGCATATAAATCGCTATGGGGATAAACAATACCCATCTGCATTTGTTCATCTGGCGCATAGCCAAACTTTCCTAATCGAGTGGCGGGGTTGGGTTGTAAACTCTGAGGAAATAACTGGGATTTGATGCGGGCTTTAATGAGTTTTACACCTCCAAAATCAATCAAAATTGGCAACCAATCAGAGTCTCTGCAGATGATATTATCGGGGGAAATATCACGGTGAATAACTCCCAAGGAGTGGATATAATCCAACACTGGGATCAATTTTAACAGAATTTCGGTGATTTCAGCTTGACTAAAATATTTACCTTTTTGCAGTCGCTGTTTTAGTAATTCTCGGTAAGTGAAACCCTCCACATAATCCTGGACTACAAAGATATAAACTTGACCGCCTATGGTTTCCTCAAATAGTTCTTGAAATCGGGGAATTTGCGAATGTTTAAGTTGGTAGAGAGTTTGCGCCTCCCGTTGAAATAACTCGCGGGATTTTTTTAACTCATAATTACCTTTGACTTGGGGTGCGAATTCTTTTAACACGCACAACTCATCAAAGCGGTGTTGGTCTTTAGCTAAATAGGTGCGTCCAAAGCCACCATGACCTAATTCACGAATGATCAGATAGTGGTGGCGGAGAATTTGACCTGACAGCAGCGCAGTATTAATCATGTTGGGAAGTTCAAGGGATTAACTCAGCATTCAATTTGACGGTCAGCCTTGACTAATGTTACCAGAAAATTGGGAAATGTTAACAATCATCAGCACCTATTTGACCAGAGCAGCAACTTATGGGTAAAATTATCATATTGTAAACGAGTGTAATTAATTATGCGATCGCTTATTGTTAATCCCCATAATTTAAACGATCTACCATCACACTTAACTACTATTACCCCAACTCGACCAGTAGCCCGTTGTTTAAAAGTACCTTATAAATCTTTGGACAAGCTGGCTATGAAAACTATCAATAATCATCAAATTACGATAGCGCCAGTGTTAACTATGGATCGAACTTGGCGGCGCATTGTGGCTGAGAATATCAACAGTAATGACCCTGATGGTATCGCGAAAATGTTAATACCCTCCCGCCAAAAACTCTTAAAATCTGGAGTGGACTTAAACTTATTAATTAATCATAATTCTCGGAGAATTAGGGATTTAGCCCAAGTGACTAATCTCTATAAACAAGAATTATTCAAGCAAGGCTATATTGACCAAGATGAATTATTTTGGCAAGCCATTAATTTTCAACCCAAACCACAACCTTTATTGATTTATGGTTATTTTCAACCTCAACCTGATCAGGTCGAATTTATTAACCTAGTAGCAGGGGAAGATAGCATCTGGGTTTTGCCGACCGGAAAAGCGGAATTTTTTGCCAAAAATCGAGAGGCGATCGCCTATTTAGAAAGTGAAGGATGGCAGGTAAATTATCAGGAAAATAATGATAATTTTAGCTTAGGAGAACAACTACAAAACTGCTTTGTAGACAAAGGGGAAATCACGAATAATGTGCAATGCCATATTTATTCAAATTTAGAAGCAGAAGTTAGGGGGGTTCTTTCCCAAGTTAAGCAGTTAATGATAGAGGGAATATCAGCCCGTGAAATTGTCCTAGTGACTCAGGATGAAAAAACCTATGCACCCTTATTATTAGATATGGCTTGGGAATATCAGTTACCACTGCGATTATTTTATAAAATTCCCTTGCGGAATATTCGCCTTGGGTCTTGGATCGCATTATTAATAGAAGTCATCGAAAACAATTTTCCCTTTGAGTCTACCGCTAAACTTCTGCATCATCCTTTAGCCCAATATTTAACATATCAACAATGGTTAGAAGCGCGACAAAAGCGACCACATAACCTAGCGGAATGGCAAGAATTAGGGTTAAATTTATCATTGTTAAAATTCCCAGAAAGCGATACCCGCCAAAATTGGGTAGACCACATTAAACAAGTTTTTAAATTCTTTGATATCCGCAAAAATAGCAGTCAATGGTCTAGGGAGATAGTCGCTTTTAATGAATTAGAAGCAGCTTGGGTAGAATTATCAAAACCTAATGGCGATCGTCTTAATCGACAAGAATTTTGTCAAGATATTTTAGAGATAATTAGCAAGCTAAAAGTCCCCATGCAACCAGGAAAAGGAGGCATAGAAGTTCACACTCCTTTATCCCTACAGGGTGCGAGTTATCCCCATGTTTTTTTAATCGGTTTTCAGGAAGGTATCCTACCCCCAGCCATTGAAAATGATCCGGTTTTAGACTTTTACGAATCGCGGCGACTATCTCAATTAGGCATTACCCTAGAAACCGCCATAGACATCGCCCAACGGAATGAATTATGTTTTTATGAACTATTAAGAATACCAACGATATCTTTGACTTTTTCCTGTGCGGAACAGCATTATAAAAAGCCGCTGATACCTAGCCCGTATGCTACCCGTTTAGGGCTAGAAATGACTCCGCCACCGTTGTTAAATTTAGCCAGTATTGAGGAAGCTAGACGCTATTATTTACAACAGCCAGAAAAGTTATCCAATGATGTTCTAGTTAATGATATTATTAAAAATTGGCAAGTTGAACAGCGCCGAGAAAGTGGGGAATCTCCTGATGAATATGATGGGGTTATTGGTGTGGGAGTTGATTATGAAAATCGGATTTTTAGTGCCTCGCAATTACTTGCATTAGGTCAATGTCCGTTTAAGTGGTTTGCCACCTATTTACTAGGATTAAAAGAACCTTCAGAAGCGGAAGCGGAAATAACTGGAAGTCTCGGAGGTCGGTTATATCATCGCTGCTTAGAACTTTTGTTAACAGATATCAAAAATCAAACGGATTTACGGCGGTTGGAGAGACAAGATATTAACGAAGCATTATCTCAAGCGGAAGCGGCGTTAAAAGCTGAAGAAAATGTGAATTTTGACAAGTTTATGGGTTGGGAAGCCCGCCGTTTAGAAGGTTTAAATATGTTAGAATTGAATTTACAAGCCGAAGATTTTTTGCGATCCAATGCGGAAATTATTAGTTGTGAAAATTCCTTTAATGCTGAATGGTATGGGTTAAAGGTAACTGCTAGGGTCGATCGCATTGACCGCACCCCCACGGGTCTATTAGTGTTAGACTATAAAACTACGGGTAGTTTACCATTGGGAATTAAAGATGATTCAGGACAAGCGAAAATCAATATTCAAATGCCATTATATCAACAGGCGATCGCCCAAAATTTTAAGGAAGTTCAACAGGTAGATGTCAAGTTGTATTCTCTGAAAAAACAGCGTTATTTGCCGGCTAAAGTAACCGACCCTGCAATTTTAGAAGCCTTTGCAGACGAGGTTAAACAGCGGCTACAACAGGGTAATTATCCAGTAGCGCCAGACCAGAAACAGCAAGTCTGCCAATACTGTCAATTTGACTCGGTTTGTCGTAAGGGAAACCGTTTAAGCCGCCAAAAACTATCAAAATAATAGCAGATTGTCGGTCAAATTTTAAGGATTAATTAATCATGAGTTTAACAAATGCACAACAAGCGGCTGCTACCAGTCCTCAAAGTATTATGGTCACAGCCGGGGCGGGGACTGGCAAAACTTATATGTTAGTAGAAAGGTATTTATATTATTTGCGAGAAAAGGGACTTTCTCCCTTGGAAATAGTGGCGGTTACATTTACGGAAAAAGCAGCCCAGGAATTGCGATCGCGTATTCGTTCACAGGTAAGGCAACAACTTCCTAACCGTCCCGACATACTAGCAGAATTAGAAGCCGCCCCTATTAGTACAATTCACGCTTTAGCTAGTCGTATTTGTCGGGAACATCCCCAGGCGGCTAAAGTTCCTGCTGACTTCCAAATTTTAGAATATTTAGAAGGCAAAATCTGGCTTTATGAAGGGTTAGAAACTGCTTTGTCTAAATTACCAATTCAGGTTTTTGAAACCATAGATTATTCTTTATTATCACGAATTTTGGCAACCTTCTTAGATGACCCCTTGATGGCAGAAAGGTCATTAAATCAACAAATAGACTGGTCAGAGTTAGCGCAAAAATTACGCGATCGCGCCTTAGAAGACCTCATAAATCATCCCCAATGGCGGGAATTAAAAGACATTTTAACGTCAAATATTGGCAAGCCAGAAGACAAACTAGAAGTTATCCGACAAGCCACAGTTAGCGCCATGTTATCCCTAGAAAACGGTGATAATGTCTCCGAAAATCTGCAAGTTTTCAATAAAATTAATATCAGATATGGTAGTAAAAAAAACTGGGGGGAAAATCTACAAACTGTTAAAGATGCCTTAAAAGCCTTACGAGAGGAATTAGTTAAACCCTGTATAAAAGAGAATTTAATTAATGCAGAAGTTGGGGAAGCAGACCACAAACTAGCCGAAATGTTAGCCGCCTTAAAAGAAGCCTACCGAGAAGTTAAAGACTATTTGCAACAGTTGAAATGGCAAGCCCGAGTTTTGACATTTGCAGATTTAGAAATTGGCGCATTAACCGCTTTACAAAATAATCCCACCATTCAACTCTATTATCAACAACGCTGGCGCACTTTTTTAGTTGATGAATTTCAAGACACCAACCCCATTCAAGGCGAAATATTAGAACTTTTAACCCAGACAGCAGATTTAACTATAGTGGGTGATAAAAAACAGTCAATTTATGGGTTTAGGCGGGCAGATATTCAAGTTTTTAATAAATTTAGAAAACGCATTATTGACAACCAGGGAGATGAGATAATTCTTAATCAAAGTTTCCGGACTCATCAGCAATTAATTAATCAAATTAATCAGGTATTTTCTCCATTATTAGGAGATTTAAGACAAGACTTAGAAGCTGTCCGTATTGACTCCCCCTCTCCTAGGGAAACATTGCAGATATTTGTTATCCCCAAAACCGCCGAAACTGATGTTACCCAAAGGCGGATAGCGGAAGGAAAGTTGATTGCTAAAACCTTAAAAGAAATGTTAGATAATCAAACTCCAGTGTTTGATAAAGAAACTCAACAATTAAGACCCATTCAACCAGGCGATATTGCTATTTTAACCCGAACCTGGGGACCCTTAGATAGTTATGGAGAAGCCCTAGCCGCCGCCCAAATACCCTTAGCGCCTTCAGGAGGTGGAAACCTATTAGAAACCCAAGAAGCTAAAGATGCTTGGTCACTGCTAAAATTCTTAGCCGACCCTGGAGATGATATCGCATTAGTAGCCCTACTAAGAAGTCCCTTTTTTACGATTAGCGATCGCCTTTTATTCAAGGTTAGTAGTAACCTGAAATTATCCCACCAATCTACATCAGAAAATATGAGTTGGTGGAAATTTTTAAACAGTGGATCACCTGTAGAATTTACAAAGGCGATCGACCCTTTAAAAAGACTACTCAAAAAACGCCATATTGAGCCCCCATCTCGCTTGTTACAAATTGCAGATAGATTAACAGGATATACAGCCACAATCGCCAATTTACCAGCCTCTAATCGTCGCCTAGCGGACTTTAATGGATTTCGAGAATTAGTGCAAATTTTAGAACAAGGAACCGATGATTTATTTGGAGTAGTTCGCCGTCTCAAGCGCCTAAAAGATAAAGCCGTAACCGTAGAACGTCCCCCCATTAATACCAGCAATGCAGTATCATTAATGACCATTTTTGCCGCCAAAGGATTAGAATGGCCAATGGTAGTTGTAGCTGACCTAAGTCGCCCAACTCCCAACTCATCAGTACCCGTTTATTTTGACCCAGAATATGGTGTAGCGATCGCCTGTAAAGACGAAGACCAAGACCGAAAAGATCCAGTTATTTACAACTGGTTAAAATATCGCCATCAACAGCGAGAAGAAGCCGAAGCATTGCGAATCCTGTATGTAGCATTAACCCGCAGTCGGGATTATATCTTATTAACTGCCTCCCAGGAAAAAGGTAATTATTTAAATAAATTATACTTAGGGTTACAAGCTGCCAATATTCCCATAACCACCCTAGAAATTAATAGTGATGATATCATCCCGCCAGTCCCCCCAAGTCCCCTACCTCCAGCCATTAACCCTCCCCTGCTGACTGAGGCGATGACTTCTGGTTTATTTGAACTTCCCGTAACCTCTTTAAGTGAATATAAACGTTGTCCAACCCGGTTTAAATTTATCTATATTCTCGGACATCCAGGCTTCTCAGAAGAAGCCAATCAAGGCATGAGAATTGGGCAGTTAGTTCACAAGGCTTTAGAATATGATATCAGAGATATTGATAAACTCCAAAAATTCGCGGAATATGGAACTGATGAACAATTATTGAGTGAGGCTATTTGCCTCGCCATAGACTTTGATAATACTGAAGAATTTAAAATATTTAGAGACCACGAAATTAATCGAGAAATTGAGTTAAAATTAGATATATTAGGGGTTAGCTTTAATGGCATAGCAGATCTAATTGGGGATAATTGGGTGCTAGACTATAAAAGCGATCGCGTGATGCGCCCAGAACACCATAATCTACAACTATGGGCTTATGCTAAAGCCTTAAACTATTCCGAGGCACATATTGCCTATTTACGCCATAAACAACTCTACACTTTGCCACCAAAACTATTAGAAAAAACTGCCCACGAAGCGGAAAGCATAGTTCGAGATATAGTAGAGGGACACTATCCCCCCAAACCATCACTAGAAAACTGCCAAACCTGTCGCTATCGTGAAATTTGCGAACATAGATATGATGCTATATGAATGATGGTGCGTCAGAGTTTAAAGGCTTTCTATTTACCCCAAAATTATCTCAATCTGACGCTACTATCGCCTGGTGCGTCAGAGTTTAAAGGCTTTCTATTTACCCCAAAATTATCTCAATCTGACGCTACTATCGCCTGGTGCGTCAGAGTTTAAAGGCTTTCTATTTACCCCAAAATTATCTCAATCTGACGCTACTATCGCCTGGTGCGTCAGAGTTTAAAGGCTTTCTATTTACCCCAAAATTATCTCAATCTGACGCACCCTACTGGCTTAAAAAATGCCATGTTGTTTTTAACTACCTTGCACCAAATTATCACAATCTGTTTCCGTCGATTTACCTTCTATCAACTCTTCAAAAAGTTGATTCAGCGACTTTTCTTTGCTAACCTGATTTAACATGATCCGGTCATCAGCAAACCTATTAATCACTTCTTTAGCTAAATAATATTCTTGGGAATTGGGTTGACAAAAACCAGCATCAAATTCCCTAAACCCCAACAAATAAGAGAGAGATAAAAACACATTTTGCTTATACTGATTATTCAAGGAAGTGGGGTTTTGTTGCCGTAAATACTCTAAAATTTGCCGAAAATGATTTCGATAATTTAAGATATTACCAGCATCTTGGAAATTAAAATACCATAGTAAAATTCGACCATAACCCCACATATATCCTTCATTAGTGAATCGTTCCGAATTATTGCATAAATTAAAATATTGTTGTTGTCTGGATTCATTTATAGCAGTTCTCGCCAAATAAAGGAAATATTCATAGTTAATTTTTGTATCGTCTAAAATTTGCGATTCTTGGGATTGATTAAAATAAAAATCTGACAAAATATAGGGAGAAAATTTATACAGCTTTCCCACCCATATCAAAGAACTTTTAACACAATTTGTTTTATCAATATTATTACTAGGGTAAATATTTATAATCTTAGTGATTTGATGCCATCGATCATCTTCGAGAATTTGTGTTAATTCTGTCAATTCTTCGGGATTAATATATTGAAGAACATCAAGATTATAAATGTTTTTCGGCAAAATAGTCGTCATTTTAGATAGGAAGTTGTTAAATTCTTGGTATTGTCGGCGTTTTACTGGGCTGTTCTTCTGGAAAATCCTGTCTAATTTAGCGATAACTTCTTGTAAATAGTTTTGTAAAGTTTGATAGCGATCGCCATTATATCTAAATAACTCTACTTGCTGTTGCGACTTTTCCGCACGGGTTTGACTCAACTTCAGATAGGGAATATAACCATAGTATTTGACCGTAACGATTCGATTAGTTAACTCCGCTTTGATGTGATACTTATTCTTAATATCTTCCACTTCTAGCAGGGGAGATGAACCCGGTTTGAGGGTAAATTTTATCCTCACCTCTACATCTTCCGTTACTTCATTTTCCACCACAGAAATGCTATAATCTTGGGGAGTGTCGTCTTTACAAAAATCTGCGCCATTAACCCGAATTGGCAGAGTCGGATTTAAGTTATCTTGGGGGATTCTAAAAGTATCCTTATTATCAAGTTCCGGGATTTTGCCAATCAACTCGCGAGATTCCCCTTCATAGGAAATAATATCGCCTTCTGTCAGTTGAATCCACCTCTCTTGACCCTCAATACCAATCTTAAACTCGATTTTATCCAGGTAAATTCCAAACAGATGGAATCTTGATCCATGATTCTGCTTGTATTGCCAAATGCGGTCAAATTCTCCAAGCTGACTAGAAATACAAATCACTCCGGGAAGGGAATATCTGACTTGAGATTTGATTAATGAATGATACTGAGAGACTAAAACAAACTGATATTGGGGATAACTTTGGATTAGGTTTTTAATTTTATTTAAATTGACTCTGTTTAAAATAATTTCTCTAATTTTCTGGCGAGATACCGTCACCTTTTTATAAAAAATCCTACTTTTATGCCAGATTTCACTGACAAAGGTGATATTTTCTTGATTGATTATAGGTTGCTGAAAGAATGCAACTTTTTGCAAGTAATTAGCCAGATGTTCAAGGGTCTGTGATGTATTCGCTAATTTCGGAAAATAAGTTGCTAAAATTTCCGATGCCAAATCTTTACAAATTAACTGATAAGTGTCGAGGGTATTCAAATTAAATTGATGTTTAATCGGAGTTTGATGCTTCAAAATCGGGATATTATTTTGAATTTCAATCGTAATCATTTCCCGACCAACCCAGTTATCTAAATTCAAGAATAACAGAGGTCGAGTTATTTGGCTGTTTTGCAAAATAGAATAATTATTCCAGTAATGATAAGCACTACTATATAAATAGGCTTCTTGGGATGCCAAAAAATTACTCGTACTCAGAGTTAATAAGTCGATAGTATCGGGAATAATGAACAGTCGCGGAGTCTCCCCAGTGGATAACTGGGTTCCCATGTAAGTCGTTTCTGTGGGGTTAACCGCCAACTTTGACGGATAATGGCCGGTAAAAATGGGTTGATTCAAATATCGATAATCTCCGAAATCTTTAATCAAGTTTTTATAGCCTCTCGGTAAATCTCCAGGGGAGGGAGTTAAGCGGTCTATGGATTTGTTAAATTGGTTGGCATATTGACAGCAGTTAACGTAAGATTCCAAATTAAATAATCGCGTTGTCATGATAATTAATTTTCCTGATTGGTTAAAGAATTAAGGATTTCCTTAATCTCTTGTAAGTCCGTCGTTTTATACATTAAATCATGCAAATCGAAGCTGCGGCGAGAAAAGTTAAAATTGATGCCGCCGACGTAGGCGAGTTTGCCTTGAAGCAGGGTTATTTTAGCATGGCAATAATTGATACTTTTGATTTTAAAATCAGCATCTTGGCTATTCATTTGGCTATCAATATAAACTTGCGTTTTTGATAACTTTAAAAGTTCTCTTAATTCTGGCGTAGGTCGAAAGCTGCGGCTGATAATAACGATATTTCCCCGAAACTCGCCGAGTTCGTTGAGTAAATCTTGATAGTATTGGCGGGGATTTAAAAGCTGAGAATTAGAAATAATTTGGGGTTGAGAGGGACGGGGAATGCAACGCAAGGTCAACACATTACCAGAACCGATGAGATCATCTTGGGTGTGGTTATCCCAAAAGTGACCGAATGTTTGAATCAGTTGGGAATGTAAGGGAGTATTTCTCCAAATCATCCCTGATTCTAAGTTTCGGTTTAAACTTCCGGGGGTCAAATTGCAGGAACCCAGATAACCATATTGTTCAGAAATGCAGGTTTTTAAGTGAAATTTTCCGCTTCTAATTTTTAGCTTATTACTATTAATTTCCAACAATCTCCGCAGACACCTTACCTTGTTTTGGTCGGAGTTTTGGTAACTGATAGGTAATTGTTGTCTGGACTCCACTTGACTGTCAATTCTATCAATTACTTCGTCTCTTAAATCGGTGATAATCCACACCCCTTGAGAGAGTTGCTCGGACTTTTTACAAATCATTTCGACGACATCTTCCGCCTCAATGATATAGCTCGATATTAGCAAAAAGTCTTCTGATTTATCAATAATTTGGGTAATATAATTTTTATATTTTCTTTTAATAATAAACTTTTTGGCGAGTGTAAAACTGGATTTGGGTTGCAGATGATCGGGAAAATGACTGATTTGAATTTGTCGATCGCATCTATATTGTTCGACCAAATTGGCGATATCTTCCGGTGGTTGATCTTCCCGTTTTTGCAGAAATTGAATGGCTTGCTGTAGAGAGGGGGAAAGTTCCGCCAATTCAACCATCAGCAATAATTGAGGCGAAAAAGTGACCCTCGCTGTGTCGGATATGGAGGTCAAAAAATAATCGATTTTGGCGGAATCTTCTAAGTTTTTCCAAGTCCTGACCGCCTCTTTCCAGATATTCTCAGACAGTTGGGGAGATAAATTTGGATGGCGATCGCTATTTAAAATTAAAGTATAAATTCCCTCCTGTTGGGACTCTTGATAGGGAAAAATGGGAATTTGGCGATCGTCCGGTTGCAGCGAAAATTGTGCTTCTTCCCCGTAACTGACAAATCTATACTCGTAAAATTGGGGAGGGGGAAGATTCCGGGAAACTTGGGGATTTAAAATTTGCAACCCCGAAAATTGATATAATTCATTTTCATCTGTCACTTGATGGAACTGTTTTAATAATTCAATTAATACCGAATTAGGCAGAAAATCCAAACCAAAAGATTCTCGCAAAAGCCTAGGAGTCCGCCTCTGGGTTTGAGTAGCAACAGCTTCAACCTCCCGCAACAATTCCGCCAGAGAGATGCTAGTCCCCAACCGTGTGGGAGATTCCCGATAAAATATTCCTTTAAATTTACATTCAACTTTCATGATAAAATTACCGTCCTTTCTGTGCTTTCTAATCGAGCAACTTCTAATTTTTGCAACGGCGAATTAGGTCGCCATTGGTCAAAGTCTCCCACCATAATTAAATAATCTTTAGCGCGAGTTAAGACAATTTTTGTTTGTTCCCACGTCAAATTTTTAGGGTCTCCGCTACAGCAAAAAACCACAATTTTTTTCTCTTTACCCCTCCAATTATCAATCGTGTCGATAAAATATTGCGGATATTCCTGCATTAACCTTTCTCGTTCTCTTTCCGACGTGGCAATGATGCCGATATCTTCTCGATTTTTAGGTAAATTTTTTAACCAGTTTGAGATGTTGTGAATTTCCGTTGTTTGCCGAACATCTTGCCAAACCAAGCGATGATTTAAGGACGGTAAATTATAGTATATAGGTTCCGTGTGAGTTTGAATCCAGTCCTTAGAAATTAGCGAATAAACAGGAACCGCAATTTCTGGATGCAAGCGAAACTGTTGAGTTAGTTTATAGGAATAAGCTGGGAGTAAATAGTGAGAGAGAAACGAAAACCCATCAACGCGGGTTAAGGTTTTGGCATGGCGTTGACCTATATAAATATCGCGAACATCGCCGAATAAGACTAATTTCTGAGTTAAACCTGCTAATAAAATCAATTCATCCCAGCTTAAATATTGGGATTCTTCCACAATTACCAAGTCAAATTTGGTTTGCCATAGGGATTGATTTGCCACATCAAAAAACTCTCTAGCCGTTGCCAAGATGGGAATTTGGGGAGTATTTGCTAACTGTTGCGCTAATTTTCCGATTTCCGTTTCTGGGAGACTTCCGAACAGTTGACTGAGGCTCAGTTGTTGTTTGAGTAAGGGAGTCAGCCGTTGCAGTTGAATGGCGAGGATATCCCGCCTAGCTGGGGTTAAATGGGGAAATTCCCCTTGGAGAAGCTGGGAAATTTCCGCGTGAGATTTATTTTCGATTCGCGGTAACCAGGTTTCCAGTTTTGCCGGAGTTCGCAGTTTTGCCAATTCCACATCTGGCAGATAGTAAGCCGGTAAATAGTCCATTTTTGGCTGATATAAGTGATGATTTCGCAGTTGTTCAGCGATTGAGTTTTGATGACTTACAGATTGATTCAGCCGCAATGGATAGCCGGGTAATTGTTCATAACCATCGAGAACAGTGGGATAATAACTGAGGATTAAAATACGCTTTTCGTGGTTAATGGCAGCAGCAGCTAAACTAGCCGCAATGCGGGTTTTTCCAGTAGCGGGAGGGCCAGAAATTAAGGCGATCGCACTATTTGAAAGACCCATTTCTAAGGCAATTTCCTGATGACCACTCAGGGAATATACCGGAGTAATGCTCGGAAAATTTAAGCTATTTCTTTCTGTCAAATAAACCCCACCACCACAAACTGTTTCTACAATTAACTTTAGGGGTAATGTTAGTTGTTGATGCAGCAGCAATAACCGTTTCCGTATCGCCTGTATTGTTGACGGCGATACCTGTTTAGAATTTAGTAATGTATCTAAATGCGACCAAAACTGTTGTTCATTCATAATCCGTTAATTTATTAATTAAACCTTGAATAAAGCCAGATATCATATTAACCGTCTGCGTCAAACCGTCCTCCGCGAGAAAGTTAGGAGTTGCCATCAACCAAACTTTTCTGAGGTTATCAAAATTCCATGAATTGGGTATCTCCGACAAAAATTCATGGGGAGAAACCTGCAAGTAAAAAATCAGTCCGGTTTTAATCTCTGGTTGCTGTTGTTGTTGTTTTGTCAGATATTCTATACCTTTCAAAATCACCTCATTACTGGGACGATACCAAAACACCCAAATGGGGATTTTAATTGTCCGAGTAGTCAAACTGGCTGAGGTCAAATCATGAATTTCTAGGTTTAACAGCCAATCTCCCCACCTAATATCATCCGGTTTTTCCACCCTAAAATTATAAACTTTGTCTTTTAAGAAAACTTGAATTTTTAGATTGCTTTCATTTTGGTGGCTGAAATAACGTCCTTTTTCGGGAACCGTTTGCCGCCATAACTCAGCCGTAGGGTCTACATAAAAATTTGCTAATTTGGTCAATGCCATCAACAAACAGATACCGATAACGTCAGCGAATAACTGATTCCGAAAACCCCATATTTTTTGCTTTTCCTTTCTTTTCGCTAGATAATCCAAATAGGCGCGATAGAAGCTATTATAAATCGGATGTTGAAGCAAAACGTAATTAGGTTTTAGCAGTTGAAAATGTCTCAAGTTTCTGAGAATTTGCCGGACGTGAGTTTGACTTCTAAAGACTTTAATTGATTTGCTAAAACTGTGGTTATCTGTGGCGTATTCCGAACCCAGGCGAATTGACTCGAAATATAAGATTTTGCCCACAAAATAAATCAGCAATCTGTTCTCAGGTGTGTTATAATCCTGATAGCGTCTAATCGCCATTAACTGTTGACGGGAACCTCCTTTTTCCGCCGCGTTTTTGCCAGGACGGCGGGTATAGTCTCGCAAACAATAAGCGTCCATTTCTTGAATGCGTCCGATGGGGGTTAATTCCGCTCTCCGTCGCAGTTGTTGCCGCATTTTGGGAGTAATGACTTGTAGCTTTTGGTTTAATTCATAGCGATTTTGCAACGTGATAATTAAAGGTTTTTGTGCATCTTGAATTTTAGCATCTTGGTAGGGTAAATTTAGGAGGCGAACTCTGGCTTGGTTTCCCAATTTTTCCGCCACCAAGTTTTCCCACAAACCCGTCAAAACTGGTAAGCATCTGGAGACCGTATCATCAAAACGATCGCCTAATTTTTCCTCCCAGATTTTCCCTTGATTTTCGTCCTCACAATTATCGCGATCGCACACCTCATCAGCCACCTTAATTATCACCGAAGTCGGAGCCAAAGTCAACTCGTATAGCAATCTATTATCGTGATGTTCCAGGTCAGAGATTTCCAAATAAGGAAAAGCAATTTCATACAATCCCCCACCGAGAGCGATCGCTTCCTTACCGGTCAAATTTTCGGCTTTATCTACCCTAATAATAGGGCGATCGCACACCCGTAAAACCCGATGATTAGGCACAGGATTAGCGCCATTCAGATATGCGAATAAACTCGGATAAATTTGCATTGTTCTCTACTCCTCCGGATAAATCAAACCTTTCCACTCAAATTGACCCGTCGAACTATTCCTAGACCTTTCAAAAGCCCTAGTCAAAGGTTCATCCCCCAATTGCTCAATTAATTGTTTCATCTCTTCCAGTTCTTCGTGATAATCATCAATCATCAATCCCCGCAATTTCGGCAATAACTTCTGTCCAAATTGGTCAGCCAAAGCATAGCGAAACTCAGCCGAGTTAACCTCTGAAACTCCCGGATAATTAACCACATATTGAGTGATAGCTTGATAAACGCGATGAGCAAAAGGATGTCCGATTTTCTCCATCACATTATTGGCTTGATCCAAATATTCTTTAACTTTGCGAACCACAGGAGAATTAACTTGTGGTCTTCTCCTCCAAGCCTTAAACTTTTCATAATCCAAATAGCCTGAAGATTTATTAACTTGATTACTGTTGTTACTGTCTTCCCGCAGCCTCAAATTTTCTGGCTTACCAAAAGTTAAAACATTCGCTCTATCTAGCACCTTATCCGATAAAGTTTGGGTAGTTTCATCCTCATTCATTGTCCCCACAAATAAAAACTCTTCTGGAATTCTAAGGCGACGTTCTTCCTCCCTCAGCGGCAAACTTCCCAAATCAATTTCTAAATAAGTGTCCCCGGAACGACGGCTTTCTAACTTAGACAGAAAATCACTAAAATAATATTCAACCCGCGCCAAATTCATCTCATCTAGCAACACGATAACGATTCGATTTTGCATCTGATTATCATGATTGTATTGATACAAACCTCGCATCAAATCCGTCGGTTTAAATTTCTTTTCAATGTAATTATAGAACCCTTGCAAATCTTGCGGAGAATCCCAACGGGGTTGCACCGCCAAAGTCAAACACTGTGCCCCAATAAAATTGGCGTACCGTTGGGGAAGTTCACTTTTTCCAGTCCCACTAATCCCCGCTAAAACCACTAAAGCCGAGATATCCTGCACTTTTAAAGAAGTGTGAAAAGCATTGACTACCCGCCGAGGAAATGTCAAGCCTTGTAAGTTCAGGAATTCTGTAAAACTTTGTAAAAATTGCTGTTCTACATTTACGCTATTGCCGATATTAAATCGTTTTGTCGGCAAATGATTCCACAACTTATCCTTGAGCGCTTGCATCGCCACTTCCGTGCTATTACTGAGATTTGCTAATTCTCCTTTCAAACCATCAATTTCTTCTTTATATCTCTGTTTTTCCTCTTGTAACTGAGCATTTTGAACTCGCAAGCTATTGAGGTTTATATTAGCAGTATTTATGTTATGATCTATATCTTGTAAATCCAGAATTTTCCTGCGAATCTCAGAATTCAGATTTCTGATTTGCCTTCGGAAATTTTCAATTTGTTGATAATCTTGTTGGTGTTGCTGAATCACCTGTAAAATTCGTTGCTTTTCACCTTCCAACCTCTGAATTTCTGGACGTAGCTGCTCGATTCTGGTTTGCAAGTGTTGCTGTTCAGCAGATAAAGCATCATAACTCGCCCTGATAACTTCCAATTCAGCTTGTCGAGTCTGAAGGGTTTGCAGTGCCTCCGTCCTAGCTTTAATTTGCTCTGTGAGTTCCCTTAATTGAGCCGTTTTAGCGTGATATTGCACTTCAATTTGGGCGAGGGAATTTCGTTGATTCGCTAACTCTTGTAACTGGGAATTAAGAGCCGTCACTTCACCTTCTAATCCACTTTTATTTTGGCTCAGTTCTCCGATTTTAGCTGCAATTTTTTCTAACGTCTCTAATTGGGGATTACTGATTCTGAGTCTCTCTAGGCGAACCTTTAAATCCTGTTCTTGCTGTTCAATTTCCTTAACTCTGTTTTGCACATCATTTAAATCATGCCTTTTATTAGTTAGCTGACCTTCGGTTTGGCTCAATTTTTGGGTCAATTTATTGTGTCTATCTGTAATTTCTTTAACTTTTGATAATAGCTGTTGATGTTCTTGTTTTAAATCCTGGATTTGTTGTTGAGTTTTGATGACTTCTTCGCTAGATTTTTTGATGCTTTGAATGGCAAATGTTGCACCCCCTAATCCCCCCAATGTACTTCCGAATATGGTACTCCAAGCGTCTCGGGAGGGGGAAATAAAGAATACAGCCGCACCTCCCACCAGACAAGAACCACCGACGATCGCCAAATTTTTGATCATCCCAGATACCCTTAATTCTTTGATTTATACTATCCTATCGGCGCAGCATAGAAAAATTACGCAAATTCAGGCACAAGTTATGTAAATTTTTGTAAACATCCCCCATTACAGTCTAGGGTAGAAGTCCAGAAAATCTCTAATCTCTTCTGGGGAATTTCACCAACACTTAAACCTGACACCCCCATTATAATAGTGTTCATAAGCTCTCCCCCATCAGCCACTGACTTCTATAATTGGCGATCGCCGATTTTCGCGGGTGTATTCATCCCCCCCCAATATTCAGCTTCTTAGCTAGATTTTTCAGCTTGAGTTGAACTCGTTTAACTAGTGGTTTTTGGGTATCAATATCATGGCGAATAGCCTGGGGTTTATCCATTAACAGACTCGCCAATAAACCAAAAGATGAGCGCGATGCAAATAGTAACTCATCACCAGCAGCCAGCAAATATAAATCTATCAGAGCCTCAATGCCATTTTTAATTAAGTCCTCGCATTCTTCGGGATTTTGATGCAGTCGTTTTCCCGAAGCAGAAAACCACTTATTAGTTGAGATGATATCCGGGAATTTCTGTTTCTGACCAGGAAGCCTAGCACGGCGATTGATGGTATCTCAGAGCCAATTATGCGGGAGGTTGATCATCCACCCAGAATTGGGTATTTATTAGCCAGCAAAGCCACCTGAGTGCGATCGCGTAAATTCAGGCGGCTTAAAATACTAGAAACATGATTTTTAACAGTTCTCTCGCTAATAAATAACTCCTGGGCAATTTCTCGGTTACTGTAACCCTTACCAATTAACCGTAAAACCTCCAATTCCCTAGGAGTTAAATCTTGTAAATACCCTGGTAAAGGTTCATCCCTAGAAGGTTTATATTTAGCAGCCATCACCTTCTCAAATAAACCCGGTCCTAACTGTGTATATCCTTGATAAACTGCCCGAATAGCTTGGGCTAGTTCATCAGAAGGGGTATCCTTTAATAGGTATCCCTTCGCGCCAGATTCCATAGCTTGGGTGATATATTCATCATCATCAAAAGTTGTCAATACCAAAACCTTAATTTCCGGCTGTTGTTCAGCAAGCGATCGCATCGCCGCCACCCCATCCATAATTGGCATTCGCACATCCATTAACACCACATCCGGCTTTAATTTTAACGCTAATTCCACCGCCACTTTCCCATTCTCAGCCTCTCCCACTATTTCCAAGTCTGGTTTTGCTTCTAATAAACTCCGTAACCCTTCCCGAATAATCCCCTGATCATCAACCAATAGAACTCGAATCATCATCCTGATTTTTCCCGATTTTCACTTCAATTTTACACCCTTCACCGGGAGAACTATTTAAGCTGAAATTTCCCCCCACAGCCATCACCCTTTCCCCCATACCTTGCAAACCAAATCCCGTCGTATTTTGCCCAGGATTAAAGCCACAGCCATCATCCTCAATTTTTAAATAAAATTCTCGGTTATTTTCTGAGATAATTAGCTGCACTTTTTTGGCTTTGGCGTGCTTAGAAATATTCGTAAAGGCTTCCTGAATTACCCTATATAAAACGATAGAAATATCAAGGGGTAATGTATCCCCGATTTGTAAATGAGATGCTACCGGGACTGATGTGGTCGCCTCAAACTCAGAAATTAGCTGTGATAGAGCCTGCCCAAAAGACTGTTTTAGAGGATGCGATCGCCAAGCCCTCACCGATGCCCGCACCTCTTTTAAGGCTTCCTTCCCCAACTCCCTAGCTTGTTGGAGATGTCGGGCAGCCCGTTGTTTATCCTCAGCTAAAAATAAAGCCACATTTTCCAATTGAATACTTTGGGCAGTCAAATTGTGACCTACAGAATCATGAATTTCCCGGGCGATGCGATTACGTTCTTGATTAATTGCTCGATCCTCAATCAACATCGCATATTCCCTTAACTTTTGATTAGCTTCCGCCAATTTCTGGCGACTTTCTTGCTCTGATAATAGCGCTCCCACTAATAATAAAATAAACAGCAATACTAACCCAAATAAAACACTAGAATTAAAAGTCAGAGTCAATACTAGCCCCTGAATTGGGTCAGCCCAATTATCAGCCAGAGGTCTCAGGCGCAGAAATACCCACAGCAGAAATAAGCCATAAGCAAAAATAGCCACCGCAATGCGATCGCGCCAGGAAAATAACAGACAGGCGCGAATAACCACCACCAGCAACAGGGCGGAGAAAAAACTCACCCCCCGCCCCCCAAATACCACCGCCAACCAACTAAACGTAAACCCACAGGCGATATATACCCACCGGATCGCAGGTCTGCCCGATCGCTCAGGTAATCTCAAGCCCATTACACCCAAACTGCCAATACTAACCAAAATCCCCAAGGGAAACCGACGACTGCGGTAGTGTCGTCTATGGCGGTTCTGGGGGCGATCAGGGTATGGCGATCGCTCCGGTCGATCGGTTACAGTCTCTGGTCTGTCTGGTCTGTGGATTTGACGATGAACCCTGTAGCCCTCTCCTCCAGGACTCTGAGTATATGGCAGGGGGCTAAAAGCCGTTAACAGGGCGATCGCCAACAGCACCCACTCCAAATACAGCAGCAAGGGTACTGGAAAACTCGAACGACCAAATATATTTTTCACGCGCAGCCAACCCCCCAGGTATCTCTTTTGGTACTTTAGGACTATCAGCAACCGTTACCTTTGACCTATCATAATTGGGTATTCTGATCGAGGCGATCGCCGGTTGTATCTACCTACAATGGGGTTAAAGCTCAAACCGAGTTGATAATCTCAAAGATGTTCCAGGATATAGATATGAATATGCAACGTTTATTGTCGATAATGGCTGCCACCGCCTTAATTGTCCCCATAACTGCCAGCGTCGCCTTTGCTGGTCCCCGTAAAGGTCAATCCTTTGATAGTCTCAGCCTGACTCCCCAACAACAGGAACAGATGCAAGCAATTCGCGATCGCGCCGCCACTTCCTCAGAACGTCAACGGCAGGAACTCCAAGCCAGTCGGGAACAAATGCGATCGCTACAACAAAGCAACGCCAGTCCCGAACAATTGCGCCAACAGCGTCAAAGAATCCAAGAGTTGAGTCGCGCCTTGAGTGACCAGCGGTTCGATACCATGTTAGAAATGCGGGAAGTTCTCACCCCAGAACAGCGATCGCAACTCCAGGAAAGAATGGGGGAACGTCCGGGTCGTGGTCCTGGTGGTCCTGGCGGTCTTGGCACTGGCGGTGGTCCGGGTCGTGGTCCGGGTCGTGCTCTTCCTGGTAGTGGTCGTTAGAATAGCCATCAAGCCAATCAACTAACTGCTCACCAATAGGAACAGGAAACCGGGCTTGTCAAAGCTGTTTCCTGTTCCCTCAATTAACCCAACTCAAAAGTGATAAACCTGACCGTCAATCAACAACCTAGTGATTCCCTTCGCTTGTAAATGGGGGGCTGTTTTTTGTAGTAACCTGCCATCAGGAACCTTAAAAACCCGCTGATTGCGTGCCGAAAACCGACTAGCCACCCGATGATTATCAAAAACAGGCAGAGTTTTTTCCAGAATTTCTTCCGACGGGATACGCCCCAACTCCGCAAAAGCCTTCAAAGGCTTAACAATCAGTTCCGAAGCCCGATCAATCACCAAATAGCAAATCTTAGGTAACTCAGCCTCAGTCAGGGGCAGAATTTGGACTAAGCTGTTAGCATCAGGGGTAAGGGGGCGATCGAACAAATCCTGATCATTGTCCCCATAATCCTCATCCTCATCCTCCTCATCCTCATCATCATCATCAAAATCGCTAAATTCTTCCCCCGAAAACAACTCCGGTGTGATTAACTCCCCCATCTCATCATTTGATGTTGTCAGATTTGGCTGTTTCAGCAATGGTCCAGGGATCGTTTCCACAGAATTTGACTCTTGGGTTGTTTCTGCTGCTTCTCTCTCAGGTTCTAATACCGATGAGCTTTTCCGCAGGCGGACTCCGTTGGTAGCATCAGAATCTAACTTAGAATCTGAGGACTTAAATGCTTGAGACTCCCCATCATTCAATTCGGATCTGCTGTCCTTGAGTTGGGGTTTTCTCTGATTTCGTAACCGTTGCTTCTGATGAGTTAGAACATCATAAACATCCCGTGGGACGGCACTTTGTAGAATACGTCTTACCGTAGAACTACTCACCCCGAACTTTTCCGCTAGGGCGATCGTTGTTTCCTCGGGTACATCTTGATAGAGCCTAACGATTTCCTGTTTTTGGGAGTCAGAAAGTTTTGAGGATGTCATCAGATTTGGTCTAAATTGGACATTGGAGTTAATTTCCACAGGCTTAGAAGGGATCCCCCTAAGTGCGATCGCCTCTTTGGCTAATTTTCTCTACAGATTTTCTTGAACGATTAGGAACATCAAAACTTGAAGTTCTCTGAAAAATCCAGCGACAAAACTAGACATATCAACTTTCATTCTAGCCTCTGCTGGCGCGTCTACGTCGGCTTTGGCGAGAACGAGTTGATATGTCATATTCTAGGACCGCACCGATCACAAACAAAATGCCAGTAAAGACAAAAAACACTTCTAGCAAGTTGCCACTTTCATACTCAATTTCGACCCGAGAATCAGACCATTTAAAGTAAGTATCCGCCACATACAGCGAGAAGATAGCAAAGGCTATCATACGCCAGGACTGAGAAAAGCGCCCTCCCCAAAAAGCCAGAATCAGGGCAGTTGCTAGAATCAGCAACACCACATCACCATAGATGTAAAACAAATTCAGCCAAAATCCCAGAGGTTCAAGTTGAGCATCAACTGCCAGCACCCAATCTGGGGCCGTACTTTCTTCTTCCTCCTCAGCCATGGCTTCATCAACCATAGCCACTCCATTAGGGGTAGTGACTATCTGTTCCTGACCCGGGGGTTCTTCAGTAGTCCCTAACAGCCCAAAAAATGACGGATCAGCTACCCAGGTTGCCAAAGTTATACCAGCGATCGCCACACCAGCCAGAGTCGCCCACTGCCAAACCTCCAGATTTAGGCGTTTAGAAGTCACCGCCGTAACCATTCCCCAGCCAAACAACAAATAGCTGAGGACATAGAACCCATCCCCTAGGGAAACCACCGGGTCAAGGTTCCATACCAGTTCCCATAAACCAAATAGTAAACCTCCCATAAAATAAAACAGTGATCCTAGACCAATTCCCAGCCAGACATTGCGTCCGCTGACCATTTGGGGGCTACGCCAATTTCTATAGCAAACCAGTGCAGCCATCAGAAAAGCACCCAATTCAAAGACATAAGTGCCAATGGAATACCATAAAGGTCGTTCTTCCCCCGGCGCACTTACACTAAACAGCAGGAAGAACAACAGAGCCAGAACCACCCAGGTGATGCCAAATATCAGCAGATTTTGCGGAGATACCAGAGATGATATAACCGATGATTTTTGTTGTGACGTGCTACTCATAGCGATACAATAACAAGAAATCTACAGTTGAAAACCATTACTAAACCAGATCGCAATAGATTTGCCCAAGAATACTCATTCAAAAACTCATCTCAATTCGAGCCTCCCATATTTAGATACCAAAACCAAAAAATCCTAACATTACTTAACTTATCTCCCAGAGATTTCCCAGAGTAGATTCACCCAGCCAACTGATAAATGAATCCCGATCTTCTTGGGCCAAGTCCTGTAGAACTTCATCTAAGCCTTCTGCAAAGCTAGTATTTCCGAAGTAGCTCTTACCCAGACGGTAAACTTCTTCTAGCAATGTTTTCAGGTTATTTTCATTCCAGGAAGGAATTTGTAAACTTTCCAGGGGGTCTTTGGTCAAAAGAGTTTTGACCGCCTCTGAGTTATCATGGGCGGGAAATTTCCCTTTTTGAAGAATCTTGAGCAGATCCTTTTCAAAGGCTACAGCTTGTCTTGACCCCAATAAATCCTCAACATCAAAGTAAACTGCTTGTAAGACCAATAGAGAAGCGCGAATGAGGCCTGATACCTTAGCATCAGTACCTCCACCCCCCTCACTACCGAGTTGTTCAAGGCGAACTTTACCCCAAACACTATAGCGTTCTGGTTCTTCGAGTAGTACGCAGGCTTTACCCCGGTTATCAGTCAAGTCCCGCCAATAAGCTCTGGCTTCGCTTTCTTGCTGAACAGTGAAAACCTTCATCAGACGGAACGTCTGCCCTTGATAATAGAGAATGGGAATCTGTTGATCCCGATTGGGGTGTTGGATCGTGGAGATCTCAACATCCTGTCGTTTCAGAATAAACATAACACTATGTACCTACTCTTGGCAGAGTTGCAGGTCGGCCGTGTTTGTTATTGTAGTGCTTGTTGAACCCATGGCGCTATAATCTCCAATGTGGCAAACTTAATCATCCCAGATAATTTTTGCCAGTCAACTGTCAATCTCGATCGCTTTTATGTTATCATCTACACGTGTCCATTGATGATCAAGCCTTGGGACTTGAGTTGACTTGATTTAGGTTGATACTAGTTGATACTATAGGTGTCAACTTAAGGTAAAATGCAAGACTTGCCTGGGTGTGTAACTCAGCTGGATAGAGTAGCGGCCTTCTAAGCCGTTTGTCGTAGGTTCGAGTCCTACCACACCCGTTTACTGTAAACCCTTATCCTGACTACTATCGCGTGATATCGCTCAACCCGATAGTGGTACCGTTGCGCACAAAATACACTTCATTAAGTCTTAACACACAGGATAATTAGCGCATATCCCTTAGCAACAAATCTTAATTATTGACGGGTTAATCAATAAGCAGTTATGGTCGAAAGGGAAGTCGCCTTCCCCAACTCCAATTCAAAACCGTGCTTGCGAGTTTCCCAGCACACGGCTCCTGATGTATAGCCTTAGTCAAGGTGGTTAGGACGCAGCTTGGAGAACGGAATCCATGGCATCATCGAGAGAATCAAACTGCTCACGTGCAGTGGCGAATGCGGGCTTTCAACCATGACCAACATTTCTCTATCTTGTTGAGGTCTGGCGAATAAGGCCGAAGATAGAGTAAACGGCATGGAGCTGCCTCCACCAGTTCAGCCTGCCGCCCCCCTTTATGAAACGTTGCATTGTCAAATACTAGAGTCTGACCTGGCTTCAATGTTGGAATTAAGATGAACTCCAACCACAACTCAAACACTGTCCGATTACAACAACCCTCAAAGCGATCGGGGGCTAAGAGTTGTTGATGACACCATGCGGCTATATAGCTCACCCTGCCCTGCCTCTTCCCGGATTTGAGGACATCGAAGCGTTGTCCTTGCTCACAGTAACCATAAGGATAATCCGAGTCTTGACTATTCATGCCAGCTTCATCGAGGTAAACCAACCCTTCCGGCTCCATATGTT